>Ga0209933_1000172_pt1 | contig 165630 bp, 162 predicted proteins | sample ThiBiot_300_biof_FD_183944 | JGI IMG/M metagenome (GOLD analysis project Ga0209933, IMG submission 183944) | Wastewater bioreactor microbial communities from Cape Town, South Africa - Thiocy_cont_300_biof (SPAdes) | ecosystem: Engineered > Bioremediation > Thiocyanate > Unclassified | place... | reverse complement strand
GGTTGTAGACGCGATCAGCAGGCATTCTTTCCCTCCGAAGGGGTGGTGCAGCATAGGGTGAATTCGGCGACGAGCGGCTCACACAGTTCCGGACGACCACCGCAGCAGTCCTGGACCAGGAAGCTGGTGAGTTCGCGGACTCGATCCACAACTGCCCGATAGACGATAGATCTGCTGTGGCGCTCGGACTCAATCAGGCCGGCACGGGTGAGGATCGCGAGATGCGACGACATCGTGTTCTGAGGCACTTCGAGACGGCGCGCGATCTCGCCGGCCGGCAGGCCTTCGGGTTCGTGCTCCATAAGGAGACGGAACGTGTCGAGGCGTGTCGGTTGCGAAAGCGCAGCGAAGATTTCGATAGCGTGGGTTGATTCCATATATCGAGTATTATGGATTTATGGGCCGGTGTCAAGACGAGGACATTCCACGTTTCGTGGAGTGCCTTGGCAGCTTTCAGTAATTAGATGCGACAGCCCAAATGGCAGAAATGGGGTCGATACTTGCCGATCAGCAACGCGCCCCAATCTGGCCGTTTGACGTAGTTGATCTGATTGCCAAAAGCGGACATCGCAAATAGGCCTGCTGCAGACTAAACCGATCCAGAAATTCCAGATGGCTTTATATGGTCTACCTCAACCCTACTAGTTTATGTTCTCCGGCCGGTGGGGGATAAAACAGCTGCGTGATCCAGATCAGCCCATCAGCTGTGGCCAGTTCCACGACGCCGCGGTCGACATGGATGTCCAACCGCAGCGGCCCGGCCTTGGGAAACGGGGCTACGACGCTGTAGCTGTGGCCAAAGGCCGGGATCGCCGGCGTCTGGCTCCGGATCACGAGGATAGTGGCTTCGTCAGCGGCGGTGCGAGTGACCCTGAACTGCGGCTGATGCTCCCCGAAAAGCGCTATATTCATAGACTGGCCGACGGTGAGGGGCAGTTCCACTTCGCGCCGGTAAACACCGGGATCAGCCGATGCGTCGAACGCAGCCGCAACCGACGGCGGGAGCGACTGAGCGAGCCGGAGACCCTGGCGCGTCTCGGTCAGCGACAGGGTTCGCGGCAACGACATGACGCCGCGGAAGTTTTCTGTCGGGGTGATTCTGGCATATTGCCAATTGCTGGCCCAGCCGAGAACTATTGGAGCAGCGCCCTGCCGATCGAAGAAGGTCTGGGCAGCGTAGAAGTCCCTGCCATAGTCCAGCCAGAGGGTAGTGCCCGGCCGATTGTCGTTGACGAACGCGCTGCCATCGAACTGGCCGACGAAATACTGCGTCCCCGACCCCGCGGCATAGGCACCCGAGCCGATGCCGACGATCAAGATCCAGTGCTCCGCTCCGCGGCTGTCCATGATGGGAAACAAGTCGGGGCATTCCCAGGGGCCGTCGCTGTGACGTCCATGACCCTCGCCGAAGCTACTTTCGAAGTGCCAGTCGATCTGGTCCTGCGACGAGTAGAATCCGATCGACTGTCCGTGGGTCACCGCCATGACCCAGCGCTTGCTGGCTTCGTGCCAGAGCACCTTGGGATCGCGGAAACAGACCAGGCCGGGGTTATCGAGCACTGGATTGGCGGCGTCGAACCGAAATGTCGTCAGAGATTGGTCGGCGTGAACCAGGCACTGAACCTGATAGTCCTGGTCATCGATGCGCCGGTGCGCGGTATAGAATAGTTTGATCTCGCCGTCCGCACCCTCGACGGCCGTCCCGGAAAAACAGGTGCCCAGCTCGTTTGGGTAGAGTGCGACGGGCAATTCTCGCCAGGTGACGAGATCGGTACTGCAGGCGTGCCCCCAATGCATCGGACCATGATTGATGCTGCCGGGATCGTGCTGGAAGAACAGGTGGTAGACGCCATCGACCTTGATCAAGCCGTTCGGATCGTTCATCCAGCCCTGCGCAGGCGAAAAATGCAGTCTTGGTCGAAATTCTTCTGACACGGCATTCTCCTTCCGAAGGTCAAGAAAAGAGCCGCCTGTATGGCGGCTCGGAGGCAGGGTCGGCGGGAGGTCCACCCTGGAGCGCTGATGTGCCAACGTTGCGGCACGCGCCGATCAGACGATGAGCAGGAACTCACGGTCTGGGAGGGGCTGAAGTACCGGCGCAGGCAGCGTCTGGTACCAGTAGGCCACCGACGCTACGTCGTCCTGCATGGGTAGCCAGCGGCCGTTATAACCCCAGCCCAGGGCCTGCACCGTGACCTTGAGATCGCTGTCGAAGCGGATCGGGTCCATGACGTGGAAGCGATACATGCCCATGCGGAACTGCGTGCGATAGTCCGATGTCGGTCGGACCACTTGGTGGAAACCCGCATAGGGCGTGGTGTAGGTGACATATTCCTTGTCGTGTTTGGGGGTCGGATCGAAATTGTACGATCCGCAGAAATAGTCCTCGAGCCCGGTCGAGGCGATGGTGGGGTACTCGCTGTCCCCGTCCATGAAGAACTTGACCTCGCCTTCGCCCCACCAGCCATTGTTGTTCTGGCCCCAGGCCAGATACATACCCACGAACTGGCCCTTGCCTGTGATGCCGTCGATCACGGTATAGTCGGTCTTGTAGGGAATGGGATTGGTCCGGCGGAAATGCGCGTGGAAATAGGCGCAGTCGTCCGGCACTTCGGTCAGGGTATAGTTGATCTGGTAGTAGAGCGTCATCTGCTCTTCGGCGATGTTAGTCATGGTGATGCGCGCCCGCTTGCGGAACGGCATTTCCCAGTAGGAATTGAAGGCGCTGCCCGGATTGACGCAGATCGGCAGGGCCGACATCTGGGCGAATTCACCCCAGCCTGAGCCAAAGAAGTCACCCACCGGGCACTCGACCGACGGGACATCGCTATCGTCCCAGTAGATGCGCAGAATGGTGAAGCGCCAGTTGCCCGTAGGCGTCATCCAAATGTGCTGGATGGCGCCAGGCCCCTCGATATCGGCGATGACACGGGTCTCGCCCGGCTCGATGCGGATGGACGGGGATATTTTCCAGCCCTTGCCAAGGTCGCGCGCGGCTTGGGCACCGGTGCCTTCGGTGGCCATGCAGGCCGCGCCCTTTTCGCCGGTAAAGTTCTCGGCGCAGATGGATCGGGTCCTGGCATTGGACAAGCGTGACAGATTGCCCAGATGCATGCCGAGGCCGTTGAAACCAGTCATAATATTCCTCTCTGCGCTTGGGCGCTTATGGTTTTGCTTGAACGTGATGGTGGGAGCGTGTGGCGTTGACCGCCTGCTGCACCGCTGCCGCCGTAGTGGGAGCCTCATCGGGCCGCAGGGGCATGGCGACGGCGCGCAGGGGCTCGGTGTGATAGAGGCCGATGGGCCCGGTCGGCAGGAAGGCCGATGGCGCAGGCGGCTCGGCGTCGAGGTTCCAGTCCCGATCTGGATCGGGCGACGGCACCGCCTCGATCAAGGCGCGCGTATAGGGATGCTGCGGGCGATGAATGACGGCATCGGCATCGCCGACTTCGAGGATGTGGCCGCCATGCAGGACGACGATGGTATCGGCCACCTGGTAGGCCGTTGCCAGGTCGTGCGTGACATAGATCAGCGAGATTCCGAGGTCACGGTTGAGGCCGAACAGGATTTCGAGGATGGTCGAGCGCAGCGACGCATCGACCATCGATACCGGTTCGTCCGCCAGGATGATCTGCGGATCGAGCAGCAGGGCGCGCGCGATCATCACGCGCTGGCGCTGGCCGCCCGAGAGCTGGTGCGGATATTTGCCCAGCGTCTCCTCGGGCCGCAGGCCCACCCGCTGCAGCGTCGTTTCGATGCGCGCATAGCCTTCGTCGCGTGACCTCACGAGGCCAAAGGCCCGCATGGGTGTCATCAGGGCATGGTCGACGCGGTAGAAAGGGTTGTAGACCGCGAAGGGATCCTGGAAAATCGCCTGCACCTCGCGGCGGAAGGTCCGCTGGCTGGCGCCGCTCAAGCGACTGACCTCGGCACCGTCGTAGCGCACACTGCCGCGCGATGGCGGCTGCAGGCCCAGCAGCAGCCTGATCAGGGTTGATTTGCCACTGCCGCTCTCGCCCACCACCGCAGTGATGGACGGCTGTTGGCCGCCAACAGCAAGCGCGACATTCTGCAGTGCCGTCTTGGTCTTGTTGAGGCCGAGCTGGAAGACGACGTCGGCGCCGGAGACTTCGAGAAGCTTGCTCAATTGGCAGCCTCCTGTGTCCCGGTCCGCAGAAATCGCGCCTGTCTATCGAAGGACGGGAGCGAGTGGATCAGCATGCGGGTATAGTCGTGTCGGGGATTGGCGAAGATCTCGTGGACCGGGCCGACCTCGATGAGCTCGCCCCGATACATGACGCCCAGAGTGGTCACGAAATGAGCCATCAACGCCATGTCGTGGCCGATCAGGATGATGGCCGCGCCGATATCGCGCTGCACGCGCCCCAGCGTGCTCAGCACCTGCTTCTGGACCATCACGTCGAGGGCGCTGGTCGGCTCGTCAGCCAGGATCAGGCTCGGCTTGAGGGCAATGGACATGGCGATGCAGACGCGCTGCTTCATGCCGCCGGACAATTCGTGCGGATAGCGCCACTGCACCTCCGGCGGAAGCCCGACGCGCGAGAGCAATTCACCGATGATGCGGTCACGTTCGGACCGGCCGTGATGCACGCCGTGATCGTCGTAGATGTCGGCGATCTGCGCCCCCACGCGCATGACTGGGTTGAGCGAATTCATCGCGCCCTGTGGCACGAGCGACATATCGGCGAAGCGCAGTTGCCGGTAGGCCTCGTCATCCAGCGTCGTCAGTTCGCGGCCGTTGAGCTCCAGGCGGCCGCTGCTGACGAGGCCCCCCTTGAGCATGCGCATCAGCGCCAGGATAGTGGTCGACTTGCCCGAGCCGGACTCCCCGACCAGGCCGAAGCGTTCCCCGCGCTGCAGCGAGAAGTTGACATTACGGGTGGCGAAGAACGAGCCACGCGCCGTGGGATATTGGACGGTCAGATCGGAGACCTTGAGCACCGTGTCACTCATGACTGGCTCCTCAGGCGCGGATTGGCGAAGTCGTCGAGCGCGCTGGCGATCAGGAACAGGGCTATAAAAAGCAGCGCAAGGATGATGATGGGTGGACACCACCACCACCACATGCCGCGGCTGAAGGCGGCGTAAAGCAAGGCCCAGTAGATGGTCATGCCCAGGGTCGGCGTGTTCTGTGGGCCCAGGCCGAGCACTTCGAGACCCATGCCGGACAGGATGGCGCCGGAGGTCGCCCCGACCAGGGAGGCGAAGGCGATGGGGATGACGTTGGGGAAAATCTCGCGGAAGATGATGGAGAAATTCCCCAGCCCCGAAAGCCGCGCCATCTGCACGTAGCCGAGCTCGCGCAGGGTGAGGACCTGGGCGCGGATGACGCGCGTGGCATGCATCCACGAGAGCGAGGCAATGATCAGCGCCATCATCTCCACATTGACCGCCCGCACCGATGCCGCGACGACCAGCAGGATGGCGAGCGGCGGAATGGTCAGCATCGTGTCGGTGACGCCGCTGATAATCCGGTCCCACCAGCCGCCGAAATAGCCGGAGAACAGGCCCAACATGACCCCGATCGTCGTGCCGATCACGCCCGCGAGCACACCCATGCGAAGAGTCTGCGGGGTGCCGGCGATAATGACGGCGAGCAGTTCCCGGCCGCCGCTGTCGGTACCCAGCCAGTGATCGGCAGAGGGTGGCTGGTTGGTCCGGACCGAAATGGGTTCGGCCAAGCGCACGTCGATGAACAGCGGACCGACAAGGCCGATGAGCAGGAGCAGCGCCAGGATGACAAGGCCGGCGATCATCTTCGGGCTGGCGCCCAGATAGAGCAGCGCGGCCCGCGTGTTGCGCAGGAGGGAATACATGGTCAGAGCCTCTGGATGCGCGGGTCGAGGAGCGGATAGAGCAGGTCGAGGACCAGCACCGCGAAAGCGACCGTAATAACGAGGAAGAAGGCGACGCCCTGGATGAGGAAATAATCCGAGCTGCGCAGGGCATTATAGAGCAGGTAGCCGATGCCTGGATAGTTGAAGGCCACCTCGACCAGAACGGAGCCCGATGCGGCCGTGCCCAGGGCGATGGCCAGCGCCGTCACCTGCGGCAGCATAGCGTTGCGCATCGCGTACTTGAAGAATATCCGCCCCTTCTTGAGGCCCTTGGCCTCGGCCAGCGCCAGATAGTCCTCGCCCAGCACGTTGATCATGGCGCCGCGCATGCCGAGCGCCCAGAAACCCAGGCCGGCAAGGACGATCGACAGAGCCGGCAGGAAGGCGTGGTAGGCAAGGTCCCACAGGACAGGGAATGAAAAGCCATTGGGGAAGACCGAATAGGCGCCACCCAGCGGAAACCAGCCTGTCCATATGGCCAGCAGATAAAGCACGATCAGTGCCAGCAGATAATAGGGGATGGCCGACAGGACCATCAGGAAAGGCGCCAGCCGATGCACGGCGCGCGGCGAGCCGGGCCAGGCCAGCAGCGCCCCAATCAGGCTGCCAAGGCCAAAGGCGATGACGGTCGATACCGACAGGAGCGCGATAGTCCAGGGCAGCGCACCAAGAATGGCGCTGGTGACGCTTTGCGGGAAGTAGGAGATCGAGCTGCCCAGGTCGAGTCGGAGCGAATTGAACAGATAGCGCCCGTATTGCACGATCATCGGATCGTCGAGACCGAAGCGCTCGCGATAGACCGTGACGATGTCCTGGGCACCCTGCACCTGCTGCCCGCGCGACATCAGCTGTTCGAGTACGGCTGCGGTGGGGTCGCCCGGCGCCAGGCGGGGAACGATAAAATTGACGGTCGTCGCCGCAAGGACGACGGCAAAGAACATTGCCAGCCGCCGGAACACGTAGCCCCAGGTCATAGCCCAACTCCAAGTGGTTTGGTTGGAAGTCGCCGGCGGACGCGCCGCCGGCGACGATTTCGGGTGTTACGGCTGCTTCTTGGTGACTTCCGCCACGATCAGCAGATCGGTCGCCCACCAGAAACCGGGGTGGACATAGTTGTTCTCCGAGGTTGGGAAGTTGTCCCAGTAGTGCCCGTTGAAGCTGGTGAGCAGCGCGGCCTGGACCAGCGGAATGGCCGGCATTTCAGGCAGCCAGATCGCCAGGGCCTCGTGGAACAGCTCCTGCATGCGCGGATCGTCCGAAGCGGTGACGGCCATCTCGTCGACGATGGCGTCGAAGTCCGGGTTGGACCAGCGCGTGCGGGCACCGGTCGCTACCTCGCCCATGGGGGCGGCGTGGCGGCTGTGGTAGAGCTCCAGTGTACCATAGGGGTCGGAGATGCCGCCGCAGGAAACGTCGAGCCAGGCGTCAGCGCGACCCGAATTGAGGGCATCGGAGAAGGCAGCGATATCGGACAGCACGAAGTTGGCGTCAAAGCCGGCACGCTGCAGCAGCTGGGTCACCACCGGAGCCATGCGGGTCTGGTCGGCTTCGCCCTGGCGGATCACCAGATCGATGGTGATCGGGTTGCCCTCCTTGTCCTGCCAGAAGTCGCCATTCTTTGTGTAGCCCGCCGCTTCCATCGTGGCCGCTGATTTGTCGATGTCATAGGCCAGCGTGTCGTACTCGCTGAAGAGGTCGGCAGCGTTGTCCATGTAGGAGGCGAAGGGCGGATAGTCCGGCGTCATCCACTTGGCCGGCACCGTCAGGTTTTCCCAGGCGATGTCTACGATGGCATCGCGGTTAAGCGCCTCCGAGATCGCCCAGCGCAGTTGCGGGTCGTCGAATGGCGCCTGGGTGGTGTTGAACGCCATGTAGCGCGGGCACGGGTCGAGATAGGCGTATGGCGCCTCGGGGAACCACGAGAAGACGTCGTTGTTGTTGGCGACGACCTGCTCGAAGTTATCGCGGCCCAGCACCCAGACCGAATCCAGCTCGTTGTTGCCGGCCATGGCGGCGCGGCGCTCCTCGCTGCCGGCCGTCTTGAAAATCACCTGCAGCGGTTCGGGAAGGTCATGGAAGCCGCTGGCGGCACCCCACCAGTCATCGCGGCGCTGCCACACGGTTTCCGTGCTGGTCGACGAGATGAGCTGGTAGGGCGAGGTCGAGACCGGCCAACCCTTGCTGGTGTCGTAGTTGGTGAAGGTCTGCGGATCCTCGTTTTCCCAGATATGCTTGGGCAGGATCATGGTGGTGCCGTAGATACGGACGCCGAAGGCGTCGAGCATGTAGCGAGGATTGGCCGAGGTGAGGGTAATCTTGACGGTGTGTGCATCGACCGCCGCGATATCCTTCACCCAGGTCTTGGCGTTCACCGAGTAGTTGCCCAGTGCCGGAGCATTGTCCTTGAGCATGTTCATGGTGTAGACGACGTCATCTGCGGTGAACGGCGTGCCGTCGCTCCACTTGGCCTCGGGCTGGAGGCTAATGGTGACTTCGTCGAAGCTATCGTTGAACTGGTAGCCGCTTGCCAACCACGGGACCATTTCCCCGGTCTCGTAGTTATAGTAGAAGAGTGACTCGAAGCCGACCTGTTGAAGTCCAGCATGCTGCAACGTGCTGGGCAGGAATGGATTGTAGTTTTCGGGCGTGGTGACGCGTTCCGAAATGTTTTCGAAGATCAGCTGATCTTCACGCGCAACCTGTTGCGCGAGAGTCGTAGAAGCGGTGCTTGTCGTGGCAGCGACAAGCAGCACGCCCAGAGCGCCGTAGCGCCGGGTTATAGACCGCATGGGTCTCTCCTCCCAAATGTGTGCCGACGTTTTATTGGTTCTTCAGGTGTCTTTTGTTGGTGTCCGTCCTCCTCCGTGCAGTTGCCTCAGGCTGTTTCGTGAATTTCCAGCGTAGCCGGGAGCACGACCTGTCTGGGTGGACCGTCGAAACCGGCAATGCGTTCGTTGAGTAGCTCGATCGCTCCGCTACCCAAATCGCTGGGGCTTACCCCGATCGTGGTGAGGCGGGGACGCAGGTCGGCCAATTCTTCGTATATGTCGTAGGATGCGACCGCGATGTCGCTAGGGATCGAGATGCCGCGGTCTGCAAACCCTGCCAGCGCAGCGCGGGCCATGCGTGAACTGGCAAAGAAGATGGCGCTGGGCAGATCTCTGCCGTGCCGCTCGATCAGCCAGTTGACTGCTTCGTAGCCGGACGGCGGGAGGAAGGACCCCTCGTAGCGCAGGTCATCTGTGATTTCGACGCCGGCATCCTTGAGCGCCCGCTCGAAACCGGCCTGGCGCAGCATGGACATGTTGAAGAAGGATGGCCCGGTGACATGGGCGATGCGCTTGTGGCCCTTGGAGACGAGGTACTCGCCCATACGATAGGCGCTGGCGAAGCCGTCCTGCTCGATACTGTCCACTGCTCGGCTCGGCAGGTTGCCGACGAAGACAGTGGGTATCTTGACCTCGGCCAACTCATGCTGGATGCGATGCAGCGCTGCATCCGCGACAATCAGGCCGTCGACGCCCTTGGTCTTGATCTGCTTGAGATAGGTGTGTCCGTGATCCTCGGAATGTCCGCCGGGCACATCGGTATTATAGATCAGCGTGTCGACCCCGTCGTCGACAAGCGCTGTCTGCATCGCGCGAACCATTTCGGTATAGTAGGGCGCGCAGATATCTGGGATCATGATGGCAATGACGTTGGTGCGTCCAGTACGCAGCGACTGCGCCTGGCGATTGGGCACATAGCCGAGTTTGTCTATCGCTTCCTCGACCTTGGCACGAAGCGCCGGCGAGACCCTGTCGCGATGATTGATGACGTGCGACACCGTGGTAAGGGACACGCCTGCAAGTTTCGCGACTTCTTGTATTTTGACCATAGGCAAGCCATAGCATCTGCAAAACGTTTTGCAAAGCCTTTCGCAAAACGTTTTGCGAGCTAATGTCCACAATTGCACCTTAGACGGTCATGCGCCCCATTTCGGCCATCCAAGGGCCGAAATGGATTTCCCGAAAGCTGCCGTCTGTGGCGAGGCCACCGTGGGCGCGTCGGCCAGTTCTGCCGGTCCCGTTGTTGCCGGTCACTAAAACGTTTCCCACGGCCCCCAGACCAGTGTGAGCATGCCGAGATCACCGGGCCAATTCGCTCGAGGAAGCGCTTGATAAGCTCTGCATCCGCCTGCCATGGTTGTTCAAGCCACGTTGAGCGATTTCACCGCCAAGCGCGGTTTTGGAAGCTTATGTGAATCCGCATTATCAACTCTTTGCATATCTGCTCGTCATGCCTGCTGCGAACTACGCAGACTTCTTATGCAGGGCATACCAGGGGTGCGCAGGCCTGGCACCTTCATGCTTTCGGCGATCTGCTCGGACGTGCTGACCAGACCTGTTGTGCTCAAACCGCCCCCTGCAACACCGATTGCCCCAAATCACCCGCCCGGCTGCCAATCAAGGTCGCGGTAACCGGGTGCAACTGCGACAACCTTTTTGACGCTCCTCCCTTAAGCTGTGGTTGTGCGTCTACTACCGAATGTGTCCTACATTGCGCGTCCCGCAAGCTAGGCTGTGTTGACAAAAGGGATTCCTAAATCGCTGCCTGACTGATTCAAGGCTTCCTTTCAGAGGAGGCAGTTTTGGCTCGGGGCGATCTGACTGATGATGAGTGGGCGCTGGTAGGGGCATTGTTGCCGGCCGAGCGTGGTCGGTGGTCTCGGCCAGCCCTAGACAACCGGCGCTTTCTGAACGGAATGCTCTATGTGTTGCGGGTCGGCTGCCCCTGGCGCGACATGCATGAGCGCTATGGCAAGTGGAATTCGGTCTATGTCCGGTTCCGCCGCTGGGCAGAGCAAGGGGTCTGGGACGCCTTGCTGGAAACGCTGGTCGAGCTTGGGCTCACCGACGACTGGCAGCACATGATCGACAGCACCACGGTGCGCGGCCACTCTCAGGCAGCGGGCGCAAAAGGGGGACTCATAAGGAGGGTTTTGGTCGAAGCCGCGGCGGCTTTACGAGCAAAATCCACGCCCGTGCAGACGGTCAGGGACGCCCTCTTGGCTTCGTCCTCACCGGCGGCGAAGCCTCCGACTATAAGGCCATCGATGACCTGATCGCCTTGCCTGTTGCCAAACCCAGGCTGATGCTGGCCGACAAGGGCTACGACAGCGACGATGTCCGCGCCAGCCTGCTGCTCAAGGGGATTCTGCCGGTCATCCCGCCCAAGGCCAACCGCAAAGAGGCCATCGCCTGCGACTACCGTGCCTACAAGGACCGCAATCGGGTCGAGCGCATGTTCAACAAGCTCAAGCAGTTCCGGCGCATCGCAACCCGATACGACAAGACCGCCGTCTCATTCCTTGGCTTCCTGGCACTCGCCGCCGCAAAGCTATGGATGCCGACTTATGTCAACAGGGCCTAGTACCGTCTACCGCCATCAAATCCTCCACTTTGCTTAACTTGGCAAATCTTTTGCTAGACAGTTTTCCCGTGAACGGCATGCAATCAATGGGAATGCTCGTTGACTATCAAAGGCGAGAATACGCTATTTCAACTGCGTACCTATCGCGTCGAAGCTGCTCGTGCCGAAAAGGGCGCTTACTGCAAATCATCCCTGGGTCGGGCGGTTCTCACCCCAACTGGCCAGCAGCATGTCGCGCAGGCGCTGCGCTGACGGGGAGAGATGACCGTTGCGCCGTTCGACAATGCCTATTGCACGGGTGATTGTCGGGTTGCCGAGGGGTTTTGTCACGACCAGGGGGTGATCAAAATTGGGGGCGGCGAGTCTTGGGAGTATCGACATGGCGACGCCAGCCTCCACCAGTCCCAGCGAAGTCGACAAGTGATGCACCTCGTAGAACCAGTCTAACTCCAGATCGAGTGACGCCAAGGCGCCGTCAATGATCATGCGGTTGCCGCTATGGCGGCTCACCCCGATCAGCGGATAGCCCTCGAGATCGGTCCACTGCACCTTGTCTACCTGCGCAAGCGGATGGTTGCGATTGCAAGCGAGCACGAAGTGATCTTCCAGGAGGGGCGTAAACTTCACCTCGGGGTCGGACGAGCCGAGCATGTTAATTCCAAACTCCGCTTCGCCATTCGCGACGCTGGCAAGGCCCTCGATGGCCGACAGGTCCAGAATGCGGATGCGAATGTTGGGGTGCAACGCGTGAAATTCGCTGATGACGCGCGGCATGAAGTAAAATGCTGCCGTTGGCACGCAGGCAATTGTCACCGTTCCGCGTTTCTCGCTTCCGGACTCCGTCACCTGCTGCAGTGCCGTGTCAAACTCGGCCAGTAGATTCTCCATGATGGGCAGCAGGCGCCGGCCAACATTGGTCAGCGACACCTTGCGGGTCGAGCGCTCGAACAGGGGGCTCCCCAAGGCTTCTTCGAGCTTTTGGATGCGTCGGCTCAACGCGGGTTGGGAGAAATTGAGATGGGTGGCCGTCTCATGGAAGCTTTCCAGCTTTGCCAGGGCGAGGAAGGCGCGAATATCCAGCAGTTGAAAATTGATGCTCATGGAGCATTAATGCTTCCGATCTTTGCATTTTACAAGTGGACTTTGTAATGCATAAAACGGGGCAATACCAACCACTGATGCGTCTTGCGAAAAATTCAAATGACAGAGATTGTTGGCATCCCCTGTGTCCTGATGCGCGGCGGTACCTCAAAGGGGCCGTTCTTCCTCGCCGCTCACCTGCCAGCAGAGCCGAAGGCGCGCGACGAAGTCCTGCTGGCCATGCTGGGCTCTGGTCATGAACTGCAGGTCGATGGAGTAGGGGGCGGACATCCCTTAACGAGCAAGGTTGCCATCGTTTCGCCCAGCAAGCGTCCGGGTGTCGATGTAGATTACCTGTTTGCCCAGGTTCACGTTACCGAGCGTCGCGTCGACACCGGACCCAACTGTGGTAACATGCTTGCCGCTGTTGGGCCGTTCGCCGTTGAGGCGGGAATTGTGTCCCCGCAGGACGGGTTGACGAACGTTCATATTTTCAATCTCAACACCAACAAGTCGGTCCTGGCCGATGTGCAGACGCCCGGTGGACGCGTTCAGTACACCGGTGACACGGCCATTTCCGGCGTGCCCGGCACGGCCGCGCCGATTCTGCTGACCTTTGTAGGTGCCGAGGGCTCCAAGACTGGTGCGCTGCTGCCGACAGGACGCGTTATCGACGTCATTGACGGGGTCGAAGTCAGCTGCGTGGACGCGGCTATGCCGGTGGTAATCATTGCGGCTGAGGCGCTCGGCCTGGTGGGTGACGAGACGCCTGCGCGCCTCAACGCCGACTCAGCGCTGCTGACCCGCCTCGAGAGCATTCGATTGCAGGCCGGTCGATTGATGGGGCTTGGCGATGTTTCAGCCAGCGTGATCCCCAAGCCCGTTCTGGTGTCGCGCTCGGCCATTCAGCCGGGTCTTCGTCTCCGTTATTTCATGCCCCATCTTTGTCATCCATCCATGTCGATCACCGGCAGCGTGGCGATGGCAATGGCATCTGTGACGCCGGGTACGCTGGCTCACAGATTGGTGGGTGAGGTATTGCCGCTTCCAGTCAAGCTGACGCTCGAGCATCCCCTCGGGTCTCTGGAAGTTGCGGTGAGGGCCGATGAGCATGGCGGTTCGCCCGTCGCATCGGTGGTTCGGACGGCACGCCGTCTGTTTGATGGAGTCGCTTACGCGCCGGTGGAGTGAGCATTGTCAGGCGCTTGCGATTGCGACCAGTAACAAAAACTAGGTGAGGAAAGAATGACCATGAATAAGCTGCTAAAAGCCTCGATTGTGGCGCTCCTAGCGACCACTGCACTTGCCGGGAGCGCGCTGGCGCGCGATCTCGTGATCGGCCGCGTTGCTGAACAGTCCAGCATCGACCCGCATTTCAACAATGCCGGCAATGACACGCCAACCCGCAAGTTCATCTATGACTCGCTTGTCGACTTCGATGCCAAGCAGAACATGTACGGCACGTTGGCGCTGTCGTGGGAGACTGTCGATCCGCTGACCTGGATCGTGCATCTGAGGCCGAATGTGAAGTTCCACAACGGCGATGTCCTGACGGCTGAAGACGTCAAGTTCTCGATCGACCGCGTCCCCACCGTGCCGAATTCCCCCTCGTCCTGGGAACGCCTGCGTGGCGATATTTCTGTTGAAGTTGTGGATGATCTGACCGTCAAGGTGACCTCGGCGACGCCATCTCCTCTCCTGATCGAGCAGTTCGGTCAAATTCCGATCATCTCCAAGTCCGCTGCCGAAAACGCAGAGACCTCCGACTTCAACGACGGCGTCGCCGCCATTGGCACCGGGCCATACAAGTACGTGTCCTGGACGCGGGGCGACAATGTGAAGTTCTCCCGCTTTGACGACTATTGGGGCGGTAAGCCCGAATGGGACAATGTGACGATGCGGTTCATTCCCAATGCCGCGGCGCGTGTTGCCGCGCTGCTCAGCGGTGATGTCGACGTCATCGATGCTGTTCCCATCCAGGACATTCCGCGTATCGAAAACGACCCGAACCTGCGCGTCTGGTCCACGCCCACGGTTCGCATCACCTATCTGGTCATGGATCAGGGACGCGACGTTACGCCGTTCCTGACCGATACCAACGGCAAGCCGCTGACCGAAAATCCCTTGCGCGATCAGAGGGTCAGGTCGGCCCTGTCCAAATTGATCGACCGTGAGACACTTGTCGCGCGCGTCGCTGGCGGTGGCTCTCCGGCGGGCCAGCTCATTCCCAAGGGCCAGTGCGGCTACAATGACTCCATCGAGCCAACGGCATTGGATGTGGACGGCGCCAAGGCATTGCTGGCGGAGGCAGGCTATCCCGACGGATTCGGGCTGACCATTCATGCCTCCAACGACCGCTTCCCCCAGGATGCCGCCGTTGCCCAGGCCATTGCGCAGATGTGGGCGCGCGGGGGCATCAAGATCAATGATGTCGTCACCCTGCCGTTTGCCACCTTCACGGCAAATGCGACAAAGCAGGAGTATAGCGTCTATCAGTACGCCTATAACGGTTCCGCGCCGGGCGCGACGGAAGCGTTGCGCGCCATGCTGGGAACCTATGATCTTTCCCGTGGCATGGGCGGCGTGAATCGCGGTCGCTACTCCAACGCTGACTTCGACGCCAAGCTCGAACAGGCCAGCGAAGAATTTGACGAGGCTACGCGCTGCCAGTTGCTCGAAGATGCCATGAAGATCGGCATGGACGATGTGGGCGTCATTCCCACCTACATGCAGCAGAGCAATTGGGCCACTAAGGCTGATGTTGTCTTCGAACCTGCGGTGGGTGACGAAACAGCGATCCGCTTCATCCATCCGGCCGAGTAATCAGATTAATGATTGCCTGGGAACATATGATTCAGATGCGAGACGGGGTCCGTCTCGCATCAACCATCTACCTGCCAGAGGCAGAAGGGACCTTTCCCGTCATCCTCGAGCGGACGCCGTATGGGCGCAAGCTGCCACGCTCGCACGAAATTACTGCCGGCGACAGGACACCTTGGGACGGCGACGCGCTGGCCCGCTTCTTCACTGAAGCCGGCTATGCCGTCGTATTGCAGGATTGCCGCGGCCGCTACGAATCCGAGGGCGAGTTCGTCAAATATACCGCAGAGGGCGATGACGGTTACGACACGCTCGCCTGGATATTGGGCAACGCCTGGTGCAACGGTCAAATGGTCACCATGGGCATGTCATATGGTGCCCATGTTCAGGCCGCCTTGGGTGCCTTGAACCCCCCGGGACTGGTCGCCCAGATCCTGGACTCGGGTGGTTTCAGCAATGGGTGGCGGAGCAGCATAAGACAAAACGGCGTCCTGGAACTCAAGCAGGCGCACTGGATATTCCGCGAGGCAGCCCGCTCTCCAGAGGCCGTTCGTGATCCGCTGCTGCGGCGCGCGATGGAAGAGGAGGACTTTGGCAGTTGGCTCAAGATCTGGCCATGGCGCCAGGGGCATTCGCCGCTGCGTCACCACCCCGGATACGAACAGGACCTCTTTGGCCTGATGCGTTCGGGTACATTCGACGCCGCTTGGCGCCGCAACGGCATCTATGCTGCGGGAGCCTATGAGCAATATAGTCAGGCGGCATGCCTGCACATGTCGTCGTGGTTCGACCCCTATGCGACAGCGGTCAGTGAGAATTTTGTTGGCCTCAAGGCAGCCTCCAGAGGCCCGCAACGCCTAATCCTGGGGCCGTGGACCCATGGCGATCGCAGCGACACCATGTTCGGCGACGTCGACTTTGGTCCCCAGGCCACCCTGGACAGTTGGGCAGGCGACTGGCGGCAATATCGTCGCCGGTTCCTGGATGCTGCGTTGTCTGGTCACGACCCTGAACCGACCGCGCGAATATTCGTGATGGGTGGTGGTTCGGGAAGAAAGACCGCTGACGGACACTTCGATCATGGCGGCCGCTGGATAACCGCTTCGGATTGGCCCGTGCCCGAAGCCAAGGAACACGCGCTCTACCTCCAGCCAGGCGGACAACTGGCCGAAACGCTGCCCGACACCACCAGCCGGTTGACGTTCCAGTATGACCCGGCCAACCCGGTCCCAACGATCGGGGGCAATTTTTCGAGCTTTGAGCCCCTGCTCAAGGCGGGGTCTTTCGATCAGGTCGCAAGGCCAGAATTTTATGGTGCAACTGAGCCGTTCCTGCCCCTGTCCGCTCGCGCCGACGTCCTGGCCTTCCAGACTGAGCCGCTCCAGCGGGCCCTGGAAGTGGTGGGCCCGGTGACAATCGATCTTTGGGTGGGCAGCGATTGCCCGGATACCGACATTACCGTCAAGCTAGTCGATGTGTCGCCCCCCAACGATGACTATCCGCATGGCTATGCCATGCTGGTGGCCGACACGATTTACCGCCTGCGCTATGCCGAAGATCCGGCGTCGCCCCGCCTGTTGTCCCCGGACAAGAGACTTCGGCTGCTTTCGGTGGCGTTCTGGACGGCCAATCTGTTCGCCCCCGGCCACAAGCTCAGGGTCGATATTTCTTCGTCCAATTTCCCGAAATTCGATCTCAACCCCAATACGGGCGAGGCCGAGGGGGAAGGGCGAATTCGGAACGTCGCGCGCAACAGCGTTTTCATCGGACCAGACGCTGCAAGCCGTCTCGTCCTGCCAATCGTGAGCCTTTAGTCGGCAAGGCGTGAGGGAGAGGACATGATACAGCTCATATTGTCACGGATCGCACAGTCGATCCTGATCATCCTGGCAATGACTATAATCGTTTTTGTCGGCCTCAATGCGGTCGGCAATCCCGTCGACACATTGATAGCGCCCAATGCAGGCCAGGCCGAGCGGCTGCGCGCGATCCAGGCCTTGGGCCTCGATCAGCCGCTATGGAAGCAATATCTGCTGTTCCTGGGCAATGCGATGCAGGGGAATTTGGGGCTCAGCTTCGTCTCCGGCGAGCCTGCGCTGCAACTGATCCTGAGCAGGCTTCCGGCCACCATCGAGCTTGCGGTCATCGCAGTCTTCTCCGCCTTGGTTATTGGCGTGCCGATTGGCATGCTTGCCGGTGTCTATCCAAAATCCTGGCTGTCGCGTGCCATCATGGGCTTCAGTGTCGTGGGTTTCTCCTTGCCCGCCTTCTGGGTCGCGCTGATGTTGATCATCGTGTTCGCGGTTCAGTTGGGCTGGCTTCCCAGTTCGGGCAGGGGCGAGACGGTCTCATTGCTCGGCATACAGGTTTCATTCCTGACCGTTGACGGCATTCGCCACCTGATCCTGCCAGCAATAAGTCTGGGTCTCTACAAATTCTGTCTGGTTGTCAGGCTGGTGCGGGCCGGCGTCATGGAAGTGTCGCAGATGGAGTATGTGAAGTTCGCTCGCGCCAAGGGTTTGCGCATGCGCCGGGTCATTTTCCTGCACATGCTGAAAAACATTATGATCCCCGTGGTGACGGTGGTCGGACTTGAGTTGGGCGGCACCATCGCATTTGCCGTCGTGACCGAAAGCATCTTTGCATGGCCTGGTGTGGGCCGCCTCATCATCCAGAGCATCGGCGTCCTCGATCGACCCGTGATCATCGCCTATCTGATGATCGTGGTCGTGCTGTTCGTGGTGCTCAACCTTTTGACCGATTTGGCCTACGCGGCGCTTGATCCGCGAGTGCGCGGGAGGACTGCATGACCAACGTTGAAACATTGGCGGAGCCCCGCTACTCACCCCTCAAGGCGACGCTACAATCCCTCGTGGCGTCACCACCGGCGATTATTGGCCTTGCGATCTTCTCTACCATTGTGCTGATCGCCGTCTTTGCGCCGCTGATCTCGCCGCAAAATCCATATGACCTGATGAGTCTGGATATCGGCAGTTCGCTCATGCCGCCAGGCACGCCGACATGGGACGGGACGGGCGTTTACCTGCTCGGTACCGATGGCCAGGGACGCGACATCCTTTCGGGTATCTTTTACGGCTTGCGCATTTCCCTGATGGTGGGGATCGGTTCCGCGCTTGCGGCTGCCATCGTGGGATCGCTGCTCGGCATGCTGGCCGCCTTCAAGGGCGGGCGCACCGAGACGGTTATCATGCGCCTGGTCGACCTGCAGCTTTCGTTCCCGGCCATCCTGGTTGCCCTGATGATTCTCGCCTTTCTGGGCAAGGGCGTTCTCAACATCGTCCTGGCACTGATGATTGTGGAATGGGCCGGCTATGCGCGGACCGCGCGCGGCGCTGCGCTCGTCGAGATGGAGCGCGACTACATGAGCGCGGCCCGCACAGCCGGCCTGTCACCGATGCGCATTCTGCTCGTGCATCTGTTGCCCAACGCCATGCCCCCGCTGATTGTGCTTGTGACCATCCAGGTGGCGCGCGCCATTTCTCTGGAGGCGACGCTGAGTTTCCTTGGCCTGGGCGTGCCCATTACCGAACCCTCGCTGGGCATGCTCATTGCCGACGGCTTTCAGTACATCCTGTCGGGCAAATACTGGATCACCGTCTATCCGGGCATCGCTTTGGTCCTGACCGTTATCTCGATCAACCTGATCGGTGACCGCCTTCGCGTCGTGTTCAACCCGCGGCTACAGAGTTAGGAGGGCGCAGTGGCAAAAGCCCTAGAAATACGCGATCTCACCACCGCATTTGACATCGCCGGTCGCGAGCTGGTCGCAGTCAACAAAGTCTCCTTCAGCCTGGCCCCCGGCAAGATTCTCGCTCTGGTTGGCGAATCCGGCTCGGGAAAGTCACTGACCGGTCTGTCAGTCATCGGACTTGTTGATCCGCCGGGCCGCATTAGCGGAGAGGTCCTGTGGGACGGTCGCAATGTGCTGACCATGTCGGAGGAAGAGCGTCGGCAAATCCGTGGTGCGCATATCGCCATGATTTTCCAAGATCCAATGATGACGCTCAATCCGGTGCTGCGCATCGACACCCAAATGATCGAAGCCGTGCGGGCTCACAGCCGAGCCTCGCGTGCTGAAGCCTGGCAGAGGTCAAGGGATGCCTTGGGCATGGTGGGCATCCCGTCTCCCGAAGCAAGACTATCCTGCTATCCGCATGAGCTCTCGGGCGGTATGCGCCAACGTGTCGCCATCGCCATTGCGTTGCTTCACAGGCCGGCCGTTGTCATCGCCGATGAGCCGACCACTGCGCTGGACGTGACCATCCAGGCCCAGATTCTCTCCGAAGTGCAGAATCTCGCCCAGGCCTTCAACACGGCCTTTTTGTGGATCACCCATGATTTGGCGATTGCGTCGGGTCTCTCTGATGACATCGCCGTCATGTACGCTGGCCGCATCGTGGAGCGAGGGGCAACCGCCGAAGTGCTCGCAGCGCCGCGCCACCCTTACACGCGCGGGCTGATCGACTGCATCCCAAGCCGCAATACCAAGGGTGGCTTGCTCCACCAGATACCAGGCATGGTCCCGACATTGGCAAAAATGCCCGTCGGCTGCGCATTCCGTGCACGCTGCCGCAATGTGCTGGACCAATGTGCCCAAGCCGTGCCGGAGGACGCTGTCGACGGTGGTCGCTCGGTACGATGCTTCAACCCGATCACGGAGATTGCATGATGACCGAGGCTTTGTTGGACCTCGTTGATGTCAGCGTCCGCTTTGGCAAGCCCCATGGCTATCTCAAGCAGATGGCATCGCGACTGACGGGGGCCTCACCTGGCAACACCGTTGTTCATGCCCTGGACGGCGTCAACATTAGTGTCAGGATGGGCGAAGTCCTTGGGCTGGTTGGGGAGTCCGGCTGCGGAAAGTCCACGCTGGGCCGCGTCGCCGTGGGCCTGATCAAGCCTTCGGCGGGCACTACCCTCTGGAAGGGTACTGACATGGCCACATTGCCGGAAAAAGCACGTCAACAAGCGCGTCTCAAGACGCAGATGGTGTTCCAGGACCCCTATGCCAGCCTAAACCCGCGTCGCCGCGCCGCCGATATTGTCGGCGAAGCTCCGCGAGTTCATGGTCTCGTCTCGCGCGACGACTACGATGCCTATATCGACAGCCAATTCGCGCAGGCCGGTATTTCATCGGCCTTCAAACATCGCTATCCGCATCAGTTCAGCGGCGGCCAAAGGCAGCGCATCGGCATTGCCCGGGCGCTGGCACTGCAACCCGACCTGTTGGTCTGCGACGAGGCCGTATCGGCGCTTGATGTCTCGATCCAGGCGCAGATCCTGAACCTTTTCATTGATTTGCGGACTCGGCTCAATCTCACCTACCTGTTCATCAGCCACGACCTGGGCGTGGTCCGCCATCTCGCAGATCGTATCGTCATCATGTATCTGGGCAGAGTTGTGGAGGAAGGTTCGGCTACCGAGATATTTGCCCGACCCAATCATCCCTATACGCAGGCCCTGATGGCCGAGGTGCCACGGATTGGAACAGGCAAGCGCGTCTTCAAGGCGATTGCGGGTGAAATCCCGAGCCCTCTCAATCCTCCGGCCGGTTGCCATTTTCATACGCGCTGCCCGCATGCCATGCCCATATGCAAACTGGAGCGACCTGATTTGCGCGAAGTCGCGCCAGGTCAGCAGAGCGCCTGTCATCTCAATCAGATGACCGTCCTGCCGGGGGCGGCTTCTGGATCATCCGAAAGCAAGAAAGCAGCAAGTAAATGACTGTCGATCCCGTTTCAGTCGGCACCTCCAGGCAGCCGAAATCCAATATCGTACTGCGCGATATGGGTTCCTTCTATGTCGGTGGACGAAAGGTCCTGGTTGAGGATTTGCCGCCACAGGAGGTGCTGTTCTCTCCGAAAGGCGCCCCGGCGCAGGTCGATCCGAATGGCGAATACTGGGTCGAACAGATGTATGCCCAATATTTCATGCTCGCCGAGCCGACCGCGAAAGTACCAATGCTGCTTTGGCATGGCGGGGGCTCGACCGGGACAACCTATGAAACTACGCCGGACGGCCGGGACGGCTGGGTCAATATCTTTCTCCGTCTGGGATGGTCAGTCTATTGCAGCGATGCGGTGGAGCGGGGCAGGTCGGGCTGGCCGGCATTGCCTGTCAGGGTCTGGGATGGGGATGCCATTCGCGCCAGCGATCGGGATGTTGCGCGGCGCGCGCGCTTCGGGGGCGATGGCAGCGTTGGGTCTTTTGGCGAATCCAGTCAGTTTCCGAAGGAGCACTTCGATGCCTTCCTCAAGGGATCTGTGCCACGCTGGCTGACCACGGATGAACCAACCTACAGGGCCTATCTCGAACTGGTAACTCAGGTGGGGCCCAGCGTCGTCGTCGTGACCAGCCAGGGCGGCCAGTTTGGCTGCCGGGTCGCCACAGCCGCCAGCGATAAGGTGAAAGCCCTGGTTCTGGTGGAGCCCGCGCAGGTCGGGGACCTCCGCGACGCTCACAAATTGGTTGGGGTGCCGGTCCTTATTCTGTTCGGCGACTTTATCGATACCGATCCACGCTGGCAGGCCAACAGGGATCGCGCCCAGGCCTATGTGAATGCGATCAACGCGGCCGGCGGCACCGCCGAACTCCTAAATCTTCCGGACCTGGGCATTGAGGGCAACAGCCATTGCTTGATGGCGGAGCAGAACAATGACGTTGTTGCAAAGCTAATTCACGTCTGGCTGGGCAAGAGAAGTCTCCTCGCGTTGCCATGAGGGTCTATGCGGGACAGCTCTACGTTGCGCCTACTTGCAGGATGGCTGCTTTCAATCATTCTATGACCCAGAGCAGACTGACCGCTGCCGTTGAGAGTTTCGGCTGCCGGCAGGCGCCCGAAAGTCCCCGAAGAACGAACCCGCGAGCCACGGGGTTGGTGCTATGGGTTTTTCTGGATCTGGCCGGCCTGGGGGCCGCCCGGAGAGGGTGATTGGGCTGTAGCGCTCAGGGCGAGCGGTTCAATGTCACGGCCGTTGAGATGGAATCTGCGGCGGCAGTTTTGACCGAGCGAGCGGATGATGACCATCCAGGGATAGGCGGGCGCGAGTGCCCCTGCAGGCTGCGATGGTGTTATCGCGGTCTGAGCACGCAATCGGTTATGCCGGGTCATGGATGGTCTCCCGGGTTGGTGGTCGGGCGGTTGGCGGCGCCCGCGGCTGGCACCATGCAGCGAAGGTCTCGATGATCACCATGGTGCCACCGCAGCAGGGGCATGGTGGTCGCTGATCTGAGGTCTTCTCGGCCGCCGGTGGTTCGTCCGGCGCCGGCGCCACCCCCAACATGGCCCGGGCCTGGGCGAGGCAGTCCTTGCGGGCGGAGGTGGCGAGCAGACCGTAGTGCCGGATGCGGTGGAACCCGCGCGGCAGGACGTGGATCAGAAAACGGCGAATGAACTCGTCGGCGGCCAGGGTCATGACGCGCTGCCGGTTGGCGCCGGCGCGGCGATAATCCTTGTAGCGGAAGGTGACCTCATTGCCGTCGAAGGCGATGAGGCGGCTGTTCGAGATGGCGACCCGGTGAGTGTAGCGCGAGAGATAGGCGAGCACCGCCTCAGGCCCTGCAAAGGGCGCTTTGGCATAGACCACCCAGCGCTTCTTGCGGACCGGGGCGATGTGGCGGGCGAAGGCCCGGAGGTCGTTGAGCCCTGCCATCTTGCCGAAGAAGCCGAGTTTTCCGGCACCATGGAGGTCGAGCAGCCTGCTGAGGAACAACCGGCGGAACAGCGCCCCGAGCACCCGCACCGGCAGCAGGAAGGCCGGGCGCGACGAGATCCACCGACCATCCTGCGCGATGCCGCCGCCGGGCACGATCATGTGGATATGGGGATGGTGGGTCATGGCCGAACCCCAGGTGTGGAGCACCGCGGTAATGCCGATGCGGGCGCCCAGGTGCTTTGGGTCGGCGGCAATCGTCAGCATCGTCTCGGACGCCGCCTTGAAGAGCAGGTCGTAGACCAGCGCCTTGTTGTGGAAGGCAATGTCGGCGATCTCGGCCGGCAGCGTGAAGACCACGTGGAAGTACCCGATCGGCAGGAGATTGGCCTCCTGGGCCTCCAACCATGTGCGTGCCGCCGCGCCCTGGCACCGCGGACAGTGCCGGTTGCGACAGGAGTTGTAGGCGATCCGCTGATGCCCGCAGTCGGAACAGGCTTCGACGTGGCCACCCAGGGCAGCAGTGCGACAGGTCTCGATCGCTGACATGACCTTGAGTTGATCAAGGCTCAGATGCCCGGCATGGGCGAGCCGATAGGCTGGACCGGCAGAACGGAAGATATCGGCGACCTCGATGGTGGCGGGCACCGCTCAGGGGTCGGGCGGTTCCTCCGTCGGAACGAAGATGCCCAGACGGTCGAGCGGACTGGTCACGGCCCGCACCGTGCGCGTTGCCACCTTGGTGTAGAGGGCGGTGTTCTCCAGCTTGGCGTGACCGAGCAGCGCCTGGATGATGCGGATATCGACGCCGTCTTCCAGAAGATGGGTGGCAAAGCTGTGCCGCAAGGTGTGCGGGCCGACGCGCCTGGTAATCTCGGCCGCCTGGGCCGCTTCGACGACCACACGATAGAGCTGCCTGGTGCTGATTGGCTTGAGCGCGTGCTGACCCGGAAACAGCCAGCCGTCCCGGTGCAGCACGCCCTGGCGATGGCCGACCTGCCACCACTGGCGCAGCAGGGTGAGCAGGTCTGGTGAGAGCATCGCATTGCGATATTGCCCGCCTTTGCCGCGCTCGACCCGGATCAGCATGCGTTCGCTGTCGATATCGCGCACCTTGAGCATGGCCACTTCGCCAACGCGCAGTCCGGCGCCATAGGCAACCGACAGCGCCGCCTGGTGCTTGAGGCTGGTGGTGGCGTTGAGCAGGCGCGCCACCTCGTCGCGGCTCAGCACCACTGGCAAATTGCGGGGACGGCTCACGCGCACCAGCTTGCGCGCCAGATCGGGCCGATCGAGGGTATTGGTGAAGAAGAACCGCAGCGCCGAGACCACGCTGTTCATGGTGGGCACCGGAACGCCGGCTTCACTCTGGGCCAGCTGAAACTGGCGCACATCCTCGGTGGTCGCGGTATCCGGTGGCCGCCGCAGGAAGCTGGCGAAGCGCCCCACATCACGGATGTAGTTGCGCTGGGTCGCTACCGAGAAGTGGCGCATGTTCATATCGTCGATCAGCTTCTGTCGCAGCGGGCTGACGGTGGAGTTGGGGAGTGGCGTCGTCATCGTTCGGCTCCTGGGTTGAAGGAGCCAAAAGGGAACGCCTGAACCAGGCGATCCTCAATCAAGCCGTGACGATCAAAGCCTTACCAGTATCTCACCGCGCGCACCCTCCCGCGCAGCGGGTTAGTTCCACGGCCCCATTTCGGTCATTAGCCCAGCTCAGTGGAAAGGCAGATTAGGGGCCGAGGAACGAACCCGCTGCGCGGGAGGGTGCGCGCGGTGAGGTGACGGCAAGGCACCGCTCGTCACGGCTTGGTTGAGGATCGCCGGGTTCGGGCGTTCCCTCTTGACTCCTTTCATGCAGGAGCCAAGCAATGACCACGATCCTTCCCAAGACCCCTGTCAGCCCGCTGCGCCAGCGGCTGATCGACGATATGAACATGCGCCACTTCTCGATGGCGACCCAGCGCAACTACATCCGCGATGTGGAGCGCTTCGCCTCGTTTCTGCGGCGATCGCTGGACACGGCGACCACCGAGGATGTGCGCCGGTTCCAACTCGCCCAGAGCGAGGCCGATGTTCCCGTGCCGACGATGAACAGCGTGGTCTCGGCGCTGCGGTTCTTCTTCACCAACACGCTCGACCGACCCGACCTGGCCCGCAAGCTGGTGCGGGTGAGCCGGCCCCGCAACCTGCCGGTGGTGTTGAGCCGCGATGAGGTGGCGCGCCTGCTCAACGCGACCACCAGCCTCAAGCACCAGGCGGCCTTGTCGGTCGCCTATGGCGCCGGATTGCGCGTCGGCGAGGTCGCGATGCTCAAGGTGCGCGATATCGACAGCGAACGCATGCTGCTCCGGGTCGAGCGGGGCAAGGGCGGGCGATACCGCAATGCCATGCTCTCGCCCGACCTGCTCAACCTGTTGCGCCAATGGTGGCAGGATGGCCATCGCCAGGGCGTGCTGCATCGTGAGGGCTGGCTGTTCCCGGGCCAGCATGCCCTCAAGCCGATCAGCACCAGGCAGCTCTATCGTGTCGTGGTCGAGGCGGCCCAGGCCGCCGAGATCGCCAGACGCGTGGGGCCGCATACGCTGCGCCACAGCTTCGCCACCCATCTGCTCGAGGACGGAGTCGATATCCGCATCATCCAGGCGCTGCTCGGCCACGCCAAGCTCGAGAACACCGCCCTCTACACCAAGGTGGCAACGCGCACGGTGCATGCCGTCACCAGTCCGCTCGATAGGTTGGGCATCTTCGTTCCGGCAGAGGCGCCGCCCGACCCCTGAGCGGTGCGCGCCGCCATCGAGGTCGCCGATATCCTCCGTGCTGCCGGTGCTGGCTATCGGAGCGCCCATGCCGGGCATCTGAGCCTGGACCAACTCAAGGTCATGTCGGCGATCGAGAGCTGCCGCACCGCTGCCCTCGGCGGTCACGTCGAGGCCTGCACGGACTGCGGGCATCGGCGCATCGCCTACAACAGCTGTCGCAACCGGCATTGCCCGCGGTGCCAGGGCGCCGCGGCCCGCGCCTGGCTGGAGCAGCGCGAGGCCGATCTCTTGCCAGTCGGCTACTTCCATGTCGTGTTCACGCTGCCGGTCGAGATCGCCGACATCGCCTTCCACAACAAGGCGCTGGTCTATGACCTGCTGTTCAAGGCGTCGTCCGAGACCATGCTGACGATTGCCGCCGATCCAAAACACCTGGGCGCCCGCATCGGCATCACCGCCGTGCTGCACACCTGGGGTTCGGCCATGACCCACCATCCCCATATCCACATGATCGTGCCGGGTGGCGGCACTACGCCGGATGGACGTTGGATATCGTCGCGGCCGGCCTTCCTGCTGCCGGTCCGGGTGCTCGGTGCCCTGTTCCGGCGGCTGTTCCTGACCCGGCTGCTCGAACTGCACGACGCCGGCCGGCTCGCCTTCTACGGCAAGATGGCAGGGCTCAGCGACCACCATGCGTTCCAGCGTCACCTCGCGCCTGCCCGCAAGAAGCGCTGGGTGGTCTATGCCAAGCCGCCCTTCGCTGGGCCGCAGGCCGTGCTGGCCTACCTCTCCCGTTACACCCATCGGGTCGCCATCTCGAACAGCCGCCTCATCGCGTTCGACGAGGCCGGGGTCACCTTCCGCTACAAGGACTACCGCCGCAGCGGCGCCGACCGGCAGCAGGTCATGACGATCGCCGCCGACGAGTTCATCCGCCGCTTCCTGCTGCACACTCTGCCCAGAGGCTTCCATCGCATCCGGCACTACGGTCTGCTCGCCGGCGCCACCCGCAAGCATGCTTTGGCACTCGCCCGCGATCTGCTTGAGGTCGCGCTGGCGCCGGTGGACCCGGCAGCCGAAGAGTCAGCAGATCAACGCCCACCGTGCCCCTGCTGTGGCGGCACCATGGTCATCGTCGAGACCTTCGCGCCCTGGTGCCAGCCTCGCGCACCGCCGGCGGCACCAGCGTCAAACCGGGAGAGCGCTCATGACCCGGCATGATCCATTATCGGCCCAGACTGCGATACCACCGTCGCGGCCTGCTGGAGATCGCGCGCCTCTCGACGGATGGGCCGTCATGGCACGCCTTCTGGGCCACATCTGCCGCCGCAAGCGCCCTTGCATCGGCCCCTTCATCGACCTGTTCGCCCCAGCCGCATCGCCTCCCGCACCTGCTCAGTGCTGGTCCCAAGCAGGCCAAATCCAGAAAAACCCATAGCTCCCAGCCCGTGGCTCGCGGGTTCGGTCTTCGGGGACTTTCGGGCGCCTATCGGCAGCCGAAACTCTTCACGGTAGCGGACGGACAGCTAATATCTAACAAAGAAGCGATAGCTGCCGGGTCGGCGTCAGCAAGGTCGCCGCTACTACCGCAAGGCGGCCGCCGGGAAGACGATTGTGGTAGGGTCGAAGATTGCCAGTGCAGACCCCATTTTGGCCGCTCCTGGCCCACACACGAATTCCTGAAAGCTGCTGTTGCAGCTCGGCCACAGTTGAATCTCCGGGTGCAATCCTTCTCAGCGATTCAGGGTAAATTGCTATCATATGCGAACTGTTTGCTCCGCCACCTCTCCGGCATCTTGCTTGGAATCGCAGCAACTTCGGCAGAGGCGGAATTCTCGGCATGGTAGCAGACGATCGGAACAGTGTGCCCAGGCAGAGGCGGGCCGCGAAGCGCCTTCCCCTCGGACGACAGGAATATTTGGGAACTCACGCGATTTCGCATCTGGCGCTGGCGGCGTTGATGGGCTCGACCGCCATCGCCCTGGTGCCCGGCGAGGCCCTGGCGGCCTGCGTCAATGTCGGTGGAACGAACTGGGTGTGTTCGGACCCCAATATGCTGGGCCAGAATATCGTGCAGGACGACGCCAATGTCACCACGCAGCCGGGCTTCAGTATCGATACCGGCGACGTCTATGCCGTGTCGATCACCGGCCTTGGCGCGCAGGTCTATAGCGACGGCAACGCTTCCGACCTGTCCGCTGATGGTACGGCGCTTCTGATCCGATCCAACGGGGGAGCGGTTGGCGGTGTCACCGTGACGACCGGGGGCACTCTGACCGGCGGCGGCTATGGTGTCTACGCGTGGAACCAAAGCACGGGCGCAACCGATATTTCCGCCACGGGCATGGTGGAGGGGACCGGGAATGTCGGTATTCTCGCCACCAACGATGTCGCTGGCACAGACCTTGGGATCGAGGCCGCCACGGTCATTGGCGGTGTAGATGGCATCGGCGCCTACAACTACGGCACGGGCGACACTGTGGTCACAGCCACGGGATCGGTGATCGGAACCGACAGAATGGGCATCGTCGCCTGGAATGCGGCGACGGCGGGCACTATCGAGGTGGCGACCGGCGATGCCAGTGGCGCCATCTATGGCATCGGCGTGGCCAATGGCAGCACGGCGGTGGTGCCCGGTGACACGGTCGTCACCGCAAGCGGCACCGTCAGCGGCGGACAGGCGGGCATTCGCGCGGTCAATGGCGGCGTTGACGTCGTGGAATTCCTTGCCGGGAATTCAGCCGCCGCCGTCACCCCCGGCGGCAACACACTCATTATCCTGGCGGCCGATGTCAGCGGCGGCGAGATTGGGATCGATGCCCTGAACAATGGCACCGGCGAAACGTGGATCGGCACCACCGGTATCGTCGAGGGGACGGCGAACCAGGGCATCCGCGCCGTCAACGCGGCCACGGCCACTGACCTGACGATCGAAACCGTGACCGTTACCGGCGGCTGGAATGGCATCTATGCCGATAATGGCGGCACGGGCGAGACGTCGGTTTCCGCCACCGGTCTGGTTCAGGGCGCGGACGGTACAGGTATCGCCGTCAGCAATCAGGCCACGGCCACGGACCTGACGATCGAAGCCGCCACGGTGACCGGCGCCGTGTCCGGCATCTCTGCCCTCAATCTTGGTACCGGCACAACCTCCATCACCGCCACCGGAACGGTGACGGGCACATCCCAGCACGGCATTCGGGCGATCAACGAAGCCGCCACGACCGAAAACCTGTTGGTCTATGCAGCGGATGTGTCCGGCGGCATTGACGGCATATATGCCGAGAATTTCGGCACAGGCGCGACCGCCATCGATGCGTCCGGCGCGGTGACGGGTGGCGACGACGGCATCTATGCGATGAACGCGGCCACGGCGACTGACCTGTCGATTGACGCCGTCGATGTCGCGGGGGGCACCTATGGTGTGAATGCCAGCAATAGCGGGACCGGCTCGACGAGGGTCACGACGACAGGCACTGTTCAGGGCGGTGAGGCGGGCATCCGTGCGATCAACGAGGCCGGAGCGCTTGAGCTACGCGTCGAGGCGGTCGATGTACAGAGCGACCTTATCGGCATCGAGGCACGCAACAACGGCGATCGCTTTACAACCATCATCGCCACCGGCACGGTCCACGGCGCCAATACCGGGATTTATGCGCTCAACGATGCCACGACGACGGACCTGACCATTGAGGCCGCGGATGTGAGCGGCGCAGGCTACGGAATCTATGCCGAGAACGACGGCGCGGGAGCAACCAGCATCACAGCCACCGGAGTGGTCGAAGGCGCCGGCGGAACCGGTATCCGGGTCTGGACCGGTCCGGCGGCAACCAGCCTCACCGTCAACGCGGCCGATGTGAGCGGCAACTACGGCATCTATACCCAGAACGGGGGGACAGGAGCGACCGATGTCACGGTGACCGGACTGGCCGCGGGCGCCGAAGGAATGGGTATTCTTGCCCATAACGCGGCGTCGGCGGGCGACCTCACCGTGACGGCAGCCGATGCCAGCGGGGGAATTTATGGGATCGGCGTGGCCAATGGCAGCATGACGGCAGTGCCCGGCGATACGGCCGTTTCGGCAAGCGGGACCGTAAGCGGCGGGTTTGCCGGCATTCTGGCAATCAATGGCGGGATCGACCCTGCCAGTTTTGCCGCAGGCGATCTCTCTGGCGGTTTTACCGCTGGCGGCGGCGATCTCACGATCGAAGCAGCGGATGCCAGCGGCGGCACAATCGGTATCGGTGCCCAGAATAGCGGCACCGGCGCAACCACAGTCACAGCAACTGGAACGGCGCACGGTGGCGAAGTCGGCATTTCGGCCTATAACGGCATTGCGGCAACCGATCTCATGATCGACGCTGTTCATGCCGGCGGCGATACCTATGCTATTATCGCCCAGAATAGCGGTACCGGGGCAACAGCGATCACAGCTACCGGCTTTGCCCAAGGGAGCGTCGTCGCAACGAATGGCGCGGCGGCCACCGACCTGACCATTGCGGTCAGCGATGTTGGTGGCGGCATTGGAGCCCTGAATGAGGGTGTCGGCACGACGCATGTCACTGCTTCCGGGTCGGTCAGCGCCGGCATCCTGGCGCAGAACGGGAATAGTACGACTGGCCTGGCCATCGACGCTGTCGATGTCGCCAGCATTAGCGCCTCGAATGAGGGGATCGGCGCCACGTCGATCACGGCCACCGGCACTGTCGAGGGCGGTTTTGCCGGTATTGCGGCCTATAACGGCGCCACGGCAACCGATCTCACAATTGACGCGGCCGATGTCAGCGGCGGCACATACGGCATTTATGCCGTCAATGAGGGTGTCGGGGCCACGACAATCACGACCGGCGGGACCGTCACGGGTACGGCTGCGATTTTTGCCGGCGGCAACACGATCGACCTGACCAATGACGGCGCCATTCTCGGCCTGGTCTCGCTGGATAGCGCGGCCACGACATTCACCAACAATGGGGTGTGGGACGGCGCCGGCGGCGAGAGCCTGTTCATCGGTGGAGCGAGTACGCTTGTCAGCGCCGGCACGGTAATTGGCGGGACCAATGCAACCCTCGCCGAGGCAACGACCTGGTCCGGGCTCGGGCAGTTCACGACGCATGGCACGGTGACGTTGGTCGATGGCGGTGCCGGTGACGTGTTGACGACCACCGGCAATGCCGAATTTGCCGCCGGTTCTGTCCTCGCCGTGGATGTGGGCGGGGCCGGAGGCACGGACCTCTTTCTTGCTGAAGGCGCCGTGGATCTGGTCGGCGGCCCGACGCTGGAGGCCAGCATTTCCGGGGCGCTGCTCTATGGTCAGCCCTATACAGTGCTCACTGCGGAAGGTGGACTCACCGGCACATTCGGCGACCTGGTCCTGACAAGTGCGCCTGCGGCCTTCCTGACAATGGAAGACGCCTATGATGCTAACAATGCCTATCTGCAAACCGTACAGATCCGCGACCTGGCGGATGCGGCGCTGACACCGAACCAGACAGCGACGGCGGGTGCACTCGACGACCTTGGCGCAGGCGCCGCCTTCGAGGCGGCCGTGAGTTCGGTCGATGACGCCTCGGCTCGTTTCGCCTTCGATCAATTGTCGGGCGAACTCCATGCTTCAATTGCCAGCACCTTCATTGCCGACAGCCGGGTGCTGCGGGATGCTGCCACCAATCGTATCCGCGGGGCTTTCGCTGCACCCGGTTCAGACGTTGTGCCCATTCTGGCCTATGGGCCGGGCGGCCCCGAGCTCGAACCCGCCGATCCCGAACTGCTTGCCGCATGGGGTTTGGCCGCTGGCGTATGGAGCGAGCGGGACGGCGATGGCAACGCCGCCGGTATCGAGTCCGATTCACGCTATTTCGTCGCTGGCGCCGACGGGGTCCTGGGAGACTGGCGCTTGGGCTTGCTGGGCGGCCATAGCCACGGCAATTTCAGCGTACCTGACCGGGGCTCGTCGGGCGAAGCCGATAGCTGGCATCTCGGCCTCTATGGTGGCACGGAGTGGGATGATCTCGCCTTCCGCACCGGCCTCATCCATAGCTGGCATAACGTGACCACGACCCGCCTTGTCGCCTTCCCCGGCTTAGCCGAAACGCTCGACGCCGATTTTTCTGCCCGTACGCTGCAGCTGTTCGGAGAACTGGCCTATGGCCTAGACGCCGGGCCAGTTGCGTTCGAACCCTTTGCCGGGCTGGCCTATGTCCGCCACGATGGCGGCTCCTACGCTGAAACCGGAGGCTCGGCGACGCTGTCGGCGGCCGGTTCGGTGATCGAGACGACTTTTGCGACCCTTGGGCTGCGTGCCGAGACCGATCTGACGCTTGGCGTCGTTGAAGCAAAGCTGCGCGGCAGCCTGGCCTGGCAGCACGCCTTCGGTGACCTGACGCCTACCGTGACCCACGGTTTCACCGGCAGCAGCCCTTTCACCGTAGCCGGCGCACCGCTGGCCGAGGACGCCGCGCTGGTGGAAGCCGGGCTCGACCTGACGCTGTCTCCGGCAGCGACCCTCGGACTGAGCTATGGAGGCCAGTTCGCCGCCAATGCCAGCGACCATGCCTTCCGGGCCAATTTGCAGGTGCAGTTCTGAAGGGAGCGAAAAATGGTGACTGACCGGTCTGCCGATGAAAGCGCGACGCTGCCGTCGCTCTTCGGCATAGAGGTCGACGGAGGCCACCGATGCGCAGGCGCTGGCGCGCCCTGACGCTGGCGCCGGCCATCGCCATATTGGTGAGCGTCACGGCCGCATGGGGGCAGGATACGGCCGCACTGCTGCCGGGTGGCGCCTCGTCACTGCAGGAGAGCTATGGCGACTGGCGCGTCGCCTGCATTGTGCGCGCGGCTGAAAAGCTGTGCAGCCTGTCCCAGCAGCACAATCAACAGAATGGACAGCGCATTATTGCCATCGAGATCATCCCCGCGGAAGAACAGGCCTCCAACGGTACGCTGATCCTGCCGTTTGGGCTCAATCTGCCCGCGGGGGTGACACTTGCGATCGATGACGAGCCGGTCGGTGGTGCGCTGTCATTCTCCACCTGCCTGCCGGCTGGCTGCATCGTGCCGCTGACGCTGGACGCTTCCATCATCGACCGGCTGAACGCCGGAGGCGCGCTCAAGTTTGGCGCGGTTGCAAACGGTACCGCCGCATCCTTGTCGTTCTCCATCTCGCTTCAGGGTTTTGCAGCGGCCATGGCCAGAACCCGTGAACTCTTGCTATAAAATCGAGGACACCTGTGCGCCATGGCGCGCTATTCACCAGGATGACCGAACATTCGGGTCGGCGAACTGGAGCCAGGATGGCGGAAGACGTAACCCTGATCGACCGCATATACGAAGCAGCCTTCTTGCCCGAGGAATGGCAGGGTACGTTGGCTGTCCTATCCGAGCGCTTCGACAGCCGCGATGGCGCCCTGGGGATCATGTCGGACACCGACATGCGTTGGGTCGCGACCGAGCGGTGCGCTGCCGCGATGAGCGCCATTATCGGCGATGGGTCGCTGGCGGGCTTTTTGCAGAACGATCTGCGACTTCAGCGCCTGACGGAGATGGACCATCCGGGCTTTGTCCAGGCCAACGACATTCTGACGCCGGAGGAACTGGCAGCGGACATGTTTCAGGGCTTCCTGCGCGGCAATGGCATCGAATGGCAGGCCACGACCCTGGTGCCGCTGCCAAGCGGGGCCATGGCGTGGTTCAGTTTCGAACGGCCGGCCGAGCGGAGCCACTACGACGGCGCACAGCTTGCACAGCTCGACCGGCTGCGCCCGCATCTCGCGCGCGCCGCGCTGATGGCGGCGCGGCTCGGGCTGGAGCGCGCCCAAACCACCGTTTCCGCTCTTGCAGCACTGGGGCTGCCGGCGGCGGTGCTGTCCGATACCGGACGCGTCCTTACCGGCAATGCCATGTTCGAGGGGCTCGGCCATCTGTTCCTCCCCGTCGCGTTTGGCGGACTTGCTATCGCCGATCCTGCTGCCAATGCCCTGTTCCAGGAGACGGTCGCGGCGTCTCGGTTCAGTAGAGAGCCCCTGGTGCGCTCAATCCCCGTCAGGCCTGGTCGCGGCAGGGACGCCGCCGTTGTCCACGTCCTGCCACTTCGTCGCGCCGCTCACGACATTTTCTCTGGCGCGGACATTCTCGTCGTTGCCACGGAAATCAGCGCCGGAGCAAACGTGCTGTCGACCAACTTGCTATCGGGATTGTTCGACCTGACGCCCTCGGAGGCACGGCTAGCGGCCGCATTGGCATCTGGAAAGTCGCTCCGGCAAGCGGCCGTTGAGATGGGCATTGGCCTGGGTTCGGCACGCACCTATCTTGCCCGCATATTTGGCAAGACGGGCACGAACCAGCAAAGCCAACTTGTGGCCCTGCTCAAGTCAGCGCAGCCGATGCAATCTTAACTGCATAGCCGAGGCGAGCCCATTCGATTGTTCGAAATCATGGGCATACCTGCTTCACTCGGACAGGAGCAGCAACGACCGCTTTCTCGAATGTGACGCCAGAAGCTGCCGGTCCGCTTCCCACCCCCATCTGGACGCCCGTGTCGCCGAAGGGCATGTCCGCTTATGGGAATTGGTCGTAGAGCGCTGAACGGCCGGAAGGGGTACGCATAGCAGCGTACAAAAAGGGGCAAGGCTGCTCTAGCGCTCTGGCCTTGTACTGAAGGGTTAGGACAGATTGGAATGTAGGCGAAATGGCCTGGTTGGAAGCCAGGGCTTGCACGGGCTCATATTACTCTGTTTACGAACTTTAGCTACTTTGAATACATGAACTCATGTCCAGTGAAACTGGACATATTCGACTACTGATAAAGTGACCTTTTGCAATCACTTTAAGAAAGTGCCATACTGTCCAACATGACTGGACAAAACAGCACCAAGCTAAAGAACCTACTCGACACCTTACCACCGGGATTCCTTGTGGATTCCCCTTGGCTGGAAGAGCATGGAATCTACAGGCAACTCGCCCAGTCCTATCTGCAAGCGGGCTGGCTTGAGCGCCCCCTACAGGGCCTGTATCGCCGGCCGTTCACGCTAGGGGGCAGTCCTGGTGCGGAGCGCGACTGGAAGATACCGGTCCTATCCGCGCTATGGCTTATGCATTTCAAATTCCACGTCGCCGCAACATCGGCGCTGGAGCTTCATGGCTTCACGCACTACGTACGAATGTCGGGGCCGAGCAAACTATATTTGCACGGCGATGCCCCGTCCTGGCTTCCAAAGCTCGACCTCACCGCAGAGATCGTCGTCCGCCAGGGCTCGCTTTTCCAGGACTCCAAAACGGGGGTCGAAAACACCGACTTTTTGCTCGAGTCTGGCGCCCCAGACCTGGCAGCGAGCCCGTGGGATTGGCCGATCGCAATGTCCTCACCGGAGCGCGCACTTCTGGAGACCATCGACGAAACCCCGAACAACGAGAGCTTTCACAATCTCGATGTGCTTTTCCAATCGATGGGCAACGTCCGCCCGAAACTGATGATGCAGCTTCTGCAGATGTGCCGCAGCATCAAAACTAAACGCGTGTTTTTCGTCTTCGCCGACCGGCACGCGCATGCATGGCGCAAATACATCGATGAAAGTGCTATCGACCTCGGCAGCGGCGACCGCATGCTGGTTAAAGGGGGCAAGCTGCACAAGCGTTACCGCATAACGCTACCTGCGGAGTTTGTAGGGACGGAGAGACAAGATGGCGCGTGAAGCTTACGAGGACCAGGTACGGCTTCTCGTCGCATGCCTGCCCTTGATCGCAAAGCAGGACGTTTTCGCCCTGAAAGGCGGCACGGCCATCAACCTCTTCTATCGCGACCTGCCGCGACTGTCGGTCGACATAGACCTCACCTACCTACCTGTCGAAGACCGGGCGACAAGTTTGGCGAAGATCGACTCCACACTCGACATCATCCTCGCGGACATAGTGAAGGCGATGCCTGACGCGCAAGTGCAGCGCACCGCAGGTGGCGGCAACAATGACACGCGCATAATTGTCCGCCAACGCGGCGCCATCATTAAGGTCGAGACGTCGCCTGTCGCACGTGGCACCGTGCACCAACCAACATTGATGGCCGTCAGTGAAGCGGTACAGGACCGTTTCGGTTTCGCTGAAATGCCCGTTGTCGCATTCGAAGATCTGTACGGCGGCAAATTGCACGCGGCGACAGACCGCCAACACCCCCGCGACCTCTTTGACATCAAACTCCTCTACGAAAACGAGGGGCTGACCACCGGCCTCTTTCGCACCTTCCTCATCTACGTGGCAGGCTCTGGAAGGCCGCCACATGAATTGTTGCGCCCCGCCCCGCAGCCCCTAGAAGAGCGCTTTGTGGCTGAGTTCGCGGGCATGACCGCATGTCCCATTTCCGTGGCCGAGCTCGAAGAAGCCCGCACCAAACTGTTCGCAGACATATTGGCAAAGATGGATGGACCAGCAATGAAGTTCCTGCTTTCACTCCATGATGGCGAGCCGGATTTTGACGCAATAGGACTGCCGCAGGCCGCTATTCTCCCGGCTGTAAGATGGAAGCTGCGGAACCTTGAAAAGCTAAAAAACAACAATCCGGAGAAGCATGCCGAGCAGCGCACGCTGATTGAAGGCCTCGCGGATTAGTGGGGCTGGGCCACCGTCATGCTTCGGTACTCGACCTTGATCTGGGCGCGCAATGCAGGGACTGGGACGTATACCATCCAGAGCGAGGGTATCGGCGAGGACGTTGCATCCGCCTCCACGAGGTGCGCCCGGCAATCTTTGCTCCCTACCCTCAAACCTGCGGCGGCTGTTTTTGCCAAGCGCTGGTTTGCGCGATTTGATGGCGCCGACCTGAGGCGATCGGCGGGCTGAATTGTCCTTGCATACCCAGCGGCAGCAAGCTCGAACGTTAGGCAACTCGGACTAGTCGATAAAATTGGCTTTCATCGACACATAGTCAGGACGTGTCGCTCTCATCGACAAATGACGACACACCATGAGCCTTGGTCAAGTCCTGAACGCCGGCATCGCCCTTGAGTAGCCCTGCATCCTGCAGTGCCTCTATGTCCGGCAAATCGCGCAAAGTGTTCAGGCTAAAGTGCGCCAGAAACTGCCTGGTCGTCACATAGGTGAACGGTGCGCCAGGCGTCGGACTGCGGGGACCTGCCGAGATCATCTCCTTGTCCCGCAATTGACCAATGATATCTCGCGATATCTCTCGCCCCAGGATCTCGGACACCCCTGCCCGCGTAATGGGCTGGTGATAGGCGATCGATACTAGCACCATCAGCTCCGTCTGCGTCAGCTCCAGCCGGCGCTCCGGCCCGACCATCGACGCCTTGATCGCCTGGGTGTAGGCCAGCCGCGTATGAAACGCCCAGCCGCCTGCGACATTGACCACCTCATAAGGCTTGCCCCGCAGGCTTTCGCGAATGTCCTCGATTAAGTGATCGATGCTTACATCGCGTCCGACGATTCGCGCCAGGGCCTCGCGTTCGACCGGCTGCGGCGCCGCGAACAGCACTGCTTCCACCCGGTTCATCCACTCCCGCCAACGCGCTTCGGGCGGCAGCTCGGCCAGCTCCGGATCGAACGCGAGGCTTTCGGCCTGTTTTTCTGCGCGCCGTGCCATGATCACAACCCATAGAGCCGGAAGGTCGACCGGCCGCTGAGTTCGCGCACGGCACCCAGATCCTGCAACCTATCGAACAGCCGACGCGCGCCCCGTGCCGACAGTTTTGCGCTCGACCACGACGCTGGCAACGCATCGTCATCAAGCAGCAGTTTCACGATCTCGAAGGCCCCCTTGGCCCGCAGTTTAGGCGCCACCTCTAGGAGGCGGACCGATCGCTGAGCCAGGTCGGCGCCAAGATCGCAGGCCTGCGCGGCGGCTTGCGCATAAGCGAGTAACACCGCCCTGCCCCAGCCTTCCCCTCCCGGCCGAATGCGCCGGCGCGGCTCACCCGATTTGAATCCCGACGTGTTCACCTGGCTGATCAGCAGCGGCACCGGCACGGGCCAGCGAAATTTCTCCGCCAATACGAGATCGGCCAGCCAGAAAGCCAGGAGTTCCGCATCCGGCCGGGTGCGATACAGCTCGGCGGCGATCTCAGCGGCCAGGACTGGCGCAGGTCGTCCTGACGTCACCAGATCTTCGGCATTATCGACAACGTCCCCGAGATCATCGTCCCATTTCACCTCCAGCTCATCGGCGACCGCGCGAACAGCTTCCGCGTCCAGTCGCGTCGCGCGTCCAGCCAGCCGACGCCAGGCGGAAAGCATCCGTCCTGCAGGGCCCGGATCGTCTCCAGGCGCGCGTAATAGCAGGGCGTCCCGCAGAGCAGATTCATCCTCCGGTCGGCCGAGCAGTTGGACGGCGGCTGCAGCAGATTTGAGGGCTAGGCGCTGGCGCCAGACACCGGCGCAAGAAACGTCACTGCGCACCAGATTGTCCAAGGAATTCAACGCCGAACCGGCAAGGTAGGCAGCGTCGACGTCACGCAAAACTTCACCGCGTGGACGCGCCCACACCGCCACCTTTGGCACCGGTGGAGGATCGGAACGAAGCAAATCAGCGCGCGATTTCATGCGAACAAGCTAACCGCTAACGGCGCTTGTTACCATCATATTCCTTTATAAGCGCCCCACCTGTCGGCAAGATATAATGACCGATAATCTTGCATTATCATTCGTTTTGCTCATTATAGAGAAAATGACCCATGTCGCCCGTCCTAGATGGGCGGAAAGCCCGGAAAGCCGGCGTTTTCAGCGTCTGCCCCGCCCGAGTTCGGCGGACTTTCATCCTGGATCGCCGGATTGATCTGCCGGGATCATCGAACCGCCATCCAAATTTCATGGGCCTCGCCGGCCGCCGTGCCGAAAGAGACCCTGCCAGCACCCGGCAGCGCTCGAAACAGCCCAGATTGCCCGACTTTGCCCTCAGGGGCCTCAGGAGCGCCGTTGCCTCCTCCGATGAGCCTCGGCATCTCCGGGCGCCCCTCTCTGGCTGTACGACGATCCTTCGAGGCCGATGAAACACGCGTACAAAGGGTCCATTTCCAACACATTGCGACTTTGCAAAAACCCGCCTAAAATCCCCGCACCATGGCTCGATCCTCAACCTATTCTATCCCCCCTCCCCTGCCCCGCCGGCTGATCGGCTATGCGCGGGTCTCGACCGAGGACCAGCTCAACGACGCCCAGGTCGATGAACTCAAGGCCGCTGGCTGTCGTGTCATCCAACAGGAACACGGATCCGGCGCCTCACGCTCGCGGCCGGTGCTCACCCGGTTAATGGCTGATATCGGCGCCGGCGACGTTTTGGTCGTCGTGCGGCTCGATCGCCTGGCCCGCTCCGTCAGCCATCTGCTCGAGGTCATCGAGCGGCTGGAGGAGAAGGGAGCGCATTTCCGCTCGCTGCGCGATCCCATCGATACCTCGACGCCGCAGGGGATGTTCTCGCTGCAGGTGCTGGGCGCCGTCGCACAGCTGGAGCGCGCGCTGATCGCCGAACGGACCAAGGCCGGCATGCGGGCCGCCAAAGCGCGGGGCCGGCTGGCGGGTAACCCTGGCCTAAGGGAACGCCGGCCCGAGGCCATTCGCGCCGTCGCCGACGCTCGTCGGCAGGCCTATCTTGATGAGCTTATCGTCACCGCGCAGATCTGGCTGCCCACGGTGCGTCGGATGCGACCGCAGCACAGTTGGGAGGACGTGGTGCGGGTGCTCAACCATAAGGGGCATAGCTGGACGATCGAGCGCCTCCGCCGCGCCGTGCACCGGTTGGTGACAGAGAAAATGGCAGAGCCCGAGCTGATCAAGCGTTCACCCAGACGGCCACCGGAAGACCGGCTGATGACCCTGGTCGCCGGCATTGCCATCGCCGATCCGGATTTGACACTGCAGGAAATCGGCAAGCAGCTGGAAGCCATGCGCGAGCGCACCCCCCGCGGCGCCCGGCAATGGCAACCCTCTTCAGTCAAGGCGCTACTGGACCGGGCGCGCCGGCTGGGGTTAGTGGTGCCTGATCCAGTGCCTGCGCCATAAGCCGCCCTAGCAATCGGTCTCGCCTGGAGCGGTCCGAACCCTGTCCCTTGAGCCATTCCGGGCTGGCCAGGATGGCTCGCGCCATGCCGGCATAGTCGGCATCCGAACGGTCCCGGATCGGTTCGAGCGGCCGCGGCGCCGGCGTGATCTCCACCGGCCGAGGCGAGGGCCGCGCCACGGTTATCCGCCGCCGCGCCGCAAAAGCATCCAGGATGAAACCTGCCGGTTCGCCAAACTGATCACGCGCATCGGCCAGGTCGAGCAGTTGCGCCGCACCGATAAGTGTCGCCACCCGCCAACGCAGCGACGCTGTAGCGAGAGGCATCATTCTGTCTGCCGGCATCCCCTCTCCTGACCGTCGCGCGAAAGTGAGCCAACGGATAAAGGGTCTGCGGCCGCCCGGTGATGGCGACCACAGCAGTTCGACCGCAGCGTCGATATCGCTGGCGACACTGGTCGCCGCATCGATGTGCTTTGATATCGTCTGCGTCAGCCTCAGCAGGAACGCTGTCCACTCCGATCGCATTGGCTCGTTTTTACGCCCGGAAACGGTGGCGGAGCAGGCGCGACACCGCAGATGGCCACGTCCAGCGGCCCAATGCTGCTGAAAGCCCGACAGGCTGTGGCAGTGCCGGCAGGTGTCCATCAGCATGGTGTGGTGGCTCGGGCAGACCAAGGTTTCCGCGAGAGCCCATGACCGACGACGGAAATGGTCGCGGCCGTGTGCAAGATCCTCCTCGAGGCAAGCTGGGCAAACAGCCGGCCTGGCAGGGTCCAGCACGTGCCAATGTAAGGGCCTCAGATCCAGGCCCAATGTCGTCCGGGCTATTGATGAACCGGACAGGCGGCAAGCCCGGGCCCAGAGCGCGATCATTGTAGGGTCTGGGCGAAAATCACGGCCAACAAAGCCAGCCTCGATGCCGGGAGACCGTGGATCCAAACAGTGCTCGAGTTCAACAACCGCACGGCCATAGCGGCTGGCGACCCGTTCCTGCCAGGATGACATCAATTCACCATCAAGGGGACGGGGTGCCAGCGGCAGGAACCGCCCTTGTCTCATCGAACGATCCGCCGCTGCAATTGCTGTTCGGCCCGCCGGGTCATCGCCACCAAGGGCAAGACAAGATCCGCGGCGGCAAAGCTCTCGGCCGTGATGCATTCATTGCCATTGCGGATCGCATCGACCGCAACGGTCTCGATCAGCCGGAATATCCGGACAGTGACGCCGTCGGTTAGATCCATAACCCGCCGGCGGACGGCGCCTGTGCCCAGAGTGGACGCCCGGCGCAGCGGCAGAATGGCACCCAAACTCGACAGCAGTTGTGAGAGGTGCTGATCGGCGGACCAACGCTCGAGATGAAAGGCTTCGAACCGTTCCGCCAGCTGCGGATCGGTGAGCATAGCCTGCCGCGCCAGGTCCGTACCGGCGCACACCAACGGGACCTTGAGGTCATTGGCCAGGAAGCGGATGACATTGAGGAAAATGCGCTGCTGCCGGAATGTGCCCGCCAGCATGGCATGAACCTCGTCGATCATCAGCATCCGCACACCCATGCTGCGCATCAGGTTGCGGCAGACCTCCTTCTGCCGGTAGGCGCTGTCCGCCACCGGCCCGGGCGCACCAAGGGCATTGAGCAGTTCGCCATAGACGTCCCGCTCCAGCGGTTCGGCCGGCATCTGCATGGCAACGACCGGCATGGTGGTGATGCCGGTCGCACGATCAAAGCTGGGTGGGTGATCCCGCAGGAATTTCCGGATGATCTTGGTCTTGCCCATGCCGGTGTCGCCATAAAGCAGCAGGCACGGCATGCGGTCGCGCGGGGGATAAGTCAGAAGATCTTCGAGCCGGACCAAAGCCGCACGCGCCTGCGCGGTCTCGAGCCAGCGATCAGCCCGTATCCAGGCGATGCGCTCGGCATCGTCGAGCCCGGCCTGGCGTCGATAGGCTGGCAGCAGATGATCATAGTCCGTCAGGACCATTCCTCCACCGTGAGCGGCGGCAGCGGAAGTGTTGGACATGGTCCATGTCGGTCGCTTGATCCGCGGCCACGGGGGCTTTGCTGGCCTCCAGGGCGCGCTCCCGGCGCTCGACACCGCGTCGGGCCAGTTTGGTCGTTCGGGCAGCTTCCTCCACCAGGACGCGCTGTTGCTCTATCGTTTCGAAGATCAGCCGATCGTCACGGATTCTAATGCCCCGCTCTTTCAGCGCAGCACGGGCGAGCCGGTGCTCACCCAGCGTGATCCGTGGTCGCGCAAGATCGGCAAACCGTATAGGCCAGTGGGTACCGTCAGGGCCTTGAACGAAGACGCACGAGAGATCCCGAGGATCATATCTGACGCGAAGGCGGCCGGGCATTCGACCCGCCCAGCCACTCAACACGTCGTCCCAGTAGCGCAGTCCGAACAGATGCACGCCGTCGCGGCGAATGCTGCGGTCTTCGAACGGCAGGAAGTCCAGAAGGAACCGATCAGCATCGGGCGGCTGGCGGAGCGGCTCGGGGCGCGCGGCCAGCGCATCATCCCAGGCGGCTCGGGGTGGGACCTGTAAGCTGCTATGGATTTCGGCATGGTAGCGCCCAACGATCTGCAATCCGAGCCAGCGCTGCAGCTCATCCAAGGTCATGGCGGCGTGTTTTTCAGCCTCATAGGCCCCGCGGGAGGCAACATTGCTGGCCGTCGTGCCGGGCAATAGGTGAACAGCACCCATCATGGTGCCGATCAACCGCTCGATATGGCCGCCATAGTGCGGGCGTTTCACCGGTCGGTGCTGAAGTTCGATGCCGTGCTCGGCGGCGCCACGCAGCAATGCCTTGCCATGGAATTCCCGGCCATTGTCGACATGGATGATGTCCGGCAGGCCAAAAACTGGCCAATCGCCGCCAACGGCGTGCTGGTTCAGCCACTCGGTTTTGTCCATCACCAGGTGCTGGACAGCCAGTGCCACCGACGTCGACGATGGGCTCTCCAATGTCAGATAGAAGCCGACGACCATTCTGCTGGCCACATCAACGGCGAGGGTTAGCCATGGCCGCTGGATCGGCTGGCGATGCACAGCGTCCACAACGAAGATATCGACCAAGGTGTGGTCGATCTGGACAATATGCAGGGCATGATCCGCCCGATACTCGGCCGCCACGGGTGAAAACCGATCCCGCGCCGCCTTAGGACCATCCCGATCCCGCACCAGCAATCTCGGGTCCACCAGATCGATCCGCGCACGCACCGCCTTCCACGACGGAGCCTTCAACCCTCGGCTGTGGCAGAGCGCTCGAACGCGGTCATGCAGCGCCGTGACGTTGGGTCTTTCGCGTCGCCGATAGGTGTCACGTATGGCAATCTCGATAATCGCCTCCAGCTCCTCGGACAGGCGCCGCTTGCCCTTCGTCGGCCCGGGTCGTTCGCGCAGCAATGAACTGGTGACAGGCGCGGCCCGATAGCGCTTGAGGAGCTCATAGAACCGTGTCGGGCTCAGACCAAGCGCCCGGCAAGCCACGCCGAGGTCGATAGGTGAAAGCCGCCGTTTGCCGGCAAGGGGCCGGATCGTCGCTTCACGCGCAACAGCCTGCTGCCACTCGGCCTCGTCGGCGGACGACGCATCAGGCTTGCGGGTCATGACCTTCACCATCGCTATTGAACGCCAAATCAGGCTAGGATTCCGCTCAACCTGGCCGAATCCGCACAATCAGGATGAGCACTTATTGTTACGAGACAAAGACATGCAGTCCCCTCATCCAGGAAAACCGACAGCCCAATCCCCACCCGAAACCGCCCAAACCGCCGCTTTTGCCCCCCAGTTGCCGGTGGTTGCCGACGCAGCCGAACCGCCCGCGCATCTCGAAAATCTGGCCGCGGCCGCCAAGGAGTTTGCCAAACACGCCAGCGCCGCCAACACCCAAACCGCCTATGCCAAGGACTGGCGGCATTTTACCGGCTGGTGCCGCCGGCGCGGCCTCGAACCACTGCCCCCTGCCCCGCAGGTGCTTGGGCTCTACATCACCGATTGCGCCGCGCCCGAGGCCAAGGGGGGCAAGCCGCTGGCCGTCGCCACCATCGAACGCAAACTGTCGGGGCTGATGTGGAATTTTCGCCAGCGTGGCTTTGCCCTCGATCGCAGCGATCGCCACATCGCCAGCGTGCTGGCCGGCATCCGCCGGAAACACGGCAAGCCGCCGGTGCAGAAGGAGGCCATTTTGCCCGACGACATTGTCGCCATGGTAGACAGCCTGGGCCATGATCTGCGCGGGCTGCGCGATCGCGCCATACTGTTGCTGGGCTTCGCCGGCGGACTGCGTCGCTCGGAAATCGTCGGGCTCAATGTAAGCCGTGCTGACATTGAAATTGAGGGCTGCGGCTGGATCGCCATCGAGCCCGCCGGGGTGCTACTGACGCTGCGCGGCAAAACCGGCTGGCGCGAGGTGGAGATTGCCCGCGGCTCGTCGGACCGCACCTGCCCGGTGGCGGCGCTCGAGGCCTGGCTCAAATTTGGCAGGATCGAGCGTGGACCCATCTTCCGACCGATCCTCAAGGACAACAAGACCGTCGACGTCGAACGGCTCTCCGACAAGCATGTCGCCAATCTGGTCAAACGCACCGCCCTGGCCGCCGGGCTGCGCGGCGAGCTGCCGGAAGCGGAGCGGGCGCTGCAATTTGCCGGCCACTCGCTGCGCGCTGGCTTGGCCAGCAGCGCCGAGGTCGATGAGCGCTATGTGCAAAAACAGCTCGGCCATGCCTCGGCCGAAATGACCCGACGCTATCAACGCCGCCGCGATCGCTTCCGCATCAATCTCACCAAGGCGGCCGGGCTGTAGCCCCCTGCCCTACTCGGGCACAGACAAATAGATGAACCTGCGTTCAGCGACGGAGACAAATGACCATGAAGATATTTCTGATCGGCGCAACCGGTGGCGTTGGGTATCGCCTGCTGCCATTGCTGCATTCGAAGGGCCACCAGATCGTTGCCTTGCACCGCAAACCCGAACAGGCAACGGACATCACCGCCGTCGGCGGGTCGCCGGTATTGGGCGATATTATCGAAATGACCGTAAATGATCTCGTCACTGCCGCCGAGGGCTGCAGCATAATTGTCTTTTCGGCAGGAGCGGCTGGAAGCGGTCTGGATCGAACGACGGCGATCGACGGTGACGGTCCGATCAAGGCCATCGAAGCAGCCAAAAAGCTTGGCATCTCGCGGTTTTACATCGTGTCTGCTTTTCCAGAAGCCGGACGCCAGCGCGCCCACAACGATCGGTTTGAGCACTACATGGCTGAAAAGAAGCGCGCCGATGTAGCGGTAGCGGCTTCTGATCTTGATTGGGTCATTTTGCGACCCGGCACGCTGGTTCATGAGGACGGAGACGACAGGGTCACGCTTGGGCCGGTTGTCCCCTATGGCAATGCGGCACGCGGCAATGTCGCTCGCGTTCTTGCAGCGCTGATCGAACGCCCGCAAATCCGCCGTGAGGTCCTGGAACTGACCGACGGGGCAACATCGACCGCCGAAGCGGTTCGCCGGTTGCAGCGTGGATAGTTCCTAGAAACGAGGTATAGGCGGGTTCAAAGTCCCGCCGCCCCGCCTTAAATTGGCGCCCTTGGCGTCGATTACAGACGGCCCGGGCACCACCACGTTGGGGCACTCTTGTTCATCATTAGTTTGCGCAGCCTTTTCGCCTGACTTTTGCGCCGGAGACGGGATGCATAATCTTGATTTGTGCACCGAACGAAGGGCAGCTACCGACCCCATTTCAGCCATTTGTATGTATTGATGCCCACTCCGAAACCGGACATCAGATTTAGCCAGTAGGAGGCGCCAAAATTTGGGTAGTTTCTTTGGCGAGGGCTTGTGGTGTAGTAGCCCGCGAATATGTTTGCTGGGACGTTGGTCAGTTGGAGACCAAGCGAGATCAGGTCATCGGTCTCGCCTGCTGCAACATCCATCAGAGCGGCTTTTTACTATTTTCACTGTGCTTTTTCGTCTCAAACATCTGGTCGACATAGCCCAGCCGTCATGGCTGCGCAGCGTGGGAGACTTGCATAGGCAACTTCAACGGTCTGACCGGTATCCGAACTCGGTTTCCAGATAATGGAAATAACCGGCGACGGCTTGGATGCGCTCTGTCTCGGTCCAGCCCAGTTCGACGCCCAAAAGCCTGGAGGCCGGCTCAAGCATCGATGTACCCATATCGGCATTCCATCCTAGGCCGGTGCGCCGAAACAGGATGTCGGCAAGCGTCCAGGCGCCTTCCTCGCGCACCATTTTCCGGATGCCGGCAGGCGTCAACGCAATATCGGCATCCGACGGTACGGATACGGTGCCGGCCGAGCCTTTGGCGTATGCAGGGACGCGCTTGGGCAGGCTGTGGCGAATGGCCCGAAGGATTTCCCGGCCGATCGACCTGTACATCATCAGCAGGCCACCCGAATACGCGAAATAACCATCGAGCTTCGTCACATCCGGTCCGTGCAGTTTCGGCTCGGCAGCGGGCCCGCCGGTGACCGGGTTACGCGTTCGTGGGCGTGTGCCGGCCCAAGAAAACAACGTCTCCTGTCGGGCGTCATCGGGCAGATAGGTTGCGATGAGCGCCTTCAGACGTTCGAGCTCATGCGCGGTGACGCGAAAGCTGTCGGGTTCATTTGCATCGGTGATCGTATTGACCGGTCCGACATAGTGAATATCGTTCCAGGGGATGAGATAGAATGCGCCCTGATAGTCGCGGACCTGAAGGCCGATACTGGCATAGCGGGCGGGAAGCTGGAGGGCGACATTGGCGCCCTTTTCTCCGCAATTGAGCGCCGGCGTATCGAGGCCGGCGCCCTTGGCGACACTGTCGAGCCATGGCCCAGCGCAATTGAAGACGCGCCTTGCGCGAATTGTAGACGTTTCGCCTCGTCGCCGATCAAGGCTTTCGATGCTCCAGACATCGTCCTCGCGCCTCATGCGTCGAACTAGCATATAATTGAGCGTTACCGCGCCGGCAGCCCGGGCTTCGGCGAGTATGTCCAGGCAGACCCGTTCCGGCCAAGCATAGGCATAGTCATAGTAGCGGACAGCGCCGATAACCGTCTTGCCGGGCTGCGAGCGCACCGGCAATCGTTCGAGCTCCTGTCCTTCGATCATCTGCCACTCGAACGGGGAGAGCGGATCGATGGCTTGCATGGCCATCATGGCCAAACGCATCTTGGCCGGTGTCACCGGGTCCCCTTCGAACAAGGGAATGTAGAAGGGCACACGCTTCAGGCGATGCGGATAAGTGTGAAGGAAATGGCGGCGCTCGACCATGGAGCGACGCACGAGGAAGAGCCTGCTGAGAAAGACAAACGGGCGCTTGAATATGGCTCTCAGCTGATGAAAATCGAACAGATAGGCGAGGCCGCAATATTGCAGCCGGCTCGTGCGGCTGGTGGTGGCGGCGGCAAAGTCGTCCGCCTCCAGCAGAACCACTGAATAGCCGGCTTGCGCCAATGCTTGGGCCGCTGCCGCTCCGGTGATGCCGCCTCCGATGACGGCAACATCATGGATGGGGTCGGTGGCAGCAGCCGGTGCGGGCATTGGAGGAACTTTCGATCAGCCGAGGTTCACGCGCGACAGGAACGCCTTTGTGCGATCCTGCTGCGGGCTGTTGATGACATCACGGGGATTGCCGGCCTCGACGATCACGCCGCCATCCATGAACACGAGATAATCGCTGACGTCGCGGGCGAAGCCCATTTCATGAGTGACCACGACCATCGTCATGCCGTCCTGAGCAAGGTCGCGCATCACGCCCAGCACCTCGCCGACCAGTTCCGGGTCGAGCGCTGAGGTGGGCTCGTCGAACAGCATGACGGTTGGGTTCATGGCCAGCGAGCGGGCGATGGCCACGCGCTGCTGCTGTCCGCCCGACAACTGCGACGGGTAATAGTCCGCGCGGGCGCCGAGCCCAACTTTTTCAAGCAATGCCATCGCCATGCCATTGGCTTCGTCCTTGGGCAAACCCTTGACCACAATGGGTCCCTCGGTGACGTTCTCAAGCGCGGTCTTGTGCGGGAACAGGTTGAAGCTTTGAAAAACCATGCCCATGCGGCGGCGCTGTGCGGCCAGACGGCTCAGCGACAATTGATGGAGCTTGCCATTGCGCACTGTGTGCCCGATGGGCTCGCCTTCAAGAAAGATCATGCCCGAGCTGGGCTTTTCGAGGTGATTGAGGCAGCGCAGGAGTGTGCTTTTGCCGGACCCAGAAGGGCCAATGATGCACATGACACTGCCCGGCCAGATATCGAGATCGATGCCGGCAAGCACTTCATGCTCGCCAAAGGCCTTGCGCAGGCCGCGGACCTGGATCACAGGCTGGGTGTCGGTCATGCCGCTGCTCCATTGGAGGCTGTGCCGAAGCGGAAGCTGAAAAGGCGGCCAAAAAATCGGCTGAAGACCTTGGCCGGCTTGTCCTTGAGCCTGTCCTCGACCAGATGCACGGCCAGGGTGAGTACCGTCGTCAGCGCCAGATACCAGATGCTGGCGACAACCAGCAGCGGCACCGTCTGGTAGGTGCGGGCATAGATGACCTGCGCCGAAAACAGCAGGTCGGGTATGGCGAGGACGCTCACCAGCGAGGTGAACTTGAGCATGGATATGGTGTCGTTGCCGATCGGCGGAATGACGATGCGCAGGGCCTGGGGCAGCACAATGCGTCGGAACGTCTGGAGACGTTTCATCCCCAGCGTCGATGCCGCCTCCGTCTGCCCCTTGTTGACCGCCTGGATGCCTGCGCGGATCATTTCGGCCGCATAGGCACTTTCCGTAAAGGCAAGACCGAGCATGGCGGCCATGAACGGGCTGATGACGTCGTTGGTGTTCCAGCTGAGCCATTGCGGGCCAAACGGAATGCCGATCGACAGGCGTGGAAACAGCAGTGCAAGATTGAACCAGAAGATCAGCTGGACCAGCGGCGGGACGCCGCGGAAGAACCAGATCCAACCCCAGCTGGCCGCCTGCAGGATGGGGCTCGAGGAGAGCCGCATGACGGCAAGGACAACACCGATGATGAGGCCTATGATCATCGCCAGTACGGTCAGCAGGATGGTGATGCCGACGCCGCGCAGGATTTCGGGATTGAACAGATATTGCGCCACCACACCCCATTGCAGGTTCCTGCTCGTGGCCAGAACCTGCACGAAGCCCACGGCAAGCACGATGAACACGGCTGCGCCGATCCATTGGCCATAGAGCGGGCGTTCGACCACTTTCATGGTGCTGATGGTCTCGGGCGTGGGCACGTTCGGATTTTGCATCGGCGACATCTTGATCCTCAGTCCTTGGAAGTCCGGCCGACGTCGGGCTTCGCGGTTGCATCCCGAAGCCCGCTCGTGCAGGCTCCGGGGGAGAACCGTTCGCTTATTCCTGGAAGTTCTCGGCGGTGATGAGCAGGGCCTTGTCGAGCGGGCCGTCGTTCTGCAGATCCCAGCGGGTCATGATCTCGAGATAGGTGCCATCGTCCATGAGTGCCTGGATGGCATCGGTCACGGCCTGACCCAAGGGATCGCCCTTGCGAACGCCCAGCGAGCTGTGGACAGCGTCTACCACGAGGTTCTTGACGTCAAAGCCGCCCGTTGCCGCGGCCAGGTGGCGCAGTTTGGCGGAAGCTGCTGCGGTAATGTCGGCTCGGCCTGACGTCACGGCCAGCTCGGCAGCGCTCTGGGTCGGGAATTGCTGCAGATTGATGCGTTCCAGATTGCCGGCGGCGCAGACATCGGTGTCGATGCCGTTGATCAGCTGCTCGTCCCACGAGCCGGCGATGATGGCGACGCTGCGGCCGCAAAGATCGGTTTCGGTGTCGATGGTGATGTCGTTTCCGGCGGCAACGGCAAAGCCGGTTCCTGCCATGCGCTGGGCGATGAAATCGAGGGACTGCAGGCGATCGGCGGTAGGCCCGAAGGACGAGACGCCCAGATCGTAGCGACCGCCGATGATGCCCGGAATGATGGCATCGAAGCCGATTGGGCTATAGTGGAACTCAACACCGAGGCGATCGGCGATTTCGCGCGAGAGTTCGACACTCCAGCCCTTAAGTTCGCCGTTCTCGACATATTCATCGGGCGGCCAGTCGTTGAACACGGCGACGTTGACACCGTTCTGCTTGTATTCGTCAGGCAAAGCATCGTGAAGGGCCGGGATGACTTCGGCAGCGGCGGTTCCGGCAAAACCGGCAAATGCAGTGGCGACAAGAAGTGCAGCCAGCGACGCCTTCCCACCCGACATAGTGTTGAGGTTCATCTATCTCTCCCTTGAGATGCGTTCGCCAGATGTGCGAACGCTCTCACTATAAGTCCATATCTTTCTATGATCGTCAAGACGGCATGAGGTGCGGCTTTTATGATCGGCGGTTGGCCCGCGCTAGACAAGATTGCGCTAGTTTGGCACTTAGTTGAAACCTTTGTCAGCAAGGGCGTTGCGGAGACGGAGACCAGGTTTGAGCCCGAAGAACGGCAAGGCGACGATCACAGATGTAGCAAAACTTGCGGACGTCAGCACCGCGACGGCCGGCCGCGTTCTTGGCGGCTACGGCTATACAAGCGAAAAAATGAAAGAGAAAGTTCTCAGCGCCGCTAAGGAGTTGGGCTACATCCCCAATCTGCTGGCGCGCAGCCTTATGACGGGCAGGACCAAGACCATCGGCGTCGTCGCCGGAGATATCGAGAGTCCGTTTTACGCCAGCATCATCCGGGGCATTGCAGACGTGGCTGAGCGGCGCGGTATCGGCCTCATCATCACCAATAGCGATGAAGACCTGAATCGGGAGATCAGTTCGGTTCGGCTTCTCCTCGAAAAGCAGGTGGATGGCCTTATCCTCTCGCCGTGCGAGCCGCGGCGCTCCGAGCACCTTGCAGCTGCCATGGCCGCAGGCATTCCGCTGGTACAGGTGGATCGTATGGTGCATGGGCTAGACGTCGACTTTGTCGGCGTCGACAATCGCACCAGCTCTGCGCAGGCGGTCGGGTATCTGCTCCGGCTCGGGCACCGGCGTATTGGCATGATCGGCGAACTCGTCCACGACGAGATTGATCTTGTCACATTCGTCGACAAATCCCGCGGAGATGACCGGATTTCGGACAGCCTTTATCCCAGTTGGCAGCGATTGCATGGCTATCTCGATGCGCATCGCGCCGCAGGCGTCGACATCGACGAGCGGCTAATCCGGCAGGCGGGCGCTTATACGGCGGAGGCGGCGGAACGCCAGGCGCAATTGCTGCTGGCGGACCGCAACATGGCCACTGCCATCTTCACGGCCGACGGTCTGATGACGGCGGGCACGATGTCGGCCATCAGCGCGTCCCGGTTGACCGTACCCGACGACCTCTCGCTGATCTGCTTTGATGATCTCGACTGGATGTCGTTCCTCAGCCCCGGCATCGACGCCATTGCCCAGCCGCGCGGGGCCATGGGCGCGGCTGCGGCTGAAATCCTGCTCGATCGCATCGACAAGCTGGGCGGCAAGATACGCACGATCAAGATGAATCCGCGTATCATCAACCGGGGTTCTGTTGCGCCGCCCCGCCTTGGCGGGGCGGCCTGATTGTGATCAGGGCCTGCCAACGGGCCAGATTAATAGTCTGAGAGCTTTTTCATGTAACGGCGACCTTCAAGCATCGGAATGCCGCGCAGATCCGCCACGCGATAGGCAAAACGCCACAGCGTGTCAAAAAACACCAGCGGCACCAGATAGCTCTTAAATTCCTCTTCGATACCGGCAAGGTCGAGCGTGCTGGCGTCGAGAATCAGGACGTTCTCGGCCGAGGCGAACCGCACCGCAAAAGCGGCTGCGCGTTCTTCAAGGTGCCGGGTTTCATCAAGTCCGAGCAGCGCGACGAACCCGACCTTTTCATCGGTGACCTCGAAGGGGCCGTGGAAATACTCGTTGGCATGAATTGCCTGCGAATTGATGCGCTGCATCTCCATCAGCACACAGATCGAGAAAGAGTAGGCTGCGCCATAATCGAGGCCGCTGGCCAAAGAGTAGACGGCTTTCTTGTTTGCCAGTACCGGAGCATACTGGGCAAAAAGCGGGGCAAATTTTTCATGTGCCTTGTCGATCGCCGGCTGCAGATGGCTCAGGCTTTTGAGCAGGCTGTCGATCACGTCGACATGGTCGATCTGACGGACGAGGCCGGCCAGAAGCATGTAGAGGACGCCATAATTGCTGTCCGCCGCGTCAATCGGAACGCCCGTCGTATAGGATGCCTGATAGCCGACGACGTGATCCACCGAAGTGCCCAGGGGCGAGTGCGGATCGAGTGTCATGCCAATGGTGATCGCGCCCCGCGAGCGGGCGAACTGGGCGGCACGAGTCGTTTCCTTGGTGGTACCGGTCTGTGAGCACAGGATGACCAAGGAATTTACGCCAAGGCGCGCTGGCGCGCGGGCGGCAAACTCGTCGCCATTGTAGACGTCGGCACTCAGTGACTTGGACTTGCGGTCGAGAAAATACTTGCCGGGATGCATGATGGACAGCGAACCGCCGCAAGCGACCAGATAAACACCCTCAATCTGTTTGCCCTGGAGCGCGGCAAGGGCTGTCGCGATGTCTTTGTTCAATTCTGTTTTCATAGTCTGTCGTCACCACTTCGGTTGCAAGGCGTCCTCATGGGCTTTGCCTGTGAGGCCTCAATTTGCGTTCGGTGGCAGAGCAGGCCGCGTTGACACCGTGAGATCATTGTGCGAACGCTCTCACAATGTGTCAACGCTCAAAATTGAAACGGCGAGCAGGCGATGGTCAGAATAGCTGCGATCGGCGACAACGTGGTGGATTGCTATGTTTCCAGCGGATTGATGTATCCGGGCGGCAATACGCTCAATGTATCGGCCTTCGCCCGTCGCTTCGGTGCAGAGACTGCTTATATCGGTGTTGTGGGCGAAGACGCTGCCGGGCGGCATATCGTAGGAGCCCTTGAAAGCGAGGACGTCGATATCAGTCACCTGCGCGTGCAGCCCGGAGCGACCGCCTATTGCGTGATCGGCCACAACAATGGCGACCGCGTTTTCATTCGCTTCGACCTGGGCGTCTCCATGTTTTCGCCCTCCGCCGACGACCTGACATTCCTGTCAGGCTTCGATGCCGCACATGTGGGGCGCTCCAGCGGCCTTGATGATCACCTTGTTTCGGTCAAGGCCCGCACGCGGCTGTCCTATGATTTCTCCACGCGCCGCGACCCCGAACATATTGCCGAGGTTGCGCCAGGATGTTTTCTCGCCATCTGCTCGGGCGGGGATCTTTCTGACGACGATGCGGACGCCACCAGACGCAGAGTTCTCGAGGCTGGCGCCCAATGGGTTCTCGTCACCAAGGGCGAGCGGGGAGCGTTGCTTGCAAATGGCGATGAAACCTACGCTGTGCCTGCCATGCCGGTCGCGGTCGTCGATACATTGGGCGCCGGCGACACCTTTACCGCCCGCACGCTTGTGGGGCTGATCCGCAACGAAGCGCCGACAGATCTGTTGCGCGCTGCCGCACAGGCCGCCGCTGAGACGTGTCTATATGCAGGCGCCATCGGCTACGGCGTCCCCATCGACATCGGCATTCCTTTGCCTGAACTACAGGCGCCGACGGCCTAAGAGATCGGACGATGACAATGCAGTTTTTTGACGCCGCCGAAGTTGAAAGACATCTCGACTTCAAGACCCTCGTGCCAGCGCTGCTCCAGGCCCATAAGCGGGCGATGCCAAGTGCGAGCCATCTCGTCGAAGACGAGCCCGATGGCGGCGAGAACAAGTTCATCGCACTCGTGGCCTGGGCTCGGCGCGAACTCATCGTCACCAAGCTTGTGGGCGTGTTTCCTGGCAATATGAGCCTCGTTCCTCCCCAGCCCTCGGTGCAAGGGCTGGTTGCCGCATTCGATGCGATTTCCGGTGCAGCGCGCTTTGTTGCCGATGGCGCTGCCATGACCTATCGCAAGACGGCGGCAGATTCGGCGCTAGGCGCCAGCCTCCTTGCGCGTGAGGACGCACGTGTATTGCTTATCGTTGGCGCCGGGGGCCTGGCGCAGCATATGATGGAAGCACATTGCAGCGTGCGACCCGGCATCGATACGGTGCTGGTGTGGAACCGTACGATTGAGCGGGCAGAAGCCCTTGCCGCCCGGATCGACCTGCCTGGCATCGGCGTGAGCGCGGTGAGCGCTCTAGATGAGGCCGTTGCCATGGCGGATATCATTAGCTGCGTCACGATGTCGGACACACCGCTCGTCAAGGGGCAGCTCCTTCGCCCCGGTACCCATCTCGATCTGGTAGGCGCCTTTCGCTCGGATATGCGGGAAGCCGACGATCAGGCCATGACCGCTGGCACCATTTTCGTGGATACGCGCAATGGCATGGAGGGGGCAGGCGACCTCGCCCAGCCTGTCCTGGCTGGCCTCCTTAACTGGGCTGACATCAAGGCCGATCTCTTCGATCTGTGCCGTGATGGTAAGCTGGGGCGCAGCAGGCGCGACGAAATCACCATTTTCAAAAATGTTGGCGGGGCCCACCTCGACCTGTTCGCCGCAGCCCATCTCGATGCGCGGTTGAATTCTTTGGCACCGTGAATGGACATGCATCATGTCAGCCGAAATTCACTGTCTTTCGGCTGCCAACAATCCGCTGACTTGCTTGGTACCACACACAGCGTTTCGGGCTCGTCGGGCGTATTGTGAAAGTTTGCTCGACCGCTGCCGACCCCATGCACGAACCCGCTCCGCGGGAGGGCGTGCGCGGCTGGTTCAGCGTGATCGTTTAGGTCTTTGAGCGGCTGAGCAGTCGGACCATGGAGTTTCTTTCAACGAGAGGAACTCCCCATGGTTACGTCACCCACCATTTCACCGGTGTCGCCGCTCCGCCAACGCATGCAGCAGGACATGCTGATGCGCGGCCTGGGCGTCCACACCCAGCACGATTATGTGCGTCACGTCCGGCGCTTTGCCGCCTTCTTAGGGCAGAGCCCTGATGTGGCCACGGCAGACGATATCCGCCGCTACCAGCTCTTTCAGCATGAGAACGGCGCCAGCCCCTCCACGATCAACGGTGCCGTCTCGGCTCTGCGCTTCCTGTTCGACGTGACGCTGAAGCGGCGGGATCTGTCGCGGGCCCTGGTGATCACCCGCTATCAGCGCCAGCTGCCTGACGTGCTCAGCATCGATGAAGCCGGTCGGTTGCTCCAGGCGGCGCCGGGCATCAAGTACAAGGCCGCGCTCGGGGTCGCCTATGGCGCCGGCTTGCGCGTCTCCGAGGTCGCCCACCTCAAGGTCGACGATATCGACAGCGCCCGCATGCTGATCCGGATCGAACAGGGCAAAGGGCGCAAGGATCGCAATGCCATGCTCTCGCCCCAGCTGCTGGAGCTGCTGCGCCTGTGGTGGCGCGAGGGCAAGCAGCGGGGCGTGATGCTGCCCCATGGCTGGCTGTTTCCGGGGCGCTCGCGCACAGATCCGATCTCGTCACGGCAATTGCATCGCGCGGTGCAGGAAGCGGCCGAGGTTGCCGGCATCCGCAAGAAGATCAGCCCGCATACCTTGCGGCACAGCTTTGCCACGCACCTTTTGGAGCAGGATGTCGACATCCGGGTCATCCAGGTGCTGCTCGGGCACTCCAAGCTTGAGACCACTGCGCTCTACACCAAGGTCTCGACCCGCACGATCCAGGCGGTCGCCAGTCCCCTCGACCGGCTGATGGCCCTGATGGAGGACAAGCCTCCACCCGCCTGATCCGGTGCGCCATACCATCGAGGTCGCCGATATCTTCCGGGCTGCCGGCCCCGCCTATCGCGTGGCCCATGCCGGGCACCTGAGCCTCAGCCAGCTCAAGGTCATGTCAGCGATCGAGGCTTGTCGCACCGCCGCTCTGGGTGGCCACGTCGAAGCCTGTTCCGACTGCGGGTATCAGCGCATCGCCTATAACTCTTGCCGCAACCGGCACTGCCCACGGTGCCAGGGCGCGGCGGCACGCACATGGTTGGAGGCCCAGGAGGCCAATCTCCTGCCGGTCGGGTACTTCCATGTGGTCTTCACGCTGCCCGCCCAGGTCGCCGACATCGCCTTCCACAACAAGGCGCTGATCTATGACCTGCTGTTCAAGGCGGCGTCCGAGACCATGCTGACCATCGCAGCCGACCCAAAGCACCTGGGCGTCCGTATCGGCATTACCGCCGTGCTCCACACCTGGGGCTCGGCCATGACCCACCATCCGCACATCCACATGATCGTGCCGGGTGGCGGCATCGCGCCGGAGGGTCGGTGGATATCGTCGCGACCGGCCTTCCTGCTGCCGGTGCGGGTGCTGGGCGCGCTGTTCCGCCGCCTGTTCCTCACCCGGCTGCTTGATCTGCATAATGCCGGAAAGCTCGTCTTCTTCGGCAAGCTGGCAGGGCTCAGCGACCGCCGTGCCTTCCAGCGTCATCTCGCGCCGGTCCGCAAGAAGCGCTGGGTGGTCTATGCCAAAGCGCCCTTTGCCGGGCCTGAGGCGGTGCTCGCCTATCTCTCGCGCTATACCCACCGGGTCGCGATCTCGAACAGCCGCCTCATCGCCTTCGACGGCAATGAGGTCACCTTCCGCTACAAGAACTATCGCTGCTCCGGGGCCAACCGGCAGCAGGTCATGACCCTCTGCGCCGAGGAGTTCATCCGCCGCTTCCTGACCCACGTCCTGCCGCGCGGCTTCCACCGCATCCGGCACTACGGCCTGCTCGCCAGCTCCGCCCGCAAGGATTGCCTCGCCCACGCCCGCGACATGCTGGGGGTGGCACCGGCGACGGACGAACCGCACGCCCCCGAGACCGCTCCAGATCCGCGCCCGCCTTGTCCTTGCTGCGGCGGCACCATGGTGATCCTCGAGACCTTTGCTGCGTGGTGCCAGCCGCGGGGCCCGCCGACCGCCCGACCATCAACCCGGGAGACCGTTCATGACCCGGCATGATCCGCCTGTTCAAACGGCCGCGCCACATCGTGGGCCGACGGGATGGTTCGTGCCAGGCGCCACAGTGACCATGATCATGCACGCCAATCTCACCGACGCCGTCGTCGTTGATGCCCGGATGCAGTTCGAACGGCATTCAACAGGCAGGCGCACCACGCCATATGCTGCGGCTCACGGCCGCCGCCCGACCACGCCAAATCAGAAAACCCCATAGCCCGGCGCATGCGGACCGCGGGTTCCTGCATGGGGGGCTTTCGTACGCCAAACAGCGCCCGAAACCCTTATATGGGGATGGTCAACTGCATATTGGCCTTACCTACTCATTGTCAGGTGTCTTTGAGTATCGCAGATCCATTTGGCGGGTCCGTTTGCGCGACGCGGTTCGCGAGCGAACCCAGTCCACCTTATATTCGGTCAGGGCATATGCACCTGTTCCATGATCCCGCTTGCGGCGGATTCGGACCCAGAAGACGAGACCATTCTTCAACGGCGGCTGTACTAAGCCATGAGTTTCGTCGGTTCGTCTGCCGAGGATCATCCGAAGGCCGATCGGCCCTCGAAGACTACTTAATCTGAGCTGGCCTTACGCCGATGATTTCGTCAGAACCGCTCCTTCTATGACAACGCCAGCGTTCACGTATTTCCAAAGCGCGACAAGCAGTTTGCGGGCAAGTGCGACGATAGCGGTCTTCTTGTACCGGCCACCATTCTGCATGACCCGTGTCTTGAACCATTGACTGAGGGCCGAGTTCGGCTGATGGCGCACCCAGAGCCAGGCAACCTGAACAAGCGTCGACCGCAGTCGGGGATTGCCGGATTTTGACACCCCTTGCTCGTAATCGATCTGGCCACTTTGCCACGGTGTTGGGGCGAGACCCGCGTAAGCGGCGACCTGCCTTCGATTGTCGAACTTCCGAGAAAGTCCCTCGGACCACAAGACAGCCGCAAATTCTGGACCGATGCCTTTGAGATTGAGCAACAGCGTCGGTGTGGGCGCATCGGCCGCGGCGAGCATAGCATCGCGTTCCTCCTCGACGGCCTTGATTTGCTGGATCAGCAACTCGATCCGATCGAGTTCGCGGCTGATTTGCGCCCTGAGTGCCGGCGGCAACGGCCGTCCATCTCCGGTGATAAGCGCGTCGAGGCACTTGCGGCGATCGCCCTTCAACGGTTCGTATCCCGACACGCCTTGGCTGAACAGCAAACCCTTTATCCTGTTGACGTGCCTGATCCGTTCGTTCGTCAGCGCCTTTCGCTCGCGCACCAGACGGCGACGGTCCTCCTCTTCTGGCGTCGGTACACGCAACATGGCGCACACGCGTGGCTCGCCGCGGCTATAAGCCAGCAAAGCCCGGATGAGCGCCTCCCCGTCGATCCGGTCGGTCTTGGCCCGGCGGCGGCGGCGTGATGTGGCGATCGATGCAGGGTCGACAACGTAGCTTTCGATACCTTCGCGCTCAAGAACCCGGTGTATCCAGAATCCATCCAGACCTGCCTCCTGGATGCAAATGATCCGCAAGTTCTGTTTCGTTCGTGCTTCCGACTTGCGTTGCAGCTCACCGAAGTGATCGAGCAAACCCGAAACGTCGCCCGCCGACACAATGTGTCGCGACATCTTCTCGCCGCCCCCTGGAGTGAGGGAGGTCACAAGCCACTTTGAACGCGACAGTTCTAGCGAGACGAAAATTGCTGCAAGATCGACGCGGATAGCGGCCGGGCCTTTGGTGCTGTTGGTTTGCATGCTGACCTCCAGGTGATGTTTGGCGACCTCACTCTGGCAGAGCGCTGGCCGCTTACCACCCCCATAGGATCTTCACCATGCCAGACATCAGCAGTTGGTTTGGTAGTGCCAGAAAGCTGCCGTCCTCAACGAGGCTTTTAATGCCGCTGCGCGCCCCAAAACGGCCTTTCTACTAGGCAATCGCCATGCCCAACTGGAGTGGTCGGACGGACAGCTATGCAGTGGCTACGGCCATGGAGCGGACAGCTCGCAGACGTTCAAAATGAACCAGCGCGTCAACACTCTACTCTTTTCCGTTTATCTTATTCCAGGGCGAAGGCCGGGGCACAATTGCCCCGACCTTCCTTAGTCGTCACATGGCCGACCGAGCGGCTTCAAGCCAACCATCGACGACGTCGCGGTTGTCGCTGATCCAGGCCGTTGCTTGGGCCTCGATATCGTTGTCGCCAGCATTCATGGCTGCGTTCTGGGCGTAAACATCCGAGATCGGGATCTCGCCATTCTCGAGCAGCGCACGAACGGCCGGGTTCTCATCGAGGAAAGCACTGTTGACCACGGCGTCGATCGTATTGGCCGGGAAGCCGAGCATGCAGGGATCGTTGACGCAGCCCTCGACGCCCCCGCGCACCGCGGCATCGGTGAGATCAGCCAGATCGTCCGGCAAGTTGACTTCCGGGACCTCGATCCAGACGACATCCTCGCCCGGCACCAATTCGTTCACGGTCCAGTTCGGCGTCCACGTGTAGAAGAGGATGGGATTGCCGGTCTCATAGGCGGCGACGGCATCGGCCATGGCGGCCGGATAGCCTGCCTTTATGAGATTGACGTGGTCATTCAGGTCATAGGCATTCATGTGATGCTCGATGGTCAGCTCACAGCCCCAGCCGGGCGGGCAAGCGACCATGTCCGCCTTGCCATCGCCATCCCTGTCAAAAGCGGCCTTGACGTCATCGCGCTTGAAGTCCTCAAGCGAGGTGATGCCCAGTTCCTCCGCCGACTTCTTGTCAACGAGATAACCTTCGATTGCGCCCCCGCTAACGACGGATGGAATGATTTCCGCCGTGCCCTCGAAAGCGCTCTTGTAGGGATTGTGAATGGGGAACCAGCCATCGACCCACATGGTCACGTCGCCGAAGCCGACCGACTGATAGAAGGCGGGATTGTCCAGCGTCACCACGGTCCCGACCGAATAGCCCAGCTCGCCCAGAAGCTGCTTGTAGATCTCGGTATAGAACCAACCAGTGTCCCAGGTTGGTTGCGCCATGATGATCTCTTTGCCTTCGCCCGGCTGTTCCTGGGCGAGGACCGGGGCGCTAAGTCCGGTAGTGGCGAGCATAACAGTGGCGAAGGCGGGAATAGTCTTGAGACGGAACATTGCTGTCTTTGTCTCCTTTGTTTTGCTTTTCGTGGATCCGCAGAGACGCGGAAGGCGAAGGGGATAACCCCAGCATGCGGCCTGATGCTCAGGCCGTCTTTCCGTTCAGCTCGGGCGCCGCGGCGCGCGGCCGGAACATGGAAACGAATATTTTGCGCAAGGAGATCGAGGGCACTTTGTTGTGTGCTCCAAAGCCTTGAGTGATGCGATCGAGCACGATGGCCAGAATGACAATGCCCACACCGCCGGCTGTGGCCTGGCCGACATCGAGCCGTCCGAGACCCGTGTTGACGGTAAGGCCAAGGCCGCCCGCACCAATGAGCGCGGCGATCACCACCATCGACAGGGCCAACATGAGCGTCTGGTTGAGCCCCGCCATGATCGTGCGCATGGCGAGCGGTAGCTGCACATCGAATAGCAGTTGCAGGGGGGTCGAGCCGAAGGCCTCTGCTGCCTCGATCAGGTCTGCCCGAACGTTGCGGATACCGAGATTGGTGAGACGCACGATCGGCGGCAGGGCGAAGATAACCGTGGCTATGATGCCCGGTGCCATGCCGACGCCAAAGAGCATCACGATGGGCACGAGATAGACGAAGCTCGGAATGGTCTGCATCACGTCAAGCGTGGGGCGCAGGGCCTTCCAGGCAATCTCGTTGCGAGCGGCCAGAATGCCAAGTGGGATGCCGATGACCGCGCAGAACAGTACCGAAGTGACGATCATCGCCAGCGTAGTCATGGTCTGCGGCCAGAGGCCGATCAAGTCGATGAAGATAAATCCCGCAATGGTGAAGATGGCCATCCCGCGGCTTGCAAATTTGAGCGAAAGCAGAGCGAAAGCAGCGGTGGTTGCCAGCATAGGTACGAAAGCGAATAAGGCATCGAGCCCATTCAGTATCTGCGTGATGGGCACTTGCACCGCCCTAAAAAACGGGCGGAAATTGGGTACCAGCCAACCGCGGACAAAAGCGGTGACCCATTCGTCAAAGGGTATGACGAGAAAATCGGACGGGCTCATCGCACGTCTCCTTATTGTTTCTTGGCGCGGATGTTAGCGCGCGTCGTCGAGTTCCAGCTCGGTCTTCTCCGACACCATCGTCTCGGCGGTGTTCTCGCCTTGATCATTTTCTGCAGGCGTTGAAAGTTGGGCGAACACAGCCTCGGGAGCCACGACGCCCACCAGGCGATTACCGGCATCGGTGATGGCAATGGGCAGCCCGCCGCTGGCGGCGCCATAGAGATCCGCCAGTTGTGTATCGGCGTCGGCAGTGGGGTATTCTGTCTGCATCACCTCTGAGAGGTGCACATCCTGCGGGCCGCTTTCGCGGTCTGCGGTCGCGGCCTGTTGATAGGTCACGACCCCGGCGATCTCCTCGCCGTCCATGACGTAGACCGCGTTGAGGTTCTGGTCTTCCATGGTCTTCACGGCGTCGCTGGCCGTGTCGGAATTGAGCTGCACAACCGCTGGCGTGCTCGATACCGTGTCCGCAGTAAAGACACGGCCCCTATCGATATCGGCGACGAAAGCGGCAACGTAATCATCGGCGGGGTTGGAGACGATCTCCTGTGCCGTGCCGATCTGAACAATGCACCCATCTTTCATAATGGCGATCTTGTCCCCGAGGAGAAGTGCCTCATTGAGATCATGTGTGATGAAGACGATGGTCTTTTTCAGCGTTGCCTGAAGGCTTAGAAGCTCATCCTGCATTTCCCGTCTGATCAGCGGGTCCAGTGCGCCGAAGGGCTCGTCCATGAGGAGCACTTCGGGGTCCGTGGCGAGGCCGCGGGCAAGGCCGACACGCTGCTGCATGCCACCTGAGAGATCGGCAGGCTTGCTTTGCGCCCAGGAGGCTAGGCCAACCTGTTCAAGCGCGGAGAGCGCCTTGCTGCTCCTTTCCGCCGCAGGGACGCCCTTGACCTTGAGGCCATAGGCGGCGTTCTCGAGAATGGTACGGTGCGGGAAGAGCGCGAAGTGCTGGAATACCATCGCGATCTTGGTACGCCGAATGTCCCGCAGTTTGGCGCTGGTGCAAGAGGCGATATCGTCGCCATCGATCAGTATTTCGCCGCTGGTTGGCCGGAGCAGCCCGTTCAGCATGCGCACCATGGTAGATTTTCCGGACCCGGAAAGTCCCATGATCACAAATATCTGCCCCTCATCGACATCAAAATTGGCGTCCTGAACACCGACAGTCTGGCTGGTGGTTTGGAAGATTGATTCTTTGCTTTCACCCTCGGCAAGGAGTGCGAGTGCCTCTTTGGGTCGGTCACCGAAGATCTTGAAGACCTTCTTCACCTTCAATTTGGCAGTCATCTGACCTCATAAGTAGTTGCGTGAATAATAAAGCCGATCCTGGCTCCAATATTATCACAATTGAAGAAGGATAAACAAATATATTGCCCGGGACAAAGCTGGGCCCAGTCATAATATCTGCTGCATGTTTATGTTGGATATAATGGTAGGTCAGCGGATATGACATTTCAACCGCAAAAATGACAAAATGTGGATTTGCTGCCCTGAGGGCGGGCGGCGGTATTCTTGGACTTTCGGGTTCAGAGCCGTCAAAATCTGGAGAAATACAGGGCCTGGGCCTTGGCATTGCCGGGCCTGGAGCAGACCTCCAACTCTCCTACCAGGAAGGTCCACAGTCGACCCCATATCGGTCATCAACGATGACTGATGTACGCCCGAGAGCTGACATTCAGTTGAGGCACACTTCGTCGTTTGGCGGCGGTCATTGGGGGCAGTGCGAGCCTCTTGCGCGGCTGAGTGCCTCATATCACCGATACTGCTTTCTCGAGCTGGCGCTGCGTGAACGTGATAGGAATAGTGGTTGCAAAGCCTGACCTGACTCGAACCCGGAATGACACGCCTGATGCCCCCGTCACTGCGAAGCCGCCTGAATGTTGCCCTGCTGGTCGTAGCCCTGTCAGGGCTGGTTTCAGGCTTGGGTCTGATGTGGGCCAGCAACAACGAGCTTGCCAGGATTGCGTGGTTCGTTGGCGTAGTTCCTGTCCTCGCAGCCCTTCTTGTCGAAATCGTCCGCAGTCTTGCCAAGGGCGAAGTGGGCTTGGATATCGTGGCCGCACTTTCAATGTCGGCCGCCTTGTTTTTTGGTGAGACGCTGGCGGCGGCCGTCGTTGCCCTGATGTATTCAGGCGGCACGTTCCTCGAGAGCTTTGCGGAAGGCAGAGCCCGTCGCGAAATGAGCCAGCTGCTGTCCCGCGTGCCACGGACCGCCACCCGGCACCGAGACGGCAAGCTCGAAGAGGTGCCGCTCGACGCTATCGAGCCGAGCGATCTGCTCCTGATCCGACAGGGCGACGTGGCGGCCGTGGATGGTGCTGTTGAAAGCAGCACGGCGATGTTGGATCAGTCAGCACTGACAGGCGAGTCGATGCCGGTGCGGCTTGGCCGTGGCCAGAATGTGATGAGCGGCTCGACCAATGCAGGCGAGGCGTTCGATCTTCGGGTTACGCGACGCGCCTCGGAAAGCACTTATGCCGGGATCGTGCGGCTGGTCGAGGCGGCCCAGGCATCAAAGGCGCCGATGGCTAGACTCGCCGACCGCTATTCCCTGCTGTTCCTGCTCATCACCGTGATCCTTGCAACGCTGGCGTGGTGGTTCACCGGCGACCCCATACGCGCCGTGGCGGTCCTTGTGGTCGCAACACCTTGCCCGTTGATCTTGGCTGTTCCGGTGGCGCTTGTGGCAGGGCTGTCGCGGGCAGCGCAGTTTGGCGTGCTGATCAAGGGCGCCAGGCCGCTTGAAGCGCTCGCCAGCATCCGGACGCTGGTATTGGACAAGACCGGCACCCTGACGGATGGACGCCCCCAGATCGTTTCGATCGATACGATTGAGAGCGTGCGCGAGGAAGAACTGCTGTTTCTGGCCGCTTCGCTTGAACAGGCGTCCAAACATCCGATGGCGCAAGCCATCGTGACATCGGCGCGCGAGCGCGGAAGCGTCCTGCGCATTCCCGGGGAGGTTGTGGAGGTCCCGGGAGAAGGCCTTGAGGGTACGGTTGATGGCCGCAAGGTTGTGGTTGGCGGCGCAAGCTTTGTCGCGCATCGCATTGGCAGCGCCGTACCCGAAAGCCGCATTCTCGATGCTGGCGCCGCTCTTGTCGCAGTGGCAATTGACGGAAAGCTCGCCGGACACATCACTATGGCCGATGCATTGCGCTCGGGAACGCAAGGGCTGCTGGCAGGCCTACGGCGCTTGGGCATATCCCGGATCATGCTGGCGACCGGCGATCGGCGCGCTGTGGCCGACGCCATCACGGCTGGACTGAACCTCGATGCAGTCCACGCCCAGATGACGCCTGACCAGAAAGTGCAGCTGATCCTGACCGAAAGGGAAGGCCATGCTCCTGTGATGATGGTGGGTGACGGCGTCAATGATGCGCCGGCGCTGGCCGCGGCGGATGTCGGGGTGGCGATGGGCGCGCGTGGCGCTGCCGCCTCTGCAGAGGCAGCCGATGTCGTCCTGCTGGTCGATCACCTCGATCGCCTGCTGCCCGGGATCGAAATAGCGCAAGGCGCGCGGCGGATTGCGCTGCAGAGCGTTGCTGTCGGCATCGGCCTGTCGGTCGCAGGCATGATCGCTGCGGCGCTTGGCTACCTGACGCCAGTCCAGGGAGCGCTGCTGCAGGAGGCCATAGACGTCGCCGTCATTCTCAATGCCCTGCGAGCGTTGCGGATCAAACCACATGCGCTTCCCACGCCAGACATTGCTACCGCGTCCTAGGAGGATAGTGATGAGCCGCTTTTCGCATCCTGAAGTCCACAGCATGTGTCGGATCTTCGGGGTTAGCGCCGGATAGCGCGGAGGTCAGTTGATCTCGATCAACGCGTGGCGGTTGAACAGGCGTAGACTGAGGCCTAAACGGAGGTGGTCATGCGTATACAGGACAAGGTTGCGGTCGTCACGGGGGCTGGCTCAGGCATCGGTTTGGCCATTGCCCGCCGGTTCGTGGCGGAAGGGGCAAAGGTTGTTGCCCTAGACTGGCATGCCGACGCCATCGCGGCGGCAGTGAGCGACATCGGAGGCGCCATCATTGGCATGACGGGTGATGTGTCCAAGGAGGCAGACTGCGTTGCGATGATCGATCGTGCAGCAGCCGAATTTGGGCGCGTCGACATTCTGGTCAACAATGCCGGCGTGATGGACCTGTTCCAGTCCGTTGCCGACGTCGACAACGCGACATGGCGCCGCTGCATGGCGGTCAATGTCGACGGGCCTATGTATGCCATGCGACGAGCGGTTCCGCTGATGCTGGAACTGGGAGGCGGCTCAATCGTCAATATCGCATCCGTGGCCGCTACAGGTGGCGGCGCAGCGGGCGCGGCCTATACCGCCTCCAAGCACGCGCTTATCGGCCTGACCAAGAGTACAGCGTTTCAATATGCTAAGCTTGGACTGCGCTGCAATGCGCTGGCAGTGGGCGGCGTCAGCACCAACATCATGGATAGCGTCGAGGGGCACGCGCTCGACCAGGCTGGGCTCGGGCGATTGGGTGCTTATCAGGCCAGCAATCCGGGTATGCTTGAACCGGCCGACATCGCCAATGCCGTTCTGTTTCTCGCCTCCGACGAGGCCCGTCACCTCAATGGCGCGGTGCTGCCGGTGGATATGGGCTGGAGCGCGGCATGACCGATAGAGGACGTGCGACTACCGACACCGCTCTGCGTGTTCTTCTCCCGCTTTGGCTGTTCTTTGCCGGTTGCGTCGTCGCACAGGCATTCGATCGAGTTGAAGACGGCCGTGCGTTGGTGACGATGTACTGTGCCGATTGTCATGCGATCGGAACCAATGGCGAAAGCCCCCTGAATATCGCGCCACGGTTTCGTGACCTTCATCTGCGCTACGACGTGGAGTTCCTGAGCGAAGCGCTTGTCGAAGGGATCGTTACAGCCCATCCCGAAATGCCGCAGTTCGAGTTTGACCCTGACCAGGCTGCAGCTATCGTTGCTTACCTCAAGACATTGGAGCCTTGAGGCCAGTGGGGGCACGTCCTGATGAGAGATGGCGCTACGTCCAACAGTTGCAATCCTGTTGACCCGCCATTGCGCTCGCCAGCTAGAGCATGTCAGCTTTCAGATCGGCTGGTCCAGAAGCTGACTGTCTGAAAACCACCCCTTTCCAGCCATTTCATTGATCAACGGCTTTGGCCGAAAAGTTTATCCATCTAGCCCCAGGACAATTGATCACGGGGTAGTCGGCCGCTGGGATCAAACACCTCCACCTTATGGGGCAGTTTCGAGTCCCAGTTCCATAGGACCAAATTGCAATCCTGGGCCTCGGCGCCGGGTGCAAAACTGGGCACCAGAATTCCAGCCGTGCCATCCGCGACGAGCCGATCATAGATCGACCAGGAAACTGGCCGCTCCCCCTGTGCCAGCGCCGATGCCCAAGCACAGGCCATCTCGTCAACTGTCACGGATACCTCTCCCCTGCCCTGCTCCGACGTGAGGTCAACAATATCTTCGCAATCGACATCGTACGAACACAGCACCGTTGGATCGAGGCGATGGGCAAAGCCTTGGCTGATCTCCTTAATCGCCGTCATGACGCTGAGGCCAAGATAGAGCGCAGGCACCCCTTTGGGATTGAAACGGGCGCCCCGTATCGCCGCCCCCTCGCCAGCAAGCGGCTTAAAGGCCCAGCGTGGATCGTGGGCTCGATAACACGTCCCGACGAACCTCACGCAAAGCCGCCCAGTGCCAAGTGGTCCAGATAATCCCGTACGGCACCAGCCTGGCCGTCCTTGACCAGGGCTTCAGCAGTCCGGCCACCGAAAGCCGGCAGCGGTTGGGCCCGGTACCAGGCCATTGCCTGCTCCTTGCCACCAGCCCATTCCGACACCCGGCTGATGATTTCGAGCATTTCTCGCAACCGCCCCTGCGCCTTGGGCGCGCCGATCCGTTCTGACCGATACAGCGTTTCCCGCGCCAGCCCGGTCGTTTCCGCAAGTTGGGACTTCGACATTCCAAACCCATTCGCCACCCGCTCGGCGGCGATCCGCCCTGCCGGGTCCATGTAGGACAGGATCAGCGGCCCTGCCGGCGCTGTCATTTTCTGTATCTGGGTCACTTGTGACCTCCTCTACAACCATAATGCCATAAACTTTGTACGCAATATACGGCACTGAAACTGGCAATTCAATGATCGCCGTTAGTTATCTCTGTCCCATTTGCCCATCGTTTGGCGCAGCGAATCGCTGATTTCCAATCGCTTCTCGGTTCGCATCACCCGCTCGGCGGTCGCAACTGTCTCTTCCGCGGCCCCCTCCCCTGCCCCAGATGCCTTTGTGGCATCCAGTTTGGCCCGCACCAGGGCCATAACCATCGGCCAGACGGAGAATTTAGCCGCCTTGGCCCGATCCGTCAGGCTGCGCAGATAGCCACCAGGACTTTTGATCTGATCCTGCCGCTGATAGATCGCTCCGATGGTAATCGCCGCCTCTCGTTCACCCATCGCCGCTTTCGCGTCGTCCCAGGCGCTGGGGCTGATGCCCAAAACGGGACGGACCAGTTCTGCGGCCGCCAGATAGTCACGCCAGGTGCGGATTTCGCCACTTTTGACCACCCACACCACATTCGAGCAGGCATCGAGCACGATGGACAGGGGCAATTCTCGCCGCGGCAGGCTCTGCACGTTGGATGCTTCACCGGCGCTGCCGCTCGCTTCTTCTTTTATTCCTAAGCGATATTCAGAATCTATTTTAGAGTCTGGTTTTGAATTCTGTATGTGGCGCTCAGATTGAGACTCATTGGCGCTCATATTTGTAGATTTGACGAAGGATTCCAACACATCGCGGATCTGGGACCAGAGGTCTTCCAACTCGGCGACAATCGTCTCCAGTACCTGGCGTGGAGCTGTGCGCGGGAGCCGGGCAACGATGGTTTGATAGGACTGCAGCACCCTGCCCCAGTTGCCTGGCACACCCTCTTCAATCCCAGCGTCGATCATCTTGATGATGTCGCGACGGCAGATGGTTAACCGCTCCTTAACGCGGCGGTAGGCCTTCTTTTCGGCCTTGAGCGCCTCAGCCAGGTCCTTGAACTCGGCCGCTCGGGCAACGATCGGTGACAGGTCAAAGCCATAGGCCTCTTCAACCTCGCCGCCCTGCCCCTTGCGGGCAAAGCGCTTGCCGTTGGGGCTGTCACGCCGAATGACCAGACCGCAGTCAACCAGGTTCGCCAGATGGCGCCGGAGCGTCGCCGGCGACATGCCGTTGGCACGGTTGATCAGTTGTTCGTTAGATGGCCAAACGATTAGGGCACTGTCGCCGTAGAAAGCCGTTTCCGGATGGAACGACAGCAAAGCGTTGAGGATCGCCAGAGCACGATCGGTTGCCCCCAGCGCGATACGCACCTCCTTGATGTCAGCAAACACCTGCCACTTATGGACGGTTGCATCTGCCGGCGCTGTCTTGGCCGTTACCTGGCTTGAAATCATGCCAAGCGTTAGCGGCCGCCGCCCAAAGGGCGTCGTTGAAATATGCGTTTGCATTGTCTTTCACCTTGCGTAAGGCAAAAGAATTCCGGCCGCCGTAAGCAGCGTGACCCTAGTAGGGTCTTGACTGTGATTCCAGGAAATGCGATTCTCTCGCTACCAGACTTGAGAAGGGCTTCCGGACATCCGTTTCGGGGGCCTTTTTTCTTTTGCTGCCTTTTGCTCGTATTCCTTTTGTGTACCTACATAATTGGCCACCGTTGTCGGTGGCCATCGACGGAAACTTGTCAGCTGACAAGCATCCGATCACCCATCGCCGTTTTCGGCGAAATACCTATCTACAAGATCGGGCAGCGCTCTTTCCATAAAGGACGCGAATCCACCTTCCTGCCCTTTGTGCACAGAAACCCGGACGCCATTTGGCTCAAAAACCGCCTTACCGAAGGATGTGCCGTCGGGGCGCTTTAGCTCGACTGCTGGCGTCGCCTCTCCGGAGTCGCTTTTCAGCGAACTCAACACCGCGCGAAACCGTCCGTCAGATGCCAAGATCGAAACCTTGTCATCTGACAAGGTTTTTCGGATTACAACCTCAGCATCCGGGCGTCTTGCAACCGCCGCTGAAAGCTCCAGCCATCTCGGTCGCCCAACCTTCGGGGCTCTCCCGATCGCGGCAACGAGTTCCGATGGCAATGCCTTACAGACGCTACGCATCTTGGCAAGTTCCGCGTCATCGATCGAAAGTGCCGCCCTTATGTCGCGTGTTTTGATGCCTGCAGCGTCCATCGTCGCTGCAAAGAGCGCCTTCTCAATCCACGTGAGATCTTGCCTCGCACCATTCTCGATGCCCTGGGCGACAACCAAATCGGTATCACTCAGCTCGAGAACGATAGCTTTGAGTGGAATACCCAGCTCGGTCGCGGCACGCCAGCGGCGATGCCCGTAGACGATCTGATACCGGCCTTCGGCGTGCGGATGCTTCCGTACTTGAATCGGAACCTGTTGTCCCTTGTCGGCGATCAGCTGCTTAAACTGTTGGAAAGGGACCTTCGAGTCATCTTCTAAACGGTCTGGAAAAGGAGATGGGTCCACAACTTCAGGCTTAAGCTCGATGCTTCCGCCTGCGTCAACGACAGCTTGAAGTCGATCTCGCTGTTCCCGAAGGTCGCTCAAAGACCTGTGTGTGGCTCCAATGACACCGGCCCCTACACGATCCACAAGTTTAGCTGGCGCTGTCGCCGCGTCCCCCTCGCTTGACTCCGCAGGGTGCCCTGATTTCACATCTGCAAATGCGCCGAAGTTTGCAAGTATCGACTTCCCTGGACTTCGCTTGTTCATGTCCGCCCCCAACTTTCCGAGATGAGCGCCAGGATGCGTTCGTTTACCGCATCAACGGACTCTCGCGCTCGTTTTGCAGTGGCCGCAGCAACATTGCCCGATTCCAGCTCGTACAAAGTTCGCTTGGCGAGGCCCGCGGTCTCGATTGCCGCACTTTCAATTGCCGTGGGTGTCAGCACCTCATCATCAAAAAGGTGACGCAGCATGGAGACCACATGCACTTGTGACTGATCGTTCGGATCGTGCCTCGTCACGATATAGCGCAAGAAATCCTGCCGCATCACAGCTCCAGCATCGCGGATAACTGAAATCAGGTCTCCCATCATCAAGAGGAACTGGTTCATGGACATTACGTCGAGCATGGCCGGATGAACGGTCACCAGCAACCCTGTCGCTGCGTAGATAGCGCCTAGAGTAAGGAATCCAAGCGACGGCGGGGTGTCGAGAATGACCACGTCATAATCTTCTTCGACCTCGCTGATACAGAGCCTAAGCCGTTCAAAGAAAATATCCTGGGAGCCGGAGCTCCGCTCAGCAAGAACTCTTGGAGTTTCGTGCTCATACTCCATAACCTCGATATTGCCAGGAATGAGGTCGATGCCGGTAAAATAGGTAGGCCTAATAATGTCTTTGATAGGCTTGCGATCTGCATCATAGCGAAGGGCCGCATAGATGGTCTCGTTTTGTTGAACGTCCATTTCTGGCTGAGCACCAAACATCGCTGAAAGCGATGCCTGTGGGTCAAGGTCGATCGCCAGAACCCTATATCCGTGCAGCGCCAGATAGTGAGCAAGATGAGCGCTCGTTGTCGTCTTGGCACTTCCGCCCTTGAAGTTTGCGACCGCTAATATCTGCAGATGCTCATCTTTTCGCCGATGGGGCTGGAACCGCAACGCGTCCGTCGGCCTCTGTTCGGCAAAAAACTGCCGCAACTCGTTAATCTGTGCGAGGGTGTATGCACGATGGTTGTTTTCAAGTCGGGCAGGGTGAGGACCTTTGCCTTCATTAGACATAAGCTTGAGCGTGGACTCAGGGATCGAGGTCAGCTTTGAAACTTCGTTGGTCATGAAATAACGCAACGTCTTCTCGGCGTTGGGTGGGTACATTTGCTCGCGCCGAGCCTGAAGATGCTCCGACAGCAACGCTGCGTGCCGAACAATCTTGTCAGCCGGATTCTCGCTAGGTTCTGCGTTGATCAACATCTCGGGCATTGTCGTCCTAAATCCACTTTGTCGGGACTAAGCCGGTTTGGCGGCCTTTCCCCGCTAAAGTTAGCCATAAATCACTTTGCCCGTCCAGCGCTTTAAGGTTAACAACATCCTAAGTTGCCTTAGGGCTTCAAGCTCCATTTTGAACTTTTGATGTCAGAAACATACGTATTATCAATAGATTAACGGGATTACGGCTCCGCCCAGACAGCAAGATGGACCCGGCATAAATGCCGGGGGGCAGCCAGCTAAGATAGCGCCTTCGACAACACCAAAAACGCTGAACCGGGAGAATCGGCGCGACTCGGTAACTCCCAGACCCGGCATTTATGCCGGGCTGACCCAGCTGTCGCATTGTTGTTGATGCCCCTCACGTTTCGAGGAGCGGGCACCGCACATGCATCAGAACCATCCAGCACCAAACCGCTCTGCCACCGACGCATTTGCGCATCAAGATCACGGCCGATGATAGCTTCGCGCTCGCATCACCGGCTTGTCCGCAAGCTGCAAGATGCCCTCGGTGAAACCGTCTGTTCGGCGTTGGAGGATCCCTCCGTCGTGGAGATCATGCTCAACCCGGACGGCCGGCTGTTCGTCGAACGACTGGGGCAGGGGATCGACAGCATGGGGCAGCTACAGCCCGGCGCTGCCGAGATCATCATTGGCAGTGTTGCCCACGCGCTCCAAACCGAGGCCGATGAAGACCAACCGATCATCTCCGGTGAACTGCCGATCGGTGGTCACCGATTTGAGGGACTGTTGCCGCCGGTCGTCCGGGCGCCCAGCTTCACTATTCGTAAGCGCGCCTCGCGCCTGATCCCCCTCGATGACTACGTCCGTAGTGCGATTATGACATCGGAGCAGTCGCATATGATCCGCAAGGCGATCGAGGCCCGGCTTAATATCGTCATTTCGGGCGGCACCGGCTCGGGCAAAACAACACTGGCCAATGCCGTCATTGCCGAGATGGTCCGCAGTTCGCCGGAGCATCGCCTGGTGATCCTGGAAGATACCGCCGAGATTCAATGCGCGGCCGAGAATGCCGTTTCGCTGCACACGACCGATACGGTCGACATGGCGCGCCTTCTCAAAAGCACCATGCGCCTGCGCCCCGATCGCATCATCGTCGGCGAGGTCAGGGACGGTGCGGCCCTGACGCTGCTCAAAGCCTGGAATACCGGGCATCCCGGCGGCATCACCACAATCCACGCCAACAACGCGTTGTCGGCGCTTCGTCGCCTCGAGCAACTCACCGCTGAAGCCAGCCAGCAACCGATGCACGAAGTGATCGGGGAGGCCGTGGATCTCGTGGTTTCCATCGAACGCGCGCCGCAGGGGCGGCGGGTGCGCGAGGTCATCCACGTCGAAGCCTTCCGAGACGGCAACTACCAGACTGAGACCTATTCAGGAGAAAGACGTTTCGATGACGCATGACAAGCGCTCCCTATTGGCAGGGTTCCTACTGGCCTTCGCGGTATTGACGGTTGAACCCGCTCTGGCCTCCAGCGGCGGCGGCCTCCCCTGGGAAGGCCCCCTGCAGCAGATCCAGCAATCGATCACCGGGCCCGTCGCTGGCTTCATTGCCTTGGCCGCGGTCGCAGTGGCCGGTGGCATGCTGATCTTTGGCGGTGAGCTGAACGATTTTGCCCGCCGGCTGATGTATGTCGTGCTGGTCGCCGGCATCCTGCTGGGCGCCACGCAGATCGTTGGGCTGTTCGGCGCCTCAGGCGCATCCATCGGCGAGGTCGGAGCGACCGTCTGGTCCGGGGCAGGGGAGGGGGCTCATGGCTGAAGCCAGCGCTCCACTTGCGCGCTCACGCATCCATCGCGCGCTCTCGCGCCCCAGTCATCTGATGGGCGCCGATCGCGAACTGGTCCTGCTGACCGGGCTGGCGACGGTAATTTTGATCTTTGTGGTGCTGACCTGGTTTTCTGCCCTGCTAGGGATTGCCATCTGGATCGGCGTTGTGGGCGCATTGCGGATGATGGCCAAGGCCGATCCGATGATGCGGCAGATCTATCTGCGCCACATCACCTATCGCCAGACATACCGCCCGACGTCCTCCCCCTGGCGTCGGTACTGAGACGCTGATGGTCGCCCTTCGCCAGTTTCGCAACACGCGCCCGTCCTTCTCGGACCTCGTCCCCTATGCCGGGTTGGTCAGCGATGGCGTGCTCCTGCTCAAGGATGGGAGCCTGATGGCGGGGTGGTATTTTGCCGGCCCGGATTCAGAGAGCTCCACCCATCTCGAACGCAACGAAGTGTCACGCCAGATCAACGGCATCCTGTCCCGATTGGGCTCTGGCTGGATGATCCAGGTCGAAGCGGTGCGGGTGCCAACAATTGCGTACCCGGCTAGCGACGACGGCCATTTTCCTGATCCCGTGACGCAGGCCATCGACAATGAGCGGCGCGCTCATTTTGAAGCCGAGCGCGGGCACTACGAAAGCCAGCATGCGCTGATCCTGACCTATCGGCCGCCGGAGCCGCGCACGTCGGCCATGACCCGCTATGTCTACTCGGATGTCGAGAGCCGCTCCGAAACCTATGCCGATACGGTGCTCGAGAGCTTCCGCTCGTCCATCCGCGAGGTCGAGCAGTATCTTGGCAATGTGCTGTCGATCCGACGCATGGTCACGCGTACGGTAGTCGACCCAGAGACCGGACGCGCGGCGCGGTATGATGAGCTGTTCCAGTTTATTCGCTTCTGCATCGTCGGCGAAAATCATCCCGTCCGGCTGCCAGAGATCCCGATGTATCTCGACTGGCTGGCGACGGCCGAGTTCCACCACGGGCTCTCGCCTATGGTCGATGGGCGTTATCTCGCCGTGGTCGCCATTGATGGTTTTCCGGCCGAGAGCTGGCCGGGCATCCTGAATCTGCTCGATCTGATGCCGCTCACCTATCGCTGGTCGAGCCGGTTTGTCTTTCTCGACGAGCAGGAGGCGCGGCAAAGGCTGGAGCGAACCCGCAAGAAATGGCAGCAGAAGGTGCGCCCCTTCTTCGACCAGCTGTTTCAGACCCAGAGCCGCTCCGTCGACCAGGACGCCATGCAGATGGTGGCTGAGGCCGAGGACGCCATCGCCGAGGCGTCATCGCAACTGGTGGCCTATGGCTATTACACGCCCGTCATCGTGATGTTCGATACCGACAATGCCCGCTTGCGCGAACAGGCCGAAGCGGTGCGTCGGCTGATTCAAGCCGAAGGGTTTGGCGCGCGGATCGAGACGTTGAACGCCACCGAGGCTTATCTCGGCAGCCTGCCGGGCAATTGGTACGCCAATATCCGCGAGCCGCTGATCAACACCCGCAATCTGGCCGACCTGATCCCGGTCAATTCGGTATGGTCGGGCAGTGCCACAGCACCATGCCCGTTCTATCCGACCGGATCACCGCCGCTGATGCAGGTTGCCAGCGGTTCCAGTCCCTTCCGGCTGAACCTGCATGTCGACGATGTTGGCCACACGCTGATCTTCGGACCAACCGGATCGGGCAAGTCGACCTTGCTGGCGCTGATCGCTGCCCAGTTCTGCCGCTATGCCGGTGCGCAAATCTTCGCCTTTGACAAGGGCAAGTCGCTATTGCCGCTGACCCTCGGCGCCGGCGGCGATCATTATGAGATCGGGGCGGGGGAGGGCGGTGCAGCACTGGCCTTCTGCCCACTGTCCGAACTCGACACCGACGGCGACCGCGCTTGGGCCGCCGAGTGGATCGAAACTCTCGTCGCCATGCAGGGCGTCAGCATGACGCCGGATCATCGTAATGCCATTTCGCGGCAGCTTGGCCTCATGGCCTCGGCTCCTGGCCGATCGCTGTCGGACTTTGTCAGCGGGGTGCAGCTGCGCGACATCAAGGATGCCCTGCACCACTATACGGTCGACGGACCGATGGGCCAGCTGCTCGACGCCGAAGAAGATGGCCTGACCCTTGGCGCGTTTCAGTGCTTTGAGGTCGAAGAGCTCATGAATATGGGCGAGCGCAATCTCGTGCCAGTGCTGCTCTATCTGTTTCGGCGGATCGAAAAGCGCCTCACCGGGGCACCGAGCCTGATCATCCTCGATGAGGCCTGGCTGATGTTGGGTCATCCGACCTTCCGCGACAAGATCCGGGAATGGCTGAAAGTGCTGCGCAAAGCCAATTGTGCGGTGCTGCTCGCCACCCAGTCGATTTCCGATGCCGAACGCTCCGGTATCATCGACGTGCTGAAAGAAAGCTGCCCGACCAAGATCTGTCTGCCGAATGGCGCGGCGCGCGAGCCGGGCACGCGCGAGTTCTACGAGCGGATCGGCTTTAATGAACGCCAGATCGAGATCGTGGCCACGGCCACACCCAAGCGCGAATACTACGTCGCCTCGCCCGAAGGCCGGCGGCTGTTCGACATGGCGCTCGGACCTGTGGCGCTCGCCTTTGTCGGCGCCTCCGGCAGGGACGACCTCAAACGCATCCAGCAACTCACCCAGCAGTATGGCGCCGATTGGCCGGCGGCTTGGCTGACGGAAAGGGGGATCGGCAATGCCGAAACTATTCTCGCCCGCACCTAAACTTGCCGTCGCAGCTCTTGCCATTGCGAGTATGATGCAGATCGGCCCAGTCCAGGCCGGGGCCGTCACCGGCAACGCGACGGAATGGACCCAAATCCTCAACAATCTCGAACTGGTGGGTCTGAGCGGGCAGTCGGCCGAGCAGTTGCAAAATCAGGCGATGCAAATCTCCCAGCTTGCCGAGCAAATCCAGAACCAGCTCAAAATCTACGAAAACATGCTGCAGAACACGTTGCAGCTGCCCGACCATGTCTGGGGGCAGGTCGAAAGCGATCTGACGCGCCTCCAAAGCCTGGTTACCCAGGGGCAGGGCATCGCGTTTTCGATGGGCAATATCGACGATGTGCTGAAACAGCGGTTCCAGAGCTTTGGCGAGTTCCAAAGCGGCCTGGCCGATGGCCAGGATTTCTCCTCCAGCTACCAGGATTGGTCGGACACCAACCGCGACACCATTGCGTCAACGCTACGGGCTGCGGGGTTCACCGCCGAACAATTTGGTTCGGAAGAAGCCACGATGGGACAATTGCGGTCCATGTCGCAGAGCGCCGTCGGGCAAATGCAAGCGCTGCAGGTCGGCCACCAGATTGCGGCGCAGCAGGTCGCCCAGTCCCAGAAGCTGCGCGGTCTGGTCTCCCAGCAAATGACCATGATGGCCACCTGGTATCAATCCGAACAGGCCAGCAAGGACCTGGCCCAGACCCGACGCGAGGAATTTTTCAAGTCAACCGCGCCGGCAACCTCGGGCGGCCAGACGATGGAGCCGCGCTGGTGACCCGGGTCGTTGTAATTATGGCGGCGTTCTGCGTCGTGATCGGCATAGCGGTGACTATATGGACTACGAGGGCTCCCTCGGTCACGTCGCTCGCCCCCGGACCCAGTGCCATTGCACCCCAACAGTTTGACACCACCGGTGGCCAGCAATTGCAGCCACGCTGGAGCCAGGAAGACGGGCCGGGCAAATGAGCTCACCCATCGGCAAGGCCGCTTTTACTGCCTGTATTGGCCTCCTGATCCTGACAGTGCCGGCCTTTGCCCAGGACGGATCATTGTTGACGAACCTTGAGAACGAGGTCGCCAGCGCTGCACAGGGCTGGGAAACGACCGTTCTGCAGGCCGCGCGGTCGCTATTCTGGATCCTTGCCGGCATTGAAGTGGGCATCGCCGCGGTTTGGCTCGCCCTGGCCGCCGCTTCGCTCGATACCTGGTTCGCTGAACTGGTGCGGCGCATCATGTTCATCGGCCTGTTCGTCTTCATTCTCGAACAGGGGCCGGACTTTGCCAAAGCCATGGTCGACAGTCTGTTCCAGATCGGCGCCGGCGGCGGCTCGGCCTCGCCCGCCAACGTTTTCAACGCCGGGCTGCAGGTGGCCAGCGCCATGTCGAGCAAAGCCCAGTTCGGCCTGTTCGAGGACAATGCACTGGCGATCGCCGCCGTCTTTGCGATGATTGTCGTTGTCATCTGCTTCAGCCTGGTCGCTGCAATCTTCATCGCCGTGATGGTTGAAATGTATGTCGGCCTGCTGGCCGGAATGATCATGCTCGGCTTGGGCGGGTCCAGCTTCACCAAGGATTTTGCCGTCCGCTATCTGGTCTATGCCTTTTCCGTCGGCATGAAACTGATGGCCTTGGTGATGATCGCCCGGATCGGCTCCGAGGTTTTGGTCAATCTGGCAGATGGCCCAGAGGCCGCGGACGAGTTCCTCTCGACGCTCGCCATTGGTGGCATTTCCGTCGTGGTCTTCATTATCTCCATCTATGTGCCCAACATCATCCAGGGCGTGGTGCAGGGCGCCTCGGTCACCGGTGGCATGGAGGCCATCCGCCACGGTGGCCAGGCAGCAAGCTTTGCTGCCGGCGGCGCGGCGCTAGCGTCGGGCGGCGCGCGGGCAGGGGCGGCAGCCTATTCGGACGCCCGCGCCGCCGGCGCATCCTTTGGCTCGGCCGCACTCAAGGGCATGGCATCGGGCGCCAGTGCCGCCGGGGGCGCATTGAGCGCTGCGGCGCGGGACAAAGCCATCGGCGTGCCGGGGACCTGGGGAGCATCCACACTCGGCCTGGCCAATTCCAAACTCGACCAGTCCCAAGGCCGGTCCACCACCAAACCATCAAGCGACGACAAGGCGTAAGTGAGAAGAATGGCTGGACGCACCCCACCCGAAAATCCCTATCTTGCTGCGCGGCAGGAATGGAACGAGCGCTACGGCTCCTATGTGAAGGCCGCTGCAGCCTGGCGCATCGTTGGCGTCACCGGCACGCTGATGGCGGTCATCGGCTTTTCCTACGCGCTGTTTCAAAGCACGCAGGTCAAACTCGTCCCCTATATTGTCGAGGTCGATCAGCTCGGCACAGCCGCCAGCGCCGGCTTCCCACAGCAGATCGAATATGCTGATGCGCGCGTGGTCCGCGCCACGCTGGGCAGCTTTGTCGCCAATTTCCGCTCGGTGACGCCAGATGCTGTGGTGCAGAAGCAATATATCGACCGCACCTATGCGCATTTGCGCACGTCCGACCCGGCCACCGAAAAGGTGAATGCTTGGTTTCGGGGCAACTCACCCTTCGACCGCGCCCGCACCATGACGGTTGCCATCGAGGTCACCAATATCGTGCCGCTCTCGAACCAGAGCTTTCAGGTCGACTGGACGGAATATGAACGCGACCGACAGGGCAAGGAACTCGGCATGCGTCGCTTCCGCGGCATTGCCACCGTCACCCTGACGCCGCCCCAGGATGAGGCGGTGATCCGCTTTAACCCTATCGGGCTTTACCTCAAAGATTTTGACTGGACGGCGCAGCTGTGAGTGCCCGGAGGATGATTTTAATGCGTTCACCCGCTATACGGCACGTCGCTCTCTGTGCGGCCCTGCTCCTGCCGGCGACAACTCTCGACGCCGCGGCCCAAGCCCTCAGCAGCAACGAAGCCCGCGCCACCCAGCTTTCCGGGCAGTGGCAGCAAGGGCAGGGGGTCGTCACCCGTGGCCCCGATGGCAAGGTGATTTTCCTGTTTGGCGAGGTGCAGCCATCGGTGGTGTGTTCGCCGCTTCAGGTCTGCGATATCGAGCTGCAGGCTGGCGAGATCGTCCGGGATGTGCTGCTTGGCGACACGGTGCGCTGGAAGGTCGAGCCGGCGACCTCAGGTGCACCGGGCGGGCAGGCCGTGCATCTGATTGTCAAACCCTCTGAGGCGGGCTTGACCACGTCCATGGTGGTGACAACGTCGCGGCGCACCTATCACATTCAGCTCAAATCGCATCGGGACCAGTATATGGCCCGGGTCGGCTTCGAGTACCCCGAAGACGTCAATGCGCGCTTTGCTGAGATCAACGCCCGCATGGAAGCCAGCATCGTACCGGGTGCGGGCATCGCGGCTGACCAGCTCAATTTCGCCTTCCGGATCAGCGGCGCGGCACCCTGGCGCCCGACCCGGATCTACAGCGACGGGCAAAAGACCTACATCCAGTTTCCCTCTTCGTTGTCTGGTCAGGACGCCCCGGTCCTCTTCGTCGTATCTGGCGGCGAAAACCGCATCGTCAATTACCGGATGAACGGCGCCATGATGGTGGTCGACTACTATATCGACCAGGCGATCCTGGTTTCTGGCGTCGGAAGGCAACAGCAAAAAATTACCATCAGGCGGGGAGGATAGACCGTGCGCCCCTTGTCCTTGCTCATCCGCATCGTGATAGCTCTCGCCTGCGCGACGCTACTCACGGCCTGCCAGACTCTTGGACCAACCGGGTTGGTCCCGAGCACCGTCAGCACGGACCTGACGCCAGAGACCGCCAGCATCATCGCCAGCGATATGGTCGGCCGCTTCGCTGAGCAGACCGGCCCTGGCAACACCACGATCCACATTGCGTCCGATAGCTCGGTGTTCGGCCAGGCGCTTGAAACCTCCCTGCGCAGTTGGGGGTATGCCGTCCTCACCGACCAAAAGACCGACAACACCGGCGCCATCGCGCTTGCCTATGTCGTTGATGACTTTGAAGGCAGCGTTCTCGTGCGACTGTCGACGCAGAGCCTCGACCTCACCCGCATGTATAAAGTTACCGCGGTAGGAGCCACGCCAACCAGCCCGCTTTCGATCCAGCAGCACGGCACAGCAGGTACCCCATGACCGAGTCGTTGAAACTCGGAGGTGTCGATCCTGCAGTGGGCCCAAAGATCCGGCGCCTCAACCGGGTGCCGGTTATCATCGCCATTGCCCTGGTGGTGGTCTTTCTTGCCGTGATATTTTACGGGCTCACCTCCCGTGGATTGCGGTTTGGTGACAATGCCGATGGCGCCGCAACGGGTTCCCGATCAGCCTCGAGCTATGCCGATCAACTGACGCGGGGGGTTCCCGACGGCATCATTGGTGAACCGGTGCCGACACAGCTCCAACCGAAACCGGCAGAAGCGACTGAACCCTCAACCAACCCCTTCGTTCCGCACCCGGAGCCCAGGCCACTTGCCGGACAGCCAGCATCGCCAGGGCTCGAACCCGAAGAAATCTGGCGGGCCCGCCTCGAACGTGAGCAGCTCGAACAATATCTACGCGAGCAACATCGGCAGCGCATGGCTCGCGTGCAGGCCAATGATGCTGCATTCGACTCCCCGATTGCTGTCAGCATTGATGACCGCAAGACAAATGCAACCGACACCGCGACAATCGCATCACTCGCAGGCGGAGGGGCGCAAACGAGCCGTCCCCCGAGCGCGATCGACCTCTATGCGGCAGCCATGCAGGGTGGGTTAGGGGGACAAGCCACCGATCCCAACGGGCAGGCGGCCAAGGAGCGCTTTTTCAACCAGGACATTCGCGAGCTTGGCTATCTACCGAAGTCGGTGGTGCCGCAGCTATCGCCCTATGAACTGAAGCGCGGCTCCGTTATCCCCGCCACCCTCGTCACCGGCATCAACTCCGATCTTCCCGGCCGCATCACCGCCCAGGTCAGCCAGAATGTCTACGACAGCGCCACCGGGCGACATTTGCTTATTCCGCAAGGCTCAAAACTCTTTGGCCGCTATGATTCCAATGTCTCGTTCGGGCAAAACCGGGTTTTGGCGATCTGGACGGATATCATTTTTCCCAATGGCGCGACGCTGCAGATTGGCGGGATGGCAGGAACAGACGCGGCCGGTTATGGCGGGTTCAGCGACCGCGTCGACAACCACTATCTGCAAACATTCGGGTCAGCGATCCTGGTCGCGTTGATCGGGGCTGGCACAGAGATGATGATCCCGCAGGATCGTGATTCATTCGGCAATGCCAACAGTGCCGAGGATGCTGCACGCCGATCGTTCGCCGAAACCTTTGGCCAGATGTCTCAGCAGACAGCTTCAAAGAACCTTGATGTACAACCCACTTTGGAGATCCGGCCTGGATACAAATTCAATGTGCTCGTTGATCAGGACATCCAGCTTCCTGGCCCGGGTCTCTAGTCATCAGAGAGGCCCAGGCATTCGAAAAACCGGATACGCAACATTAGACACGCAGCGGCTCAATGAGCCGAAAAACAATCGCTAAATGATCTCCAATTTGGATTGCGCTTGCTGTATCTCAATTCTCATTTTTTGTAGTTCTGTGCCCCTAAACATCTCGCTTACAAGCCATCCCGCGATCGCGCGGGACAATTGATATTTGACGTGGCGGGCAATGTTTTGCAGGTGCCGATGTCATGACGTGGAGGATCCCCCATCATGCGGTATCTCGACTGCCACCTCGGAAATCTCATCGATGCATTAGCGGTTTGTCAGAATGAGGATGCAGTGCAATTCGCGCTAAAATGCCTAGCGACCAATGCCGGGTGTACGCATTATTCCTATGTCGAGCTTCGCCCTGCCGGTCATCGGGTGTGCTCTACCTATCCCGTCGACTGGCAGGAGCGGTATATTGAGCAGAACTATATTACGCTCGATCCAACCGTAATCCAGGCGGGACGAACGATGCGGCCAGTCCCTTGGTCCTATGCTGACAAGCATCGATACGATGACAAAACCCGTCTGTTCTTCGAGGAAGCACGCAAATTTGGCATTGCCTCAGGAATTATCTTGCCGATCAGGGCTGGTTTTGGCACGACCGTGTTCCTCTCGCTGGCAACCGAACGGGAAGCCACAAACAAGATAGCCGTACGCGACCGCGCCTATGCAGCGACAGCGGTCGCATTCGTTCACAGCAGCTTCATGCGATTGAGCAAGACAGTGCTGGGGGCCAACGACGTCCCTCTTTCACCTAGAGAGCTGCACTGCGCGGCTTGGGCAGCCATGGGCAAGACGAAGGCTGAAACTGGCTCTATGTTGGGTCTCTCAGAAAAGACTGTCCGGTTTTACCTTGAACGGGTCAGGGAAAAGCTGAACGCAACGAATGTTACGCATGCCGTTCGTATCGGGACGATGCGGAACTTGTTCTGAGCCCATCATCTGCGCCGTAGCGATCAAACCTCGATATTGCTAGCTCGTCGGCACACCAGCAGACCTGCCTTTCGAATCCACACCAGAACATTGCCCGCCCATAGGCTTCCGGTCGTGCAGACGACCATCCGATTTTAATGGGACTAGACTTTGACGATAGGGCCCGGATATCGCGCAACGAGTGCATCCACTGTCAGCAGCGAGATCCCTTCGACCATTGATTGAGCAATGAGGATGCGGTCGAAGGGATCCTTATGAATTGCGGGGAGATCATCAACTGCCACGGCATGCGCGCTGCTGATAGGTAGTTCCTCATATCCGTTATCAAGCAGGCCGCGGCGCAGCAGTCGCGGATCTACGTTGAAGTCGGCACGCTCAAGCCCCCGCTTGATGGCAACTTCCCAAAGGCTGGCTGGGCTAAATAGCAGCTGGCTTTGCGGATCTTCGATTGCCTGCAATGCCGTGACGGAAAGTTTCTCAGGCTCTGCTGCCACCCACAGCAGCAGATGGGTATCGAGCAGCAGCTTCATTCGCCCAATCCGAACAACTCTTCGATCTGCTCGCTGCCCATGCGGTCGAAATCATCCGGAGTGGTGAAGTGCCCGCTCATAAAACCCGTCCTCTGAACGGCGCCTTCTGCCAGATCGATAGGCACGACCTTCACCATCGGCCTGCCGGCTTTGGCAATAACAAAGGACTCGCCCTTCGCCGCCTGCTCGATCAGGCGTGAGAGGTGGGTCTTGGCTTCGTGAATATTGACGGTCTGCATCTCACACCTTTACTAAACTTAGTCCGCTGAACTTAGTTCAAAATGGAAGGGTATACAAGGTTCATTGAAACTTGCTTACTAAGCTCAAGGGGCACCGTTGCAACTTCAACTGGACCATTGGCCTCGCATCTGCGATAAAAGCGTATCTAATTGATTTAGCTATATAAAAGTTCCATAAGATACATTATGCGAACAGTCGATGAAGACCGTTCACTCTTTTGCCTATGTCTAAATTCGCTCTAGCGGGTTGATCGTATCCACAATTTCATACACGTGAACGAACGACTTCAGGTCATTGTTGAGCAGAGCTAAAACGCTCTCTTTCGTCAGTGACACGGTTTCTATTTTTACGATGCACATGGCCGCCGGCATTGCCTCGCCATCACGAATCGTTTCTCGAAACACCGTCGCAACCGCCTCACGCGCAGACACTTCGCTGTCAAAAAACTCATTGTCGGCACCATCGTCATACCAACGATGTTCACCTGTCTTCGCCGCAGATGAGTATGTGTAGAATATGTAGCCCCGAGTGTCGGACAATGATTTTCTCCGCGAGCCTGCCGGCGGTGCGCCCCCGCATGATGCTCTTTGACCCCTGGAGATCGGGGAGTTCGAAACCGTCACGAAACGGCCCCATGGCCTTTAGCTCGTGAGAGCCTGTTGCATACGCCACAGGCTCCCCGACCATAAGGTCAAGGAGTTCGGTGCTGTGTCAGCCAGCACCAGCCGTCGTGAGGGGTTTCGACGCCCCGGAGCAGTCGCGTATACCGCTCCACGGACAAACCTAGAAGATGCGACGCAAATTGTAAAACCGCGGCATGTGATGTGCAGGCCTAAATCTTCCCAGCAAGCTTAGAAAGATCGACTCGTATGCCGGCCGCATTTGCATCGTCCGTCCCTGCGGGCAGTGCCACCGGAGCGTCCGGTGCCGTTTCAGCATCTATTGCCGCTTCTGACATTTCGCTGACCCGGACAGCAGCCGCTTCAACGGGCAGCGGTCCCGGATCCGGCTCACCAAATACATAGGCGCCCTGGAAGGTGCCTGCGCGCCACGCTGTAATCGCCTCCCCAAGCACGGTCGCACTGCTTTCACCACGCGCATAAACAACGATCCGATGGACCTTTCCGAACAGGGCCGTACCCATCCGAATATTTTCGCATGGATCGACCAGGCCTGCGTTGAGATCAGCAGCGGCCACGATGCCGTGGCCTGCTGGATACTGCGTTATTCCTACTCTCACGACCGCCTTGCCCACGAAGCGTTCGATCAGCAGCATGGCGGCCTCAGCTGTCTGTGGTGGTGCCGGCAGAATAATTCGATTGCCCGACGAAATATTGACCGCGAGCGGGTTCTTCGAGCCCGCTTCAGCGATGAAGCGCTCGACAATGGCAATTTCGATACTCGGGTCGGCGCATTGCTGAATGATAGCAGCGTCGAACATGATTTCTTTCCTCTCAGGTATTGAAGGCGATGACGAGGGGCAAGCCGAACAGCCGAGCCCAGGCTGTGGCGCTCGCCTGCTGTATGGCCACGATATTGGTGCCCTCTGTCCACCAACCATTGCCGGTCGCGACGATCACGTCAGGAGCATGGAGCGCGGACTGCAGCACCGGCCAGACAATGAGCTGCTCGTAACAAATCACCGGCAGGATCGTGGCGCCGGCTGAGACGGCAACTGGATTGGCGAAGAAATGCGCCCTAGCGCCGCCGCCTTCGCCCCACCAGTCCAGCCAGGGCTGCCACATCGACACGGGCACCGGCATCCTTTCCCGATAGAGGATGCGCCCACCATGGCCGGTCAGCTCCACCATGACATTGTCGTAGCCGCCGGGGGCAACCACGATGGCACCGGCGTTCACCACAATATCGCGGTCGCGCAGCGCGTCCATCCAGAGCCGTTCAACCGTCGGCGTCCACATGCCGATCGCGCTTTCGGGCAGCACCACGACACTGGCGCCATGGGCCGCCGCCGCCAGCACTAGATCGATAGTTTCACGCTGTTGGACAAAATTGGCGTATTGCCCCTCCGAGCCACGAAACTGTGTGTCGATCCCGATCCAGCCTTCAGGAGCGGATGGCTCGGACCAGGTGAAGACCGAAACGGCCCAAAACCAACAAATCATAAATGCCACAAGCGGCCAGACACGCGTCGTCATCGCGAGCAGACCGGTGATGGCAGCGGCCACTCCCCACCATCCCCAACCGGGAAGGAGGATACCGGCGGCAGTGACCGGGTGTGCCCAGCCGACGATACCGAACGGCGGCACACTCATGAGCACGGCCGCGACAGCGTAGCGGCTCACGCGGAGCCATCCAGGGCGATATGTCCAAAGCACGGCATGCACGCCGACAAAAGCGAGCGAGGCAGCCACCCAGAGGCCAATGCCGGCGACAACATTGCTGCCGTAGAAATTGGCGACACCCTGCGGCAGACCGCGCGCGGCCGCCAGAAAATACCCCACTGAGACGAGGGCTACTACCAGCCGGGATGGCGATAGCGCCCACAGCGCCGGGAAGGCGAAGGCTAGGGGCAAGGTCAGCGGATTGCCGCTCCACCCGACGAAGCCAATGGCAACTGCTGCACCAACCAGCCCAGCCGATACCACCCAGTTACGGCGCATAGGTGAACACCGGACGAGCAAGCCCGAGGAGGCCAGCGGCCGGGATTGGTCCGAAATACCGCGAGTCATAAGAACCTACAAAATCAGAATGAACAAAGAGATGACCCCGCGGCACGGCGCCACCGTGATGGGCGACGAGAACCCGGCCCTCCGCGTCCGTCGGAAGAAGTGCGGATGCGGCCAGCAGCGCACCATCGATGGTCACCGCCACGTCGACCGCGACAAGCTGGCCACGCGTGGCCACGATGGTCTTGATCAGCGGGCTTAACCAGCCGGGGCAGAGGCCGCGGCGTAGATATCCTCGCTCCGCCGCCTGCCGGAATGTCGGCGTATCCGGCGGGCAGATAAAGACGAGATCGCCAACGCTAGCCTCCTGCTCGAGCGGCGCGATCTGCCAGAGACCGAGCGGGTAGCTCGGTGTCAGGTTGATGCGCAGACCGCCGAAATACCCCCCGGCAATCAGGCCGATGATGACCGTGGCGCCGATTCCAATAATGGCCATTGCGGGAGCGCGACAGGTCATTTGAGCACCGGGCTTTGCCGCTGAGATTGGCGCAGGGCCTCGGTCTCCTTGAGTGCCTGTGTTGTTCGTTCATGGGCGGCCAATTGCTGCCCGGCGCGCATGGTCGGCCAGGCCGACGCCAGCTTTTCCCGCTCGCCGGGTGGGAGCCCAAGCGCTGCCTTGCCGAACGCGTTCCCATCAAGGTCTTTGGCGGCATTGGACAGCAGCGCCCGCTCGCCAAACCGCTCGGTGACGATCTTGTTGAAGGCGTCGATCTCGGCCTTGACCATGCGATCTGCCAGAGCAAAGCCGAGCGCTGCCGGGAGGTCGTTGCGATCGATGGCGTCGCGCACCTTGTCGAGGACGAGCCCGGCCGCTGGCGACAGCGACGGGATGTCGATGGCGGCGCGGCTACGAACCAACTGCTCGTCCGCCACCAGTCTTTCCATCGCGGCCTCGCGCGTCTTCAGGTAGCGCTCGATGTCGCGGCGCAGTGCGGAAATATTGACCTCAGCTACGCGCCGATCCTCTCGATCGCGCTTCGCGGCAAACACTCCGTCGCGCCCGCGCAATGCGCCAAAAGATTGCGGCTCACGATCGAGTTGGCCAAGCCGTTCGGCCGCCACAGAGGGATCAGCAAGCAGCGCCTCAAAGCGCATCGCACGGAAGGCGGCTTCCGGGTCGGCGTAGACCAGACGCAGGCGTGTCGAGAGGTCATCCCATTGTTTGCTCAGCGCTGGATCCGTGCTTAGCTTCTGCTCGGTTGCATCAGCAAGGGACAGGGCAAAACTGGTGATCCCCTTGACCATTGGCTCAGCCTTTCTGGTTGATTGCAGGGTCGCGGATTGGCGGGCATCGAACAGGCCAAGCCGGGCGCCGACGGCTCGGAGCTTCTGACGGAGATCGGCGAGGTGGTGCTTGTGGCGCAGGGTCCAGTCGAGCCGATCGCGGACTAGCGTGCGCGCCACGCGGACCAGGTGCAGGCCGCGGCTGTTGGCGAAGTTGAGGGCCTGCCGGTAGAAGCGTCCGGAGGCATAGTCGAGTGTCGTTTCCTTGGCCTCACGCCGCGACAGGACCTTGATCAGCCCGCCGACCTTCTCGAAGGATCGAGCACCGTAATAGAGCGCAACATCGTCGCGATGCCGGGTCATCGCAACATAGGTCAGATGCCGGTCGAGTGAGAGCGACGCCAGAACCTTGACGCGATCGACTGTGGCGCCCTGCGATTTATGGATGGTGGTGGCATAGCCATGATCGAGGTTGCGATAGGTTCGCTGATCGACCTCAACCCGGCGCGCTGCTTCGCCTTCGCCGATGGTGGCGACGATCCGCCCGGGAACCGCCTCCACCACCTTGGCCAGCATGCCGTTTTTGACGTTGAGGCCACTGTCGTTCTTGAGGAAGACGATCTGGTCGCCGGCGTCGAACTGGCGTGGACCGTCCTGTGTCTGGAAGGCATGACCGTCGCCGACAAGACCACGTTCGACCAGTTTCTCTCGCGCCAGACTATTGAGTGTGTGCACATCCCGACGCAGATGAGCGAGGATCAGCGACGTCCTGGTCGGGTCGAAATCGCGGTTCCAGTCGGCGATGAGATTGGCGATGGCCTCGCTCTTCAGCTTCGACCCCAGCACCCTGCCCTGATCGCGATAGGCCGCGATCGCCGCCTCAACACGCCCCCGCGCCAGATCGAGCGAGGCGGCGCGCATCCAGTCTTCCTTCTGGCGATAAATAGTTTCGAGTTCGGCATAGCCGATGCGATCGACAATGGCGCGGAAGGCCGCTCCGGCCTCGATCGGTTGCAACTGCTCCGGATCGCCGACCAGCACCAGTTTGGCTCCGGCTTTGGAGGCTGCTTCGACAAAACCCGCCATCTGCCGCGACGCCACCATGCCCGCCTCGTCGAGAACAAAGATGGTGCGCTCGTCCAGGTGATCCCTGCCCTGTTGCCAGCGCAGTTCCCATGACGCCAGCGTGCGGCTGGGGATACCGGCTTCCTTCTCCAGACCCTCCGCAGCCTTGCCGGCAAGGGCGCCACCGACAACATGATAGCCGGCCTGTTCCCACACCTCGCGCGCGGCCTTCATCATCGTGGTCTTGCCGGCGCCGGCGCGGCCGACTACGGCTGCGATTCGCTCCCCATCCGACACATGCGCGATGGCTGTGCGCTGCTCATCCGACAACCGTTCGTGACGAGCAAACACCTCCGCCAGCACCTTCTCCCGGACGCTGAACCGCGACGACCGGGAGAGGTGCGCGGCACGACTGACCATCTCGGCTTCAAGCCGGATCATCGCCCGCGTCGTCAGCCGCGCCGGTGCCCGCTGACCGGTAGCAAAATCTATGGCCTCGGGTTCGAGACGCAGGCATTCCGGGCTTTGCAGGAGCTGCGTCAGCAGGCGCTGGAAGCTGCCCACATCGTCAATATAGCGATGCAGCACCTTGGCGAGATCGCGTTCATCGAAAACGCTCTTTTCCTGGCTGACCATGTCGAGCACGATTCCGGGCTTTTGCGCGATCCGCCTGGCGTTGATCTGCCGCCTGGCCTCCTGCTCCTGCAGACGTTCGAGCTCGGCGCGCCGTCCCGCTTGCTCGGCCTTGCGTCCGATTGCCGTGGCGCCAACCCCGATATGGATCGTCGGCACGATGTCGATCCCGCGCTCGGCGTAGGATCGTCCATCAACCCGAATATCGAGACCAGCCAGCGCCAGATGCTGGTTCTGCAGATCGAGCCAGGCATTGCGTTGCTGCAAGAACTCGGCCTTCTCGCCGGCCCACAGACGATACTGGATTTTGCCGGATTGGGTGCGGATCGGCTGTCCGTCGGCGCCGATGGCGGCAACCTTCTTGGCGCCAAACCCCGTATCGCTCAGCGGGCGCAATGTCGTCATCAGATGAACATGCGGATTGCCCGGTTCGTCGTGATAGACCCAGTCAGCCACCTGCCCCCGCGCCAGCACCTGCTCGAAGACGAACTGGCGCATCAGGGCAATGTTCTGCTCGCCCGTCAGCTCCACCGGCAAGGCAATGATGAATTCCTTGGCGAACTGCGCATCGGCGCGTTTCTCGAACGCTTCCACCCGGTTCCAGAACGCCTCGGCCGCACCGGCAACGGAACGATCGGCGATCATTTCACGCGCCCAGGCTGGCGCATCGGCAGGCAGCAGAAACTCCTCATGGGCCAGATTGCGTTTGGCCGAATAGTCGACGGTCCGCGCCTCAGCCTCATAGTCCATTTTCGCACAGTGCCGATACGCCGCCGACAGCACGGCGCTGCGGCCATTGCCGCGTCCGATCAGCTGAGGCGTAAAATGCGTGATGGCCAAGGCGACACCAATCTTGACGGTTGAACCAGACATGGGTTCCCCCGGTCCGCCCCAGCCGCCACGGCGGCAGCGCAGCACGTCGCTTGCGACGTATTACTGCGCCCTTGGAGCATTCCTTCGGAACGCCGGGATCATCGCAAGAAGTGTCGGCTGCGCCGACCCCGCATTTTTGCCGGGTCGCGTCAGACGCGATCCCGGGCGATTCTGCCCATGCCAAACGGCATTCGAGCAGATGAGGAGCAACCGGAATGAAGAAGCCATCGTCACGGATCAGGGACGAAATCGCCAAACTCCAGGAGCAGTTGAAGCAGGCCGAAACCCGCGAGGCCGAACGCATCGGACGCGTCGCCCTTAAGGCCGGGCTTGGCGAGATCGCCATCGAGGATGCCGACCTCTTGGCTACCTTCGAAGAACTGGCAGCGCGGTTTCGCAAAACGGGTGGGCGAACGAGCAAGCCGGTCCCGCCACCGGTCGCGCCTGGCGCGGCTGCGGGGCCGGATAGCGAGGCTTGAGCGGATGCAACAGGCCAGCCAGAACGACGCTCGTAAGAAAGACACGCGGGAGAAAATCCAGCTTGGCGGCCTGATCGCCAAGGCGGGTTTGCGCTACGAGAAGCGCGCCCTGCTGCTCGGTCTGCTGATCGATGGCGCGGATCGGATCAAGGTAGACGCGCAGGAGCGGGCCCGGCTGCTGGCCATCGGGGAAAAGGTGTTTTCCGATGACCCCGACTAGGATCGCTCTGCTGATAGCGCCCGGCGTCCTGATGCTGGGCACATGTCTGTTGCTGACTGGCATTGAGCAGTGGACCGCCAGCTTCGGCACCACGCCAGAGGCGCAGCTCATGCTGGGCCGCATGGGTCTCGCCCTGCCCTATGTGATCGCGGCAGGCATCGGCGTCACGTTCCTGTTCGCGGCGAAAGGCGCCGCGTCGATTCAATATGCCGGCGGCGGCGTTCTGATCGGCACGATGGTGGTCGTGATGGTCGCGCTCCTCCGCGAGACTTTGCGGCTTGTTGCCTTTGTCGATGCGGTCGCGCCGGACCAAACCATCCTGCAGTTCATCGACCCTGCGACCTCTGCTGGGGCGATGCTTGCCGCCGTCTCGGGCATCTTCGCCCTACGTGTTGCGCTGCGCGGCAACGCCGCCTTCGCGTCACCCGCGCCGCGCCGGGTCAGCGGCAAGCGGGCCATCCACGGCGAGAGCCAATGGATGAGCGCTTCCGACGCAAAACGCCTCTTCCCCGCAGCCGGCGGCATTGTCATCGGAGAGGCCTATCGCGTCGACAAGGATACAGCCGCCGCCCGTGGGTTTCGTGCCGACGACCAGGAGAGCTGGGGTGCGGGTGGCAAGTCCCCGCTTTTGTGCTTTGACGCCTCCTTCGGCTCTACCCATGGCCTGGTCTTCGCCGGTTCGGGTGGCTTCAAGACCACCTCGGTCACCGTGCCGACGGCGCTGAAATGGGGCGGCGGTCTCGTCGCCCTCGACCCATCCAATGAAGTCGCACCGATGGTCATCGAACATCGACGCAAGGCTGGCCGCGCCGTGTTCGTGCTCGATCCCAAGGAGCCGACAACCGGCTTCAACGTGCTCGACTGGATCGGCCGCTTTGGCGGCACCCGGGAAGAAGACGTCGTGGCCGTCGCCAACTGGGTGGTGACCGACACAGGGCGCCAAAGTTCCATTCGCGACGATTTCTTCCGCGCGTCGGCGCTGCAGCTCATCACTGCGCTGATCGCCGATGTCTGTCTCTCTGGACACACAGAAAAAGATAACCAGCATCTGCGGCAGATGCGGGCGAACCTGTCGGTGCCAGAACCCAAGCTGCGCGAGCTGTTGCAGAAGATTTACGACAATTCCGAAAGCGAATTCGTCAAGGAAAACGTCGCGCCGTTCATCGCCATGACGCCAGAAACCTTCTCCGGCGTCTATGCCAATGCGGTCAAGGAAACCCATTGGCTGAGCTATCCGAACTATGCCGCCCTGGTGTCGGGATCGAGCTTTGCCACCGATGATATCGCCGACGGCAAGACCGACATCTTCGTCAATCTTGATCTCAAGACGCTGGAGGCGCATCCGGGCCTTGCCCGCACCATCATCGGTGCGCTGCTGAATTCGATTTACAACCGGGATGGCGCTGTGATGGGGCGCACGCTGTTCCTCCTCGATGAGGTGGCGCGGCTCGGCTATCTGCGCATTTTGGAGACCGCACGAGACGCCGGACGCAAATATGGCATCAGCCTGGCGCTGCTGTTTCAATCAATTGGACAGATGCGGGAGGCCTATGGCGGTCGTGATGCGACCAGCAAATGGTTCGAGAGTGCGTCGTGGGTTTCCTTCGCCGCGATCAACGATCCAGAGACGGCTGAATATATCTCACGGCGCTGCGGCAACACCACGGTCGAGGTCGACCAGCTCAGCCGGTCGTCGGCCATGTCGGGATCGTCCCGTACCCGCTCCAGGCAGCTGGCCGCGCGACCATTGATCCTGCCTGAGGAAGTGCTGCGCATGCGTGGTGACGAGCAGATCGTCTTTACGGCGGGCAATGCACCGCTGCGCTGCGGTCGTGCTATCTGGTTCAGGCGTCAGGACATGAGCTCCATCGTCAGTGCAAACAGATTCCATGCGCGTGGGAAAACTTGATCCCGCGATATGCACACATACCGCCCGCTACCATCGGCCAAAATTCACCAGCCCGCTGTGTGGGGATGGGCGCCGCTTTGATATCCAAACTGCCTTCGCCAATGCCGCTAGGCCCCGAACAGGATCTGACCTGTCGACCGCGAGCGGGATCGTCACGCCAATGCGCGGAAACCGCCAGGCGGGTTCCGTGAGCGCCAGCCGGCGGCGAATAGAGCCCATCCGCTGCAAAGCGGCTCGCCAATCCCAACTGGAAATCATTCCGTTGTTCTACAAACGGAAAGGGAATGGTGAAACGCTCATAAGCTGCGTGAATCGAACCGACCGCTACGATTCAGGAAAGTCATTGGACGCGGTTTCCAAAGGCAGCGAGACTCCCGGCATGTCGAGTGATGCTGATCGCCCCATTCATCTGCGCCGTATCGACCCAACGCAGAACATGCGTCGGTTCTACTCGCTTGCGATCCAGCCGACATTGTTCGGCGGTGCATCGGTCATCCGCAACTGGGGCCGGATCGGCACCAACGGCCAGTCAATGATGGAAACCTTCGACCAGGCGGAAGAGGCCAAGATCGCCATGGCAAAGTTGCAGCGGACAAAGCAGCGACGCGGCTACAGCGTCTGAGCCGGTGCTGCAGTTTCATTTTGGGCCGTTTTGAATGCCCGCGCTTTTGCGGTTTTTCAGTGGGTTGGCGACCAGGACAAATGCCTCAACCACTTTCGCGAGCTGCATTTCGTTGCGATAAAAGAGATGTAGCCTGGACCATAGGGAAACATCGAATGACAACCACGAATGAAATCGCCGACAAGATCGCTGCAGAACAGAACCTGACGAAGGCCCAGGCCAAGACGATTGTCGAGAGCGTGCTCAGCCAAATCATTGATGCTGCCAAGTCCGACGCGGAAACCTCTCTTCCGGGATTTGGCAAGTTCAAGGTGAAGGCGACTTCAGAGCGGGACGGTCGCAACCCGTCGACCGGTGCAACGATCAAGATCGCCGCTTCGAAAAAACTGACTTTCACGCCGGCTAAGGCGGTCAAGGATGCGCTGAACGGCTAAACTCCAGGAAGGCCTATGAATGGTAGGCCATCTCCAGCAGATTGATCAGCGCCGCATAGAACCGCAGTGGCGCTGATGACAGCCTCCCTAGAAGGGAGGCTCGGCGCTGATCTCGGCGTAGGCCTCCGCCAGCCTCACCTCGCGCTCGGCAAGGGCCAGTTCCAGTTCCGTTTCAATCTCGCGGCGCTCGTCCCAATAGACGGCACTCCGCAGCTCGGCGTGCAATTCCTCGATGTGCTGATCGATCGACATGGATCGTCTCCTTGATGTTGGTGAAAGACGACACCGGCTGTCATGGCGGAGCGGAGGGGTCAGGGATCGCGCAAGCGACCGGCGGAGCCGGCGGGTGGGGGAGCCAAAAAGCGCCAGCATTTTGGGGGCACCGCTCGTCCTTGAGGCCAGCGGGCCGACATGGCAGACTCGGACGATATGAGCAGACCCCACTCCATCCGGTTGGCGCCAAAAAGCCGGAGGCAGGCTCGACGCCTGGTTCCGGCTTCCTCCTGCGCATGAGGAACCCCGCCTTGCGGCGGGGTCCTGTTGCGAGGCTCAGTCCCGGTTGGGGCGAGACCAGATCAGCTGGAGGCCTTCTTCGCCGTCCACCTCGATCAGGGTGGCGTAGATCGGAGCTGGGAAGCTGGGATCGTCCAGCTTGACCGAAAGGTAGTCGCGCTCGGTCTCCTTGGAGACCTTCTGCCAGGCGGCGCCCAGCTCCACGGAGCCGGAGAAGATGCGGAAGTGCGGACCCTTATCGGAAGGGTTCTCGACGCGCTCGAAGCGAGCCTTGACGTTGAGGCTGAGGGTCTTGATCGAACCGGTGAAGCCGTTGGTGGTGGTGGTGAAGGTGCCGATGGTTGCCATTTGTCTCATTCCTTTGGTTTCTCGGGCCGCGACCATCGCGCCCTCGATGGCGGTCGACAGACCGGAGGCGTTCGAGCCGCACCCGAAGGGCCGCAATGCAATGGAGGGCGGTCGGGAGAGGCTTTCTTGCCTCGCGAGGAATGAGCGCGTAGCGCGCAGGGGAAGAAAGCTGAAACCGGCTGTTGCGGGGATAAGAGCGAGAGCGAGCGCAGCGAGTTCGGCCTGCGGTCAGACCAGCCACATCGAGGACGCAGATGGACGTGCCCGTCGCAGGAACAACCGGAATGAAGACAGGCGACCCTGCATCGGCATCACCCCATCACGACCGGCGTGGCACGCGCTATCAATCCAATCTCAGCCTTGCACCACAGGCATCGATTGCAGCGGGACGCCCCAACGGACGCCCCGCCGACACTTCTTCATTGCGATGGGACCCATTTATGGGTGCCAGTGTGGAGATTGGACATGACCGGCGCTCAGGCAGCCTCGTGCTCTTCAGCAACAGCCGGTTGCAGGGCATGCAGATAATTGACTGCCCGCTGCGCATGGGCGGCGGCTTGGAAGATGGCGCGCTTGTCATCAGCCAGCACCGTAAGCCAGCTTGCGAGGTAGGCAGCGTGATCCGGGCGTGGCTCGAGTTCGGGGACGATACCGAGATCGGCACACAGCAGGGCCGACCCTATCTCAGCAACGAGTTCCTCCCGGGCCCGCTCCGACCTGTCTTTGGCATAGCGACTAAGATCGCGGCCGACGCGGTTCGGTTTCGCCGTCCAGTGAATATGCTCGTGGCTGAGGACCGCGACATAGGACGCCGCATCCCGGAAGGTTTCGAAGGGCGGCATCTGGATATGGTCAGAGGACGGCACATAGTAGGCCTGCGCACCGCCATGGCGGAGATCCGCACCAGCATTGGCAAAGAAGGTGTCGGCGTTTTCAATCCGTTTCACCGGATCGGAGACCGGCGCCGGATGGTGGTAATAGTGCTCGGGCAGGCCCTCGATCTGCTCGACATTGAACACGCCATAGGCGCGCAGGAATGGAATGTCCCGCTCCATCTCGTCGCCGCGGGCGTCAGTCTCGGTCTTGGTGAAGCGGCTGGCATAGATCACGGTGGCGCTGGTCTCTCCCTTGCGGACATGGGCGCCCAAGTCGCTGGCCTGCTTGAACGTCATCCACATCGACGCGGCGTAGCCCCGCGCCATGGCCTCTGACCACAGCAGCAGCACGTTCATACCAGAATATGGTTCGCCATTGTGACGCAACGGTCTGGTGATACGCCCTGCTGCATTTCCCGCGCTCCACGGCTGCACCCAGGGGCACACCCCCTGCTCCAGCTGCGCGACAATCCGCTCGGTAATCCGCGCATAGATATCAACACGGGTTTCGCTCTGCTCTTTTCTGCTCATTTTCATAACCTCCATTGTGGAGGCCGCGCCGATCGCGGCCCCGTCACGGCGGACGACAAGCCGGACCAAACAGGGGTCGCGCACCCCGACAGGGGCCGGAACGTCAGAGGAGGACGGCAACGCCGTTGCGCGATGCACCGGGTCTGGCAAGACCGATGGCGGGACGGGGCCAAAGGCGCAGCAACAAGAAGAAGGGCGGCGCAACGCGCCGCCCGGATACCGTCCGAAAGAGCGGCGGTTCAGTGCACCGACCGGCCGCCACAATAGGGATCGTACTCGAAGAGGATTTCAATTTCAGCGCCGTCGAGCTCATCTGCCGGGATGACTCCGAACTCGTTGTCGACCTGGAAGAGGATGACCGGGGCCATGAGGGTGCGGGCGAGGTTCCAGGCGTGCTTTTGGGCGAGTTCGAGGTTGTGCGACATTTGAGGCTCCATCTTTGGAGCGGGCCATTCCCGCTCGATGGCTCCGTCAGTGTCCGGCTCCGGGCGCGATCACCGCGCAGGCAAAGACAAGCGGCCGCAGCTTGCTAGCGGACCCCTCGTGGGTTGATCGTGGAAGATCCGGAGCCGGAACAGGAAAGCCATCCCGAGAGAGCGGGATTGGACACCTCCGGCTGTAGGCCTCATGCGGTGTCGTACGGCCTCGCGGGTAGCGCATTGATGCCAAGAGGAATAAGCAACTCAACGCGGTTTCAAAATCGTCCACATCGGGGTGGTTTGCGTTCGATCGGCATTCAGCCGGACTTCGCAGAAAGCAGACGACGGGCAGCGGCCGGTTGTGCGGCCTGGTAGCTTGGGTGCCAGCCGGGATAGCTACGCTCGACCGAGTGGTTGCGGTCATCCAACCCGCTCGCGCCGATGATCTCGACGCCGAGCACTACCGGCCCAATAGCCAGAGACTGAGGCCACCTTGACATGGTAAGGAATATTCCTTACATCTATCAAAGATCAAGTTGGGAGCCCACTATGGCTGCGTTGCTGAAAGAAGAAAGCACCATCACCGCGAAGGGCCAGACCACCGTTCCCAAGGTTGTCCGGCAGGCTTTGGGCGTGGATTATGGTGGACGCATCGCCTTTTTCGTTGACGACCAGCACCGGGTCTATGTCGAGAAGGCGGCAACTGAGGCGAGTGACCCCATCGTCGATCACTTCCTCGAATTTCTGGCGCAGGACATGAAAAAGCACCCCGGCACGTCCGTCGTCGCGCTGCCCGCCACCCTGCGAGATCGTATGGCCGCGCTCGTCGGCAATATGGACGTTGACCTCGATGCCGAGATCGACGGGGATGTCGCACTCTAGTCATGCTCACGATCAATGGCTGGACCATTTTCGCGCATCCCCTCTTTCTCGATCAGTTGGAAAAGCTGACCCAGGCCGTCGAGGTGTTGAAGGCAAACAAGCCCGACCAATACCAAAAGAATGCGAACACCAAACTCTTGGCGGCTTTGAACAAGCTCGTGTTCCAGACGATTCCGGCTGACCCGACCGCGACCGTCTATCGGCAGGGTTCGACGCTGGGCGCGGCTCACAAGCACTGGTTTCGGGCAAAGTTCGGGAATGGCCGATTCAGGTTATTCTTCCGCTACGACTCGACCGCCAAAGTCATCATCTTTGCCTGGGTCAACGACGAGACGACGCTGCGAACTTATGGCGCGAAATCCGATGCCTATAAGGTCTTCAAGGGGATGTTGGAGGACGGCAATCCGCCCGATGACTGGGCCGCGCTGCATAAGGCAGCTTCCGAGCCTAGTGCGGTTGAACGGCTGGACAACGCTTCGCCAACAAGCCCATAGCCATCGTGAGTTCCTCTCGTTGAAAGTAACTCCATAGTCAGATCGCGGCCTCTCCGCCTAAGGCGCAAAAATATCACGCCGCACCAGCCGCACGCACACCCATCCCGCGAAGCGGATTAGTGTTTGGGTCGTGTCCTGAAATCTCCGACAGCTGAGACCTGAGCTTGCGGGCGGAGCCGAAGCTCCGCCCTTGCGGCTCAACCGAGAGCCGCCATCTGCAGTTCGGCGGCCTTGCGATCAACGGTCTGGCCCGGGTTTTCGACGGCCCGCTCGAAGGGCTTCCAGGTCTCGCCGACCACGTGCTCATAGGCCACGATAGCGCCCTCGGCCGCCATTCTGAGGGCGTGGGCCTGGACGCCCATATCGGCTGCGAATTCGCGCTTGCGCTGGGCGGCGCTGTCGAAGCCGACCGGGCCACCCACGTCCTCGTCTCGGGCGTCATTGGCGGACTTGGCCGTTGCATCGCGGGCTTCGGTCACCGCCCGGCTGTAGAACTGACCGGCGCCATGGGCGGACCCCACATAGGCGCCGACGATGCGCTGCAGATGGATCTGCATGGCCCGTTCGCCTAGCCCTTCGCCGAGACTGTCGGCCGTTTCGATAATCATGCGCTCATGCAGCTCCCGGATACCGTCGCTGTCGAGAACGGGAAGGCCGAAGCTTTCCGAGATCATGGCGGCCTGATTGGCGTCCGGGCAGGCAAGCCGGACCATTTCAAGTGTGGTGCCCTTGCGGAATTGGGCGGTCTTGGAGGAGGAAACGGTGGTGCGGGTGGTCCTGGTCATATGCGTGATCCTTTCTCTGCGCCGAAGGCTCGGACCGGCTCCGTGCCGGTCATCCCTTCGGGTGCGGTCCAAGAAAACCGGCAGGACAGCGGTGGCTTCAGGGTCCGGGGGCGACAGGGGCGAGCAGGCCAGGTTTGCGAACCAGCAGGGCAATAGCCCTCGCGCAGGGCGCGGGCCTGGCGTGTCGAGACCGGCGACCCCGGCCGCATCGCGGCGCGCAGCGGCCTTGACGGCGACGCCTGCCGGTTTAGACCGCTCCACAAACCCGAGGGGATGACCGGCATGGGTGCTGACCGGAACGACTGCAATAGAAAAGGGTATCGAGCGGGACGGCACCGCCCCATCCAATCGTTCACCGGATGCCGACCTGCAGCATCGCACGCGGTTTGCTCCGGCCGGCCCCGACCTCAATTGCGACATGAGCATTGGCAAGCCGGCCCGCGTCTACAATAGCAGCGTGCATGACCAGCGATGACGATGGGGAAAATCTATGACGAGGGCAAGCGGCGAACGATGGCCGGCCGCGGAGGTTGCAGCAGAAGCGGTGGCCACGAACGACGTGGGCGACGCCTCCGGCAATGTGCAGGCCGATGCCGGTGCCGCAGTGCTGATCAAGAACCTCAGATCAAAGGCGCCGGCAGACCCTGAAACAGGGAACGGTCATCCGCTCGACCCGCGGCATCGGCAATCCCGAAGAGATCGACTACCGGCACGTCACCATCAAGGGCCTGGTGCTGCGGACTGCGTTCGCCCGCAAACGGTAGGCGTCATCACGATCAGCCTGATGCCTTGATCCTGGCCCAGACGTCGGGGCGCCAGTGCTCGATCAGTGCCTCGATCGCAGCACGATATTCGGTGGGGTAGCTCGCAACATCCTGCCCGGCAAGCCAGGTGAACACCATGCCCATATCCGCGGCGATAGCGCTGTCGACACCGAACAGATCGGCCATGTCGAAGCCGCCCAGACTATCCGCATTCCACCATGCCAGCAGGAAATTGGCGGCACGCCGGGATTGCCCGGTATCGCTCTGCGCCAGGCTCAGCAGTCGTTCAAATGCTGCGCGCGTCCAGTCATCCATTCTCGAACCCTCCAATGTCTCCACCATGACAGATTGCCAGCTGGTGGCGAACAGATATGGATCACGCGGCGTGGGAGAACCGCGGGCTTTGTGCCTCGCGCAGGATGGCTATCGCATCATCCTGGTGTGCGAGCTGCCGCGCCAGCGCATCGATTTCGGGCTGGCGCTCGGCGGTTAGCGCTTTTAGTTCGCCGCGATAGCGCTCGAGAAAGGTGTCCGGGTCTGGCGTCTTGCTACGCTGATAGGCGGTTCGTTTCGGCGCCAGTTTGGGGATCTGCCCGGTCATGCGGCGAATGATCTGTCGGTCGATCAGATCGAGCTGGCGCTGGGTCTGGCGACGCGCCTCTTCTAGACGAAACAAGCGGCTCTGGGTGTCAGAGGGGGTGGTCACAGCGTCCGCCCCTGCCAGCCGACAAAGCTGGACGGACCATCATAACTGGCATGGCGGTCGGGATCGATGACAAAGCCGAAGCGACCCATGTCATAGTCGGCGGAGGGCACCAGGAAGCGCCGCTCCGCGGTGCCCTGCCCACGCTTGCTGCCTGGAGTGGCAACAACCTCGACGAAGCCCCTATGGTGCTCAGAGGTGATCGCGGAGACGACAATCCAGTCGGCGGCATGTTTCGCCTCAAAGGCGCGGCGGTCTTTGGTGTGGGATTCGCCCGGAGCAAGGATGGTGCCGAAGACCGCTTCCCAGGCATCCGGCCATGAATCCTTGATCACGCGATCCGCGTGCCAGCGCTCGAAGGTGGTGAACAGATGCGGGAAGCTCAGGGCGACGATCGCCCATTCGGCATCTTCTTCGTACCAGCCACTCCGAACCCGCAGCATGACATGGACCTGGCGGTTGCGTTCGGTCGATAGGTGAAAACCGCCATGGCCGGCCGTCGAATAGCAGGTCACGCCGTCGGCATAGACCGTCGCCTCCTGCGAGGCCCCCCAAGGGGTATTGGCAGACGAACTGATATTCCGTCGACCGAGTGCGGATTTTTCCTGCTGATGCACCGCCTTCTCCACGACTTTGGCACGGAAAGCCGCGTCATCGGCAAGGTCGCCGGAATAGCCGTAGAAATCGTCACGGCGCCACTGCTCAAGCGGCCGGCTGATGCGCCAGCCGCTGGCCAGAAAGTGCTTGCCGTCACGGCCAGGAACCATGGCGAAAGCATGATCGCCGACGCGCGCCACCAGCATGTTGTCGGCGCTACGACCAAACAAAGCCCCCGGAAATCCGGGGGTTGATTTGCTTGTCGCCGTCGATGGAACCAGTGCGCTCATGCTACCGCCCTCTCCTCGACAACATCGGCCTCAACCCCGTCGGTCGTGACCTCATCCAGGACGGCATTGGGATAACCATGACGCGTCAGCCATTCCTCCGCTGCCGCGCGATTGGAAGCGAGATGGACGAGTTCGGCATTCTCCCCCGCCCGATCGACTACGCGGACTGCGCCGACGGCGGGGCGCTCGGTGACGACAAATCTCAGCGCACTGGTCACCGAGAAGCTCCTGAACACCCGCAGCACAATAATTTCGCGGCTACCATGATCGCCTTCGTGCAGCGTGATACTGGCAGGAATGTTGGCATTGCCAACACGCTGCTCGGCCTGTTTGCGAACCAGTCGGCCGCCGCCATTGGTACTCTGCCAAGCGGAGAGCTTCTTACGGTGGCGCTCCGGCGGGCGCGGCTGACCGTAGGAATAGCGGATGACCGAACCGAGTGGTGCCAGGTCGTAGATCAGTTGAGCGGACATTTTGTCCTCCATTGTGCGTTTGGTGAAAACAAAGCCGCCGCCAACGGACTGTCAGCGGCGGGATCAGTTGGAAGAGGGACGCAGTTACCTATTCGGCAGCGATGGCCCAGGCTGTGTCGTCATCGACGCCAATAGCCTCACGGTCAGAGCCATCACTGTCGGTTTCGCCCGATTGGACATCGGTAACACTGAGCTCGGCATCTTCGGCTTCGGTCGGCTCGTGCTTGGCAAGCCAGGTGCTCAGCGCTGCCGGATCCGGAGCAAAGCGTGCGGCTGGGTGCACGAAGCGCCCCTCCCGGAAATGCTCCACCAGAGCCGTGCGGGTGTCCTTGACCTTCTGCCGCGGCAGAACAGCGGCATCGGCGCAGGCGGCCTCGAGTGCTGGGCGCGATAGACAGGACAGGAAGTCGTCCGTTCCCATGTTCGGCAGGTAGCCGTCGGCAGCGATGACGTCCCCGGCGACCCGGGCCACAACGCCGCTAGCCGAGCGGTTCTCGCGGCATGACAGGACATCGACCAGGACCGACCTGGCAGCAATGCGCACCGTGTCCATATCGAAGTCGAGTTTGCCCTCCTGGTCGAACAGCAACGCCGCATGTTGGCCCAGGCTCGCGGCCCCATAATACGAGATATCGCGGGCGCCGGATGCCACACTGACATTCTGTCCGGCAAAGGCCAGAACCAGCAACGCCATCAGCGTATCGTCCTCGATCGGCGCGTGGGACAGCGCCTCATGCAACGCGTCGGTGCGCAGGTCACCGATAATTTCGCCGCCCTTGCGCGTCACGTCCGGGCGCGGTTTGGTGGTGACGATGGGATCCTCACCATCGCCATCGACTGCGCCGGCAGCTCCCTTCGGTTTCTTTACTGCCGGCAGCCGATAGGCCTGCGCCTGCACCCGGCCCTCGCGGTCGAGATACAGGGCGGTGTGGTCTGACTTGCCGGGCTTGCCATAAACTCGCTCGGCCTTGGGCGGCAGCTTGACCTCGCCGTAGCTGCCGACCTCAGCAATGACGCCGCGCTTGGGCAGATTGTTGGTCATCCACTCCTGCTGCGCACCGAGAAAGGCCTCGACATCGGTGGTGTAGCGGCCGTCCTCGTCGGCCGGTGCGAACAGATCCTCGACCCAGGCGATGCCGTAGGCCTGAGCCAGCTCGTCACCAAAGCTGGCATGCTTGGCATGCATGCGGGTCTTGGTTAGGCCCTGCGCCACACTCCACCAAGTCACCTGTCGATCATTCTTGGAGGGCTTGTGCTTCTTCCAGACCTCTTTCTGCTCATCGAGCGGGGCCGACGCGATGGTGCGCAGCTGGCGCTCATCGGGCATATCACCTGTGGCCATGTGGTCGAGCATGGCGGGCAGGACGTTGGCCAACAGGCGCAACTTCTTGATCTGGCGGACTGGCAACCCCAAAGCGCTGGCGATGGCCTCCTCGGTCCAACCGAGCGCTATGAGCCGGTCAATGGCGCGCCACTGATCGACGGGGTTGAGGTGCTCGTGGGCGAGCGTTTCTGCCAGCGACCGCATGGCGCCACCGTCCTCGGCCCGTTCGATCACCAAAACGGCGATCTCTTCGAGACCCGCGGCGATCGCCTGCTTCACCCGGCGATGCCCTGCATCGATAACGAAGCCGTTGCCACCATCGGCTTCGAGAGCGACCACAGGCGGTTGCACAATGCCAACGGCCTTGATCGTGGCCAGCAGCAAGGCGTCAGCTTGCGGGCTGGAATTGCTGCGCCGGGCTTTGTCAGGATTGTCCTTGAGCGCGCGCGGATCGACAAATTTGAGTTCCATGGGGATGCTCCATTCCGGGTTGCGGACACCACCTATCGCGGGTCCTTTCCGTCTTCTTTTCGAAGACCTCACCCAGCCCGCTGAGCGGGCGGGCCGGTGCAACTGCTTGGCGAGCATCCCTGCCCGGCAGGCCTAGCGGGGCTTGCAGCCCTGCGCGGGACGACGCGGCCGGGATCGCGAGACGGACAGTTGAGCGTCAGCGTCGCCGGTTCGACCGATCAGCGAGCCGGTTCCTATGTTTTGTTTTGTCCCTCCCCTTCGCTTGCCCTCTCCTCTTGAACTGCCACCATTAAGGTGGCATATGGAGACATGGAGAAGAAGCGTCCAACCTACGATCTCGAGGCCATAAAATTGGCGCTTGGATCAGTCGAGACTTTGGCGATGACCTCATCGGCATTGCGCGATGCACTCGCATTGGGCTTCGACCGCAATGGGGTGGCCGAGACGATCGCAGCCGTGGAAAGACACATGTTCGTCAAGTCGATGACGACCTTTGCTGACCATCGGGTCTGGCAGGACGTCTACTATGTTCCGGCTCGTGGCCTGGTGCTCTACGTGAAATTCCAAGCGGACGTCATCACAGAGTTTGTGGTCATGTCGTTCAAGGAGAAATGACAATGGCGGCATTGAGGAAAGAACTACCCGAGACGATGACCTCACCGGAAACCGGTGAGACGCTGCACCGGGATGTACGAGCATTCACCGTCACCTTTAAGGGTAAGAGCGCCACGGTTGAACTCCCTGGATACTACCCAACAGGTAGCAATGACGGCATCCATGTTGGCGACGACATGGCCGTTACCGATGCCGCGCTAAGGGCGCTCAAAGAAGAAGTGGAAGGCATCCCCACGCCTGACACCATCCGGCGGGTCCGCAAAAAGTTAAAGCTCTCGCAGCGTGAGGCGGGAGGCCTGTTGAAAGTCGGCGAGAACGCTTTCGACAAATACGAGCGCGGGCTGATCGAACCGAGCGGCCCAACAAGCCAATTGCTACGCCTGCTTGACCAGCACCCCGAGCTGGTCAAAGACTTGCGCATGACGCACAAGATGGCGTGACCCGCGGCCGAGACCGCATTGATCTCAGCCGCGCGATGGGGGAGCCAGGCTAGTATGAGCAAGACGCCTAAGCCGGTTCCGACTTTTGCATCGGAGGCCGAGGAGCGCACCCACCTGCCCAATCTCAAGCCGTTCTCGACCGCGATCTCGTCGCGGCCGCCCAATGGCTTGCTCGAACGGATCAAGGTCGCAGCCAACAAGCGCGATGTGCCCTATCAGTCTCTGATCAAGACCTGGCTCGCCGAGAAAATCGACGCCTCTCGACATCGAGCGACACCGGCTTCAGGCCGCAATTGCATCGTCAGGTATTGTGAGGCCATCGTTGCCGGCGCAGGCGGCAAGCTGGGTTTCGATATCGGCCAGTTCATGGCGCTTGTGCTCAAGATCGGCGGCAAAGGCGAAGGTTTCGCCGATCCGGGACTGGTATGATGCCAGGCGCCGTCGGGCCTCATCGCGCCGGCGTTTATGGCCATCCCGCTCTCCCTCGAAATTGCCCAACGCATGCTCCAGACGGGCGACAGCGCCAATCGGCGTCGTGGTGACCGGAAGTTCGACCTCGTCTTCGTAACCCGATCGCAACAGCATGGTGGCGTAGCGATAGCCGTCGCGCCCGAAGCGTTCGCCGGAATACTCGAGCTCGAACCCGCCGACCGAGCCGATCACCCCGTCGCCCTCCTGTTGAAGTTGCACCAGCGTAAGAATTTCCGTCATCAACGCACGGCCGGCAAGCTTGCGCTCGACAAAAGCGGTGCCGATGACGTTCATGGCAAAAGCATCGCCGGTCGTAGGCACCAGCCTTTCGATGTCCCGTCCGATCTCCCCAATCCGCCGCGTCGCGTATTCGCTATCGCGCTCGGCGTCGCGGATCTGCCGGCGGATGGCATGCTGGTCATCGAGATGCGCGGCGCGCAGCCGTTCCAGTCGGGCGATATCGGCCTCAAGACCCGCCTTCTGCATCAGGCGCGGATCGCCCGAGGCGATGGCCTTGGCCATGGCGAACTGGTTGGCCTGTCCTTCCCCCATATCCTCCAACCGGCGGATGGAGGTATCGCCGGACAGTGCCGCGGCGATGAAGCGGGCCTTGCGCTCGTTGTTCTGCCACATCTGCGCATCCATCGAGCCTTCGGTGGCATAGGCAAAAATATCGATAACCTCATGCTGGTTGCCCTGACGCTGGATGCGGCCTTCGCGCTGCTCAATCTGGGAGGGCAACCACGGCACGTCGAGGTGATGCAAGGCCTTGAGACGCAGCTGGGCATTGACCCCAGTGCCCATGGTTTCCGAGGACCCGATCAGGAACCGGATCTTGCCGGCCCGGACATCGCCGAACAAGCGCTGCTTGGCCTCGGACTTCTTGAAGTCCTGCATGAAGGCGACTTCCTCTGCTGGGACGCCCAGGCGGACCAGTTCATTCTTGATCCAGCGATAGGCCGAAAAGCCCCGGCTCTTTTCGACATTGATGGTGCCGAGATCGGAGAAGATCATTTGTGCGGCACCGGGCAGTTCGAACGGTTTGCCGTCCGGGCGGCAATAGCGGCTATCCGCGGTCTGCTGCCAAATGCGGTGAGCATTGGCGACGAGGTCATTGAGCTTGTTATCCGGCTCATCGTCATGGTCGGCATCAACCAGGCGCAGGTCGATCGCGGCGTGGCGGCCATCGGTGATGACCGAGAGCAGGATGTCGTCACCCGGTTCGGGCGGCCCCTCGCGCTGTTCGATGGCCTTGATGCGAGCATCAAGCACCATCTGGTAGCGTTTGAAGGCCGCGGATGGTTTTGAGGTTCTGATCTGGCGGGCGCCGGTTGCCAGCGCCGGAATCTTCACATAGGTCCGCAAATCCTCGGGCAACACCACGTCCGCGAAAGAGCGGAACATGGCGATCAGCTCGGGGACGTTGACGAAGGTGGCGAAGCGCGTCACCGGCTTGTATTTGCCGTTGGGCTGCAGCTCGAGTTCGGTGGTGACGTCGCCAAAGGTGCTGGCCCAGGCGTCAAATTCATGCAGGCCGCGCTGCAAGAGCGCCTCGTAACCGAGATAGCGCTGCACCGAGAACATTTCGCCCAGCGTATTGGTGATCGGGGTGCCCGACGCCAGCACCAGGGCCCGGCCTGGATTCTTGGTCTCGACGAAGCGGGATTTGACATAGAGGTCCCAGGCGCGCTGTGAACCGTTCGGATCAACCCCCTTAAGGGTGCTCATATTGGTGGCAAAGCTCAGCTTGCGGAATTCCTGCGCCTCGTCGACGATGATCTGGTCGATGCCGAGCTCTGAGATCGTCAGGAGGTCATCCTTGCGCGTCGCCAGCGCTTCGAGCCGTTCCTTGAGCCCTTCTTTCAGGCGTTCCAGCCGCTTGCGCGACACCCGGTCATCGCTTTCGACCTTGGTCATCAGCGCTTCGTAGAGCTCCAGCTCGTCCTGAATCATCTGTTGCTCAAAGGCGGATGGGACGCTGATGAACCGGAAGGCGGAGTGGGTGATGATGATCGCGTCCCAAGTCGCCGTCGCGGCGCGACTGAGGAAGCGGTGCCGCTTGTCCTTGGTGAAGTTGGTCTCGTCGGCGACCAAAATGCGAGCCGTCGGATAGAGTGCGAGGAACTCGCGCGCGGCCTGCGCCAGGCAATGACCTGGGACCACCAGCATGGCCTTGGCGATCAATCCAAGGCGCTTCTGCTCCATGACCGCCGCCGCCATGGTCATGGTTTTGCCGGCGCCGACGGCATGGGCAAGGTAGGTCGAGCCGGCCGCGATGATGCGCCAGATGCCACGCTTCTGGTGCCCATACAGCGAAAAGGCGCCTGAGGCGCCCGGGAGTTGCAGATGGTCGCCGTTGAATATTCGGGGGGCGATATTGTTGAAGCGGTCATTATAGAGGCGCGCCAGCCGGTCGGTACGGTCGGGATCGGACCAGATCCAGCTCTGGAACGCCGTCTTGATCTTGGTGAGCTTCTCCTTGGCCGCTTCGGTATCGACGACATTGAGCACACGCTTTTCGCCGTCCCCCTCCTTGATGATGTCGAAAATCTGCGGCACGCGGCTGTTCAGGGCATCGGCGATCAGCTCGCCGGCGTGGCGACGCTCAGTGCCCCATTCCGAGGTGCCGGCCGCCATCCAGCCCAGTTTCCTTGCCTCCACCGTCCAGGATGCCAGCTCCGGCATGTGGTGGATCTTGATTTCGGCCCCCATTGTCTGCTGGACGAAGGCAACGACATCAGCGGCGGGGATCCACGGCGCGCCGAGGCGAGCAGTGATATCGGACGGGCGCAGGTCAGCGGGCTGCACCGCGACCAGCGCTCGGACATTGCGCTCGAAGTCGGGATCAAGGGCCGCCGCCGCTTCGGCCACCACCAACTTGGAGCGCACCGCGCCAGAGAGATAGGCGTCGGCGGTCTGCCATGAGCCATCCGCGGGGTCGCGGAAGATAGTGTCGCCCAGCTCGGCAATCACCGCATCGACATCCAGATGCAGCAGTTCGGAAATGTGATCGACGTCAACATGACCGCGCTCGTTCAGCACCACAGCCAGCGCATCGGCCGGCGAGGTGATCGCCGGCGCCGCCGGCGGCGCGATAACCCGCTCGGTGAAAATCGGCCCCGGCCGCGCGGTATTGGTTTCGAGGTCATAATCTTCAATAGAAGCCACCAGCCAGCAATCGGGATCATCGAGAAACGGCTGCAGGTTCGGCCGCCGATGGGTTTCGCGCACCTCGCCGGTGGCCTCGTCTTCACTGCTGGAAACCGTGGTGAAATTGATCGGGCCGAATTCGCGCACGAAACTGGACCAGGCGATGCGCAGCTTGACCTGGGCCGGCTTCCACGGACGGTCCTGCTCCTGCGCCTTGAGTACCTCCCGCACCGCGTCCCGGATCGGGATCAGCTTGCGGATGATGCTTGTGTGTTTCTCCGGCACGCCATCGGATCCCCTGCCCTTCCGGACGGTGATGGTCACGGCCTGCCCCGCGACCCTTTGCATCAGCGCGGTATTCTGGCCAACGAAGTAGCTGCCTTCCCGGGTGGCGATATCGGGAGCACCATCGGCCATGCCGCGCGCCGCCTCGGTGGCGTCGACCGTGATGATTTCGGGTTCTCCGTCATAGATTGCGGCCGGAAGAGCCTGTATGGCCTTGGCCAGGGCCACATCGAGATCGACGCCGGTGTGCGGCAGGCAGGTATAGGCTTCGCCAAATGGCCCTGACGTCAGAGCGTGGGTGCCCAGCACCAGATCGGGATGGGTTGCGAACCAGCGATTGACGCGGATAGCACTGTCCTCCGTCGTGGCGGGGTGAATTTCGGCAAGGTCGAGCCAATCGACATCGCCTTGAGCCTCGCCGTCCCGGCGCTTGCGGAAAAACAGGATGTCCACCACCACATCGGTGCCGGCATCGGCCCGAAAACTGCCCTCGGGCAGCCGGATCGCCATAATCAAATCGGCCATTGACGCGATATGCGCGCGGGCCCGCGCATCGGCCTTGTCCAATGTGCCGCTGGAGGTGACGAAGGCGGCCAGGCCCCCAGGCTTGAGCCGGTCGATGGCCTTGACGATGAAGTAGTCATGCAACCGAAACCCATGGGCGCGAAACGCGCGATCGCTCCGCACGACCCGGTCCGAGAACGGCGGATTGCCGATCGCCAGATCGTACTGCGCCGGCAGCGCAGTGCGGGCAAAATCTGCATTGAGGATATTGGCGCTGGGATGCAGCAGCTGCGCCATGCGGGCGGTAACGGGATCAATCTCAATCCCGGTGAAGTGCGAGACGTCACGGAATTGCTCGGGCATCAGCGCGGCAAACAGGCCGGTGCCGATACCGGGCTCGAGCGCACGGCCGCCGCGCCAACCGAGGCGCTGCAATCCGGCCCAGATTGCCCGGATGATATATTCAGGGGTGAAATGCGCATATTGGGTGCAGCGCGCCAGCGAGGCGTAGTCGCCGGTATCGACGATGGCTTCCAACTCGGTGCCGATGTCGTCCCAGCCAGCGCGGAATTGCCCCTCACCCGGACGACGGAAGATGCCGTTGGCCAGCTCGGATGCCCCGAACCCGGTAAAGCGGATTAGTTCCGCCTGCTCCGCGACAGTCGCTGGACGCTGCTCGTCGACAATCCTGGCCATCAGCCGGATCGCCGCGAGATTGTCGCGAGCGCGGTCGCGCCATGATGTCGCTAGCCCACGTACGCCGGACATGCGGTAATCGGCAGCCATCACGATTGACTGGAGCGATGCCAGTGCGCGCTCCGCGACGGGAAGCGCCGGTGCAGGCAGCACAGGAGTGCCGTCATCGCCCGCGACATCATCGTCGAAAACCGTCGTGAACGCGGTCACGCCGAGACTGAACGGCTGCGCGGTGCCACAGAAGAGATTAAGAGTGAAGGGGTCGTCATACGCCATAGGGAGATCGCCTTGGGTTCTGAGGCGCATAGCATCGTCCCGCCGGAACGGAGCCGGCAGGTTGCGATACGCGCGGGATGGTGGGGATGAAAGTTGGACCGGCGCTCTGGGCGCGGTTCAGGTTCGATGAGCTGGACTCAACGTCGGATGGTGGTCAGCGTAATGCTGGTCTCGGTCAATCGGGCGGTGAGGTGGGTGGCACCCGCTAAAGCATTGATGGTGCGCAGGACGCCTTCTGCATCGAGGAATTGGATGCCGTCATCGCCCCCGAAATGGCGGCGCTTATAGTCCCACCAGTCAAAGTCGCCGAGCGGGTGGCATTCCTCGGCATAGATAACGAGGGGACGGTTTCCCTCAGCAAGTTTGCCGTTCGACATGATGTAGACGCCCTGGTCGCCGACCAGCCAGAGCCCCGGCTGCTCGTCCTGGCCGGGCGCCAACCCATAATGGGAATTGCGATACCCGCCATTGGCAGCGGCGTCAGCAATGCCACGCTCGATGACCTGGCGAACGGCCGGAATAGGAAAGGTGAACATCGCTAAACCTCCCCGTCAGGCTACAACCGGCTCAGCTAGAGGCGCCAATCGTTGCATATGCTGCGCGGAAAGATCCTCGAGCAGGGTCAGCACGGCTCCCCGGGCGCCGCCATTGATCAGGATCGTCGGCTTGTCCCGATGCTGCTCCAGCCAGCCTTCTCCGGCATAGCCGCGATAGTCGGCCGGCGTCGTGCTCCAGATGTGGTCGAGCTGTTCGGCCCGCGTCATCGCCGGCTCGGGCTGGAGTTCCCGCGCGAGGATGATGTCGCGCAGGCGCTCGGCTGAGCCCGACGCCAGCATGTCGCAATAGCCGTGGAAATAGCGGATGCGCCCGTTCATCCCGAGGGCAAAAAATACGCTGGTAATCGAGCCGGCCATGAACTCGCGCATGGCAAACATCTCGCCTTGCATCCACAGCGGCGGCAGGACCTCGAACATATAGTCATACTCGGCTCGACCAATCTCGAACCACTCGCCGTCATAGAGCCGACCGGTATAACGCGCCTTGCTCATCGGCGCCTGGGCATGGCGATCGAACAGATGGAACATCTGTCGGCGCGTCGCGACGCCCTGGAAAATCTTGCGGAAGGAAACGGGGGGGATCATGGCGGCTCCTGTCGTCCATTGGCATCGAACGCAGTTCCATCCAACCGACGGAACTATCATTCGTACCTTCTCATCACCCCTCCACCGCGGCCGCCTCGCCGGTCCGACGGGTCAAGGGCCGCGCTGGCGCGGGCGAAGCTTCACCCTTGATGCGGCGACCGGGTATGCGGCAGCAGGCCTCCTCCCATTTTCATTTTTACGGCTTCAGATTCTTTCCTGCAGCCAGGCGGCGCAACTGGTCGTTCCAATCTTCGGCATCTGGCCGCAGCCGGGAGAAATGGCATCCCGCCTCATCCGCAAGAGCGCGCAGCCGGTCGGCATAGATGTCGCCCTGGCGATTGGCGTCGGTGGCGGCGACCAGAACGCAACCGGGACGCCGCACCATGCTATCGATGGCGGCAGCGGTCGTCGGCGACCAGCCCCCGCCGGTGCTGAGATAAAGCGTGTCCGATAATGGGCCTTCGAGCGCAGCCAGGCTCATCGCGTCGATGGCGGCTTCGGTGACACAGATCCGCGAGGGGCCAGCGGCGCCGAAACGGAACAGAGTCTTGGCGCCGCCGGTGGCAAAACCGCGCCAATCACATCCCCGCTCCTCCCAGCCGCTCACTTGCCCAGCAGCATCGGTGTGCGCTGCCCACATGCTGCCATACGACCCTTCGCGCAGCAGGTTCTGCGCGATGGCGAGTTGGATAACGCCATCTGGCAGGCAGCGCTCAACGGTGAGATAGCGCCAGGTCGGTGATCCGGGTCGCGGAATGTTGCGGGCGCGCCAGCGGGTCGCGATCGGTGCTGTCGGGCCGGCGCGTGCCGGTCGTACCCACGCCGGCGTGGTGGTCACGAAGCCAACAGTCTCAGCGACCAGATTGAGGGCCGCGACGAAGCCCTCAGCGCCGAGGTATTCGGCCAGCTTGAAAACGTCGCCTTTGGCATCCGAGAGCGGATCGAACCACCCCATGCCCTCGTAGATGACGATGATGATCTCCCCATCGGCGCGGCGATATTTTACCGCGCGCGGGGTGCTTTGCTTGAGATCAATGCTCCAACCATCCCGCTCCAGCAGAGCGCCACAGAACACCGTTCCGCGCAGTTCCTCAATGTCTTTCTTATCCATGATCTTTTGCAGGTCCCGCCGACGCAAGACCGGCTCCTTCTTTTTCTTTCCGGGGTCCATTGCCCAACTTCTTCGGGCACCAACCAAACGCCGCGAAGACCGAAGGGCGACAAGGGCGCGCTGGCAACCCGACAAAAATGAGGGTCGATGCGCGGCGCAGCTTCCCTTGCGCCCTGACGGGCACAAGCGGCAGGTGCAAACCGGACTCAGTGAGCCTGGTCACTATTTTAGTGCGGATCATTTTCGTGGACCACCTCGACTTCGCCGTCGTTGAGATCCTGGCCGGACGACCGCGCGGTCATCTTCATTTACGGCGAGATACGAGCGGCTTCGACCACGACCTTCGCCCAATGGTAGAATTCATCTCGGTCGCCATCCGCCCGAGCGCAGGCGGGTGGCGTTGCGCCTGGTAGTAGGCGTTCGACCCCAAGGCGCGAGCAGCCTTCGCGCGTCGCTCTGCCGGCGGCGGCGCAGCTGGCGACGGTGGTGGACCCAGCGCTCGAGGGCCCTGAACATGCCTCCTCCATTTCCGCGCCGCGCCAGGGATGGCCGCCTGGGGGGTGAAGACCCCTCGTGGGCTTTTGCTGCGCCAACAGCCCGACCCGTAGCGCGCCGCAAAATATTGTAAGGGCTCCTCCGCGCGGAGGCATCGGCCACAGCGGTAGACGTCAAGACGCTGCATGCCAAGATCGGCCAGTTGAACTCTGGAGAAGAAGCCGTGGGGCGGTATCGCCGGCCCGAAATCTTCAACACGGATCAGGGCAGCAAGTTCACCAGCATCGCCTTCACCAAGGTGTTGCGCGACAACGAGATCGCGATCAGCATGGACGGACGAGGATCGTGGCGCGACAACGTCTTCGTCGAGCGACTCTGGCGATCGATCAAGTATGAGGAGGTTTACCTGCGGGCCTACGACTCCGTCTGCGATGCCCGGGCCTCGATTGGCCGCTATCTGGCCTTCTATAACGGTCGCCGGCCGCACTCGAGCCTTGACCGACAGACCCCGGACGCTGCCTGCTTCAATGCGCTGATGCCAATCCCGGTAGCAGCATAACCAAGGCCGAAATCCACTTAGCGAAGCCCCAATAGCTGTTCAGACAAACCGAGCCACCTCACACGGCGTTGAATGGCAGGCGACAAAATTTGGTATCACAGCCCATGGCACCCGATTGTACTAAAACATCGGCATACAGTACTATGGGACCATGACACGCCCGCACTCATAAATTTGCGGGATGGATAATTGCGGGTAGACATGAGCGACACGGCAAACACTTCGGATCACTACATTCTGGAACTGACCACTGAGGTGGTTGCAGCTTATGTGGGCAAGAACGCCGTCAGCGCCGGGGATTTGCCCAAACTCATCACCGATACCCATGCGGCACTTACCCAACTGCAACCGGGTGACGTAGTTGAACCCGTCATCGAACTAACACCAGCTGTCTCGATCAAGAAGTCCATCACGCCGGAGTTTCTGATCTGTCTAGAAGACGGCTTGAAGTTCAAATCACTCAAACGCCACTTGGCAACGCATCATCAGCTGACACCTGAGCAGTACCGGGAAAAATGGAGCCTGCCCTTGGACTATCCGATCGTGGCGCCTAGCTATTCAGCGACCCGATCTGCTCTGGCCAAGGCGAATGGGCTGGGTCGCAAACTAGAAGAGCCTGCAGCTGCGACGGCACCTGCAAAGACCACGCGCAAGAAACTGGGTTTGAAATTCTGACAGCTATAGTCCGCCGCTTTGCGCAGTACGTCTTCATGTCAACAACCCGCCGTCCACCTTGAATCGCGACGCTCGCCCCAATCTCTCGATTAGCGCCGAGGGTACCTGCTACTCTGCTGTTAGCGCCCGGTGCCCTGATGTTGGGCGCATGCCTGTTGCTAACCGGCATTGAGCAATGGACTGCCAGCTTCGGTACCACGCCGGAAGCCCAGCTCATGCTGGGTCGCATCGGCCTTGCCCTGCCCTGCGCCATCGCTGCCAGCATCGGCGTCATGGTCCTGTTCGCGGCGAAGGGCGCGGTGTCAATTCAGTATGCCGGTGGTGGCGTTTTGATCGGCACGATGGCGGTCGTGATGGTCGCCCTCATCCGCGAGACTTTGCGGCTGGCCGCTTTTGTCGATGCGGTCGCGCCGGACCAAACCATCGTGCAGTTCGTCGACCCTGCGACTTCCGCTGGCGCGATGCTTGCCGCGGTCTCTGGCATCTTCGCTCTGCGTGTTGCGCTGCGCGGGAACGCCGCCTTTGCGTCACCGGCGCCACGCCGGGTCAGCGGCAAGCGTGCCATCCACGGCGAAAGCCAATGGATGAACGCTACCGACGCGAAGCGCCTCTTCCCCGCAGCCGGCGGCATTGTCATCGGCGAGGCCTATCGCGTCGACAAGGATACCATCGCCGCCCGTGGGTTTCGTGCCGACGACCATGAGACCTGGGGTGCTGGCGGCAAGTCGCCGCTGCTGTGTTTTGACGCCTCCTTCGGCTCAACCCATGGGCTGGTCTTCGCCGGGTCAGGCGGTTTCAAGACCACTTCGGTCACCGTGCCGACGGCGCTTAAATGGGGCGGCGGTCTCGTCGCCCTCGATCCGTCCAATGAAGTTGCCCCCATGGTCATCGAGCATCGGCGCAAGGCTGGCCGCTCCGTGTTCGTGCTCGATCCCAAACAGCCGACAACCGGCTTCAACGTGCTCGACTGGATCGGTCGTTTTGGCGGCACCCGTGAAGAGGATGTCGTGGCCGTCGCCAACTGGGTGGTGACCGATACCGGGCGCCAAAGTTCCATTCGCGACGACTTCTTCCGCGCGTCGGCACTGCAGCTCATCACTGTGTTGATTGTCGCCAGAAACTGACCCGGGATTGTCATCGAGAACTGACCCGGTTGGACGATAGTTTCCCGCGACGCGGGAACGGTCAAGTGGCGGGTTTTTCCTTCCGTGTTTTGGGTGCTGCAGCGCTCGCTCTGAAGCGGAAGCTGTCGTTGCCAGTCTCCAGGATATGGCAGTGATGGGTGAGCCGATCGAGCAGCGCCGTGGTCATCTTGGCGTCCCCGAACACGCCGGCCCATTCGCTGAAGCTGAGGTTGGTGGTGATGACGACGCTGGTCTGCTCGTAGAGCTTGCTGAGCAGATGGAACAGCAGCGCCCCGCCTGACGGGCTGAACGGCAGATAGCCCAGTTCGTCGAGGATGATCAGATCGAGGCGCAGTAAGCGCTCGGCCAGCTGGCCCGCCTTGTTGAAGGCCTTTTCCTGCTCGAGCGCATTGACCAGGTCGACGGTGGCGAAGAAGCGGACCTTCTTGTGGTGATGCTGCACCGCCTGGATGCCGAGCGCGGTGGCGATGTGGGTTTTGCCCGTGCCTGGGCCGCCGATCAGCACCACATTGTCGGCGCCCTCGATGAACGTGCCGCGGTAAAGCTGCTGGACCATGGCCTCATTGACCTCGCTGGACGCAAAGTCGAAGCCCGACAGATCCTTGAAGGCGGGGAAGCGAGCCGCCTTGAGCTGATAGGCGATGGATCGAACCTCTCGCTCGGCTAGCTCGGCCTTGAGCAGTTGGGAGAGGATCGGCACGGCCGTATCGAAGGCGGGCGCGCCCTGTTCGAGCAGCTCGCTCACGGCCTGGGCCATGCCATGCATTTTGAGGCTGCGGAGCATCACCACGACGGCGGCACTGGCAGGGTCATGACGCATGGCGAACATCCTTGCCGCGCAGCGTGTCATAGCGGGCAACGTTGGCCTTGGGCTCCTGGCGCAAGACCAGGGCCTGCGGCGCATTGATCGTCTCGACCTGGCTGGCCTTGCCATCGACCAGGCGGTGCAGGAGGTTGAGCACATGGGTCTTGGTCGGAACGCCGGCCTCGAGTGCGAGCTCGACGGCACTGAGGACCGCCTGCTCGTCGTGATGCAGCACCAGCGCCAGGATCTCGACCATCTCCCGGTCGCCGCCCGGATGCTTGAGCAGGTGGCCCTGCAGTCGACGGAACGCCTCGGGCAGATCGACGAACGGCGCGCCATTGCGCAGGGCACCCGGCTTGCGCTGGATCACCGCCAGATAGTGCCGCCAGTCATAGACCGTGCGTCCCGGCTGGTGGTGGGAGCGCTCGATAATGCGCGCGTGCTCGCACAGGATCTGACCCTCGGCCACCAGCACGATCCGTTCGGGGTAAATCCGCAGGCTGACCGGCCGGTTCGCGAACGAGGCCGGAACGCTGTAGCGATTGCGCTCGAAGTGCACGAGGCACGTCGGCGAGACCCGCTTGGTCTGTTCAACAAAGCCATCGAAGGGTCGCCCCAATGCCATCAGGCTCGCGACCTCGCCGGCATGCACATCGGCGACGCTGCCCGGAAGGCCGCCATGCGTGATCTGGCCCCATTGCGCGATGCACTGCTCTTCGAGCCAGGCGTTCAGGGCACCGAGGTCAGGGAAGCTGGGCAGTGGCTGCCACAGTCGCCGGCGGGCATCCTGCACGTTCTTTTCCACCTGGCCCTTTTCCCAGCCCGAGGCGGGATTGCAGAACTCGGGCTCGAACAGGTAATGGCTGGCCATGGCTGCGAACCGGGCGTTGACCTGTCGGGCCTTGCCCGAGCCGATCCGATCGACCGCGGTCTTCATGTTGTCGAAGATGCCGCGGCGGGGCACACCGCCCAAGACCCGAAACGCCTGAGTCATTGCGTCGAACAGCATCTCGTGGGTCTGCAGCAGATATGCCCGCACGATGAATGCCCGGCTGTGCGACAGCTTGGTATGGGCCACCTGCAGCTTGGTACGCTCGCCGCCCAGGATGGCCCAGTCCTCGCTCCAATCGAACTGGAAGGCCTCGCCCGGTCCGAACACCAGAGGCACGAAGGTGCCGCGCCCGCTGGTCTGCTGCTCCTGTTGCCGCCCGGTCTTCCAGGCCCGCACGAACGCTGCGACCCGCTCATACGAGCCCTCATAGCCCAGAACCACAAGATCCCGATGCATCTGCCTGGCCGTGCGCCGCTGCTTGCGTGATTTACCCGCTTCCACTCTCAGCCAATCGGAGAGCTTCTGCGCAAACGGGTCGAGCTTGCTGGGCCGTGCCGGAACCTTGAACTTGGGCTCCACCGTGTCGGACCGCAGATACTTGCGGATCGTATTGCGCGACAATCCCGTGCGCCGCTCGATCTCCCGGATCGGCATCCCCTCACGGAAATGCCAGCGCCGGATTACGCTCAATAACGCCATGTCGATCACTCCTGGATCCCCCGACCAACAGCCAGGGGACGATCAAAACATGGGTCAATTCTCAGTGAAAACTTCTGCCCCTAAAGGGTCAGATCTCGGTGACATTCAACACCATGACGCCGGAGACGTTTTCCGGCGTCTATGCCAATGCGGTGAAGGAGACCCATTGGCTGAGCTATCCGAACTATGCCGCGCTCGTCTCCGGATCGAGTTTCTCGACCGATGCGATCGCCGAGGGCAAAACCGACATTTTCGTCAATCTCGATCTCAAGACGCTGGAGACTCATCCGGGTCTGGCGCGCACGATCATCGGCGCGCTGCTCAATGCGATCTACAACCGGAATGGAGAGATAAAGGGGCGGACGCTGTTCCTTCTCGATGAGGTGGCGCGGCTCGGCTATCTGCGGATTCTCGAAACCGCCCGCGACGCCGGGCGCAAATACGGCATCAGCCTGGTGCTGCTGTTCCAATCGATCGGGCAGATGCGCGAAGCCTATGGCGGGCGCGATGCGACCAGCAAGTGGTTCGAAAGCGCATCCTGGGTTTCGTTCGCGGCGATCAATGATCCAGAAACGGCCGACTATATTTCGCGCCGCTGCGGCAACACGACCGTCGAGGTCGACCAGCTCAGCCGCTCCTCGCAGATGTCAGGATCGTCGCGCACGCGATCGAAGCAATTGGCATCGCGCCCGCTGATCTTGCCGGAGGAGGTCCTGCGCATGCGCGGTGACGAGCAGATCGTCTTCACGGCTGGGAATGCACCGCTGCGGTGCGGACGCGCAATCTGGTTCCGGCGCACCGATATGAAATCGGTCGTTGGCGAGAACAGATTCCACCGGAAGGAGGAAAGAGCATGAGGCTTGGAACGGCCGCGCTGTTGATCGCTATCCTGGGCGTGGCCGGACTCGCATACCTGCTGACCAGCGAGGAGTTCGGCCGCCCGGCCCAACCGGAGCGACCGACGTTGCGCCCGCCAATCACCTGGGAGCCGCCGATCGGCGACCCTCATCGGGCGGAGTTCACGATCTGCTCCGGGCCGATCCGGGCTAATTGCGTGGTCGACGGCGACACCTTCTGGTTCGAGGGCGTCAAGATCCGCATCGCCGATATCGACGCGCCGGAGATTTCCGAGCCGGCCTGCGCCGACGAGGCCAAGGCCGGCGAAATGGCGAAGGCGCGTTTGCTCGATCTGCTCAATGGCGGCCGCTTCCGCTTGATCGCCGGGTGGCGTGACGAGGACAGGTTTGGGCGCAAGCTGCGCGTCGTTTCCCGCGGCGATGTCTCGCTCGGCGAGCTGCTGGTGCGCGAAGGTCTCGCCCGACGTTGGGGCGGTCCCGACCGTGGCTGGTGTTCGTGAGAACACCGTCCGGGAGAGGGGATGGCTTGGAAGGGGGCGAGGGAACCGTCGCCCCTTCCATGGGTGGGTTCAAGGGAGGGGTGTGGCCCTTCCCTTGGGGTGGGGGTGTTTGAGGGGGCGGGGCTCTGCCCTGCCTCCTCATGGGAGAGATTGAGAGGGGTCTTGATCCCTTTCATAAAGATCGGGACGGCGGTCGAACCGTCGTTTCGATCTACCTGGCACAGGAGAAAGACCAGAGGCGGCATGCCGCCTCTGGTCTTGAACTCAATCGGTATCGGGTCCCCAAAGCGGGTTGCGCGCCGGGTCCTCGATCCAATCGAGATCGTCATCTTCCGGTTCATCCGAAAAGGACGGATCGGTGGTGTAGGTACTGAACCTGATGCCCGTCTCGGCATCGATCCGGCGCACAATTTCGCAGAGGCCGTTCAGGCGATCGTCGCCGACCTCGACACGCGGTAGCGGACAGCCATCGAGGAAACGCCATTGTCCAGTGCGGCAGTCGTACCATTCGTTCGTCGCCCAATCGACAATGATATCGTTGTGCAGGAGATTGATCCCTTCCGGATCGCTCCAGCAGTCGATGAGCTGCTGCCCAGTGTACCAGATTGCCTCGCCAAGCTCCTCAGCATTCGGGCCGTTGGGGTCCAGCCCCAGCTCGCATTCCGCAGCGATCGTTCGCCGCATCAGGGCGATCAACTCGTCCAGCTTGCCCACGAGTCTGTCGTGCGCTGCGCGGCTGAGATCATCGTTGCATCCGAGGCGGTTCGCTAGAGCCAAAATGCGAAAGCCGGTGAACTGGGCATAGAGATTGACATAATGGAAATCAGACATGGAAGCCTCCGTTTCGTTTCTGACGAGACGGAGCCCGCATTGGCGACGCCAGGGGTCAAGGACCGCGGGACGCGGCCGCACGGCGGCGAGTGGGGGAGCCGATTTTCTGATGCGGCCCGCAGGGACGTGGCGGAAAATTGGGGGAACCGCTCGTCCTTGAGGCCGCAGCGGCGAATGCGATAATGGGCCGTCAGAGAGAGAAGCACCGCGGCCCCGACCAGGGGCCGCGTCCGTATGAATGGGGAAGGTTTGGAAGGGGGTGGTCCACCCCCTTCCATGGGTGGGGGTTCAAGGGGGCGGGGCTTGCCCTGCCCCCTTGGGGGAGAGCTTGAGAGGGGGCTCGCCCCCTTTCATAGGGCGTCCGTTCGGTCGATCCGAGTGAACGGACGCCCTATTCAACTTCGCCATCTGAAACTGACGTTCGGGAGAAAATGAACGGGCGGCCGGATAGGAGGCGACCACAGCCACCTCCCGAAATGTGACGCGGGCACGCTATCCAGTATGGCCACCCGCGCGAGCCTGGCGCATCTCTTCTGCAAGAACCCATTGCCCAAGGGTGGTCTCGGTCCAGAAATACCGTTCCAGAGTGAAACTGATATCAAGGTCCTTCGCCATCTGGTCGATCAGCGCCGCCAGATCGCCGAGCTCGGCGACCGCGATCACAACCTTCTTGGGATAGCTATCCTCGACATGATACCAGCGGCCGACAGATGGATCGAAGGCCCTCCCGTCATCGCCCAAGATCGGGGCGACGTCCAGCAGCGGCAAGTCGTCGAAGTCGGTAGAAAATTGGTCCCAGGTGTCCCAGCAGCCTGGCTCGGCACGCTCGTCCAGATCCCGCTGGGCCGGTGTCGTGGAGGCACGATATTCGAGATCAGCTTCTAGCGCGTCCTCTTCATAGTCGAGCATCTGCCCGATCTCGCCAATGAGGCGGCGGCGCACCTTGCGGGCGACTGCACTTTCCTTGCCCCGCTGGTCGAGATGAGCGCGACGCAGGAAATGGTTGAGATGCGCGATGCGTTCCTCGTGAATCTGGATGAGGTCTTCGATCGTCACGGTAGATCTACTTCATTACGATGACGGAGATCGGCCCCGGGCTAGTCGTGCGTCGGGTCAAGGACCGCTCCTTCAGCGGCCGTGCACGGCGAGTGGGGGAGCCGATTTTCTGACGATGCCCCTTCCGGCATCGACTGAAAATTGGGGGAACCGCTCGGCCTTGAGGCGATGAGCGCCGCCCGTAAAATGGGCCGTCTGAGTGATGCAAACCACGGCCCTTTAGGGGCCGTGTCCGTTTCCGGCGACCAGCCGGCGTAGAGACGCTTCCGCTTCAAGGGCAACCGGACGTCAGCCACGGGCGCGCGCCCTATCGTGAACAATGCCGGGCGACCGATCCATCCGGCATTGCAATGTCACAAGTGGCGCAGACGGCAAAGCCGCCTGCCGCTTTGTGCTATTGGTATCGCTCATTGCCGAACGGGTTCTCGTAGGCAACTGGATCCAGATGAGCCGCACCTTCCGGCCCGATATTGAGGTCGCAGAGATAGGCGGTGAACCGGATGCCCGTCTCTGCTGCGATCTGGTCGATAATGCGACGTAGACCGCACAGGTGTTCGTCGCTCACATTCATCCACTCCGGAATTGCACCGTGGCACCACATCGCGGCAACGGGATGGAAGTATCCCCGATAGTCGGGATTGGGGTCGAGGCCGTCCAGCAGATGCCATGGGTAAAACCCGCGGCCGTTGCAGTCGATATCGGCCATGCAGTCGTCAAACATATCGCGCAGCGCCTCTCTCGCTTCGGCAACAGGTTCGACCTGAATTGCGTGTTGGAGCGTAAGCGCCTGATGGCGGGCATCCCGGTGGAGATCGAGTGCGCTGAGCAGACGATCATGCACCACCCTTGCGAACGCGGTGTCGCAAGCGAAGCGATTGGCGCGAACCAGGATCTTGAATCCGCAGAGCCTAACATAGAGGTCGAGGACCGTGAGTTTAGACATTGGTGTCTCCTTTTCGTTCTGACGGGAAGGAGGCCGCACTGCAACTGCAGGGGGTCAAGGATCGCGAAGCGACCGCTGGGGAGCGGGGGAGCCGATTTTCTGCGAGTGCCGCTCTTCAGGCAATCGGTGAAAATTGGGGGAACCGATCATCCTTGACGCCTTGGAGCTGGTGCGAAAATGGGTCTGTCAGAGAGAAGAGCCCGCGGCCCCGGCCAGGGGCCGCGACCGTATGGGATGGGGAGGTCTGGAGGGGATGGACCACCCCCTCCATGGGAGGGTTCAAGGGAGGGCATCGGGCCTTCCCTTGGGGTGGGGGTGTTTGAGGGGGCGGGGCTCTGCCCTGCCTCCTCATGGGAGAGGTTGAGAGGGGCCCTGCCCCTTTCATCAAGCTGTGCCGGTGAGCCCGGTCACAGCCGCAGAAAAGAAAAGCCGGACCCGTTTCCGGGCCCGGCAAGGCGCCTGTGTCAGGCCGTCGCAACGACGGTCGGGGCCCGGCGCCGGAGCGTGACGGCGAAGCCGGTAACGCGGCTACCGAAGACGATCGGACCGTTGAGGGTTTCGAAGGCCGGCGAGAGGACGGGATGGCAGATGGTCAATATCCCGGCGATGTCCTCGATGGACCGGCTCGGAGAAACCGTCTCGCCCTCGGCGTTGGTGCCGACGACCAGCAGATTGCCGGCGAGCGGGCTGGCATAGTCCTGAAGCTCGGTGAAGCAGGGCAGTTCGTCCATGAGCCCATTGTCGTCGACCACGACGCAGTGGTTTCTGTCGATGCGCACCATGTCGATGAGGTCACACCCGATATGGCGGCGGATATCGACCAGACTCTTGGCCGGATCGATCTCGACCACGCGGATCGTGCGCTGTTCGACTTCGACGAGATAGGCGGTGATGATCTTTGTCATGCTGATCTCCTTTCATTGCAGTGACGGAGATCGCGGTCCGGGCTCTTCGGGCATCGGGTCAGGGATCGAAGACCGCTGAAGGCGGCGAGTGGGGGACCCGATTTTTGGGCGGAGCTTCTTCGCACCGCCTGAAAATCGGCGGGACCGCTCGTCCTTGAGGCGATGCACGCGCCCGGTAAGATAGGCCGTCATTGTGATGCACACCCACGGCGCCCTCGCGCGCCGTGTCCGCATCCGGCGACCAGCCGGCCATCGGCCTGAAGGGGTTCGTGGAGCCTGTCCGTTTCACTGTGGCGCGAGAGGGATCGTCACGCGAATGCGCGAAGACCGCTTGCGGGCTTCGGGAGCGACAGCGCGTAGAGCTCGGCCGCCTGTGGCGGCTCGCCCATCCTTTTCCGGCCGCCCTGCCTGACGCGAAACTGGCCTCGCGACCAACATTGACCCCAAGAGCGCGCCTTCGAAAGGACGATGCGACAGCGCCGTCAACGGCGAACATGCAGCTTCTGATTGGAAAGCTCGAGCTAGCGATCCATCACGAAAATGAATCACACCGGCCCAAGCGATTCAAATCTCTCATTGGACGTGGGTGTTCAGCTGCGCGATTCTGCTTCACATGATCGCACAGAATTATCGTCTCTATGTCGAGCGTCGGGACCCGAGCCGGAACATGGCCCGGTTCTATGCGCTGTCGATCGACGGTACGCTATTTGGGGAGATATGCCTGACGCGCCGGTGGGGCCGGATCGGCACGAGCGGTCGCACGGTGCAGCATTCCTTCGACAATGAAGATGAGGCCGTTGGCCTCTTCCTCGAATTGCTGCGGCGCAAGCGCATGCGGGGCTATCAGCCCCGCAGAGACCTTTCGAGCAGCTCCGCACCGGCTGGAAAAGATCAGCGCTCTGTCGGTAGCTGATCGACCGGCTGACGATCGACCAGCGCATCGAGACGGTCGCTGGTGTTTCTGGCTCGAAGCAGGTCGGCCAGCCTTTCCTCTGCTTCGCGGCGTTCCGGTGCGGAGAGGTGGCAATGCCGAAGCTCGGCGCGCAGCTCTTCGATTTCATCGATGATGGTCATGGAGAGGCCCTCCTGCGGTTTAGGATCAGGCCCCGCCTTTTTGGCGGGGCCTTGTTGTCTCAGTCGCGGTTGGGCCGGGACCAGATGAGCTGCAGGCCGTCCTGCGCTTCGACCTCGACCAGGGTGGCGTAGATCGGGTTGGGGAAGCTCGGATCGTCCAGCTTCACCGAGAGGTAGTCGCGTTCGGTGTCCTTGGCCGTCTTCTGCCAGGCCGCCCCGAGCTCGACCGCGCCCGAGAAGATGCGGAACTGCGGGCCCTTGTCGGAGGGGGTCTCGACCCGCTCGATGCGCGCCTTGACGTTGAGGTTGAGGGTCTTGATCGTACCGGTGAAGCCGTTGCCGTTGGTGGTGAAGGTGCCGATGGTCGCCATTTGTCGTCTCCGTGAGTTTGTCGGGTCGCGCCCATCGCGACCTCGATGGCTGTCGGCAGACCGGGGGCGATCGACCCGCACCCCCCGGGGTCCCCATTGCGCCTGCGCAATGGGGTGGGCTCGTAGGGGCCGGAACGCATGTGGAGGGCGGCCGGGAGCGGCTTTCTTGCCTCGCGAGGAATGGGGGCGTAGCGCCCAGGGGAAGAAAGTTGCGCATGGCCGTTGCGGGGATAAGAGCGAGGCGGCGCCGCTTGGCGACGACGGCCTTCGGTCAGACATGCCAAATCGAGGACGCAGGTGGACGTGAACTTGAACACCCGCCAGGAGATGACAGTCGGCATGCCTCGGTGCACGGGCTTTCATCCCCAAACGACTTTGCCGGTCGCCTCAATCCCGGCATAGGTCTGACGTTGCTCGATATTGCCGGAGACGCCGACCTTGCGGATCATCTGCTGACGCTTTTTGGGCGTGGTCGAGCTCGGGGCGGCTTGAGGGGGATGACGAGAGCGAGCATTGCGGATTCCTCGGGAGCCTCGAAACGGCGCCCTCCATATACGATGGCACCTTGGCGATACGCGACAAGGCTGTGCCGGCGTCATCACCTGGTTGCGCCACCAGCTAGGCTGACGAGGCTACCGATGGGGGAGACCTCGCCGCGACACGACGAGGTCGCAATCTTGCCGATCGAATGTCGCTCCAGTGATGAGCCATGTGGGGCTGGTGTCATCTGGAGTGACTGCAGGAACTTTTTGATCGTTCCGCCAGCCCCAGATGATTTTGCGCCGCCCTTTCCTGCCCGAGCGGGAATCGGTGCCGCTGCGCGAAGCTGCGAGCCGCACCCAACCATCGAAGCGATAAAGATTGCCGCTATGGATTGCGGCGTCCTGGTAGCTGACGGCCCAGAGAAAGCCGCCGTCCCGGCACAATGCCGGGAAGACGAAAGCCCGCCAGAGGCGCAGCGCGACGCGACAGAGGTCGGGGCGGGCAGCGCAAAGCCGGGAGAGTTCGACAGCGTCGCGCTGCGTCAGTCCAGCCACCCGCTCGCGGATGAGCGTGTCGGTGGCAACGACGGCGACCAGCCCGCCGTCGTAAACCAGCCCGTGCGACCAGCCGCCGGTCGGACGGTGGATCGGCCCCATCCGATGTCCCCATGCCACAAGGCACGCATTGAGGTCATCGCGACTGATCTGGCAGAAATATACGGTCGGAAAGGAAGGGATCGTCATCTGCCCTTTCCTCCCCGCTTGCCGTACGGCCGGATCGAGGTAGAGTTGGCCGCCGGCCAGCGCGACGGCATCGAAAGGACGGCGCTGACCGCCGCCGCAGAGGCTCGCAATGTGCATGCCGGGATGCTGGCCCGAGGGCATGACGCGCCGCAGAGTCTCCGGTCTCGGCCAGCGCGTGCCGAGGTCGCCGGCCATCATCGCGGTAGCCATCTGCCTGGTCATTCGCGCTTCGTAGAGCTCGATCGGCGTATCGGCGGCGCGGAAACCGAGATGGGCGGAGAGGGAGGCGACCTTCGCCTTCTCGCCGTTCGGATCAACGGCGCGTAGCGTCCGCCAGAGCGGGCCGTCATAGCGCTGGATTGCTGGCATATAGGCCGGACCGGCGCGCTTCGTCGCCGAGCAGGCGAGGATCAGCAATCGGGAGGAAGTGGTGTTGACCATCACGCTGCCTCCCGCTCTTCGGAGACGGCCGGCTGCAGGCCATGCAGATAAGCGACGGCGCGCTGCGCGTGCGCGGCCGCCGAGAAGATCGCCCGCTTGTCGTCGGCGAGCACCGTAAGCCACGAGGCCAGGTAGCTCGCATGATCCGGGCGCGGCTCGAGCTCCGGCGCCACGCCCAGATCGGCGCAGAGGAAGCAGCTCCCGAGCTCGGCAATGAGCTCTTCCCTTGCCCTGTCGCTACGGTCCTTGCTGTAGCGGCTAAGGTCCCGGTTCACACGATGGGGTGCTGCCGTCCAATGTGTGGCCTCGTGGCTGAGGACCGAGACATAGGCTGCCGCATCCCGGAATGTCTGGAACGGCGGCATCTGGATGTGGTCGGTCGAGGGTGCATAATAGGCGCTGTTGCCGCCATGCCGGATCAGCGCGCCGGTATTGGCGAAGAAGCGGTCGGCATGGTCGATGCGTTCGATCGGATCCCGCACAGGCTCGGCCTTGCCGTAATAGTGGTCCGGCAGGCCATCGATCTGGGCGACGTTGAAGACGGTGTAGCCCTTGAGGAACGGAATCTCGCGGTCAAATTCCTCGCCGGAGGTGTCCGTCTCGGTCTTGGTGAAGCGGCTCGCAAAGACGACCAGCGAGCCGGACGCGCCCTTGCGCACGCCGCCGCCGAGTTCGAGCGCCTGCTTGAAGGTCATCCAGATCGGCGCGGCATAGCCGCGTGCGATCGCCTCCGACCATAACAATAGCACATTCATGCCCGAATAGGGCAATCCGTTATGCCGCAGCGGCCGGGTAACGCGGCCGATGGCATTTCCCGTACGCCAAGGCTGCATCCATGGGCGGACGCCTTTCTCCAGGTCGGCCACGATGCGGTCGGTGATGCGCGCATAGATATCGACGCGCGGTCCTTTTCCTTCTGTCCTGCTCATTCTCATATACCTCCAGTTCTGGAGGCCGCGCCGATCGCGGCCCCGTTACGAGGTCCGCCTGGCGGGGCAGGAAGGTGGGCGGCGCACCCGGCAGGGCCGCAGCGGAGCGGAGGATGGCAAAGCCGTTGCGCTGACCGCCTGGCTCTGCCAGGACCGCAGGGGGAACGGGGCCGCGAGCGGCCAGCAGAAAGAAGAAAGGCGGCGCATGCGCCGCCGGATGCCAGCAGGCGAAGGTCAGTCAATGAACCGACCTTCCACCGGTATAGGGGTCATATTCGAACAGGATATAGAGATCGGCACCGTCAATCTCGTCGGCGGGCAAGACGCCGAACTCGTCGCCAACCTGAAACAGAACGACCGGGATCATCAGGGTGCGGGCGAGCTGCCAGGCGGCTTTCTGAGCGAGTGTGAGATTGTGCGACATCTGAGGGCTCCATCTTGGAGCGGGCCAATTCCCGCTCGATGGCTCCGTCGATGTGCGGCGGCGGGCGCGATCACCGCGTAGGCTTCAGCCAAGCGGCCGCACGCTTGCGTAGCGGACCCTTCACGGGTTGATCGTGGAAGATCCGCCGCCGCACCAGGAATGCCATCAAGAGAGAGCGGGATTGGTCTGCGGGAGGAGACTGAGCGCGGGCACTACCTCCGCAGCATGGATGGCGCCTCCGGGTTACACTGAAATCAAAATGGTCCGCTGCGATAAGGGCTTTCAAACGAAAAGGGGATCGTCGCAGCGGCAAATATCGACCCCATTTCGGTCATTCGCGCAATGGCGCGAATTATCCGAAACCGGACTCCCCCCCGGATGCCCTACCGAGCTCCACGGGCTTAGCAGCAACCGCCAGCCTTGCTGGAAGGCGCGCAGCACGAGGCTTCTGCAGCCGTCTGCTTTGCACGATGCCGCGGTTTGCAGATGGCGGCTCTGACCCCTAGCGAGAGGACTGCTCGATTGCCCTCGACGGAGAGGTTTGCAATGTCGAAGACCTGCATGGCTTCGCCAGGGCGCCCAATCTCGATGGTGAGTCTTGCGTCGTGGTCGAGACGAACCTTCTTGTCGACCTGTGCGAGGATCGACCGGAATTTTCCTACCGTCATCGCCGGACGATGGTCCTTCGCCGGAATGTCCTCCACCTGCAGAACTGTTTCTTGCCACGCGTCGGGATTGCCGCCGCAGTCCAGGGTAACGAAGGAGCCGGCTTTCACTTCGGTGACGTGATAGCCGGACTGAACCACACGGTCGCCATACTCTATGGCGAGCGGAAAATCATCGCTGCCCGCCAATCGGGCGAGCACCGCACCGAGTGTGGATTCTACCTCAAAGTAAGGAAGAGTTGCATGAGCGCTCATGTTCGGGTATCCGCTATTTCAATAGTTGTTGAGATATTGAGATGAAACTTGAAGAACCGCAAGCCCTGAATGCATTCGGCGCCTTGAGCCAGGAAACCCGCCTACGCATGGTTCGCATCCTTGTGCAGGCCGGCCCTGACGGAATGGCAGCAGGCGCGATAGGTGAAGCCGTCGATGCATCATCGTCGAGCGCCTCTTTCCACCTCGCCCATCTTGAGCGGGCCGGCCTGATCCAATCGCGCCGGGAAAGTCGCTCGATCATCTACAGCGCCAATTTCGACGGCCTCTCAGGCCTCGTCGAATTCCTAATGCGCGACTGCTGCTCTGGGCATCCCGAAGTCTGCATGCCTGCGGCCGCCGTCGCCGCCGAATGCTGCACACCTGCAAACGCCGAGGAGAACGCCTGTGCCTGCTGATCGAGTCTACAATGTCCTGTTCCTATGCACCGGGAACTCCGCCCGTTCCATTCTGGGCGAGGCCCTGGTCAATCATCTCGGCAATGGTCGCTTCCGCGGCTTCTCGGCCGGCTCGATGCCGCGGGGGGAGGTGCATCCCATGACCCTTGTCACCCTCAAGAACACTGGTATTTCCGGCGAAGGCCTTCGCTCCAAGCCATGGGACGAATTCGCTACCCCTGACGCTCCGGAGATGGATTTCGTCTTCACGGTCTGCGACAACGCGGCCGGCGAAGCCTGCCCCGTTTGGCCCGGCCAGCCTATGACGGCTCACTGGGGCATCGAAGACCCCGCGGCCGTTGCCGGCCCGGACTTCAAGCAGCAGGCGGCCTTCGAGGACGCCCTGACTTACCTGCGCAATCGCGTGGCCGCCTTCATGAGCCTACCGCTCGAAAGCATCGACCGCATGGCGCTGACGTCAAAACTCCGCGGCATCGGCGCCATGGAAGGCAGCACCTCGAAGTCTGCCGGGGCAGCATGATCGATCTTTCCCGCCGCCTGACTGCCGAAGCACTCGGCACAGGGTTGTTGGTTGCGGCGGTGGTGGGTTCCGGCATCATGGCCGAGACCCTGACCACCGATGTCGCGCTAGCATTGCTCGCCAATACCATCGCCACCGGAGCCATCCTCGTCGTGCTGATCAGCACGTTGGGACCGATTTCGGGCGCCCATTTTAACCCGGCCGTCTCGCTGGTCTTTGCGCTGCGCCGAGAGCTGTCGGCGCGGGACGCGGGTTTTTATGCCGTGGTGCAGATCATTGGTGGCGTGCTGGGAGCGATCGCTGCTCACGCCATGTTCGCTCTGCCCCTGCTGCAAACTTCCGGCAGGATCAGGACAGGTGGCGGCCAATGGTTCGCCGAAGGCATAGCTGCCTTCGGTCTTGTCGCCGTGATCCTGGCCGGCATTCGCTTCGAGCGAAAGGCCGTGCCCATGCTGGTCGGCCTCTACATCACGGCCGCGTACTGGTTCACCGCGTCAACATCCTTCGCCAACCCGGCTGTCGCGATCGCACGGTCCTTCACCGACACTTTTTCCGGCATTCGTCCGCTCGATCTGCCGGGCTTCATCTTCGCCCAGGTGGCTGGGGCGCTCGTTGCCCTTGCGCTGATGACCTGGCTACTTCGCGTGCCCTCCGGCAACGACCTCCCTATCAACCCGGAAAACCAATCATGACCGTGACCATCTATCACAACCCCGAATGCGGCACGTCCCGCAACACGCTGGCCATGATCCTGCAAAGCGGCGTCGAGCCTACGGTGGTCGAATATCTCAAGAACCCGCCGAGCCGCGAACGCATTGTTGAACTTGTTTCCGCCGCCGGCATCACGCTGCGCCAAGCCATCCGCCAGAAGGACACGCCCTATGAAGCGCTTGGCCTGGGCGACACGAGCCTCAGCGACGACGCGCTGCTCGACGCAATCGGTCAGCACCCAGTTCTCCTTAATCGGCCCTTTGTCGAAACGACCGTCGGCACGCGCCTTTGTCGGCCTTCTGAAGTAGTACTCGACATTCTCGAAAACCCTAATATCGGGCCCTTCATCAAGGAAGATGGCGACGTCATCATCGACGCTGGGGGCAAGCGCATTGTCTGATCTGCCCAATATCGTTCCCGCCGTCTTCGAAGTGCCAGAGCAGTCGCGGCTGGTCGCCCCGGAGCTTCAACACAAACCGCGCATTCTGATGCTTTACGGCTCCCTGCGGGAACGCTCCTATAGTCGGCTCCTCACGCTTGAAGCCCAGCGCCTGCTCGAAAGCTTTGGCGCGGAAGTTCTGATTTTCAATCCACACGGCCTGCCTCTGCCTGGCGACGCGCCTGACGATCACCCGAAGGTGCAAGAATTGCGCGAGGCCATGCTTTGGTCCGAAGGCCAGGTCTGGACGAGCCCTGAGCGGCATGGCGCGATGAGTTCGGTGCTTAAAGCCCAGATCGACTGGATACCACTTCCTGGTGGCGCCATCCGGCCGACGCAGGGCCGAACACTTGCCGTGATGCAGGTTTCTGGCGGGTCGCAGTCGTTCAATGCGGTCAACCAGATGCGTATTCTCGGCCGCTGGATGCGCATGGTGACGATCCCCAACCAAAGCTCCGTGGCCAAAGCCTTTCAGGAGTTTGAGCCCGACGGTCGCATGAAGCCGTCATCCTTCTACGATAGGGTCGTCGACGTCATGGAAGAGCTGGTCAAGTTCACGCTGATCAACCGTGGCGTCTCCGGCTACCTCACCTCCCGTTATAGCGAACGCAAAGAGGCCGCGGCCAAACTCGAGGAGCGGGTCGGCCTCAAGGCGATCTGAAACGACATGTCTGAATCGACCTACTCCAATACTGGCGCCATCTGGGCACTCGGTATCACCCAGATCATCGGCTATGGGACGCTCTACTATAGCTTCTCTATCCTAGCGCCGGGTATTGCCGAGGAATTCGGCATCGCCGTCGAATGGGTCTATGGGTCCATTTCCCTGGCGCTGCTGGCAGGCGGGCTGATCTCGCCCTATGCGGGAGGCCTGGCTGACAGGCATGGTGCGGCAAGGGTGTTGTCGATCGGGTCTGTTGCTGCAGCGGTGTCGCTTGTAGTTTGCGGTCTCGCGAGCAATGCCTCGCTTTTCCTTGCCGGGCTAGTCCTCGTCGAACTCGCCTCGGCCTTCGTGCTCTATTCGACAGCCTTCGCTCTCCTCGCACAGACGACCGAATCCCAGGCGCAGCGCAGCATCACCTATCTGACGCTGATTGCCGGATTTGCGTCGACCATCTTCTGGCCATTGACCACGTGGATGCTGCAGGGACTGAACTGGCAGCACGTCTATTTCGTCTTTGCCTGCATGCACGTTCTCGTCTGTCTGCCGCTGCATCTCTGGCTCACCCGGTTTGCGCGCATTGCGGCTCAGAGAACATCGGAGGAGAGCGCGACGCCGACCGTGGGGGCGAGGGGCGCCAGCAATTTCACTTTCATTTTGGTCGTGCTCGGCTTCTCGCTTGCCGGCTTCGTCTCGGCGGCAACGCTTTTTCATATCGTGCCGATGCTCGGTCTGTTGGGGCTCGGCGGCAGCGGAGTTCTGGTTGCCACCCTCTTCGGACCTGCACAGGTTGCGAGCCGCCTCATCAACATGGCCTTTGGCAAGGATCTCCCTGCGCCTACGTTGGCGGTAATTTCGTCCATGCTCATGCCGGCGGCGCTCATGGTGCTGGTACTGACTGCTCCCGCGATAGCCGGCGCTATTGCCTTCGCCATCATCTTCGGTCTTGGAAGCGGGCTCTTCAGCATTGTTTCCGGCACGTTGCCGCTGGCCCTGTTCGGCAAGTCGGGATTCGGGAAGCGCCTGGGCTGGATCAGCCTCGGTCGCCTCGGCGTTTCAGCCGTTGCGCCATTCGCGCTCTCCGTTGCTCTCGGAGCGATCGGACCCAAGCCTTCGGTTTGGATCTTGGCCGGTGCAGGCTTGGCGTGCGTGGCGGTTTTCGGTGAAATCTGGCGGCGGGCAAAGGTCACCGCCACATCGGCGAATCTATCACAGCCGGCCTGACGACCGCGAAACTAAAGCAGATGGAGTGACCATCCAACGATTGCGCGCTTCACGGTACGACGAGCCGGTATCGACCCCAAGTCAGCCGTTCAGATCCATATCAAGTCTGCCCGAAAGCCGCCATGATCCCGCGTTGCACGCAAATCATTCATCGAAATACACGCAGGTGCTGGGGGAAGCCACCCACATGCGTGCAGGTTTCAGCTGCAGCATCGCGACCGGCTTCGAGGCAGAGTTGAAGCCTCTCACCCTTCTTCCAGCGCGACAGAAAACCGGCGATAAACGTATCGCCGGCACCGGTCGTCTCAACGACGTCCACCGGCTTGATCCCGGTCCGGACGACGCCATTCCCGTCCGTTGCCATGCTACCCATCGACCCACAGGTGACGACAGCCACGCGCGCGCCGGCGGCCAGTAGTTTATCGAGCGCATGGTGTGCGGCGTCTTCCGAGGCGCCTACCGATTCAAAGGCCACATCCAGTCCCCGACTTTCTGGATTGACCGCGACGTCCTGCGAAAAGGTCACCGTGCTGCCGGCCAGCCGCGCCCGCAGCGCTTCGGCGCCCTTGAACCAGCCGATATGGATGTGATCGAGCTGTGCGAGCGCCGCAATATCTTGTTCAGTTGGCTGGTAAATGGCGCAGGCGCCGAATTCCTCGAAGGCGATGATCCTTTCGCCCGCGGGGTCGACATCGAGATCGGTATAGGCGGTGGGCGCATCCAGAACCTGGAAATGCTCCAGCATCACGCCATTTGCGGCGAGTTCCTGTCGGGTCCATTCTCCGGCCTCATCGGGGCCGACGGCGCCGAAATAGGCGCAATATTCGCCGGCGCGCGACAATTGCACTGCGACATTGAGCGCATTACCGCCGATAGCGCATTGGCCCAGCGGAATATAGCGGTCGACGCAATTGTCGCCCACGGTGGCGAAGCGGGGAAAGCGCGGCGGCATGGTCATGGCGAAGGCTCCTGGCAATGCCGGGCGGCCTCGGCCGCCCGGCTCGCGATCCTAGTATTCGACGCGATTGTAATAGCGCCGCGTCACCAGTGGATGCGACCGCATTTTTTCCAGATGCGCCGACAGCCGCTCGAGGATCGTGGCCATGAAGGCCGGCGCGAGCAGCGAGCGAAGCCGGGCCGGCGTATCGCGCGGCACGAAATCCGCCGTGTCCAGCACGGTGAACTTGTCGGTATATTTCGGCGCGAAGCTGGCGACGCGCTCAGCCAGTTCGCCATAGCCATCCTCGCCCTTGAACAGGATCAGGCTGACGCCGTTTTCGATCAGCTCGAGCGGGCCGTGGAAGAAGTCGGAAGCATGGACCGGGCGGGTGCGAATCCACTGCATCTCCTCGAGAATGCAGGTGGCGTAATAATTGGCGGCCGGCCACATGTTCCCGGCGGCAGTGAACATGTGATAATCCGAGCCGGCAATGATACGGGCGTAATCGGCTGCCTTGGGCTCAAAAGCCTGCTTGGTGGCGAGGAATGCCTGCGGCAGCCCGGCCATTTGGGCGACGATGGCATCGTAATCGGGGCATTCGCCACGCGCCTTCATTACCGACAAAGCGACCAGCAACGCCTGCATGTAGAAGGATTCGCTCGACGTATCGTCGGCAGCGAAATTGACCAGCGCCGGATCACCCGCCTGCCCGAGCGGGGTTTCGGCATGGCCGACCAGCGTGATGACGCGAGCGCCGATGGTCTTGAGCTTGGCCAGCAGCGCCACGCTTTCCTTGGTCTTGCCCGAGAGCGAGGGCATGACGACGATGGAGCGCGCCGTCAGGTTGGCGCTGCCGGTGATGACCAGCTCGGCCGGAAAATCGATGAAGGTGGGAAAAGTGCTGTTGCGCTGCAGATATTGCACCGCCGGCTCCATGAGATAGGCCACCCCGCCCGTACCGAGGAAATAGAGGTTTTCGGCGCCGGCCGCGATCGCCTCACCGATGGCGGCGTCGATCCGGGGAGCCAGCGCCACGGCGCCGGACTGGATGCGGATGAAACGATCTGGATCAAAGTTGAACATGGTGATTTCCTTTCGTGGTGCCAGCGCCTGGGCGTGGCAGGGCAATGCCGCTCCGCAAGGCAGCAGCGGGAATTGGAGAAACGGGGTTTGAATTGGCCTTGGTCGAAGGGCCTAGGCGTGCAGTTGCGTCACGCGGCGGCTGAGCTCCTCCCTGGCATGGGCAAGTCTTTCGCTGTGACCACGACGCCTTTCGGCTGCAGCCTCCAGCCGTGCCCGCATCGCCTTGACGATGCGCTCGACTTCTTCGGGCGCGGGGCCGCCCGGAGTGCGCCGCGCCTGCACGGCGGCGCGCGGCTCCATCCACGTGCGAATGGTATCGTCGTCGAGATCGAAACGGCGCCCGACCTCGGCTTCGGCAGCGTCGTTGACCACCGAAGCGGTCAGCCCGGTGGCGTCCCCACCCTTGGCGATCACCGCCTGCACGGCGTGTCCCACCACGTGATGGGCTTCGCGGAACGACAGGCCGTGATGCCTGACCAGGGCATCGGCCAGATCGGTAGCCGTGGAGAAATTGGCCACGCAGCGCTCCGCCAGCCGCTCGGTGGCCGGACTGGCCTTTTCGAACAGCAGACGAAGCAGCGGCAGGGCGACCCCGAAGCGCTCGAAAGCGGGCCAAGCATCGGCAATGCCCTCGCGGACGCTGTCGAGACCGATGGAGAAATTGGAGCCCTTGACCGCCGACAGCGCGCCGGCGAGCGCGCCGATGCTGCGGCCGGCCTCGGCCCGGAAATATTCCAGCGGCAGCATGTTCTTCTTCTGCGGCATAATCGACGACGTGCCGGCAATGCTGTCGGGAAAGCTGATCGCCCCGAATTCATAGGTGCTGAAGGCGTAAAGATCCTGGGAAACACGCGACAGTAGCGTCTGCGCGCTGGTCACCGCCCACAGCAGTTCGGTGACGAAATCCCGCGACGCCACCGCATCGAGCCCGGGCACCGCGATAAACTGGAACCCCAGGAGCTCGGCCGTTTCGTGCCGGTCAATGTCGAAGGACGTGCCGGCAAAGGCCGCCGAGCCCAGGGCGCAGCAATCGGCCCGGTCGTAGACCGCCGCGATGCGGGCAAGGTCCCGCTCGAGGGCCGAGGCGACATTGGCGAAATAATAGCCGAGCGTGATCGGCTGCGCCGGCTGGAGATGGGTATAGCCCGGCATGATCACGTCGATATGGCGCAGAGCGGCATCCAGCCCCGCCGCGATCGCATCATGCATGCCCTCGAGCAGCGTTAGGCAGGTGTCACGCAACTGCATGCGGTCGAGGGTCGAGCCGATATCGTTGCGGCTGCGCCCGATATGGATCCAGCCCGCCACGCTCTTGCCTGCGATCTGGGACAGCCGGTTCTCGAAGGCGAAATAGCTCTCCTCGAATTGAGGATCGAGGTCGATGGCGCCCGGCCCCTCCTCGCGGATACGCGCAATGGCGGAGAGCAGGGTGCGCGCAATGTCGGTGGCGATCAGCTTGCGCCGCTCCAGCATGACCACATGCGCTTCGTTGAGCGCGCACATGCGCTCCAGCGCGGCGACGGAGAAATTTTGCAGCGAGGGCGCATAGATCGCCGCGGCCACTTCCGGAGCGGTGCGCTCAGACAGGCGGGCGCTGACGGAATTCTTCATGAAGGCTGCTCCGAATGACGGGGAGAAGAGAGAGGGGTGAGATCCAATAGCGGCCCCAAAACCGCCATGACGTCGCTGGCCGCCGGCAATTCGAGCAGTGCCGCGAAGTGCTTCGCGGCGACGTCGGCGGCACAGAAGGGCTCGAGGCAGAGCGCGAACTTGTCCAGCAATTGCCCATCGCTCAGCGGCGCGGCGGCGCTACCGGGAGCGGCCTCGCGGGAGCGGGTAATGTCGCGGCCGCCCGCCTGCACCCTGACACGGGCCCCAGTGGCGACGCCGCTCGGCCCCTTGGGCAGGTCCAGCGCCGCATGCACATGCACACGCGCCATCAGCGCCGTGACCTCGGCATTGCCGAGCGCCTCGGCGCGGAAAGCATCAGGCCCCAGTCGCCGGTCGAGCGCGGCGCGCGCCAGGCAATAGGCCAGGTTGAAACGCGCCTCGTCCGGGCTTTGCGGCAGGCCCTCCAGCAGGATGCTGGGCACGAAGGGATCGACACTGCAATCGATGCGCTCGATGGGGATGCCCGCGGGCACTTCCGCCACGGCTTCGAGCAGGGCCGCCGCGGCGGCATGGATGGCGGTGCAGGTGGGAAAGGCCTTGACCACGAAGCCGGACGGCGGCAGCGGCGTCAGCGAGAAAGCCCGGGCGCTGGCGCCGTGCAGGCCAAGAAAACCGCGCGGCCCCGCCAGCGCGGCCGCGGGCGCGGCAAAACCAGCCTGCGCCAACTGCGCCGCCAGCAGGCCTGATGCCGCCGCCTGTCCCACCTGCAATGGCTTACCCTCGCCCCCGAACGCGCCGCGCACGCCGCCGCTCAGCGAGGCGGCGAGCGCGAGCGCCGTCGCCATCCGCCCGGAATCGAGACCGAGCAGCACGCCGCAGGCGGCGGCTCCGGCAAAGGGGCCCAGCGTGGCGGTGGCATGCCAGCCGGCGCGATACATGGCAGGATTGACCATTTCGCCCAGAGCCAGCGCGACCGTGTAGCCGGCCGAAAGGGCCGCGAAGAGCTGTCGGCCGCTGACCGGCACCGGCAGACAATCGGCCAGGGTCAGCGCGGCGGTGACGAGGGTTACCGACATATGGGCCATGGCCAGCTCGGTTTCGTCGTCGTCGAAATCGAGTACATGGGCGGCAAAGCCATTGGCGAGGGCGGCATCGCGCGGCGCGGCGCGGCGCCCCTGCCCCCAGAGGCGCGCGCCCCGTTGCGGTGCGGCAGCATCGGCAGCAAGGGCCACCAGCGCCCCGGCCGAAGCGGTGAGGCTCCCCGCCAGGCCCACGGCGACCAGGTCCGGCACGACGCGGACCAGCGCCGTGCTCGGGCCTTCGGTCGAGGCCGCCCGGGCCATGGCCGCGTCGACCAGCCGCGCCAGAACGGCTTCCGGTGGCAGCTCGGCTGTATCGGATGAAATCGTACTGTGCTGCATCACGCACTCGTGGGAATGGAAGAGGCGACGTCCTGCGCCTTGTGGACGATCTCGGCGCTGCTGGCCTGCCGGGCATAGGGCCGGAGGAAGATCTTCTCGACCTGCACGCCTACCATCGAGATCAGCCGGCAGAGCACGAAATAGACGACGAGAATGGAGCCGTAGATCAGATAGGCCGGGCTGCCCCCCTTCATGATCGTGGTCTGCTCGATGAGGATTTGCCCGCTGCGCAGCAATTCGCCCGCCCCCACCACCGCGCCCAGCGAAGTGGCCTGAACCAAAGCGGTGAGCAGGCCGACATAGGGCGGAATGATCACCGGCATGGCCTGGGGCAGGATGATCAGCACCAGGCCCCGCAGGCCCGTCATGCCGAAGGCGGCCGCCGTCTCGCGTTGCGACTTGCCGACCGAAACCAGGCCGGCCCGGAATATCTGGGCGGCATTGGCGCCACCCCAGACCGAAATGGCCATGCAGGTGGACCAGAAGGGATTGAGGCCGATGCCGGCCATGGGCAGCACGAAATAGGCAAGCAGCACCGTGACCATCAGCGGCACGTCGCGGAACAGTTCCATCAGCGTATTGCTGAGCGTACGCAGCCATAGCCATTGCGAGCGGATGCCCGCCGTCAGCACGATGCCCCAGGCAGTGCCGCCCACGGCCACGACCAGCGACATCAGCAGGGTCTGCACGAGCCCGGCCAGCAGGAAGACGCGATATTCAAACAGCAGGGACATGGCTCACCTCTGCCGATAGGGTTCGTCGAGGCGCTTCTCGAGCGCGTGACCGAGGGCCGACACGCCCAACACGATGACGAGGTAGATCACGCAGATGGCGGCGAACATTTCCACCGTGCGGAAATCGGCGGCGACGCGGCCGATGGCGACATAGGTCAGCTCGGCCAGCCCGATGGCCTGCAGATAGGCCGAATTCTTGACGGTCCCGACCACGGTGTTGAGCGTCGAGGGCAAAGCCGAGCGCAGCGCGATGGGGATGACCACAAAGAGGCCATGCTGCCAGCCCTTGAGGCCAAGCGAGGCGGAGGCGTCGAACATGTTGCGGCCAACCGAGGTAAAGCCGGCCCGGAAGCTCTCGATATGGAAGACACTGGCCCAGATGGTCAGCGCCATGACGCCGGACCAGAAAATGGAAAGGGTGAGCCCCAGATCGGGCAGGCCGTAGAAGATGAAGAAGACCTGCACCAGGAATGGCGTGCTGCGGACGAATTCGACATATCCGGCGACGATGCGCCCGGCCAGGGGAATGCCGGAAAGGCGCAGCATGCAGCCGACGAGGCCCAGCAGCAGCGAGAATATAATAGCCAGCACGCTGACCATTATCGTGGTTCCCAGCCCCCGAAACAGGGCCGGCAGCGCGTCTATGACATAGGCCCAGTCGAACACGGGCAGCCTCCATGTGCGGATGCGGATCGGGAGGCCGGCAACCGGCCTCCCGCTTCGACATTACTGCTGCGGCGGATCTTCGAGGAAGCCGCGGATCATCACCTGCACGACGGGGCCTTCCGTCACGAATTGGGGGATGACCTCCTCGTAGAAGCCTTCGCTGCGCAGGCGCGCCAGGGCGGCATTGACGAAGGCCTGCAGCTCGGGCTCGTTCTTGCGCAGGCCGATGCCGTTGATGCCCGGATCGATGCCCTCATCGATGACGCGCAGTTCCGGATAATTGGCCGCCAGCGTATAGATCAGTCCGCCATCGCCGACGAAGCCGACGGCGCGGCCCTGCAGCAGGGCCTGCACGGAATCTGCGGTGGTGTTGAGCTGCAGGAGCTGGATGCCCTCGACATTCTTTTCGAGCCAGGGGATCTGCGAGGCGCCCTTGACGATCACGACGGTCTGCCCCTTAAGATCGGCCAGGCTCTGGATCGGGCCATCCTTTGGCACCAGGGCGTTGCTGGTGCCCCAGAAATAGATGTCGGAATAGTCGATGACTTCCTGGCGGGAGGCGGTGCGGCCGAGCGTAGCCAGGATCAGGTCGATCTTTCCGCCCTCGAGCGAGGGAATGCGCGCTTCCGAGGTCACACAGGTCAATTCGGCCGCGTCGGCGGAACCGAAGGCATATTCGCCGATCTTCTTGGCCATCTCGACCTCGATGCCGGCGGGCTTGCCGTCCGGCCCGGTCAGGCCGAAGGGCGGGCTGTCGCATTTGACGCCGATGCGGATCTTGCCGGCATCCTTGATCGCTGCCGGCAGCTCCGGCATCGTCTGGGCCTGAGCCGCACCTGCCAGCAGCAGCACGGCGGCCGCTCCGACAATGGTCCTGATTGTTCCAAATTTCATGTTGTCGTCCCTCCGTTTTGGGCCCTAAGGTCCCGATGCTGTTCCCATCAATGCAGGATTTGGCTGAGAAACAGCCTGGTCCGCTCCTGCTGCGGATTCTGGAAGAATTCCTCGGGCGGGGCGCTTTCCACCACTTGCCCCCGATCCATGAAGATCACGCGGTCGGCCACCTGGCGGGCGAAACCCATTTCATGGGTGACGCAGACCATGGTCATGCCCTCGTTGGCCAGCTCAGTCATGGTGTCGAGCACTTCGCGCACCAACTCGGGGTCGAGGGCTGAGGTCGGCTCGTCGAAGAGCATGATTTCGGGCGCCATGCACAGCGAGCGGGCAATGGCCACGCGCTGCTGCTGGCCGCCGGACAGCTGGCCCGGATATTTGCGCGCCTGGTCGGGAATGCGCACCCTTTCCAGATAATGCATGGCACGCTGCTCGGCCTCGGCGCGCGACACGCCCTTCACCCAGCGCTGGGCAATGGTGCAATTGTCGAGAATGGTGAGATGGGGATAGAGGTTGAAGCTCTGGAAAACCATGCCGACCTGCCGGCGCACCGCCTCGGTGCTGGCGCGCTTGCCGTCCAGTTCGATGCCATTGACGCGAATGGTGCCCGACTGATGCTCCTCGAGCCTGTTGGCGCACCGGATAAGGGTGGATTTTCCCGAGCCCGAAGGGCCACAAATGACGACCCGCTCCCCATACGACACCGTGAGGTCTATGTCCTTGAGCACCTGCATGGTGCCGAACCACTTGCTGACCTTCACATATTCGATGCCGCTGTGTCGCGGCTGCGGATCCAACTGCATCGCGCCCCCTTACGTTGTCAGACAACGCTAACCTGATAGGCGAAATTTCGTCAACGGGGATTCTGACTTCGACCTTCATTTTTCTTCTAGAAATCTGAACTTGCTTATTTTTTTTCATTCTCTTAAGCTCATTTCATATTTATGTCGTAAGACAACGATGGGGTAAATATGCACAAGGACTCGCTGGCCAAGCGGTTCGCCGGCATGAATATTCACTACTTCCGCCACGATTTTGCGCGCTTCCTGCGCGACTTGGCCGAGCTCGAACTGACACGGGTCGAGCTTTGGGGCGGCATGCCGCACCTGTCTGCCGACGATGTCGACGCTGCCGAAGTCGCCCGCATCCGCAAGCAGATCGAGGCACACGGGCTGGCGCTGATCTGTTTCACCCCCGAGCAATGCCTCTATCCCATCAACCTGGCCTCCGAGCATGCCCGGACCAGGGACCGCAGCCTCGCCTATTTTACCCGCTCGCTGGAAATCGCCGCCGAACTGGGCGCGCCCGAACTGCTGGTGACGGCGGGCTGGAGCTATGCCGATGCCGACCCTGACCCCGGCTGGAACCGGGCGCGGGACGCCTTGGGGCAGCTCGCCAGGCGCGCCGAGACGCTCGGTGTCGGCCTGCTGCTGGAGCCCCTTTCGCTCACCGAATCCAACCTCATCACCACCGCCGACGATCTGGTGCGGATGCGTAGCGAAATCGCTTCGCCCGTCGTGGGTGCCATTCTCGACCTCAACGCCATGGCGGCAGCGGGCGACACGCCTCAGGACTATCTCGTCCGCTTCGGCCGCGACCTGCGGCACGTTCATGTCTGCGACGGCACGCCCGAGGGCCATCTGGCCTGGGGCGACGGCAACCTGCCCATGGACGACTATCTCAACGCCCTGCTGGACGGCGGCTATACGGGCAGTTTCACCTTCGAGCTGGTGACCCAGGCCTATTGGCTCGATCCCCGCAGCGCCCTCGAACGCTGCGTGAAAGCGGCCAGGGCACTAGCCGGCGCGCGGCAATGAGCACGCCCGCCCCGGCTAAGCTCGCGCTGGTGGTGACCGGCGGCACCATAACCGCCCTGGCAGCGGACCCGTTCGAAGTGCTCGACTATGGCCAGGCCGGCGCCCTGACTGCTGCCGACCTGCTGGCTCGGGCCCCGGGCCTGGCCGGGGACGCCGAAATCGTGCCCGTCGACTTCGCCGCCCTGCCCAGCTTCGATATCTATCATCCCGAATGGCGGCGCTTGCTGCGCCTCCTCCATGAACTGCATGCGGCCCATCCCGACCTCTCCGGCATCGTGCTGACGCATGGAACCGGCGCGCTCGAGGAAACCGCTTTCATGCTGTCGCTGGTCTGGGATCTGCCCATCCCCCTGGCGTTGACCGGCGCCCAGCGCCCCGCCTCCGCCCTCGGCAGTGACGGCTGGATGAACTTGGCGCAGGCCCTGCGCCTGGTGCAACAGGCCGATGCCACCAAGCTGGGCGTCACAGTGATCGCAAATGGCGAGATTCACCTGGCCACCGACGTGGTCAAGACGTCCAATCTCGGCCTCGACACTTTCATGTCGCCCGAATTGGGGCCGGTGGGGCTGTTTGCCGGCCTGCAGCCGCGTCTGCTGCGCCTTCCCGCTACCCGCGGTTCGCTGCAGGGCCGCTTCCCCGGCGCCCTCGACAGAGTATTGCCGCGCGTCGACATCGTTTACTGCCATAGCGGGGGCGACGCCGTGGCCATCGAGGCCTTCATCGCCGCCGGCGCGCGCGGCATCGTGCTGGCCGGCTTCGCCCCGGGCTATGCCACCAGCGTGCAGGCGAAGCGCCTGGCCGACTGGATAGAAGAAGAAAATGGCATTGTAGTCCACTCGTCCCGGGCCTTTGGGCTATCGGTTCACAATAGCCGCAATGCGGGGCATGGTTTCCTGCCGTCGGGACGATTCCCGCCGGCCAAGGCAAGACTGCTCTTGCAGTTGGGCCTGCAGGCGCGGCTGGCGAGAAAGGAAATCGGCGATCTGTTTGCCGAGCATTAGGTCATGGCTGGAATGGCGAAACTGGCACGCACAAAAGAATCGGGCACCGACCGCATCCGCAACGGCGTTCTCGACCTCATTCAGGACCTGCAGTTCGGCGACAAGCTGCCCACCGAGGAAAAGCTCACCGCCCTGCTGAACGTGTCCCGGCCGGCGCTGCGGGAGGGGCTGAAACAGCTTGAACAGGAAGGCGTCATCGACGTGGTGCATGGCAAGGGGCGCTTTGTGGCCGCCGGCAGCGCCCTGAGCATTGCGCGCCCCATCACCAAGTTCGAAAGCGTCACCGAGATGGTGGCCACGCGCGGCTACGAGACCACAACGGAAGTGCTCGGCTTCGGCGTGGTACCGGCCAATGCCACCGACGCTGCCGATCTCGGCCTGGCCAAGGGAACGCCGCTGTTGCGCATCGAACGCTTGCGCCGCGGCAATGACGCGCCCCTGATCTACTCGGTCGACCTGATCCCGCGCCACCTGCTGGCTAGCACCGAGCCCCTGTCGCAGGATTGGACCGGCTCGTTGGTCGACCTGCTCGATTCCCAGGACCTGCGCCCCGTGGCTTCGACCGCCAAGATTTCGGCGGTGGAATTGCCGCATGGCGCAGTCGAATTATACGGCCTGCACGATTTCGGTCCGGCGCTCAAAATCCGCGAAATATGCTTCACCGAACGCGGCCAGCGCGTCGTGCTAGCCGAGGTCTATCATTCCGGCAAAGCCTTCGCCTTCAGCTTCGTACGACGATAAATATCCTTTACCCGAACGGCAGCATTCTCGTTCATCGTGCCAATAGCAGCTATTCCGCTATCCACCCAAACGATGCCGCCCTGTAGCTCAGGAGTGAGCGGGGCTGCTGCCCCGCCCCCGATGGGTCAGCCCAACGCGGCCATCTGCATCTCGGCAGCCTTGCGGTCGAGGGTCTGACCGGGGTTTTCGACGGCGCGTTCAAAGGGCTTCCAGCGCTCCCCGACAACCTGCTCGTAAGCCGCGACGGTCCCTTCAGCCGCCATACGCAGTGCATGGGCCTGCAGCGCCATGTCGGCCGCAAATTCTCGCTTGCGCTGAGCGGCGCTGTCGAACCCGACCGGGCCGCCAACGTCCTCGTCGCGGAGGTCATTGGCTGACTTTGCGGTCGCATCCCGCGCTTCGGATACCGCCCGGCTGTAGAACTGACCAGCGCCGTGGGCCGAGCCAACGTAAGATCCGACGATGCGCTGCAGGTGAATCTGCATGGCGCGTTCGCCCAGACCTTCGTCGAGGGCAGCGGCCGTTTCGACGATGAGCTTTTCGTGGAGATCGCGAATGCCGTCGCTATCGAGGGTCGGAAGACCGAAACTCTCGGAGATGAGGGAGCATTGCGCGGCATCGGGACAGGCGAGCCGGACCATTTCGAGGGTGGTGCCCTTGCGGAGCGGAACGACACGGGCTTTGGAGCGCGAACCGGCACTTTTGGTCATGACAAATCCTTTCTCTGGTTCCCGAATCTCGAACCGGCACCGCGCCGGCCCTCCCTCGGGCGCGGACCAAAGGAACCGGCGGAATGACGGGCGCTTCAGGGCCCGGGCGATCCGAGCCGAGCGGGGAAGGTTTGCGACCCAGCAGGGCTTTCAGCCCTGGCGCAGGGCGCGGGCCTACCCTGTCGAGACCGGACCGATCCGGCCGCTCCGCGGCGCGGCACGCGGCCTTGAAGAGCACGGCCGCCGGTACAGGACCGCCTGAAGCCCGAGGAGGACCGGCGCGGGCCTCGATATCAACGCGGGAACTGGACGACAGCTGATGATGACCACCTGCCCGTTTCGCCCAGCGCCGATTGAGACGCTCCTGCCACCAGCTTAGACTGGTGTCGTGCCACCCCGATCCACCTTCCCTCAAACCGATTTCGTGGCGCCAGCAGGGATGGAAATGGAGCTGGACAGATTGCTCACCTCGGCGTTCTCGCCGAGCCGGTCGATAAGGATGGCGATGGCGCGCTCCTGTTGTGCCAGGCTTTGAGACAAGGCATCGATCTCGGGCTGTCGCTCCGCGGTCATCGCGGCGAGCTGGGAGCGGTATCGTTCAAGGAAGGCGCGGGGATCGGGCGCCTTGCCACGGCGATAATGGGTTCGGCGTGGCAACAGGTTTGGGATCTGCGCAGTCATGCGCCGGATAATCTGGCGCTCGACAATCTCGAGCTGCCGCTGGGTCTGGCGGCGTTCTTCCTCAAGGCGCAAAAGCCGCCGGCCGGGATCGAGCTGAAGAGTCATCGGGACGTCCTCCCGCCCCAGCCGGCGAAGCTCGATGGGCCATCATAGACGCCATGCCGATCCGGATCGATGACGAAGCCGAAACGCCCGATACTGTATTCGGTCGACGGCACGAGGAAGCGGCGCTTTTCGACATCGTCACCATATTGGCCGCCGAGTGTAGCGATGCATTCCACAAAACCGGGCTGCTCGGCGGTAATTGCGGAGACAACAACCCAATCGGCGGCGTGCATGGCCTGGAATGCACGTTTGTCCCTCTTTCGGGATTCGCCGACAACGAGGGTGATACCAGAGATCTCTTCCCATGCATCGGGCCAGGAATCCTTGACCGTCTGCTCGGCGTAGCGCCGTTCCAGGCTCGTGAAAAGTTGCGGGAACGTGATGGCGACAATCGCCCAGCACTCATCCTCTTCATACCACCCGCCAGGTGCACGGAGGAGGGTGTGCACCTTGCGGTTGCGTTCCGCGGAAAGCTTGAAGCCGCCATGGCCAGCGGTCGAATGCGAGACCACGCCTTCGGCATAGATGGTGCCGCCCTGCGACTGCCCCCAGGGCGTGTGTGCGCCACCGGCAAGACGAAGACGCCCCAGGGCCTGCTTCTCCCGACAATGCTGCGCCTGTTCGAGCACCTTCGCGCGGAAGGCACCCTCATCGGCGAGATCGCCAAAATGGCTGTAGAAGTCGGACCGCGTCCATTCTGCCATTGGTCGGGAGATGCGCCAACCGGTAGCGAGATAGTGCTGCCCGCCGCGCGCCGGTACCATGGCATAGCTGTTCTCGCCGACAAGCGCGACCAGCAGGCCGTCGCTACTGCGTCCGAACGAGGCCCCGGATTTATCCGGGGCCGCGGGTTGTATGGAGGATTGAGAGTACGGGCTCATGCCGCAGCCCTCCCCTCGACGGCATCGGCGGCCACTTCGTCGGCAGTGACCTCCTCCAGTATGGCATTGGGGTAGCCGTGCTCCGACAACCATTGCTCAGCGGCCGCGCGATGGGCGGCAAGGTGCACGAGTTCGGCATAATCACCGGGCCGGTCGAAGACCCGGACCGAACCGAAAGCAGGCCGCTCGATGATGGTAAAGCGCAGGGTGGATTGCAGCGGGAATGTCCGGAAGACGCGGATGGCAATGACGCCCCCATTGCCAAAGTCCGCCTCATGCAAGGTGAAGCTCGCATGGGGATCGAACGTGCCGATATCGCGGGCGCCCTGCTTGCGGACCAGGCGGCCCTGACTGTTATTGGTCTTCCAGGCATCGAGCAAACGGCGATGCCGCTCGGGTGGACGTGGGGTCTGGTCTGACCAGGCGATGGTGGCGCCGATTGGCGCATGTTCAAAGATCGAGTGTGCGGACATCGCGTCCTCTAATTGATGAGTTGAAAACAAAACCGCCGCCGGGTGACCCCGGCGGAGGTAGTGGCAATGGCAAAGTGGTGAGGTTTACTCGGCGGCCTCGCGATAGCCTTCCGAGAGCTCGTCTTCGTCGACAAAGTCGTGAGCCGGTTCCACCGGCACATCGCCGTCGAGCTCGTCCTGGTCGAGGGGGGTGGCGTCGTCCTCGTCCTCAGCCACGGCATTCTTGCCGAGCCACTCGGTGAGTCTGGCCGCGTCCGGGGCAAACAGCGCCGACGGATGGACGAAATGGCCCTCCTTGAAATGCTCGACCAGCGCAGCGCGCGTATCCTTGACGCGCGCCCGCGGCAGAACCGGAGTGTCGAAGCAGGACCCTTCGAGGGCCGGACGCGACAGGCAGGACAGGAAGTCTTCCGTGCCCATATTGGCCAGGAACGTGTCGGCGCCGATCGTTCCGCCGGCAACCAAAGCCAGGATGCCCGACTTCGTCATCCCTTCGCGGCAGGACAGCGCGTCGACCAACACGCCGCGCGCGGCGATGCGCAAAGTGTCGGTGTCGAAGGCGAACTTGCCCTCGGCGTCGAACAGGGCAGCCGCGTGCCGGCCGAACCTGCTACCATAACGATAGTCGCCACCTGCGCCGGAATCGACCCGGACATTCTGACCAGCGAAGGCGAGAACGAGCAGCGCCAGCAGCGTGTCGTCCTCGATCGGCGCCCGCGATAGCGCCTCGTGCAGGGCATCGGTGCGCAGATCGCCGATCATTTCGACGCCCTTTCGCGTCACGTCGGGACGTGGCTTGGAGACGATGATGGGATCGTCCTCACCACCGGCATCGTCCGCACCCTTGCCCTTTTTCTTGGCCTCCGGGAGCCGGAAATGGACGCTTTTCACCTTGCCCTCACGGTCGAGATACATCGCTGTGTGATCGGACTTCTTGGGCGTGCCATAGACCCGTTCGGCCTTGGGCGGCAGCTTGACCTCGCCATAGGTGCTGACCTCGGCGATGACGCCCTTCTTGGGCAAGTTCTGCGTCATCCATTCCTGCTGTGCACCGAGGAAGGCCTCCACATCAGTGGTGTAGCGGCTGTCCTGGTCGGCGGGGGCGAACAGGTCTTCGGCCCAGGCAATGCCATAGGCTTGGGCGAGGTTATCACCGAAGCTGGCATCGCGCGCATACATCCGGGTCTTGGCGAGACCCTGCGCGACACGCCACCAATCGAGCTGCGGATCGCCCTTGGTCGGCTTGTAGGCCTTCCAGACCTCCTTCTGCTCATCAAGCGCTGCCCCGGCGATGGTGCGGAGCTGGCGTTCATCGGGCATGTCGCCCTTGGCCATATGGTCGAGCATGGCGGGCAGAACATTGGCCAAAAGCCGCAGCTTCTTGATCTGGCGTACCGGCAGGGCGAGGGCAACGGCGATCGCTTCCTCGGTCCAGCCCAGGGCAACGAGCCCTTCGATGGCGCGCCACTGGTCGACCGGATTGAGGTTTTCGCGCGCGGTGTTTTCGACCATTGAGCGCATGGCGCCGCCATCGGCGGCCGCCTCGTCGACAATGACGACGATCTGTTCGAGACCGGCGGCAATCGCCTGCTTGGCGCGACGATGGCCATGCTGGATGACGAAACCGTTGCCGCCATCGGCCTGCGGCGCGACGACCGGCGGCTGGACGATGCCAACGGCCCGGATCGTGGCCAGCAATAGCGCGTCCGACTGGGGACTGGACTTGGTCCGGCGGGCCTTGTCGGGATTGTCGACGAGCGCACGCGGATCGATCAGCTTGATTTCCATTGGAGATGCTCCTTGGCTGCGGACGCGGCCCGTTGCCGGTCCTTTTCTGTCTTCTTCTCGAAGACACCTCCAGGACCGCGGAGCGGGCGGACCGGGGCAATTGCGCCCGAGCATCCCTGCCCGGCTGGACCAGCGGGGCCTTTCAGCCCTGCGCAGGATGACGGGCCGGGACTGCGATGAGCGCGATTGAGCATCAGCGTCGGCGGGCCAACCGGTCTGCGAACGCTCTTTCCAATTCCCAATTCCCTCCTTCCCCCCTCTTCTTCCCTGTCCTGCATTGCGTCTTGGCGATGCAGAACAAACATGATTCAAGACAACAGCGACCAACCATCGAGGGGCAGATGAGGCGGACGTTGTTATTCTATGGAATCGTGCTTGCTGGCATCGTCGCAGCGGTCCTGGCCCTGCGCGGAGACAGAAACGGGGCGCCCGATGCCGTAGCCGGCGTTGCGACCATCTATGTGGAATGCTCGGCCTATTATCGCAGGACCGCCGATGTGCTTGTCGGTGAAAATGATCCCGATACGGCCCAACATTATAGCGACAGGGCCGCCCTTGCGCTCGATGCCGGTGCGGCCCTGTCAGGCGAAAATTCCATGGATCTGCTGAAGGAACGCAACCGACAGGTGTCGACGATGTCCAGGCAACAAAGCGAGCTGGCGGAGCTAGCCGGCCGCTATGACGATCAATGCCTGACACTGCTGGATGACTAGCCGCCCAAGCGGTGCGAGGCGTTCGCGCCCCCACGTCTCACGCAGCTTGGGCGCCTGCGCCAACAATGTCCTGGGCAAGCGAGGCCTCTATCTCCGATAACTGCCGACGTTTGTCGGCGAGTTCGTCCGAAAAGCCGAAGGTTCCACCCTCACGAGAGCGATAGGCGGCAAGACGCCGTTCGGCTTCGGTTAGCCGGTGTCTGGCGCGCTCTTGCTCCACATCGAAATTGGCGAGGACGTGTTCGAGCTTGGCGATGGCGCCGAGCGGCGTGGTGGTCACCGGCAACTCGATCTCGGTTTCCGCGCCCGTGCGCACCAGCATGGTGGCGTAGCGATACCCATCCTGACCGAAGCGCTCGCCGGAATAGTCGAGGTCGAAGCCCCCGATACTGGCGATGGTGATGTCACCGTCATGCTGGAGCTGTACCTGGGTCAGGATTTCCGTCATCAGGGCTCGGCCAGCGAGCTTACGCTCGGCGAAGGCCGCTTGGCCGAGCCGCATGTGGAATGCATCGCCCACGGTCGGCACGAGGCGGGTCATATCCTGCCCGATCTCGGCGATGCGCCTTGCAGTATATTTGATATCACGCTCGGCATCGCGAACCTGTCGCCGGATGGCGAACTGGTCGTCCTGATGGGCAGCGCGTAGACGCTCCAGTCGGGCAATATCGGCTTCAAGACCCGCCTTCTGCATTAGGCGCGGATCGCCCGACGCTATGGCCTTGGCCATGGCGAACTGATTGGCCTGGCCCTCGCCAAGGTCCTCAAGCCGACGAACCGAGGTATCGCCCGACAAAGCCGCGGCGATGAAGCGGGCCTTGCGCTCATTGTTCTGCCACATCTGGGCGTCCATCGAGCTTTCGGTGGCATAGGCGAATATGTCGATGACATCATGCTGGTTGCCCTGGCGCAGGATGCGCCCTTCCCGCTGCTCGATCTGGGACGGCAGCCAAGGCACATCGAGATGGTGCAGGGCCTTGAGGCGGAGCTGCGCATTGACGCCCGTGCCCATGGTGTCGGACGAGCCGATGAGGAATCGAACCCGGCCGGCGCGCACGTCGCCGAACAGACGCTGCTTGGCCTCGGACTTCTTGAACTCCTGAATGAAAGCGATTTCCGACGGCGGCACGCCAAGGCGGATCAACTCCTCACGAATCCAGCGATACGCTGAGAAACCGCGGGTCTTCTCGACATTGATGGTGCCGAGGTCCGAGAAGATCATCTGCGCCGCGCCAGGTAGCTCGAAGGGCTTGCCATCGGGCCGGACATATTCTCTGGCGGCCGTTTCCCGCCAGATGCGGAAGGCATTGCCGACCAGGTCGTTGAGCTTGTTGTCGAGCTCATTGTCATTGTCTGGATCGACCAGCCGCAGGTCGATTGCCGCATGCCGCCCATCGGTGATGACTGACAGCAGGATGTCGTCGCCAGGCTCGGGTGGACCCTCGCGTTGCTCGATAGCCTTGATGCGGGCGTCGAGGAGGGCCTGGTAGCGCTTGAAGGCGGCCGAGGGCTTCGACGTCCTGATTTGCCGCGCACCGGTCGAGAGCGCCGGCAGTTTGACATAGCGCGCGAGGTCCGACGGCATCACCACATCCGCGAACGAGCGGAACATGGCGATGAGCTCGGGCACGTTGACGAAAGTGGCGAAGCGCGTCACCGGCTTGTATTTGCCATTGGGCTGCAATTCGAGTTCGGTGGTGACATCGCCGAAGGTCGAGGCCCAGGCGTCGAACTCGTGCAGGCCGCGCTGCAGCAGGGCGTCAAAGCCGAGATAGCGTTGTACGGAGAACATCTCGCCAAGTGTGTTGGTGATCGGCGTGCCGGACGCCAGCACGAGCGCCCTGCCCGGGTTTTTCGTCTCCACGAAGCGGGACTTCACATAGAGGTCCCAGGCCCGCTGCGAGCCGTTCGGATCGATACCCTTGAGCGTCGACATGTTGGTGGCGAAGCTCAGCTTCCTGAACTCCTGCGCCTCGTCGACGATGATCTGGTCGACGCCGATCTCGGAGATGGTTAGCAGGTCGTCCTTACTCGTGGCGAGCGACTCCAGCCGTTCCTTGAGCCCCTCCTTCAGTCGCTCGAGGCGCTTGCGGGAAACGCGATCATCGCTCTCGACCTTGGTCAGGAGAACCTCATAGAGCTCGAGCTCATCCTGGATCATCTGCTGCTCGAAGGCCGAAGGCACGCTGATAAAGCGGAAGGCCGAGTGCGTGATGATGATCGCGTCCCAAGTCGCCGTCGCCGCACGGCTGAGGAAGCGATGACGCTTGTCCTTGGTGAAGTTGGTCTCGTCGGCAACAAGGATGCGCGCGGTCGGATAGAGCGCCAGGAACTCCCGCGCCGCCTGCGCCAGGCAATGGCCGGGAACGACCAGCATCGCCTTGGCGATCAGGCCCAGCCGGCGCTGTTCCATGATGGCAGCCGCCATGGTCATGGTTTTGCCGGCGCCGACGGCGTGGGCGAGATAGGTCGCACCAGCCGATATGATGCGCCAGATGCCGCGCTTCTGGTGCCCATAAAGAGAAAAGGCGCCTGAGGCGCCCGGAAGTTGCAGATGGTCCCCGTTGAACTTTCTCGGGGCGATGTTGTTGAAACGGTCATTGTAGACCCGCGCCAGCCGGTCGGTGCGATCGGGATCAGACCAGATCCAGGTCTGGAACGCCGTTTTGATCTTGGTCAGCTTTTCCTTGGCCGCCTCGGTATCGATGACATTGAGAACACGTTTCTCGCTGTCGCCCTCCTTGATGATGTCGAAGATTTGCGGCACCCGGCTATTAAGCGCATCGGCGATCAGTTCGCCGGCATGCCGGCGCTCGGTGCCCCATTCGGAGGTGCCTGCGGCTATCCAGCCCAGTTGGCGCGCCTCCACCGTCCAGGACGCGAGTTCGGGCATGTGATGGATTTTTATGTCCGCGTTCATCGTCTCCTTGACGAAGGCGACGATGTCGGCGGCCGGGATCCACGGGGCGCCGAGACGCGCGGTGATATCGGATGGGCCGAGGTCGGCGGGCTGGACCGCGATGAGCGCCCGGATGTTACGCTCAAAGGCCGGATCAAGCGGGGCGGCGGCTTCGGCAGATTTGAGCTTGTCGCGGACCTGACCGGACAGATAGGCGTCGTCAGTCTGCCAGGCGCCGGTCTCCGGATCGCGGAAGATGGCATCACCCAGGTTCGCGATGACGATCTCGGGGTCGACATGCAGCAGCTCGGCGATGTGATCAACATCGACATGGCCTCGCTCGTTGAGCACCACGGCGAGCGCATCGGCGGCCGAGGTGATGATCGGCGCCGAGGGCGGCGCGATGACCCGCTCGGTGAAGATCGGGCCAGGCCGCGCCGTGTCGGTCTCAAGGTCATAATCCTCGATCGACGCGACCAGCCAGCAGTCCGGGTCATCAAGGAAGGTTGCGAGGTTGGGCCGACGATGCGCCTCGCGGACCTCGCCGGTTTCCGTATCCTCGCTGGTTGAGACGACGGTGGTGTTGATCGGCCCGAAGGACCGAACGAAGTTCGACCAGGCGATGCGCAGCTTGACCTGCGCCGGCTTCCAGGGCCGGTCGAGCTCCTGCGCCTTGAGCACCTCGCGCACGGCGTCGCGGATCGGGATCAGCTTGCGGATGATGTGGGCGTGCTTTTCAGGCACGCCATCCGCGCTGCGTCCCTTGCGCACTGTGATGGTCACCGGCGCGCCATCAACCATCTGCATCAGCGCGGTATTCTTGCCGATGAAGAAACTGCCCTCGCGGATGGCGGCGCCGTCAGCGCTGTCGCTTTCCATTTAATTCCGCGAATCCGACCTCAACGATTTCAGTATGTTGCTCGCGCACTTAATTTGAGAATGAGCAGTTAATTTGCGAACCTGCCTTGGCGTTTGTCATTTAATGTGAGAATGGGGACCGCGGTGTTTCTCTCGCGAGCTAGCCATGACCGACCCTTTCCCCGACGAGATCGACCAGGCGCTTTGGGACGAAGCGTGCCGGCGGGCGGACGCGATCCGCAACTTCCTGAAGGGCCATCCTGACGGCACCACGTCCCGCGACGTTGCGGAACTTGCAGCGGAATTGGGTCTCAGCCAGGCAACGGCATATCGTTTAATCAAGATGTTTCGCGGCGGCGGAACTGTCCTGTCGCTGGTTGACCGTAAACGTGGCCGGCCAGAGGGGCACCGTGTCCTGGACGATGAGCGAGAGCAAGTCATCCGCGCGACAATCAGCGCATCCTACCTGAAGCAAACCAGACCGAGCATTTCGCAGTTGGTCCGGGACGTACAGACAAGCTGCACTTCGGTTGGAATGAAACCGCCGCATCGCCGGACGATCGTGGCTCGCCTCGAGGATATCGACCTCCAAAAGCGCGCCAGGCGCCGCGGTGAACAGAAGATCGTGAAGGAGACAACGGCTGTCCCCGGGACCTTCAACCCTTCCCGACCTCTGGATGTAGTCCAGATCGACCATACCAAGGCCGACGTCTTCGTCGTCGACGAGGAGACCCGGCGGCCAATCGGTCGACCGTGGCTAACGCTGGCAATGGACGTCTGCAGTCGCATGGTGACGGGATTCTATCTCACAATGGACGCCCCTTCCCGACTGTCCACCAGCCTGTGCCTGCTTCATTCAGTCTTCGACAAGTCGGCATGGCTGAGAGAACGCGAAATCACGGACCCCTGGCCTGTCGCCGGTCTGCCAGCAACGGTTCACGTTGACAACGGCGCCGACTTCCGCAGTCGGGCGTTCAAGCGCGGATGCGACGATGCTGGCATCGCGATCGACTGGCGCCCCCCGGGCGAGCCGCGCTTCGGTGGTCACATCGAGCGTTTGATCGGCACGCAGATGGGAAAGCTGCACCTGCTGCCCGGCACGACGTTCAGCAATGCGCAGGAGCTCGGCGAATATGACTCGAAACGGCACGCGGCGCTGACACTGCGTGAGCTCGAGCGGTACATCGCACTCGACATTGTCGGCTCCTATCATCAGTCGATCCATGGCACCCTGGGCCGCCCGCCCATTGCGGTCTGGCGTGAGTACGAGAGCGACATCCCGCTCCGACTGCCGCAAGATAGGCTCCGCTTTTGGCTCACCTTCTTGCCCGAGCAGGAGCGCACTTTGCGGCCGACCGGCATTCACCTGTTCGGCCTGCGCTATTGGTCCGCAGCCCTCAGCGCCGACGTCGGGCGCTCTGAGCGCCGCCTGCTCGTAAAATACGATCCACGCGATATGTCGCGCATCTTCGTCAGGCGGCCTTCTGGAAACTTTGTGGAAGCCCGCTATGCTGATCTGACGCTGCCTTCGGTCACCCTGCACGAAGCGGTAACCGCCCGGCGCACCCTTCTGGCGAAAGGACGCCGTGAGGTCGACTCCCGCGCGATCGTACGCACCGCCATCGCACAGCGAGAATTGGTCGAGGCGGCAACGAAAAAGACTGCGGCGGCGCGACGGGGGAAAGCTTCCTCGAAATCGAAAGTGGATGATCGGGGATGGGGCTCGCTCCGCGGTATCGACTCCAGCAAACCTGTACCCTTTGTTGAGGATACAGATTGAGCTGGAGTGAACATGAACGATGAAGTTGCGCACCTGACTACCGGGGCCACGGCGCTGCTTACTGAAACCGACGAGCGGCGCATTCGTGCCATACGATCACGTCGCTGGGTGCTCTACCCTCGCGCCAAACAGGCGCTCGACCGGCTGAGCGCGCTCCTCGATCACCCGCGAGGCACGCGTATGCCCTCGGTCGCGATCTACGGTGACAGCGGCATGGGTAAGACCATGATCATGAAGCGGTTCCGTGACAAGCATCCACCAAGCTTCAACGCGATGACTGGCACCTTGAAGACGCCCGTACTTGCCATGGAAATGACCAGCAGGCCCGGCGAGCGGCGCTTCTACGCCGAACTCCTCACTCTACTCGGTGCACCCCAACGGCCGCGCGCCGACATCGCGCAGATGGAACAGGCCGCTCTGCGCATCATGGAAGCCATCGGTGTGCAGGTGCTGGTGATCGACGAGGTACACAACATCCTCGCCGGATCCTATCGTGAGCAACGCATTGTCCTGAACACCTTGCGGTTCCTCAGCAACCGTCTGCAGATCTCGCTCGTCTGCTTCGGTGTCAATGAAGCGCGTGAGGCCATCGGCGGCGACGTCCAACTTGCCCGGCGTTTCGAGCAGTTCACCTTGAACAGGTGGGCTGCCAACGAGCAGTTCGAGACCCTGATGGTATCGATTCTGCGCAATACGCCGCTGCGCAGACCCTCCGTGCTGACGCCGAAATCGCTGCGACGGATTCTGCAGATCACCGAGGGCATCACCGCCAACATCTTCCACATGATCAATAGCCTCGCCATTGAGGCCGTCGAGAGTGGCCGCGAGCATATCACTGACGAAGCTGTCGAAAACTGGGAACCTGAGTTCGATGCCGAGGCGGCATTCGCATGACGGAGAACACGCCGGCGCGCCGATTGCCAGTGCGGTTGCCGCCCCATTCGGATGAACTTCTATCGTCCTGGATCGGCCGACACGCCGCTTTTTACGCAGTTCCACCGCTGGTCATGCTGCGGCATTGCTTGCCGGAAGCCCCCTCATTGCGAGCGGCCGATCTTCATCTGAGCAGTGATCAGGAAGCCCGCTTGGCCAACATCTTTGGCACCGAGCTGGCAGCGGTACATCGAATGACCTTCGCAAATGTCGCGCAAACATCGCGTCGGCTTATTGCAACGCGGCCAACGCAGTTTTGCCCGAGCTGCAGCCCAGGTGGCGCTGAACCGGCGCCAGTCTTGCGAAGCCAACTGCTGGGTTGGCGCATCACATGCCCGTTGTGTGGAGAGCAACTCAGGGATTCGGGCCCACGCAAACTCCCCTCCCCTTTCCAGCCGTATCGCGCTGCAGCCGCTCGTGGCGAAAAACTGCTCGACGATGAAGCCGAACGTGGCATCAGCACATGGACGTCGCCGGCCGACATTGCTCGACTGCTGCTGATGCGACGGATTCCGCGACCCATACCCCGCGAGTTAGACCTTTGGCGGTTCCGCGTGCTTGGTGCCATCATCCCCGATCTCGACCATGTGGTTGCCGATCAAGAGGAGAATCGGCCCACACCTGCCAAGCCAATCCTGCCACTTCATTTACGGCCAGCGCTGCTGGCAGGGGTTGCGATCGTCGAGCGTGCCGGACCGGAAATGCTCCAAATGCTGCGTGGTCACATGATGGGGGACAATAGGGTCCGATTCACAGAAGCCGTGCAGAGCATGATCGGCCGGGCCCCCAGGACGAAAGCCTGTTCACAGATACAGTTAATTTGAGAATCCAGCACCCGCGATTCTCACAATTTAATGCCAAATCCGAACCAAGCCGCCGCATTCTTACATTTAACTACCAAGCGACAGCTGACAACGGACCCTGCGCGTCAAGATTAAGGCTGATCTCTCGAGCCCACGCACGAGCACGAGCATCTTCAAGGCATGACGTAGTTTGCGTGACCTGAATTCGAAGGAATGTACCTGAGCGTCGCCTGGCCCATGGAGGGCCAGGTGGAGGTGCCTCAGATACGAAAGAGATTAACAATGGGAGGAATCCAAATGATCTCGAAGAAGTACCTGCTGAATATCTGCCTGGCTTCTATGGTGGCCGCGGCTTCCGCCCTGGCAATGTCGTTGCCCGCCCAGGCAGAGCAGACCCGTCACACTATGGACAAGCCGGTTCAGGTGACCATGGATTATCTGCTCGACGTGCCGGCGGACTATGACGCAGCCGCCGCCGAGGCTTATCCCCTGGTCGTTTATCTGCACGGAGGCGGTGCGGAAAACCTGGATAGTGTGGCGAACAACTCGTTTCCTAAGTTGGTTAGTGAAGGCGAGCATCCCTTTATTATGGTTGCGCCGCGCAACCCGCGCGAAGAAGAATTCTTTCCGCAGGAGCATGTTGCCGCGGTGGTTGAGGAAATCGCATCCACGTATCACGTCGATCGCGATCGCATCTATCTCGTCGGCAACAGCCGCGGCGCTTTTTCGGCCTACCAGATGATCCAGAACTATCCGGATGTCTATGCTGCAGTGGTGGCCGTCTCCGGCGGCGGAATCCCGCACTATCTAGATCGCGTCAGGACCTGGACGCCGTTCTGGATTTTTCACGGCACCAACGACGATACGGTTCGATTCATCGAATCGGCGCAGATGGTTCAAAAGCTCAAGGAGCTTGGCGGCGACCGCGAGATACGTTTTTCGGCATATGACGGCGCCACTCATGGCGAAGCGGATGATCTAGCTTGGGCAGAACCGGACTTCTTTGAGTGGCTGCTGAAGCAAACCCGTGTGGCCCCTGAAAACTTCACGCCCGCTGCAAAGTCCACCGACTTCGTTGGCGAGCCAGTTCCCGTTCTGAAATAGAGCGATTTTGACCTTAGTGTGGGGGCATCAGTGCCCCTGCACACCTGTGACTACCAGGCATCTGGGGGATTGCACAGAGGTTGGAAGGGGATTTCACCGATAGCCGCATGCCTGTGTCTGCAATCCGGCCGGTATCAAGATCGAATGCGAACAGCGCTAGAAGGTCAGAGTCCTGGCTGGAGGTGATCAGCCAGCGGCCGCAGGAGGAAAAGGCGAAATCTCGCGGCTTTTTGCCACCGCATGGCAATTCCAGCCACGGCGTGAGGCGTCCGCCATCGCTTTCAAAATAAAACAGCGCGATGCTGTCGGCGCCGCGGTTTGACACTCCGATAACCCTGCCCGAAGGGTGCCAGCGGAGGCCCGCCGCGGTATTTGCCCCGGCAAAGGGCGCGATGAGGCTGCTGACGCGGCAGTTTTCGTGGAGCGCGCCATTGTCCCAGCGCAGGCTGACCAGCATCGAACTGATTTCCTCGACAAGAACCAGATGCTGCCCGTTGGCGCTGAACAGCGGCAGGCGCGGCCCGCTCCCCGGGGGTGATGTCCACGCCAGGCCCGCCGAAAAGTCGGACTCTCCGGCTGAATCCAGCGGATAGGACATGACCTTGTCCGTTCCCAGATCCGGTACGATAAGCCAGCGCCCATCGGGTGAGTACCGCACCGCATGTGGATGCGGCGAGGTTTGGCGCAGGGGATGGATGCTGGAGCCCCGGTGCCGGGCCACCTGCATCTTACCCTCTGCCACATGCCCCGCCTCATCCAGCGGAAGTGTGAAAACCTCGCCGGTTCCGTAGCAGGCTCCGGCCAGCCAGCGGCCCGAGGGGTGTCTGTCGAGATGGCAGGGAATGCGGCCCGGCGCCGCGATTGTATGCAGTAAGCGGAGTCTGTCGCCTTCGATGCCGATCCGCGCGATGCTCGCCCGGTCGTCATCGGTTTCCAGCACCGCCATGACCAAGTTGCGATCGAGGGCAAGCGCAAAGCTGGGATTTGGCAGCATCAGGCTGTCCAGCCGTTGCATATGCCCGGCATGGTCCAGCGCGATGAGCATCAACCCTTCGCCCACCGCCCGGAACGGGCCATAGGGCTCGGTATAACTGCCGACGATGAACCTGCTTGTGATACCAGTTTGGGGCATTGCAACAATACAGGTATTAGATTTGTGCCTTCGCGGCAATCGTGGAGGCGCGAATAATCAGTGAGGGAACGACCTGCATCCGCAGTGGCGGTCCTTGGTAACTTCCGCCGATGCGGTCGCGCAGCATCCGGAACCCCATTTGCCCAAGCACGTCGGGATAGGTACGGACGCTGGTCAGGGGCGGATCCATGGAGCGGGCCAGCAGGCTGTCATTGACGCTGGCGACCGCCACCCTGCCGGGAATTGCCACGCCCGCCATTCGCAGCGCTTGCACCACGCCGAGTGCGGTCACGTCATTGCGCGCGAAGATGGCCGAGAAGGCGATCTTTTCCGCCAGCAGGGCTTCCACGGCCTGGCGTCCGGCTTCCTCCGAGGGCAGATCGTTGATCCGCACGAGATTTTCCTGGAGCGGCGCGCCCGCATTTTTCAGCGCCAGGGAATAGCCGTCCAGCAGCGAGAAGCCCGGCAGATGCGGGGCGCCCTCGACATAGGCGATCTGCCGGTGTCCCTGGGCCAGCAGGTGTTCCACCGCGATGCGTCCGGAAGTCAGATAGTCGGCGCTGACGCCATCCGCAGCCAGGTCGCCGGGCCAGCGCCCCATATAGACCAGGTGTTTCCCGGCAGCGATGAATTTACGGGCACCAGCCGACGAAGCCTCGACCGAGGTCGGCACCACAACTGCCCCGCGAACGTCCGGATCGCCGGCCAGCGTCAGAAGCTGACGACTTTCGCTCTCGAGTGAATGTCCCGACTGGCTGGTGATGAGCTTCAGTCCTGCTTCCTGCGCCTCGCGCTCTATGCCGTCGATCATCTCGGCATAAAGTGGATTCGAGAAGGCCGGGATGATGAGCGCTATCGAGGGCATTCCGCCCGGGACCGGCGCAGCAGGCCGCCCTTCCGCATCGTCGTTGACGAAGCTGCCGCTTCCCGCGCGCCTCACCACGCGCCCCTCATCCACTAGCAATTCGATGGCGCGCCTGACGGTTGTGCGGGAAAGGCCGTGTTCCAGCATGAATTCGCGTTCCGAGGGCAACATTTCACCCGGAACATAATCGCCCGACAGGATTGCCTGCCGGATGGTCTGGGCTAGGGCCTTGGTCTTGTCCGGGGCACGGTTCGTCGCCATTGGTCGATTCACTCTTGTTACTCGCTATGAGACATGTATGATGCCTGTCTTATTACGGAGTGCAACTCCCGGAGTTTTGCACAAGCAGAGGGGCAGGTGGACTATGAGACTATTGTTTACGGCTGCGGTTTCGGTGCTGGCAATGACCGTCGCGGTTTCAGCACAGGAAACCTATACATTTAAATATCCCAGTTGGATGTGGGAGGAGGGTGGCGTTGGCCCCTGGAACAAGGACCGCGTTGCGGCCTTCGAGGCGGCCAACCCGAATATCAAGGTCGAGGCGACCTTGATTCCTAATACCAGTTACGAACAGACGATCACCACGCAGATTGCCGGCGGTGACGTACCCGACTTCATGCCGGCATTCACTAACATGATCGCGCCCATGGTCGATGCCGGCGTGCTCGCGCCACTCGACGAGTGTATTGCCGGCAGTTCGTTCAAGGATCGTATCCTGCCATCGGTCAGTTTCGCGGTGATCGATGGTCAGACCTATGGCCTGCCGGTGACGATGAGCCCCCAGTCGCTCATCTATAATAAAAAGCTGCTCGACGAGGCCGGGGTCGGCATTCCCACCACGGTCGAGGAATTCGTCGCGGCTGCCAGGGCGGTCAAGGAAAAGACCGGCCAGTGGGGCTATGTGTTTCCCAACGATTCCAATGCGCTTTTCACCTATATCGTCTCCATGCAGTGGATCATCGGCATGGGGTCGGACTGGTCCCAGCCGGACCGTTCCATCACCGCCAATGATCCGGTCAATGTCGAGGCGGTCAGCCTGATCAAGAGTTTCCTCGACGAAGAGCTGTCGCCCAAGGGGCTGGACGCCAATTCGGTGCGCACCATCTTTGCCGAGGGCAAGGCCGCATTCATGATCGATGGGCCCTGGGTCATCACCCAGGTGGCCAATACCAATCCCGCCCTGGTTCCCGATGTGGGCTTCGATCTGGTACCCACCCCGACCCATGCCGCCATTACCGGTGGCGCCTTCTATGTCGTTCCCGCGGAAGCGGCGCATAAGGAAGACGCCTGCAAGCTGCTCGACATCATCTATGAGCCGCAGGCTCAGCAGCGCTATCTGGAAGACCTGCTGCAGATCCCCGGAACCAATGTGGAACCAAGCGAGCAGTTCCTGGCCGACTATCCATGGGCCGAGAAGATGGTGGAAATCGCGGCGAATTATCCGGGCGGTATCGGTTACGCCCCGCCGGGCTATGCCATCGAAGCCCCCGAGTTTCGCCAGATCGCGGCCGATCACCTGGCCCGCATCTATGCCGGGGAGGTTTCGGTGCAGCAGGGGCTGGACGAAGCCCAGGCGGCGCTGGAGGCCTGGGCTGCCTCGCTTTAGGTCCGCGAGCATCGCCGCGCAGGCGCGTCGTCTCGCCCGCGCGGCTTCCTTCCGCACGATCCGGAGACAAGCCGATGTCGTTTCTCGCCAGGCGTGAGGCCGTGGCCGCCCGTGCCAAGCAGCGTTTCGACTGGATGCCGGTCTGGCTGGTGGCTCCGGCAGGGTTGCTGATGACCGGCCTGCTGATCTACCCCATCATCCAGGGCATCCTGCTCAGCTTCTTTGATACGCGCATCCTCAACTATGCGCGGGGCAAGTTCATCGGCCTGGCCAATTACGAACGCCTCTTCGTCGATCCCTATTTCTGGAACGCAGTGCGCGTCACCTTCCTCTACGGGGCCGGTGTCATGATCTGCACCTATGTGGCCGGCCTGTGCTTCGCCTTGCTGCTTAACCGCAGCTTTCCCGGGCGCGGCCTGATCCGCATGCTGTTCATTCTGCCCTGGGCCATTCCCGAAGTGGTGGCGGTTCTCATCTTTGTCTGGATGCTGGATGCCCAGTTCGGCATCATCAACTACGCGCTGGTTTCGGCCGGCCTGATCGAGGCACCGCTGGCCTGGCTGTCGAGCCGGGAGTTGGCTTTGCCGGCGCTCATTCTCGTGACGACATGGCAGCAAATGCCCCTCGCCATGCTGATACTCCTGGCCGGTTTGCAGACAATTCCCCGAGAGGAATATGAGGCGGCCATGGTGGATGGTGCCAATGCCTGGTCGCGCTTCCTGCATGTCACCATGCCGGGTTTGCGCGCGGTCAATGTGGTGCTTGTCCTCCTGCTGATCCTGAATTCGTTTCGCCGGGTGACGATGATCTATGCCATGACCGGCGGCGGTCCGGCCCGGTCCACCGAGACCTTGTCCATCCTCACCTACAATACGGCCTTCGACTATCAGCGCATCGGCTACGCCGCCGCCATCGGCACGGCCTTGCTCGTGATCCTGCTGATTTTCAGCCTGATCTACTACGTTACTCTGCTGCGCAAGAGGAGCGCCTGATGGCTCGCAATACCAATGCGCAACTCATTTCGCTCGCCCTCTTTGTCGTGACGATCCTCTGCGCCGCGCTGATCGTCTTCCCCTATTACTGGATGTTCGCATCGGCGACGAGCGCGGGGTCGCTGTTCCAGTGGCCTCCGCGTGTCATCCCCGAACAGTTCACCTTCGATGCCTTCGGGAAAATCTTTGCCGAAAGGCCGATTTTCCAGTGGTTGCAGAACACCGCCCTGGTTTCCTTCGGCACGGCCATCTTCTGCACCGCGGTTTCAATCAATGCCGGTTATGCCCTGTCGCGCTTCAATACGAAGCTCACGGGTGCCTTCTCGCTGCTCATCATGTTCTCGCAGATGCTGCCCGCCGCGCTCATCGTCGTACCGCTCTACGTGATCTTCCGGCAGCTCGGCCTCTACAATTCGCTGATCGGCCTTGCCATAGCCGATTCCGCCTTCGTGCTGCCATTGGCCACCTGGCTGATGAAAGGCTTTTTTGACCGGATACCGGTCGATCTCGAAGAGCAGGCGCAGATAGATGGCTGCAGCCGCCTCCGGGCCTTTTACCAGGTCACCCTGCCGCTGGCCGCGCCCGGACTGGTGGTGGTGACGGTGATGTCGTTCATTTCCGCCTGGGACGAGTTCTTCCTCGCCCGCACCCTGATCTCATCACAGAGCAATTGGGTTCTCTCGGTGGCGCTGACCTCGTTCGAGGGGCAATACACCATTGCCTGGAACGAGATGATGGCGGCGTCCGTCATCTTTGCCCTGCCGGCGGCCTTCTTCTTCCTCCTGGTCCAGCGCTACCTCGTGTCCGGCATGACCAGCGGCGCGGTGAAGGGGTAGATGGTGCGCCAGCTCGCCCCCTTCGCGGTCGCGTCAACCCGCCTGTGGATCGATCCGCCGGGCCACTATGCGCCTGGCATCATCGTGGTGGACGGAGACAGTATCGGCGAAATCCTGCCGCTCGGGGCGCGTTCAACGCTTGGCGACATGGCGTGCCTCGACCTAGGGGATCGCCCGGTGCTTCCCGGTCTCATCAACACCCACGTGCATCTCGAATTCAGCGCATCGTCCAGCCCGCTTCGGGAATTCGAGCGGGAGGCGGCAAGCGAGCGGTTGATGCGTGCCATCGGCAATGCCCGGGAACTGCTCGAGAGCGGGGTCACAACGGCGCGAGACTGCGGCTCCAGTCTCGACCTGCTTGCCTTGGCGCGGCGCACGGACCTGCATCCGGTCGTCCTGCCACGCCTCATCATGTCCGGCGCGCCGATTACCCGGTCCAAGGGTCATCTTCATATGATGGGCGGAGAGGCGCAAAGCACGGCCGAGATCGATGCCGTGATCGATCGCAATCTTTCGGCGGGGGCGGCAAGCATCAAGCTGATGGGCAGCGGGGGCGGCATGACTCCTGGCTCGGCCCCGGAGACTGCCGCCTATGAGCAGGTGGAATTCGATCATGTGGCGGCCCGCGCACGCCAGCTCGACCTGCCGAGCGTCGTGCACGTGCTGGCGCCCGAAAGCATCCGTCGGGGGGCAAAAGCGGGCTTCGACAGCCTTGAGCACTGCGCCTTCTTCGTACGCAATGCGGGCGCGCTCGAGCGGGTATTCGACGTCGGGATCGCCGGCATCGTGCGGGACAGCGGCGCGCGCGTCATGGCCAATCTGTCGACGGCCACGCGGGCGCTCGACGCGCTGCGCAGCGGTTTCAGCCGCTCGCCGGAAACCGATGCGCAACTCCGCCAGTTCGACATCATGCTCGAGAATTTCGCCACTATGCTGGCCATGGGCATTCCCTTTGTCTGCGGCAGCGATGCCGGTGTCCGCGACACGCCATTTTCGGATACGGCGCGCGAACTGGCCTGGATGCAGCATGCGGGCATGACGCCAATCCAGGCCTTGCGGGCGGCGACGGTCGAGGCCGCCGCCGTGCTGCATATGAAGGAAAGGATCGGTAGAATTGCGCGGGGCTTTTCCGCCGATCTGATCGCATTCGATGCCGACCCGCTGGCTAGTCCGGACGGCTTCATGTCGCCGGTTGGCGTGATCACGCGAGGCGTAGTCGTCAAGGCGCCAGATTCCAGGAGAAACCCGCAATGACCACCGCCCGGCTCCATTGCCTGAACTGCGGCGCCGACTTCCCGCCCGTCGAACACTATGCCTGTCCCGAATGCGGCGGCGAACTCGATGTTCGATACGATCACGCGCAGATACGTGATGGCGGGGCCTTCGCCCAAAGCTGGCGCAACCCGGCGCCGATGGCGCAGCGGTTTGCCGCTTTCATGCCGCTGGCCGCTCCGGAAGCGGCGGCGACCCTGGGTGAGGGCAATACGCCGCTTGTCCGCTCGCACAACATCGCCAAAAAGCTCGGCTTGCGGAATCTCTATTTCAAGCTCGAAGGGGCCAATCCGACCGGCTCGTTCAAGGACAGGCAGGTTGCCATCGCCATATCGAAGGCCCGCGAATTGGGCCGCAATCGCTTCGCCACCGTATCCTCGGGGAATGTGGGCAACGCGCTCGCTGCCTATGCTGCCCATATCGGGGGGACGGCCGACGTCTGGGTGTCCGAAGAAACGGCGGAAGCCAAGCGCCAGCAGATCGCGATCTATGGCGCCCAGCTCTACCTTCTGCCGTCCCCGCACGCGAAGGATGGTCCCGGCCCCTACTTCTCGGCGCTGAAGGGGTTACCCGCATTCTGTGCCTGTCATGGGCTGGTCCCGATGATCTCGGCGCGGCCCATCAATCCCTACATGGTCGAAGGCGCCAAGGCGATTGCCTACGAGATCGCCGCAACGCTGGGGCGCAGCCCGGACGTCATGTTCACGCCAGTGGGTGGAGGGGGCCTTGCCGGCGGCATCCACAAGGGCTTTGCCGATCTGGCAGCCCTGGGCCTCGTGGATGCACTGCCCCAGCTGCGGGGCGGGCAGCGCCAGGCCTATTTTGCCCCCATCGACCGCATGGACGAGCCGCAATTCCAGCAGGGCTATTATCTGCCGCTGGACGGCCATTGGGCCTGGCAGGCGCTCGAGGCCTCGGGCGGCACGCTGCTGGTGATGTCCGACGACGCCATCCGCGCCGCCCAGGCCATGCTGGCCATGGAGGAAGGCATTTTCGCCGAGCCCCATGGCGCCTATGCCGCAGCCGCGCTCATCGAGGCCGCGGCGGAAGGCCAGCTCGACCGCGATGCGCTGACAGTCTGTGTCATCTCGGGGTTCGGGCTCAAGGACATGGCAGCCGCGCGCGAGATCATCACGGCACACGGCAAGCCCCCGGCGCGCGTTGCGTCGATCGGGGCGTCGCACGAACTGTTTCTAACCAAAGCGCGGGAGGCACATTGATGGCCAAGGTTGAGATTGTCGATGTGCGCAAGTCCTATGCGGACACACACGTGCTGCACGGCATCGATGTGGCCGTGCGCGATGGGGAATTCCTGGTTCTGGTGGGCCCATCCGGATGCGGCAAGTCCACCCTGCTGCGCATGATTGCCGGCCTCGAAACCATTTCGGGCGGCGAGGTGCGGATCGGGGACACCGTGGTCAATCGGCTGGCGCCCAAGGACCGGGACATCGCCATGGTGTTTCAGAACTATGCGCTTTATCCCAACAAGACCGTGGCGGCCAATATCGGCTTTCCGCTCAAGATGCGCGGCGAGCGGGCAGCGGTGACCAGGCAGAAGGTCGAGGAAGCCGCCCGCATCCTTGGACTGGAAGATCTGCTTGGCCGCTATCCCCGTCAGCTTTCGGGCGGTCAGCGGCAGCGTGTCGCCATGGGGCGCGCCATTGTGCGTGATCCGAAAGTGTTTCTCTTCGACGAGCCGCTATCCAATCTCGACGCCAAACTGCGCGTGAAGATGCGGGCGGAAATCAAGGAACTGCATCAGCGCCTGGGCACGACCATGATCTATGTCACCCACGATCAGGTGGAGGCGATGACCATGGCGGACCGCATCGTGGTGATGCGCTCGGGTCGCATCGAGCAGGTGGGTACGCCGCTTGAACTCTATGACAGGCCCGCCAACCAGTTCGTCGCCGGTTTCATCGGGTCGCCCGCCATGAATTTCCTGCCCGGTACTCTGGAGCGCAACGGGACGGCGACGACCTTTCTCGCTGCGCAGGGCGAGCGGATTGCACTTGCCGAAGGCATGACCCCGCCGCCTGGCGGCCATGTCGTCTTCGGCATACGCCCCGAGCATCTCGATCTCTCCTTCACCGAACTGGGTGATGCCTTTTCGGCGACGGTAGCGGTGGTGGAACCAACGGGCGCGGAGACGCTCGTCCTGGCGCGATACCCTGGCGGTGAACTCACCTGCATCTGCAAGGGGCGGCCTGACGTCCGTCCGGGCCAGACGGTCTGGCTTCGCCCGCACCTGCAGGACAGCCATATCTTCCCGGCGGAATGTTGAAGCATGGCCGGGTATTCCTTGTGCAACGTGCGGCCTATCGGCCTCGGCTCATCCCTGCCGGTGCTGGACATTCATGTCGATGGCAGCGGCCACGTCGTCGCTGACCCGCAGACCGATGCGCGGCGCATCGATTGTGCCGGGGCCTATGTTTCGCCCGGCTGGGCCGACCTGCACGTTCATGTCTGGTATGGCGGCACCGATTTTTCGATACGGGCCGATCAGGCCGGCCTGTCACGTGGCGTGACCGCGATGGCAGATGCGGGCTCCGCCGGCGAAGCCAATTTTCACGGCCTGCGGGAATATGTCATCGACCGGCAGCGCGAGACGATCCGGGCTTTCCTCAATATCGGGTCGATAGGCCTCGTCGCTGCAAACCGCGTTTCGGAATTATTCGGACCTGGAGCCATCGATCTGGAGCGCACGCATCGTACCATAGCTGCCAATCGGGACGTGATCTGCGGAGTGAAGGTTCGGTGCAGCGGCGCCGTTGTCGGGCCATGGGGGATTGAACCGCTGAAGATGGCGCGTGCCCTCGCCCGAGGATTCGACTTGCCCCTCATGGTGCATATCGGAGAGGCACCACCTGCGGTCGAGGATATACTCGAGATCGTGGAGGCCGGCGATCTCATCACCCACTGCTTCCATGGCAAGCCGGGAACGGCCCTGTTTGAGACTCCGGAACGCATCGCCCTCGCTGCCGCAGCGGTGCAGCGCGGCGTGCGTTTCGATGTGGGGCATGGCGCTGCCTCGTACAGCTTTGAGATGGCTGAGCGGGCGATTGCCGCCGGCTTCACGCCATTCTCCATTTCGACCGATCTGCACCAGCGCAATGTTGCCGGTCCGGTCCACGATCTTGCCACTACCGCCGCAAAGCTTCTGGCCATCGGCCTACCGCTCGAAGAATGCATGGAAGCCATCACTAACCGGCCCCGATCGGTGCTGGGCCTGCATTCTGCCGACCCGCTTGCCCTTGGGGCTCGAGCAGACTTCACGATTTTTGATATTGCAAAAAGCAACTATTCCGCCGTCGATAGCCAGGGCCGTTCCATGCAGCTCTCAACTAGGCTGGTGCCCGTCCATGCGGCGCTGGGGGCTATGCTGGCAAAGGCCCAAGAATCGCAAGCGTAATCGAAATCGACCATAGCAGCCGCCTTCTGGCGCAATCCCCGCCATCGGCAACGTTTCCAGAAGGAAACGAATTCTACCGAGTTCTGTCTTGCCGATCGGACTGGCTTCGCGTGGGTATCCTATCGCTACCCAGCTATCACCCAGACTGACCGACCATTCGATGCGCCCATCATGGCTTGTGGCGGTGACGGCGCTGCCGGCCTCGGTCTGCTCCAGATCAACATACCACCCGTTTGCGTGCGAACTGTCCATTATACATTCAGCAACTGGACCAGGCTGACCTGCCAGCACTACTCCTTCGCGGCTTGCAGTCGAAGTGGCGGCAAGGAAGTGACGAATAACGAGATCAAGCCATTTTCCTCATTTAGCAAATCCAACAATTGCAGCTATTTCGCGTTCCCGCCAATGCCTCGAATGACCGAAACGGAGTCGATTACTGCCAACGAATGGCCTCATCGGGTGGAATGCTGACAGGCTGCTTTGGAATGTCCGCATTACGAAAACTGACGTCTCGTATCGACGAATTCTGGAGCCAACCTGCGTTTTAGATCGACTTAATGCCGACCCGCTCCTCAAGTTTAGCT
>Ga0209933_1000170_pt1 | contig 167619 bp, 160 predicted proteins | sample ThiBiot_300_biof_FD_183944 | JGI IMG/M metagenome (GOLD analysis project Ga0209933, IMG submission 183944) | Wastewater bioreactor microbial communities from Cape Town, South Africa - Thiocy_cont_300_biof (SPAdes) | ecosystem: Engineered > Bioremediation > Thiocyanate > Unclassified | place... | reverse complement strand
GGGGGGGGGGGGGGGGGGGGTTGAGTCTGCGTTTGGTTACGTCGTGCCTTTTCGTTGCGGCGGTAGCGAGCAGTTGGGCTCAGGGTTCGGCGATCTTTGCGAAGTACAAAAATGCGATTGTAAAAGTTGAAACCAAAGATGCGGTAGGGACGGGATTCTTTGTGGGAGATGGTTCTTTGGTGATGACCAACTTTCACGTCATCAGCGGATTTGAGAAGGCGACGGTAAACGGATATGGATCGGGCTGGGTGATTCTGGCGGACCCCTACGCGGATGTGGCGATCATCAAGGTCTCCAAGAAATCCAACGTTGTCGTCAGATTTGCCGCCACTAAGCCCAGTCCGGGCGAGAAGATCTATGCCATAGGAAATCCTTTAGGCATTCTGGATCGAAGCATTTCGGAAGGCATCGTGAGTGGATTTAGGTCGGAAGATGGCGGCAACGTCATGCAATTCACGGCCGCGATTAGCGAAGGCAGTTCGGGGAGTCCGCTTTTCAATAGCAAGGGCCAGGTTGTGGGGATGGCGAAGAGTTCGGTGGAAGAAGGACAGAGCCTCAATTTCGCCGTACCTGGGATTTATCTCAGCAAGTTTGTCGGCGTGGCAAAAGAGGAGGTCGCCCGAGGATTTCATGGCACCCTGGCTTCTAGCGTCGGTGGCCGACCTCTCTCCTACCACACTGGCGTCATCACCGCCGACGTGGGTGGATACAAGATTCCTAACGGAGCGGATAAGTATCGGGTCAAAAGTCTTTTTGGGGGAACGAAGGTGATCTACACGTGGTCGAGCGACCCTAAGTGGCTGATCATTCTCAACGAGGATGTGACCAGCACTTATGTGTTGGCGAACCGGGTCAAACCTACGGAGTCTTCGTTCTTGGCCCTCTACTACGAGCGACAGAAGCAGAACGGTAAGGACGAGGATATCAAGCCAGCCGACGGAGGCGAGTCGGGCGAGAAACTAGAGATTGTGCCTCCGATCACGCTGACATCCAGCGCTCAAAACACGGGACGAGCCCTTCTTGATCAGTTCTCTATCGATTATGAGAACGAGCTTTTGAGTTTGTGGCTTCATGGCGAAAAGAAGGGCGACGATTCCGATTTAGGGCTCATGTTCCTGACCTATCGAGATCGCGAATCGACGTTTCTAACTCCGCAAGCGCTCACGATGTACTTCGACTGCCTGGGAAGGACTGGCTACAGGGCAAGAGTTGTGCTACCCGAAAAGCAACTCACCTATATCGTCAAGCCCCGAGAGGATAAAGATCCGGTCTTTACCAACTGCATTATCATCGAGACGTCGAAGTCTCTGGATCAACTTCTCGATGTGAGAGAAGTGAATCAAGGATTCCAGATCGAAAAGGTTCACCTTGAGGAAGGCGAATTCTATTCCAGCGAATCTCGGGATGAAGACGAGCCGTCCTCTGCATTGTTGCCGGGAGACAAGATCGTTGCCTATGCCTTCGGGACCGCCCAACAATCTTATACGCCTCGGGATTGGACGTTGGCCTGCAGGGCCTCTCAAGTATTTCTTCACCAGACGGTATATCTCACGATCGTTCGGGAGGGGAAAGCCTATCTGGTTGGAATAGCGCCGAAGACGCGGAGAGACCTCTACGCCTTTAGCACGCTTGGATCTCGGCAAAACGTTGTCTTTCCCTTAAAACAAACCGTCCTCGATACCTTGAGGTCTCTGGCAACCTACGATCCCAATTCACTTTCAGTCTTGCTCGTGGACCAGCCGTCCTCTGGTTCCGGATTGAAAGAAGGCGATCAGATCATGGCCTACCGAGTTGGCGATGTTCCGTGGACGGCCATCTATGGAAGTTTCGATGATGCTTTGATCGAGCCGAAAGCTCAATTGATTGGGACCGACGCATTGGAACTGCAGGTTCGGCGCGGTCAGTTGATTTACACTTATCAGTACAGCGAATCTGAACGCCCGACCTTTGATCGCACTCTGCCCAAATTTGAAGAATATGAAGTAGATGCGAAGGAAACGATGTCAAGTGCCATTCAGTCCTCGCTGGCATTGCGGACGGTTCGGGGAACGGTGTACGTGGTGGATTCCTCGTTGGAAGACATCGATAATGGCGACGTCTTGGAAGCGATGTCGACAATGGATCGTGCTCCCACGGCGATCTCGGACGACGGTCAGTTTTACCGGATGCTAGAGAAATCAAGGGCGAAGGCGGTCGTTCTCCACTTCACCCGCGATGGCCGAAAATTCAAGATCAAAATCAGTCGATCATGAGCTTTCTTAAGCGACTCTTTCGGGAGCCACCGAGGGGGCTGAATCCTGGATTTAGCGAAGCGGCGCGGTTGCTGAGTCATGCGGATCCCCCGAGAATCGCCTCCGGTTTCGCCAAGAGACCTCGAACTGAAGCTTTGGGTAGGGTGCTAGGGCGGGATGGGGCCGGTTCATGAGACTCTCGATGGAGTCAGGCTTCCAGACGGAAGTCGGCATTGGATGTGTACGCACTCAAGCTCTTTAAGGGGCCGGACGTGGCGTTTACTCACGTCGAACCGCCTGCGTTGGCGGATGTGGCGTTTGAGAATGGATGGGCGGGTTTGGCCATCAACCCAGCCGGTCCCGCCGGAGGACTCTTGGATTCGAAGGAATTAAAGTTCCTTGCCCGGCGGATGTCCCCTACGGCTCTGACGCAATCAGTGACCCCCGGATGCGTCATCCGGGATTCCATAACACGCGAACGATTACAAGGCGAGATGTAGGCGTCAGTCCTCCTGACGTGAGCGTGTTCTGTTTCAGGGCGCTCTGTTTTGGGCCGCGCGCGTACGACGTTAGGGCCGTCGGTTACATTTTTTGCCCGGCGATTTCAAACACCGAGCGCAATGTAGGCGTCAGTCCCCCTGACGTGGGTGCGATCTGTTTCAGGGCGCTCTGGTTGGCGATCGCGCGTACGACGGTAGGACCGTCGGCTACATTTCGCTCTGTGGACATCACGCGCCATTAATCACAGGGCGCAATGTAGGCGTCAGTCCTTCTGACGTGAGCGCGTTCTGTTTCAGGGCGCTCTTTTTGGCCAGCGCGCGTACGACGGTAGGACCGTCGGCTACATTTCGCTCTGTATCCATAACGCGTGAATAAACACAGGGCGCGATGTAGGCGTCAGTCCTCCTGACGTGAGCGTGTTCTGTTTCAGGGCGCTCTGTTTTTCCGCGCACGTACGACGGTAGGACCGTCGGCTACATTTTTTGCCGAGCGATTTCAAACACCGAGCGCAATGTAGGCGTCAGTCCTTCTGACGTGAGCGTCTTCTGTTTCAGGGCGCTCTGTTTAGCAGCGCGTGTACGGCGGTAGGACCGTCGTTTTGGTTGATTGTCGAGCGATTTCAACCGCCGAGCGCGATGTAGGCGTCAGTCCTCCTGACGTGAGCGTGTTCTGTTTCAGGGCGCTCTGTTTAGCAGCGCGTGTACGACGGTAGGACCGTCGGCTACATTTCGCTCTGTGATTGGTTGCGCCTTGGGGACACAGGGCGGGATGTAGGCGTCAGTCCCCCTGACGTGAGCGTGTGCTGGTTCAGGGCGCTCTGGTTGGCCGTCGCGCGTACGACGGTAGGACCGTCGGCTACATTGCGCTCGGTGATTGGTTGCCCGTTGTGGACACAGGGCGGGATGTGGGCGTCAGTCCTTCTGACGTGGGTGTGTTCTGGTTCAGGGCGCTCGGTTTTTCCGCGCGCACGACGGGGGAACGTCGGCTGCATTTGGTTTTGGCGATGTCCTGTTGCCATGTGGGCGCGGCTAATGCGGAGACCGTTGGGGCTGCTTCGCGACTGGCTCAGCGTTTTGAACCAGGATGGTGAACGTTCAAGGGTGGCGGACTGTGGGAAGAGGATGAGCTCCGCCATCGCGACCGCTCCAACTCCAACCAAGGTCCCAATTCCCCCCCTTTCACCGTGGCATGGTAACGCCAAAGTCGGCCCTTCAATAGCCTCTGGACGACGCCAAAGAAATACCAGTAAATAGTACTAAAATTTGGCGTATAGTGAGTCTATTCGGCACCGAATCTTCCCTGCCGATTTTCTTGACGGAGTCACACTGATGATTAGACTGCGCTATGCATTTGCCATGCCCGTTGCGCTGTCTGCCCTCCTGGTGACGGGAGCGGTGGCGCAGGCGGGTCCAACTTCCAAGGCGGCGATTCAATCGCCGGTCGCGCTGAATGTAGAGGTTCCCCCGGTCGTAAAACGATCGAAACGGGTGGGGCCGGCCGATCCGAATAAGGTTCTGCACCTGGCGGTGAGCCTTCCCTACGCCGATCCCGAAGGGATGCAGGCTTATGTGAACAGCTTGAACGATCCGAAGAGTCCGCTTTATCACAAGTACCTCACCCCGGACCAGGTGGGGCAGTGGTTTGGACTTCCCCAGACGGCCGTTCAGAGCGTGGTTAACCATTTGGAATCGAAAGGAATCAAGGTCACTCTCGTGGGAAAAAACCACTTGAGCATCTTGGCCGACGCCACGGTAAGTCAAGCAGAAGCGGCGTTTGGGACGACGATTAACCAGTACAAGGCGGCCAAGACGGAAGCGGGAAATCCCGATTACGTTGCGAATATGTCCACGCCGAAGCTGCCTCCCCAGATCGCTCCGTTTGTGGCGGACGTGACCGGGTTGGACACCTTCACCAAGCCTCAGCATCGGGCACTGACGCCCGATCAGACGCGTACCCTTTATAATCTAGCGCCTGCCTACAACGCGGGATATCGGGGAGAGGGTCGAACGGTGGCGATTTCGAACTTCGATGGGTTCCGACTGACTAACGTTCCCCTCTATTACTCGCACTTCGGATTACCCACTCCATCTGGCGGCGTGGGTAGCAATATCACGGTGGTCACCATCAGTGGCGGCGCGGGAAGCGGAACAGCACAGGGCGAAGCCGATCTGGATATCCAGATGGTGCTGGGAATGGCTCCTCTGTGCAACTTCATCATTTACGATGGCGGTTCCTCCGATTTAATCGGAACGCTGACTCGGGAAGTGAACGATAATTCGGCAGACGTCATTTCCGAGAGCTACGGTTGGAATATCTCCACGAGCACGGCCAACTCCGCGCACAATCTCCACCTCTCCATGAGCGCCCAGGGCATCACCTACATGGCGGCTTCGGGAGACTCGGGGACGACCATCGAGCCATATTCCTATCCCAACTATGACCCGGAGGTCTTGATGGTGGGGGGTACGGTGGCGACGGTGAATGGTTCCGGTGTTCGCACTTCGGAGGTCGGCTGGAGCGGAAGCGGCGGCGGTTGGAGCACCAAATCTTTCACCTGGAATACTCGCCCGTCCTGGCAGGCAGGAACCGGGGTTCCGACGACGATTAACTATCGTATGTCACCGGACGTCTCGCTCCATGCCTCCAGCGGCAGCGGCGCGTATCAGTTCTATTACAACGGTTCGCTGACCAGCGGTTACGTTGGGACCAGCTTTGCCTGCCCCGTCTTTGCGGGATCCTTGGCGGTGGCGGAACAAAAGATCATCGCGTTGGGTGGCCTTCCCGCAAACGGAGCGGGCAAGCAACGATTCGGACGCATTCAAGATCTGTTCTACTCCCAGAACGGGCGGTCCGACGTTTGGCTGGACATCACTTCCGGCAGCAACGGAACCTTGCCGAATGGAAGCAGTTCTACCTGCACCACCGGTTGGGACACGGTGACGGGTTGGGGCGCGATCAACTTCGACGCCTTCGTCGCGACGCAGGCAGGAACCCCCACGCTCCCGGCCGTTCCATCTGGATTGGTCGCGACGGCGGGTAACGCCCAGGTCTCGCTGAGTTGGAGCGCCAGTTCTGGCGCGACGAGCTACAACGTGAAACGCGCCACGACGAGCGGTGGTCCCTACACCGTGATCGGCACACCCACTTCACCCAACCTCATCAACACGGGTCTTGCCAATGGGACGACCTACTACTATGTGGTTTCGGCGGTGAATTCGGTGGGAGAGAGCGCCAACTCCAGCCAAGTCTCGGCAACTCCGGCGGCATCTACCAGCGCCCAACTTCTGTTGAATCCGGGATTCGAGAGTGGTTCGGCAAGTTGGACGGCCAGTTCAGGCGTGATCACGAACTCCACCTCTCGCTCACCTCATGGTGGCAGTTACTATGCTTGGTTGAATGGCTATGGCCGAACTCACACGGATACCCTGTATCAGCAGGTGACCATTCCTTCGACGGTCAGCAGCGCGACCCTTTCCCTGTATCTGCATATCGATACCTCGGAAAACACGTCGACCGTTCAACGAGATAAGCTCCAGATCCAAATCCGAAGCACCAGCAACGGGGTTTTGGCGACACTGGGGACGTTCTCTAACCTTAACGCGATCAGCGGATTTACGAAGCTGACGTACAACCTGAACGCCTATAAGGGACAGACCATTCGGGTCTATCTGGTGGGCACTGAGAACAACTCGCGGCAGACTTCGTTCGTCGTAGACGACTTTGCCCTGGACGTCAACTAGGCGTCTCCTTACTCGCGCCCCGGTCCTTTTGGGCCGGGGCTTTTTCCTGTGGGCTTCGCGGCGTTTCTGGAAGAGTAACGGCGAGTTATCAGTGGGCGTCTCATTAGTCAGCCATGACACGTCGGGGAGTGATTTTGACGATTACGCTGACCGTTGGTGGCTTGGCGGTGGGGGTGGGGGTGTTTTCCATCTTTCGTCACTTCGACTACCCCATGGCGGCGGGGGAGGCGAAGCAGGCTTTGGCAGCCTATCGGGCAGCGGGTTTGCCGGTTTCCGCGAAGGATCTGCCTCGAACCGATCAGTATGAGTCGGGCGTGGCCACGTATCTTCCTGAGTTCAAAAGGCTACTGCCGATCAGCACTCGCTCCTCATGGGAACAGAATGTCTGGGCGCCATTTTTTACGGGCAAGAAGCTCGACTTGGCGCGGCAGATCGTGAGAAATCGTGACGCCATCGAATTGGCGGTCAAGGCGTCCAAGTGCGAACATTTGGATTGGCAGACGCCGCGTTCGGATGAGTACCCCACTCGGGAATCACCTTTGGATTCCATCTCTCGGGCCACGCAACTATTGGCGATGCGTGGCATCACGGAGGCCCAGGCGGGGCGAAACCAAAGCTCGCTCAGGGACTTCACGGCTTGTTTCCGACTGCAAGACCGTCTGGATGAACCGACGAGCGACGACATGTGGATGCTGGGCGTGGAAAACTACCGACGCCTTTGCTACTGCATCCAGAAGGCAGCGGACTACGGGCGGAACGATTCCGCGTTTTTGAAGAAGCTCGCGGCCCTAATTGAGCAGCCCATTCCCAAGTACGACCTGACTTCCCTGATCCGGTTCGAGGCTTATAATTGCCTCGCTCAGGAACGAGGAGAGCCATTGGATCGGCAAATCGAAAACACGCGAACCCTAGCCACGGTGGTGAGAATTCAGCAGCTTTGGGTGGAGGTCCAGAAGCTAGTCGTTCGCTTCGGAGATGATTGGGATGGTCTCCGTCGAGCGGTCGACACTCTCACCGAGAGTTGGGCCGAAGAACCAAGCGAGACCCGAGCTATGGCGTCCTATCGGTTTCCGTATCTGCTCTTCTGGCCGGTGCGTAATCAGCGAATTTCGGTGCGCCTCGTGACCATGGCGTTGATCAAGGCTTTGCTGTTTGAACAGAAGACGGGGCAATTGCCCACGAGTCTTCAAGACCTACCAGGTCAATGGAACGACCCCTTTTCCTCCCGGCCGTTGCTCTTCAAACGGAGACAGGGACAGCTACTCATTTATGGGGTGGGAGAAAACGGGAAGGATGATAATGGCACTCAGTCAGATTTCTTTTTCACCGGATTAGGCGACGATATATCGGCTAGCTGCGCCTTGAAACGGTCGGGTGGGCGCTAGTCGATTTGATAAATCACCCAACGTCCGTTTTGCTTCCAGAAGTGGAACCAGGCCCTGAACTCCTTTCTGCCGAGGACCGTTTGCTCTATCGAATATAAGCGGTTTGGCAATTCCACGGTCCAGTCGCGGTTGCAAGCAGTCGGCATATAGCTGAACAGATATTTGTGGACGGTCTTCGTGACCGCGTACCGGGTCACTGCCGATTCATCGCCTTATTTCCCCGATCTCGTTGAGCCACCGTATAGTCGTTACTCGTCAAACTTCCCGCTTTGAATGAACCGTCGGTAGGCGGACGGGTGGGAGGTGATTTGGTCGATCACATGGCTCCATGTTTGGGGGGTGGTGGCGGGCGCGGGGATGAGCACAACCTATTCTGCTTTGCGTCATAACGATTCGCAAGTGAGAAACGTCGTATCTTTGGACTGAGGGATGAAGAGGCTAAGCAGAACGATTTTTTGGGGAGTTACTCTTGCGGTGACGGTGGCGGCAACTTTGGTGAATTGGCCGGCTATCGACAAGCTGCCGGGCAAAACTTCACTCGATGAATTCATTAGGATTCCGAATGAAACAGTTAGCGGGGCAATGCGGTATTTCCCGGCTCTGGCTAAAGCGTATCGAGAGGGCCACCAAGAGGTTCAGAAGCAAGTTCAGGAGTTGCTGCGGCAGGGCAAAGTTAAGGCGGCCAAGAGGAAGGCAGATCAGGAGATGGGAGAGTCTCTTCGTCTCAGATGATGTATCTGCCCGGAAACTGGATTGATCCCTACACGGGTCGCCCCTTGATGCTCAGAGTGGAACGGGACGTTTTCACCGTTTATAGTCTGGGGGAAGACGCCTTCGACCAGGGCGGCGACTGGGCGTTCGATATTGCGCGGAGCGTGCCGCTCCGTTTTGGAGACTCTCGGAAGTAGCAGGATGACGAAGCGCGCGGCAATTCTTTGGACGGTAGGGGTGATTGGGATCTCGGCGGTGGCGGCGGGGATTTATGCGGCGCTACAACGCTGGGATCGTCCACTTGCTTTGAGAGAGAAGGATTCGGCGGTGGCGGCTTACCGGGCCGTTGGGTTGCCCTGGGAGGTTTCCGACATGCCAAAGGGAGATACCGGACCGAAGAGCGCCGCGGCATTCGCACTGAGGATGCGAACGAAATTCGATTATGTTGGCTATTCCGAGTACTCCACGGATGTGATGGAGCCACTTTTGGCAAAAGGGAGCTACCGCGAGGCCTACCGACGGTTTCGGTCGAAATTTGGCGATACGGTCGACCTTTGCCGAGGGCAACGGGACAAAGAGACGCTGGGGCTGCCCATGGATTGGATCAACACCGCGGAGGATGACGCTGCGGCAGCGGCGGTGGCGGGAGCGGTGGAGTTAATGGCTGAATCCGGTCGCCTTGAGTACGCAAAAGGCGACCCTGAGCAAGCTTTGGCCGACTTTCGAATGTCGAGAAAGTTGATCTTGCTGGCGCGTCAATATCCAAATTTCGACCAGATTCGGGAATCAGCCAATCATGCGGAAAGTGCGTATGACGAGATGATCAAGTGCGCCATCCAAGCCCGAGGAGACGTCTCCTTTCTCCAAGAGCTGAGGACACTGGCTCAAGACTTCCCCCAAATTGATTTGACGCCATTTCTACGATATGAGTGCTGGAGCCACTTAGCTTTGATGCGCAGGTCGTCTCCGGCGGAGGACCGGGACGGCATTCCTCTGGTTTCCCTTGACCGGGCATTGTTGGTACGACAGATGCAAGCCTGGACTCGTTTCTATCCCAAGGCGCTTCCGTTGGTCCGTAAGCCGTGGGAACTGTCTCAAGAGGCGGCTCGTCAATCGGCGGACTGGGTGGCTCACAAGGGTGAAACCTTTGAGGACGTTTCGCCCTTGCCTGATTTGGAAAAACTGGACGTCGCGCTCAACGTTTTTGATGCCTCGGCCATGGTTTTGAGGGCAGAAATCGAGGCATTGCTCATGGAGCACCGGACGGGGCGGCTACCTCAATCGATCCGCGATTTGCCGGGCGAATGGATCGATCCGATCGATGGACAGCCGCTTCGACTGAGACGGTCAGACAAGTACCTCTTGATCTATAGCATTTCTTTCGACGAGGTCGATAACAATGGGCTCACATGGGACGATCCGGCGGCAGGCGATGATTACGACATGGTGGCGAAGATTCCTCTGCAGCGACCTTAAACTTGGATTCACCATCGTTGGAATTTCGTGACGATCTGGCAATCTTTCTCATTCCGTGGGCGCACTTTGGTGGCGAGGATAATGCCCTCAGCATCGCTCTCAGGGACGCCGTACCAGAGGCAAACACCGAGGATGCCGATTGGGTTCATCCCCAGGCGGATTCAGCAAATCCAGTACTTCTTACCAATAAGTAGACAAACGTCTTGCTATTTTGTTAGGAATCACCTAGACTATTCCCATGCTTACTGCCTTGACGCTAGGGTTCGTATTGGGGCCTTCTCTCCAGCAGAAGATCGACAATTCTAACTTCAAAAGCTATTTCGACCAATGCGAGCGGAAAGGGGCGTATTTGGAGAGTCCACCGGAAAATTCGAGCGGAAGTCCGCAGTTTTTGGGCAAGCTGACTGCGTCCAAGTACGGGGCGGATTCGATTGCGAACAGCTACGGGAAGTACGGATCGACGACGGGGCAAGAATCGATTTGGAATGCCTATAGTAAGTTCGGCGGCAAGTTTTCGGCGAGGTCGCCTTGGAACTCTTATGCTCGAAAGCCGGTGGAGATTCTGTATCGAGAAGGGACCAAGACTTATATTGCGGGCTATCTGACGGCGAATGCTTTTTATCGGGGCGAGATTGGGTTGCCGAACATCGATCCCAAGTACCTGGCGTACTGGTTGGATCGCGCTAAAGACATTCCCAAGTAAAGCTGAGTGCCGCTATATTAGGGAAGGTTTCCGATGAGTACTTTACTTTCCCTTGGTCTCTGTCTTCTCGGCTCGGTTCCGTTGGAGCAACCGGTTTCCCTTACCGTTCGGGCGGCGCCGGTGAGTCGGGTCTTGGCGGAGGTCAGCAAAGCCTCCGGCGTGAACCTGCGGGGGACGCCGAGTGTGGCGAAGGATGTGATGATCCTGAGCGTGAAGGACAAGCCTCTGAAGGTGGTGATGGCCAAGGTGGCGGAGAACCTACACGCACGTTGGGAGAAGTATCAGGACGCCTACCTTTTGGTGCGAACGGCAGCCGATGCGAAAGACGAGCGGGATGCGGAGAGGAAATGGCTGGAAGCGGGGGTTACGGCGGCCACCGAGATCTTTCGAAAAAAGCCCGATCCGGCGATGACGGAACCGGCAGCATTGGCGGGCCTTGGGCGAATGGTCGATGAGTTCCGGCAGGTGGCAGACGGGAAGCGGTTCAGCTTGGAGCGGATGAAGAAGTTGCAGGGCCTGGCCCCGGCTTACCGAGCGTTGCGGCGGATTTTGGCATTGATGCCCGCCGACGCCTTGATCCCCGAGGGCAACCGATGCTGGGTTTATGCGGAAACCCCGACGAAGATGCAGAGGGAGTTCCCCATCTCCGTTGGGGAGATCCTTTCTGACTACCAACAGGACCAAAAACTGTGGGCCAACGCTGCGGAGCAGACGTTTTCGAACGAGAAGTTGGGGACGCCGGTCGGCCCAAACCAGCAGGCGATTGGTCCGCGTGGGGTGGGCAAGGTGCTGTTCAAAGTGCAGCGCGATCTCGGAGCGACCACGATTTCCACCCGGCTTTTGATCTTTGATCGGAAGGGGTTCTCGTTGGGCGAGGCGTCCCTGCCCTTGCAGGCGGGGCGACCTGATTCGCTTCCTTCCGCCGAGGTGACGAAGGCGCCGATCAACTTCTCAAAGCTGACCGTCTTGCATATCCAAGGACAAAGAAAGCCGGACGAGCCGATGCCGGCCGAGTTGCGGAATCACTATTCGAACCCGGCGAGTTCTGACCCGTTGTCGCTGCTCGTCACGGACGGCGCGTTGAGCACCGGGAGCGCTTGCCATTCTGATGTGGTGGCGTGCTTGCCGGACAACACTTGGATCGATCTTGACAATGGAGTTGAGACGGTGGGCGACTATTGGCAAGTCGTACGGGCGAGCTGTCACCTTGAGAACAAGGACGGATGGCTTCAGATCCGCCCCTGGTTGGCCTCGGAGGCGCGCCAAGATCGGCTAGATCGCAAAGCGTTAGGCAATTTGATCGCGGGATTTCAGCGAGAAGGGCGTCTTTCCTTGGCCAATCAGGTCGCGTTTGTCAACGCGACCAAGCGCGAGGAGCCGGAGATCTTTTCCTTCTTCTACCTGGCCTATCTGTTTCACCACCTGGGAGACGAAGAGGTGCGGCTGCAGGACTGGAACGCACTGCGGATTTATGCGGGGATGACTCCGGTGCAGACGGAGATTGCCAAGGCGCAGCGGCCGGTGGACTTTCAGTATCTGTCCTCGGCTCAATTAGGGGTGTTGCAGCACGTGCTCTTTGACTCCTTGGATCCCTACCTGAAGCTTGAGGAGATGGTCTTGGAACGGGAACGCGAACCGGGGATGGACACCGACTACGGATTCAATCTGCGCACCGAGCCCACGGAGTTCTTGGGCAACGGGATAACCAGCAAAGAGATGATGTGGATCGACGACGTCATGGATTACCTGCTGGTGGGGCTGACGAAGGAGCGATCGGGGTTTGACATCGAAGACGGGATGAACCCGGTGGCGTTGGCAACGAATCTGTTTGAGAACGAGCGGCCGGATTTGCATCCTTGGATGAAAGACGAGGAGCAGGATGTGACTCGGAAGTACTCGGCGTACCGCTTGGGGCAACAGCGCCAAGTGAGGTTTCGGCTCCACTTTGGGGGTGGCGCTTATATGGCGTTGGAAGTGCGTGACAAGGGTTTGATCGACCGGCGAGCGCGGGCGCTGGGAGATTTACCGTACGAAGTCCGGAAGCGGGTTTATGATGGATTAGAACGGCTTCGAGCGGAGGCTCCGCCGAAGAAGGGGACGAACTAGATACATGGCGAATCGCAGACTGGCGTGGCTGATCATTGGCGCGGCAGCGGTGACGGTCGGCGGTGGCATTTTTTGGGGGATTCGCGAGTTCGACCAAGGGCAGGCCCTGGCGGCGATGCCTGAAACTCGGGCAAGGTTTGTGGAGGCCGGGTGGTCGCCCACCGAATCGGGTCTCCGGCTCGTTGGACCCTCTCCACCCCCTATCTCGATGAAACGAAACGACTTCAGTGTGCCGGTTCGCAACCTTAGATTTGGGAAACCCTCAGGACTCGTTTTGGGCGACGAGGCAAAGGGGTGGCAGGATGCGATCGATGCGGGCTCGGTGGATCTGAAGCGAGATTGGGAAACCGAATTCGATGCGGACGAGCCGGTCCAACTTCCTCTTGAACCGGGTCTTGCGTTCACTTATACGGCGGAGGACTTGGCCCGCGAAGGAAAGTTCGATGAGTCCTTGGCGAGGGTGGATTCTGCGCTTGGCTGGGCGAAGTTGGTGCGATCCGATCCGGTTTTGATGAGCTACGGACGGTCTCTTACGTTGGAACGCCAGATTGCCGTTTCGATGGACAGAATGCTTTCGAGGACTAAGGACGCTGGCTTCAGGCAGGAACTTCGAAAACGCTTAATCTCCCTCCAAGAAATCCCGCCGATCTTTCCCAATCTGCGTGGAGAGTTGGTGCTGATCCTCCGGTGGATGCCTTCACACGGATATTCGGCGGAAGCCTCCACGGTTCGCGTGATGGAGCGGGCCATTGTCCTGCGCCAAGAAATCGACCGCTTCCCGTTGGACCCGGAGGGGGTGGTCAAGAACTGGAATCAAGATCCCGCTTCGGGCACGATCACCCAACAGATGGCGGGGATCCTGTGGCCCGATATCTCACCCACTTTGGACTGGATCAAGAAGCGGCGGGCGGCGGTGGATACGGCGTTGGCGACGCCCTGAAGTGGGGGGGGGGGGGGGGGGGGGGGGGGGGGTGCGGGGTGCCGATTTCGGTGCGCCCACCGCAAGTGAGGGGGGCATCGCGTTTGGCGGTTCTTCTGATCTCGTTTTGCACACTCTTGTTTGCGCTCTATGAGCGATAGCTCTCAGTTCTTAGCCTCAGGGCTGAACTCATTCATGCGACCACCCGCAAAAACCGCACCCTGAGGCATCGCGCTTGAGAGTTGATGCCTCCGCCTCTTGAGGTGGAGGCGGTTGGAAGCGCTCGGTAAGGTCACCTCCACCGCAAGCGGCGGAGGCATGGAGCTTGGTGGCTCTCCTGATCTCGTATGGCAACGTCTGGCTCGCTCGATAGGCGATAGCTCTCGGTGGTAAGCCTCAGGGCTAGACGCTCTCATTTCCAATCCCTGGATACTGGCGACACCCTGAGGCATCGCGCTTGAGAGCTGATGCCTCCGCCTCTTGAGGTGGAGGCGGTTGGGAGCGCTCGGTGTGTTCGCCTCCACCGCAAGCGGCGGAGGCATCGCGCTTGGCCGGTCTAGCCTTGGAATCGTTATTTAACATTCGGTTAATGGAGCCTTAACCATCCGACAATATCTTTTCACACAAGATATTGCCCGTGGGCCAGAGGGACGACCAGAACGCGAATTTGATTCGGGGCAATACTGAGCTATTGGTGCTTGGGGTGCTTCGGGATGGCCCGGCTTATGGGTACTCGATCGCTCGGGAGATTGAGCGACGAGCCCAGGGTGTCATTTCCTTGAAACAGGGGAGCATTTATCCGTTGCTGTACGCACTGGAAGAAGATGGGCTGGTTTCGAGTGAGTGGAGCACCCCGGTCCGAGGTGAGCGGCCCCGGCGGATGTACCGCATTACCGAGAGCGGGCTTGCCGATCTGGAACGGCGATTGGACCTGTTTATTCGATTCTCGAACGCGGTTCGGCATGTGGTGCCGCCGCTGGAGGAAGGCTCGTGAGCAGCGTGATTCGGCTGGCGCCCGCCTCCTCAGAGACCCCGTCCCCCGATCAGAATTCGATTTTGGCCGACTACGTGGACCGGCTGGTGGCTCCGTTGGTGGGGCTGGTGCCGTACGAGCGGCGCGAGCGGTTTCGTAGTGAAGTCCTGAGCCACTTGGAGGCGCTGACCGAAGACCACATTTCGACCGGTCTCTCGGCAGATGAAGCCGCGAACAAGGCGGTTCGAGAGCATGGCGCGCCTCGGCCGATCTCCGAGAAATTCTTGGAGACCTGGTTTGAGAAGGGGGCGAGGGGGCCGCTGGAAAAGCGGTTCGGGCGAGCCAACTGCGCGGCGTTCAGCGTGTTCGTTTTCTTGGAGGCCATCTATCTGGCGTTCCTTCAGTTCCGGGTTTTCATTCCGTACGGCGTGTTCTATCGCTTGCCGCTGAGCCCGGGACAGATTCGGGAGATTTGGCCGATGCCATTGCCATTTCCTGAGTTCACCATTGGCTTTGTGGTCCTGATTGGCTATCCCATCCTGGTTCCGTTTTTGGGTGGATGGCTGGTGGGGCGGCAGGTGCCGGTAAGGGCGGGAGCGGCGGTTTACCATGCCTTGGTTCCGCTCATCCTATGCTCGTTTGCGGTGGGGGCGTTGCTCTTGCCGGTGACGGAAGGGCTGCTGTTTGCCCTGATTCAATTGACGTTTTGGTTGCCCGTGGGCGCGTTCGTCGCCCGCATCTCGTCTCAACTCGCCCGCGCCGACCGCGTGGGGCGCATGACCCCCTTTCGATAAAAAGGGCGCGGCTGCCACCGCGCCCGAGTCCGGAAATCCCCGCTAGAGGTATCCCAGTGAAGTACCAGTATACAACTCGCTCCCAAAGAGGCTTTACTCTCATCGAGCTCCTCGTGGTCATCGGAATCATCGCGATTCTGGCGGCTATCTTGTTCCCCGTTTTTGCCCAGGCCAAAGAAGCGGCCAAAAAGACCGACTGCGCCAGCAACGTGCGCCAACTCTCCATCGCCATGCTGATGTACCAGGGCGATTGGGACGGCGCCTATCCGATGCGCCTGGCGGGCACCGACCATCCCGAGGTGGAGCAGTGGATCGACATGATTCACCCCTACGTCAAGGCCGGTCAGACGGGGCAAACTTCCCCGCTCTCCAAGTGCCAGACCTTCATTCCCGCCGCGAATAAGCAGATCAAAGGATGGGGCTATGGCATTAACGGCCACCTGCACCCGGACGTGGGCGACACGCTCTCGCCGGTAACCGAAAGCAACGTGATCTCGCCCGCTTCCACCGCGCTTATCGGCGATAGCGTCATCGGCGACTTCTATGCTCAGGCTTCTCGACGCGTTCGCGCCGCCTTTGGCAACTCCAACAACACCAGCCCGTACAAGTTGGCTTGCGCCGATCTGCGCACTCGACACGGCGGCGGCAATGGCTTGAAGCTGAACGATGGCGGCTCCAACATGAGCTTCACCGACGGTCACGTCAAGTTCCTGAAGGCGGGATTCATCTTGACCCGATTGGGCATCCACCCCGAGGCTCCCGAACCCGGCGATCCGATGTTCTTTAACGGCAGCGCTGGCACCTACTGCGTAGGCGGCCCGGTTCTCGGCCCCTAGTCCCTTTCGTTCCTCTCTACGCGGTGCGTGCCCGGAGCACGCAGTGCGTGAATGCTCGGGTGCGTCGTGGAAGGCGGCGCACTCCCTACCCCTTTTTATCCCGCATGAAGAAGTTTGTATCCCTTTCCGCATTGGCGCTGGCGTTGGCGCTCCCTACGTTTTTGGTCGCTCGGCAGGCCACCGGTCCGGTCTCCCCGGCCATTCTCTACAAGCCGACCCCTCGCCCCGACCGCGTGATTTTGACCTGGGCGGCCGATCCGGCAACGACCCAGGCGGTTACGTGGCGCACCGATGAAACGGTGACGAAGTCGGTGGCTCAGATCATCGAGAGCGATGCCGGTCCCAAGTTTGAGCCGCAGGCGCAATCGGTCGATGCGAAGACCGAAGCGCTCAGCACCGACCTCGGCTTTACCGCTCACTACCACAGCGTGGTGTTCCGAAACCTCAAGCCCAGCACCGCCTATAGCTACCGCGTGGGTGATGGGCAGAACTGGAGCGAATGGTTTACGTTTAAGACCGCCAGCGCCAAGGCGGAGCCGTTTTCCTTTATCTACTTTGGCGACGTTCAGAACGGGATTCGGTCGCTTTGGTCGCGCGTGTTTCGCCGGGCGTATTCCGATCATCCCGAAGCCAAGTTCTTCCTTTACGCCGGCGACCTGGTGAACCGCGCCAATCAGGATGCGGACTGGGCGGAGCTGCACGAGGGTCCGGGGTGGGTGAATGGCTGTACCCCCACCATCCCCACCCCCGGCAACCACGAGACCGAGAAGGACGCGGAAGGAATCTATCGGTTGAGTCGTCACTGGCGACCCGAATTCACACTGCCCGAAAATGGACCTCGCGGACTGGAAGAGACCTGCTACACCCTGGACTACCAAGGCGTTCGGATTATCTCGCTCAACTCAAATGAGCGGCACCAAGATCAAGCGCAATGGCTTGAGGGTCAGTTGAAGAACAACCCCATGCGGTGGACGGTGGTCACGTTCCACCATCCCGTGTTTTCGAGTGCGGAGCGTCGAGACAACCCCGAGATTCGCGCCATCTGGAAGCCGATCTTCGACAAGTACAAGGTGGACCTGGTGCTGCAAGGGCATGATCACACCTACGCTCGAGGCGGACTCAAGAACGTGCCCGACCACGGCACGATGTACGTGGTCTCGGTCTCCGGCTCCAAGATGTACGACCTGAACCCCCAGTCCTGGATGAACCGTCGGGCCGAGGACACCCAGTTCTATCAGGTGATTCGGGTCGACAAGGACAAGCTGACGTACGAGGCGCGGATGGCGAGCGGAGAGCTCTATGACGCGTTCGAACTGCGCAAGCGGTCCGGTCAGACCAACCAGTTGGTGGAAAAGACGCCGCGCACGCCGGAGCGTCGGCGGAAGGCGGAGTAGGTTCTTTTGGGGGAGCTGAGCGTGGCTTTGCGTGGCTCTGCTTTGCTTTGCTTGCGCGATGCTTCAGGGGATGGTCTGTTCGGTTGGTGTCTCGGCTCTCAGGCTGACTTTGAGCGCTCTGGATTGTAGCCTCAAGGCTTTGCGCTCTAGGACTAGGGTTTTGTTTAGCTCGTCACCTTGAGGCATCGCGCTTGGATCTTCCCCTCTTTATCCTGATGGCAGAGGCATGGCGGTTGTTCTGCGTCGGACTTGATCGACGACTACAACCTTCGGGGTTGGTTTTCCTCGGTGAGTGGTGGAAACCGGGATGCCTCGGGGTGCGGGTTTTGGAGGCTCTCGGTTTTGGGATTCTCAGCCCTGAGGCTAGCGTCGAGCGCTCTGGTTTGTAGCCTCAAGGCTTGACGCTCTACGATTGAACGTTTTGTTTAGCTCGTCACCTTGAGGCATCGTGTTTGGATGTCGGAAAGTGCGAAGGCACGGAACCTTTGGCTACACGACCTGCGGTCGTAACTCGGGAGTCGTGATTGAGGTGACGCCGTGCTTGCCTTGCCGTTGAGAGGACGGAGGAACTGAATCAGGAATTTGATCCATCCTGAAACCAAATACGAGTACCGACGTAGGTTCTTGTGAGGATAGACTAGAGAGGTGATGCGCATTTCCCCGGAAAGGTGGAGGTTGACTTGGACTTCGGTCTTGACCGTTTTGGTGGTTGGCGCGCTCTCTCAGATCGTTCCTTACCTCTTGCACTTGGAGGCGGGAAAGATCGGAATTCCGTGGTCTCACATGGCGCTATTGATCGGCTTGGCTGCGGGTTGTGTCGGTCTTCAACGATTGCTGGCCCGGCATCCCCTTTTTCCTTCCTTTCTTGAGGCGGAATGGCAACTTCGTTTGTTCTTTTTTGTGATGGTGGCAAGCCAGTCGTACTCGACCGGGAGTTCCCAGATGAAGGACCCCGTCTTAGGATTGGTCGTTGCCGGCAACTATATAATCGCGACTTATTGCATTCAGGCGGTCTTCCGCCGCATCCGTGCTCAGATTCCGCCGGAAAGCGATCTCTTCGTTCCTTTTCCCGAGGCTTCCGAGAATTCACAACGGGCAATCAGGGATGAGATTGCCGGATGAGGCGCATCACTTGGGAACGCGGTCGGGTGGCTTTTCAGATTGCAGGAGCGGTTCTGGTGTGCGCTCTGCCGTTTGTCATTCTTATTGCTACCCTTGCGATCCCAGATAGCAACAAGCTTTCATGGCGTAATGCCGCATGGGTTGCGGGAGCGGTGGCGGTGGGCATGTTTATCTACACCCTCCTTGCCCGTCACCCTTTGGCCCGGATCAAGAAGGAGAAAGATGAATATCAATTTCCCTTTCACCAAGTTGGCCCGCCGATTTTGCTTAGCGCCAGTTTTGCCAGCGGCGTGACTAACAGGATGGTCGTAGGTTGCGGGTACCTATTGGTCTGCTACAGCATCAAGGTTCTGACGAGATCAATCAAGAAGTCGCTCCCCGAAGACAGCGAACTCTTTCGGCCCGCCCTCGTGGTAGACGAGCCTGGCGTGAACAACGAGGGTGTTACAAAGAACCCTAGCGATATGGAGATGATGGAGTTGAGGGGATCTTGACGACCGAGTTTGTGACGGCGAGACGGCGGTTTGCGTTGGAGGTGGTGAGAGCGGCCGTAGTGGCTTGTATTCCCCCTCTGATCCTTACTACGGTTACCTACTACGTCTGGGTCGGAGCCAAGAACGGGCTTATGATCGGGATCCTGGGGTTGCTGATTACTGGCGGGGTTGGGTTTGGCAACTACTGGAGGATCAATCGTCATGCCAAGCCGTTTTTGGCCAGCGAATTCAAGAGCGAACTCTTGTTGACATGCTGCCTGATGGGTGGAATCTTGCTGATTCGTGACCTTTATAAGGGTGTGGAATGGCCGACGCCGGTGGGCTCCCTCCTTCTGCCGCTCTGGGCGATCCTGTACGCCCTCTCGATCCGAACGGTACGGAGTCGGGTGGGCGCGGAGAGTCCTCTGAGGACACGCGAGGTGGCGGCTTGACACCGGAGTTCTTGGCGGCGCGGCGGGAGTTGGCAAGGCAGGCACTTGTCTCAACCTCGATCTGTTCAGTTGTGATCGCAGTGTTCTTCTCTGTGGGGATACATCTCCTCGTGGACAAGTCAGCGGCACGAGAAGTTAGGAACTTCGCAACAGCACTCGGCTCCGTGTTTGCAGTTTGCCAGTATGTACTCCTCGTTCGGCATAAGGATCCACTACAAGTTGCGGGGAAATTGAGGCATTTCGAGTGGATCAGCTTCACTTTGGTCCTTGGGATCAGTGCCCTCATCGACTTTCAAAGCGGTGTGAGGCTGCCTGTCCTTGTTGCCAAGAGTCTTGTTGTCTTGGTCACCGTTTTCCTCTCTTTGCACCTCGTAGGCCTCCACCTGAGGAAACTGCCCGCTGACGATCCGTTGCTGCAGGGAGGTACCCGTTGATGACGCCTGAGTTTGTGGCGGCACGGCGGGAGTTGGCTTGGAAATCGGCCGGGGTGTTTGGGTTGGCCGGATGCCCGATGATCGTCCTGACGACCGTGCAGCCTGGGTTTCCTTCGTATTCTCTTGGCCTCTTGGCCCTTGGTCTTGGGGCGGTTGCAGTCGTCGCATTAGTGGGAGTCCTCTTTGCGCTTGGTCCGTTCGTTGGGCAGCTTCCCCTCAATCGAGTTTGGTTCTTACGAACGCTCCCCCTCCAACTACCTGGCAGCGTAGCGATGGCACGTTTGGCGGGATCGGCCTGGATGTTCCCGGTCGCGTTTGCGGGCTTCTTGGCGCTGTATGGCGGTGGTTATGCCCTTCTCAGCTTGCTTTATGCGAAGGTGCCAGCCGATAGCCCCTTGCGACGGGATGAGGTCACGGCGTGACACCGGAGTTTTTGGCAGCACGACGGGAGTTGGCTTGGAAGTCGGCCGGGGCAGCGACGTGGGCAGGGGCGCCACTTGTGGTGGTGGGAATGATTCAACCGCTGGTGTCCAAACCGATTCCGCACTTTTTGGAGATATTGGTCGGATTCGTGCTGATTGGGTCGTTGATGGCGGGGTTATCTGTCTCGGCAAAGAAGGAGCCCTTCGTCAAAGTGGAGGAGTTCAACAACAATCTGGTGTTTAGCCTTTTTGGGCCAGTAGGATCTCTTCCCTTCATCTACAGGTTGTGTCAAAGCGTCTACATCGTCCTTGGAATGTTCATTGCCTACGCCATCTTTACTTTAGGTGGGCACACCCTGCTTCGCCGGGCTCAACGCCAATTGCCTGCAGACAGTCCGCTACGTCTCCCGCCTGAAGACTCCACTGTGTTGAGTGAGTCTGTGGACAATTGCGTCAAAGCGCACGAGGTCACGGCGTGACGCCGGAGTTTTTGGCAGCACGGCGGGAGTTGGCTTGGAAGTCGGCAGGGGCAGTGACTTGGGCTGGGGTTCCGCTTCTGGTGTTTGCCCTGGTCCAACCCCTGATGCCCGAACCCGATTCGAATTTCTTGGTGATCGCGGTGACGATGGTGATCGCTACGTCCTGGCTCGCGGGATACAAGGTCACGCGTGAGACTGAACCCTTTGTGAAGTCGAGATTTAGCTGGCACGATGCCGGAGATGTGTTGCCGGTTTCGTGCATTCTCCTTATCTGGGTTCTCAGATATTGTGGCAGTCCCTATCTAAGAGCTTGCGGGATCGTCGCCTATCTCATTTTGCTCATTGGTGGCGCCTTTCTCATCTCTCGCATCCGCAAGCAACTTCCAGCCGACAGTCCTTTGCGGCTCGCGCAAGCCGAGGTGATTGAACTGGACTTCATCCAGAGCCGCGCTTAGTTGCGAAGTTTGAGAGGCGCATGATGCCAGGTACCTCCCACCGGCGGCATGGGTTAAGCGCTCAGCTTTTGGCGCGCCCGGTTTGGCGAATTGGGGTGGTGGGAGCACTCGACGATCAGGAGCGCTCACGCCGGAGGACCGGCGCCTACATGACGCTCTGAGTTTGATTTCTCTCGGCGACCTTCAGAGCGTGATATAGTCGGCGGCCCTACCGCCGTGAGCGCGTCGGCTTCATGAGCGCTCTGGTTTGTAGCCTCAAGGCTCGGCGCTCTACGTTTAGAGTTTTGTTTTGCTCGTCACCTTGAGGCATCGCGTTTGGATGTCGTAATAGGGCGAAGGCACGTAAACTTCGGCTACACGACCTGCGGTCGTAGTGAGGGCGTTGGGGAATCCTATTTTAAGGTGATGGATTGAGGGCCTCCGTCATAGGTGACCACTCGATCAACCGTTGTTGATGAGTCAATATCTACACCTTTATTTCCTGAAACTAATACAATCCTAAACGTCCTTGACTTCAGCATCCCGGGGAACGCGCCCTTTCTTTTGCCGACGGTGAGGGTCTTTTGGGCGTCGTCCCAGGTGAAGGGGATTTCGGCGTGGACGCCTTGTTTCCACCTGGCGCCATCGTTCTCGTCTTCATAGAGCGTGAACGTTCCGTTCTTGCCCGGATAGATTCGGATTTCAAGGGGATCTACCTTTTGGGTGGCGTACTGAATCTCCGGTCCGTAGGGGAGGATGGTTCCGGCGCGGACGAAGAGGGGGAGGCGGGAGATGGGGGCTTTGGCTTCGATCGTTTGGCCGCCAGCATAGGTCTTCCCCGTCCAAAAATCCGTCCAAGTTTCGTTCTTGGGAAGATAGACAGATCGCGACTCCGCTCCGGGGCTAACAACCGGGCACACCATGAGGCCGGGGCCGAAGAGGAATTGGTCCGCGATGTCATAGACCGCTGGGTCGTTTCGGAAGTCCATGACCAGGCCGCGCATCATGGTGTCGCCCTGATTGGCGACTTGCCAGGACGTGGAGTAGATGTACGGCAGGAGGTGGTAGCGGAGGCGGTCGAAATCGGCGAGGATCTTTTGGGTGGGCTCGTCGAATCGCCACATCTCCTTGGGCGCGCCGGTGCCGTGGACGCGGAACATGGGACAGAAGGCGCTGAACTGGAACCAACGGGTGAACAGTTCTTGGTAGCCCTTATCTGAGGGATTGCCGCCGAAGAACCCGCCGGTATCCGTGTTCCAATAGGGGATGCCGCTTAAGCAGAAGTTGAGTCCGGCGGAAATCTGCTTTCGGAACACTTCCCAGGTCCCCGAGATGTCTCCAGACCAGGTCACCGCTCCGTTCCGCTGCTGACCGGCATAGGCGCTGCGGGTAAGGATGAAGGGACGCTTGGCGGGGTTCTCTCGAAGGTGGCCTTGATAGACCGCTTGGGTGTGCAGAAGCGGGTACGCGTTGAAGACCTTGGCGCCGGGGCCGGCGGCGGTTTGGAAGGTGCGGTACTCGCCCCATCTCCCGCCGAGTTCAGGCTCGCTGGCGTCCAGCCACCAGCCATCCCAGCCGTACTTGAAGATCTCGCGCGAGATCTGGTTCCAATAAAGGCGGCGGGCGGTGGGGTTGAAGGGGTCGTACCAGCGGCCCTCTCCGGCGGGAAAGACATAGGGGATGACGGTGCTGTAGAGGGCGCCCGCCTTTAGAAGTTCGTCCGCGTTTGGGCTCTTGTTATCGAACTTGGGCCAGACGGAGATGATGGCGTGGACGTTCTCCGCATGGAGGTCGTCCATCAGCTTTTTGGGATCAGGATAACGCTTGGGATCAAACTCGTGCGAGCCCCAGGGAGCGGGGCTCCAGTACTGCCAGTCCTGGATGATGCCATCGATGGGGATTTGGCGGCGTCGGTACTCTTGCACCACGTCCAGCAGTTCTTGGGAGCTTTGATAGCGCTCTTTGCACTGCCAGAACCCCCAGACCCACTTGGCGAACATGGGGGCGTCTCCGGTGAGCTTTCGGTAACCGGAAATCACGTCGTCCGGCTCGGGGCCATAGATGAAGTAGTAGTCGAGGGCATCCGCCGCTTCCGACGTCCAAGTAAGGTTCTGATCCTTGGCGGGTCGACTCCAGGCGAACCGCATGATCGCATCGAACTGGTCTTGGTAGTACTCCAGACGGACCTTGTGGCGGGAGTTGGCTTCGAAGCGGATGCGGCCAGAGGTGGGCTTGACGGCGCGAGAGGTCCAATCGGTAAAGACGGGTTTATCGTCGATCCAGAGTCGAACGCCGTCGTCGGAGATTCCTTTCAGCACGTACTCGCCCGCCTCTTTAGCGAGGAGGGTTCCGGTCCAGCGGACGGCGTAGTGATCGTGCGGCAGACCGGGAGGTGGGGTTTTGGTCCAGTCGAAATCGATGATGGGGTCGGTGCGAGTGAGGGCAAGTTTTTGAAAGTTCTCGTCCGCGTAGTAGCGGCCGGTGAGTCCCGGCTTGCCGTCTTCGTCGAAAAGCTGTTCCGAGGGCACGGTTTCCTCGGGGCCAGACCCAACGTTGACGGTGGTGATGGCGGGGTTATCCCAGAGGATGCCGTAGCCCTGGCTAGAGACCATCATCGGCACGGCGACATCGGTGTTTTTCTGCTGAAGCGTGACCGAGGATCCCCGGTAATTCATGCTCCCTTCTTGGTGCTGTCCCAGTCCGTAAATGGCTTCCCCGGGGGCGAGGGCGAAGGACTGTTGACTCTGCTTGGTCTCGAGGTCGCCGAGTTTGTGCGGGGTCAGGGACCGCGCGTTTTCCTTCAGGATCAGCGCGCCGGTGGGGTCGTAAAAGGAGAGGGCTTGGGTGGCTTTGTCAAAGCGGATTTCGAACTTGCCGGTTTTTAAGATCAGGGTGTTTTCGGTTTCGACCGGCTTTTCTTTAAAGGGTTGGTAGGAAGCGGTGACAGCGAGGCTGGGCTTGGCTTGGCCGTAGGTGACGCGAACCATGTTTGGGCCGTAGGCGCGCAGGTAAAGCGGCGTCCCCTCCAACATGATCCGAATCACGCCGTCCGCTTCGACCACGGGGGTTTGGAGCATCACGAGGGGGGCAAGCAAAGTCAACATTGGTCCGGCACGTCCTGCGCTCTAGGATACACGGGGCGATTCCCCCGGCGGTCGCTCCGTTTGGCTCGACCGACTTTTACATTAAGAAGCTAAATTTAAGAAGAAAGAGCCTTGCTGCAACGATCAAGTCAAACTATAATCCCATCATGCTCAAACCTATCCTTATAACAGTACTTGGGCTCATGGTTGCGACAGCGGCATTTGCCCAATACGATGAACCTGGGTACCATATCCTTGCGTTTGGCGGAGGCGCATGCAATTGCCCTCCACGCGCAGTCGGTACTATTTCTGGAGCAACGAGCGGCCCCACGGGATGGCTAACCGTAGATGCTCCTTGCTCAAACGATGGCGTGACGGTGCCCTGGAATCACTACGGCAGTCAGGTTTATTCGTGGAGTTTCACTCCGCCCGCTGGCGTTTGCTACGCGTGGTCGATTATCTATGCCACAAGCAGCCCAAATGTCCAGATTCCGCACTGCACCGGTGGCAGAGTTCCAGCTACCGTTAACCCTTACAGCGGCGTGTTTATTGAACTACCCGCCTCGACCCCATGTCCGACTCCTGAGCCAGTTGATCCGGTGGATCCTAGCGGGAGTTAAAGGATCCAATGCGCGCCAGTCATTTCCTGATCATGACCTTGCTGCTAGGAGCAAGCAGCCTCGCCACGTCACAAACGGCCAAAGATGTAGATAAGACGGTCGATGCCTGGAAGAAGAGCCTGAGCAGGGCCTTTGATAAGGATGCCCGCGCAATCTTGGTCGACGTCGACCTTTCCAAGGCGCCGATTGCCATTAAGAAGCCATTATCAAATCCCTTTGGGGAGGCGATGATGGCGGCCTTCATGAATCGGACTTATCTAGAGGGGACGGAGTACATTACGCTGTCACGCTCTCGCGAGCACATGCTTTCCGCGGAGTCCATCGCCAGTCGTACAATCTTGGATCAACTTCTTGCCCTCGGCCCCGAGGTGATTCAAGATCTTTCCAAAGGGCGTCACTTTAGTGACTTACCTATGGAATCTCAAGTCGCGTTCGCCCGCATCGCTTGCTCATTACAACCCGGGATGGTTGAAAACATGATCGCGGGAGAGGACTACGAGGTGAAGGTCCAAGTTGTCCCTGTTCTCCAATATGTCGATCCGAAGGACCAACTTCGTCACAGCTTGCCAGTTCCCTCAAAAGCAAACCCAATGCGGCTGAACCGGGGCGTGGCTCCGGCTCCAGTCGAACCGAGAAAGCAGCAGGAGGGCTTTCCTTTGGCAACTAAGGGTGACTTGGACTTCGGTAAGGGCGATCTCGTTTCTCTCTCGCAGTTGCTTAACAAGGCGGCCCAGAAGTTTAAGATTGACTTCGACTACGACCGAAGGTTGGCAGGCACCGCCCTTTTTATTAAAGGACAGTGGACAAAGGAGGGGTTAACGGAAGCGCTGGCAACCGTGTACAAAATTGACCCACCCAAACCACCGGTGAATCGCCTCTCAGTTCGAGAAGGCTTACGTAGCTTGTTAGAAGGTCCCTTGGCTGGACTCCTTGATGGCAACCTTTGGGCAGATGAAAAAGATCAGCCGACGGCAAGGGAGCTTCTCAAGGGAAAAGACCTTACTTATGAAGATCTCATCAAGAAATCGCCTTCTTGGGCGCAGTACTTGGACAGAGGCGCCCTCACCCCAGGCTCTCTCGTTTCTCTACGACTCGGACTCCAGTTAAGCGTGACGGGTGCCGGCACGATTCCCCTTGCCAATTCCGTGGCTAACAATGAGACTCAGACTCTTCCCGTCACCACTAGGAACGAGGCAGGGTTTATCATCGTCCCGTAGATATTCTCTTTGGCATTGCCTTGGTGACTCGTGACCCACAAGTGCGAGTCACCATCGCCATGTCCCGACCAATGGTCCTATTCCTCTTGGCATCCTCTAAGCCTTGCCGTATGATCCTCAGCACTATGTCGCGTCCACGTCAAACGACGGGCCGATAGGGTGTTCCGGGGCAAGGACCGGGAGTCCTGTTGTCCCTCTTCACTTCTTCTTGAACATCCCTTTGCGGGCGGTTTCGCTCGTGCTTCCTTTGTCGGGGCTTATCCTTGCTCGCGTCCGGCGTTACCTGCCATGGGCAAGAACAAGACAGCATTACAGATTAAAAAAGAACTCGAAGTAGCAAAATTGGCCGCGGTACAAGCGGCCCTCAACAAGGCGAATAGGCAGGAGAAGGCCAACCGGACCGAGTCGAAGAAGCGGAAAGACGCGTTTTTCTTGGGGCGGTTTCTGGGCATACCTGCGCATTCAAACAATGTGATTCGTTCCCGGGACGCGTTTCGCGCTCGGAACTATGACTTGGGCAAGCAGGCGCTGGCTTATGTGGACCATCTTTTCCGCCGGTTCCCCACTCCGTTCTTCTTGTACCGAGCGGTGCTGAGTCGTCAGGGGGTGGAGTTGGTGTTTGGCCCTCAAGAGGCTGATCCTGAGTTTTGGCGGGATTGTGGGCACCGGACGTATGCGCGGTGGTTCATCATCGTGGCGCAGGGCGGGTCTCTGGCCAAGGAGATGAAGGGGCAGTTGACCAAGAAGGAGGTCCACTGGTTCCTGCAAGCGCCGGACGAAAACAGCATCACCCGGAACCTGTTTTGGGCGAAGTGCGCCGCCGCGGGGGTGCCTCCCAAGCTGTGTCAATTCCTGACCATCCGGATGGCGAATCCCAAGCTCTTAGAAGCACTGGGAGACCGATTGCCGGACGTGATTCGGTTCTACGCGACGGAACATAAGCTGATGGGAGATACCGAGTTGCGGTGGATCACGGACTTCGTCATTCGCTCGATCGCCAACCCGGATTTCTCTTTCAAAGGGCGAACGTATGGGTCGATGTACAAGCTCACGCGGGAATGGCACCGAACCGTTCACGCCTCGCGGCCACGCAAGGCGCTGGAATGGGAGAAGCGATTCCGCGACTGGGATCTGACTCTGAAAATCGGGCGGGTCCGCGCGATTGAGCTTTACACGACTCGGCTCTTGGAAGAGGAGGGCGACCGGCAGCGGCACTGCGTGGCGGGCTATGACGAGTTCTGCGCACGGGGAGTTGCGCAGATTGTCTCGATGCGGTGGTTTGCCGAGGTGGACGGCGTGAAGCAGGAAGTCAGTCGCATCACGATGGAAGTCTCGCCCGGCAACCGAACGGTCGTACAGATCCGGGGGCGATACAACCGCAAAGCGACGCACCAAGAGATGCAGCATATCCGCGCCTGGGCCGGAGATCTCGGGTTGGGGATCTCGGCGGAGGCATAGACCTTTGCTGTGCTTGGCTTTGGCGTTTTTGCATTCAAGGCAACGGGAGAGAACCGTTGTTGGTCCAGGCGATGCCTCCGGGTACGGTGTTCCGTTTGCGGAGGTATCCGGTGGCGACATGATGCTCTGCCGTCCACCATTCGGGATCACAAACCGAGCGCAGTGTAGGCGTCAGCCCCCCTGACGTGGGCGCGTTCTGTTTCAGGGCGCTCTGTTTGGGAAGCGCGCGTACGACGGGGGACCGTCGGATTGGTCGTTTGCCGAGCGATTTCAACCGCCTAGCGCAATGTAGGCGTCAGTCCCCCTGACGTGGGCGCGTTCTGTTTCAGGGCGAGATGTAGGCGTCAGTCCTGCTGACGTGAGCGTGTTCTATTTTCAGGGCGCTCTGTTTTTCCGCGCATGTACGACGGTAGGACCGTCGGCTACATTGCACTCTGTATCCATAACGCGTGAATAAACACAGGGCGCAATGTAGGCGTCAGTCCCCCTGACGTGAGCACGATCTGTTTCAGAGCGCTCTGTTTGGCCGAAGCGCGTACGACGGTAGGACCGTCGGCTACATTGCGCTCTGTGGTTCGTAACATGTGAATAATCACAGAGCGAGATGTAGGCGTCAGTCCATCTGACGTGAGCGTGTTCTGTTTCAGGGCGCTCTGTTTGGCCGAAGCGCGTACGACGGTAGGACCGTCGGCTACATTGCGCTCTGTGGTTCATAACGTGTGAATGGACACCGAGCGAGATGTAGGCGTCAGTCCATCTGGCGTGAGCGTGTTCTATTTTCAGGGCGCTCTGTTTTTCCGCGCATGTACGACGGTAGGACCGTCGGCTACATTGCGCTCTGTGGTTTGTAACATGTGAATAATCACAGAGCAAGATGTAGGCGTCAGTCCTCCTGATGTGGGTGTGATCTGTTTCAGGGCGCTCTGTTTGGCCGAAGCGCGTACGACGGTAGGACCGTCGGCTACATTGCGCTCTGTGGTTCATAACGTGTGAATGGACACCGAGCGAGATGTAGGCGTCAGTCCTTCTGACGTGAGCGCGATCTGTTTCAGAGCGCCCTGTTTAATCGCGCGCGTACGCGTTGCTGATCTGGAATCCTGCGGTCTTCTGAAATCGAAATTCGAAATCAAAATCTGCCGATCCCCTGCCGGTATCATGAACCTCTAATCTATGGCGATGAGACGGCGGCGGGCGGGGATTTCGATGGGGGAGATCTTGATCGTGGTGGCGGTGGTGGCCGTCTTGGCGGCGATCTTGATTCCGTACGCCAACCGGTCGCGCAATAACGCTGAGCTGGCGGCCTGCGCTTCCAACCTGCGCGAACTAGGGCGGTCGATGATTCTGTACGCGACCGACAACAACGCCGGGATGCCGGGCGGAAAACCGGGGCCGAGTGTGGTGGACGGCGCGCCGGCGATGCTGGCCTGGGGGCAGGAGATCTATCCCTACGCGGGGACTCCCGATGTCTACAAATGCGCCCAAGACCCGACGGCGGCCACCGCTGGCAATGACGTGGTCTCCTACGCGGTGAATTCCAACCTCTCCATGGGCACGGTGCTTTCCGAAGCGCCGACGATTGCCCGAACCGTAATGTTCTTTGAAGTCAGCGGCAGTTCCTCCGCCATCCAATTCACCGGCGACCACCCTTCCAAAACGGCGGTTTCGGCGGCGGGCGATGGCACGAACACGGGCCTTTTCTCCACGTCCACGGGCCCGGGCACGGTGCTGTACGCCACCGGAACCTTTGCCAACGCGGGTCCGGCCAGCCGGGTGGACACCTTCCGCGGGCGGGAGCCCCGACACGGAGGCGGCGCGAATTATCTGGCCCTGGATGGCCACGGCGTCTGGGCTCCCGCCGAGAAGATTAGCGCCGGTCGCTCGGCGGCCCAACCGACGTCTCCCGAGTCGAAATCGGGCTGCAAGTTCCTCGGCGTGGATGCTCCTTGCGCGGCGGGCGCGGCGGAGGCGGGGCACGTCTTGTCGTTTAGCACGCGGTAATTGGTGATTGGGAGCTCGACAAATTCTGACGTGATGCCTCAAGTGTCTTTTCGATGATTGGAACTGAGCTTGGAGGCTAACACCGAGCGCTCTGGTTTGTAGCCTCAAGGCTTGACGCTCTACGATTAAAGTCTTGTTTTGGGCGTCACCTTGAGGCATCGCGCTTGGATCGTTCCTTTTCGATCCTGATGGCAGAGGCATGGCGGGTGTATTGCGTCGGGCTTGACCGACGACTGCGCCCTTCGGGGTTGGTTTATGTGTTTTGCGTGGTGGTAACGAGGATGCCTCAGGGTGCGGCTTTTGCAGGCTCTTGGTTTGCGGATTATTAGCCCTGAGGCTATCGCTGAGCGCTCTGGTTTGTAGCCTCAAGGCTTGGCGCCCTGCGATTAAAGGTCTTGGTTTGGGCGTCACCTTGAGGCATCGCGTTCGGATGTCGGAAAAGGGCGCAGGCAAGGAACGTTAGGCTACACGACTATTGGTCGCAAATTGGCGACCCTTGATGGAAGCCCGAACCGCAAATCGCGAGTCGCCAGTTCCTTTTGATGCACGAGGTGGGGGCGGTGCAGAAGCGTTCTTCGTGATCGCCGCCACCGCAAGCGGCGGAAGCATCAACAAGGCGACGGTCCTACCATCGTGGGCGCTCTGGTTTTGGCAGGGCGTTCTGGGGTTGATCGCGATCACGTCAGGGGGACTGACGGCTACATTTCGCTCGGTGTTTATTCGCGCGTTACGAACTACAGAGCGCAATGTAGGCGACGGTCCTACCGTCGTGGGCGCTCTGGTTTTGGCAGGGCGCTCTGGTTCAGATCGCGCTCACGTCAGGGGGACTGACGGCTACATTGCGCTCGGTGTTTATTCGCGCGTTACGAACTACAGAGCGCAATGTAGGCGACGGTCCTACCGTCGTGGGCGCTCTGGTTTTGGCAGGGCGCTCTGGTTCAGATCGCGCTCACGTCAGGGGGACTGACGGCTACATTTCGCTCGGTGTTTGAAATCGCTCGGCAAACAACCAAAAACGACGATCCTACCATCGTACGTGCGCGGCCCAAACAGAGCGTTCGGGTTCAGATTACGACTGGGCGGGGATCGAATGGTGAACTCCCATTTAACGATCTCTTTCGACTTGGGCGTTTATAATGGGCCATGCCCCTGGTGACTGCGCTGACGCTCCTGGCCGCCCAAACGTCTTCCCTTCCTCTCCAGCTTCGATTCTCTGAGCCCGCGCCGTCTTTTACCGAGTCTTGCCCCGTGGGCAATGGCCGGATGGGGGGGATGTTGTTTGGGGGGATCGACCAGGAACGGGTGGTCTTGAATGAGCAGACGTTGTGGTCGGGCGGGGAGTTTTCTCAGGACCGGAAGGACGCTTACAAGGTTCGACCGCAGATCATCGAGCTACTGAAGCAGGGCAAGAACAAAGAGGCGGAGGCCTTGGTCAATCAGGCTTATATCTGCGATGGGCCGGGTTCGGCGGGTGGGGGGCCGTTTGGGTGCTACCAAACATTAGGAGACCTAAAGATTTTCTTCCCCAGCGCGAAAGCATCGGTGTCGGACTACAAACGCACGTTGGACCTTTCCACGGCGGTCGCGGCGGTGAGTTACAAGCAGGACGGGGTGAAGTTCGACCGGGAGTTGTTCGCGTCCTTTCCCGATAAGGTCTTGGCGTACCGAGTGCGGGCGAGCAAGGCGGGGGCGCTGAACTTTACGGCGAACCTGGAGCGGAAGCAGGAGGCGATGGTTCGGGCGGATGGTCCGAATTCGATGCGGCTGGAAGGTCGGCTGAGCAATGGGCGAGGCGGCGCGGGGATGAAGTTCGTCGCGTTCCTGCGGGCGATTCCGGTGGGTGGTGGCGAAGCGACGGCCAGCAGCGACGGCATCCACGTGAAAGGCGCGAAGGAAGTGATTCTGCTGATGACGGCGGGCACGGACTACGCGGGACCGATTCCGGGCGAATGGGACGGCGAGAACTACGTTTCCGCGGCGCAGACTCGGCTGGAAGCGGCGAGCAAGAAACGATGGTCGGCGCTGTTGAACGACCACAAAAAGGACTACCAAGCGCTCTACAATCGGGTCAAGCTGGAGTTGCCGGACACCGCGAACTCGGGTCTTCCGACTCCGCAGCGCATCGAGGCGTTTGCCAAGGGCGCCGAGGACCCCTCGCTGGCGGCGCTTTACTACCAGTTTGGGCGGTACCTCATGATCTCCAGTTCCCGACCGGGTGGGCTGCCCGCCAACCTTCAAGGGCTGTGGGCGGAGGAGTATCAAACCCCTTGGAACGGCGACTATCACATCGACGCGAACGTCCAGATGAATTACTGGGTGAGCGAGACGGCGAACCTGGCGGAGACGGCCTTGCCGCTGACCTCGCTGGTGGAAGCGCTGACCAAGACGGGAGCGGCGACGGCGAAGGCTTACTACGATGCGCCGGGCTGGGTGGCGCACGTCATCACCAACGTTTGGGGTTACTCGTCTCCCGGCGAGAGCGCGTCTTGGGGGTCTACGAACAACGGCTCGGGCTGGCTGTGCGAACACCTTTACGAGCATTGGGCGTTCACCCAGGACAAGGAGTATTTGAAGCGGATCTATCCGGTGCTCAAGGGCTCCGCGGAGTTCTATCTCTCGACCTTGGTAGCCGAACCGACGCACGGCTGGCTGGTGACCGGCGTCTCCAACTCGCCGGAGAACGCGTTCCGACTCCCAAATGGCGATACCGCGCACGTGTGCATGGGGCCGACGATGGACACGCAGATCATGCGCGAGTTGTTTACGAACACCGCCGAGGCGGCGCGAACGCTGGGGCTGGATGCCTCGTTTGCACAGAAGCTGGACGAGACTCGCGCCAAGCTCGCGCCGACCCAGATTGGCAAGGCCGGCCAGATCATGGAATGGCTGGAGGACTACGAGGAGCCGGAGCCCCATCACCGGCACGTCAGCCACCTGTACGGCCTCTTCCCCGCCGATCAGATCACCCCGTACGGAACCCCTGAGCTGGCGAAAGCGGCACGGGTCTCCTTGGAGCGCCGGGGCGATGCTTCGACCGGGTGGAGTATGGCGTGGAAGATCAATTGGTGGGCTCGATTGGGCGATGGCGACCGCGCCTTCCGGTTGCTCGGCTCGCTCCTGAAACCGACCGGCAGCAAAGAGACGATTTATGGCGCAGGCGGAGGCGGCTCTTACGCCAACCTCTTCGACGCGCATCCGCCGTTCCAGATTGATGGCAACTTCGGCGCGGCGAACGGGATTGGCGAGATGCTGTTCCAGAGTCATCGGGAGCGTCCGGGCGAGCCGTACACCCTCCACCTCCTCCCCGCCCTCCCCTCCGCCTGGCCGTCCGGCGCGGTGGCGGGATTGCGGGCTCGCGGGGGATTGGAAGTGACGTTGGCGTGGTCAAAGGGGACGTTGATCGGCGCGGAGATCACGCGGACGGCAGGCTCGGGCGCGTTCCGCATTCGGGTGCCGGACGGGATGCGGGTTGTGGGCGTGGTGACGCCGGTGACCACACGGACGGTGGCTCCGGGCGTGGTGGAGTTGGAACTGGCGGTTGGGCAGAAGGTGGAGGTTGGACGGTAGGCGTTGGGTGTTAGGTGTTAGGCGTTAGGGATGAATGGTGGATATTTACTATTTCGAAATGGTAAATGCATCCGTCTAGGAAGCTGAGCTTTTTGAACTGACCGACGAGTCGTGAGCCCTTGACAGGTTAAAACCCTTTTGAACCGAATCCTCATCTCAAACGAGGTTCATCGGGACGGCTCCGTGAGGCGGGCGCCGAGGGTGTGGAAGATGAGCACGATCAGCAGGGTGCTGGGGAACACGAAGGCGAGGGCTTGCCACGCGCCGATGAAGAATCCTTGCGCCACGGTCGCGCCGGTCGCCCAACTCACCGCGAACGCCCATCCGAGTTCTCGGCGCGGTCGGAGGTTCTCGCCTGCCAGTAGCAATGCGGCGAAGACGACCGGGAGCAGCCACCAGGCTTGGGCGATGCTGGCGATGGAGCGGTCCGTGGTCATGGCAAAGCCGACGAGGAAGGGCATCGCCGCCAGCAATCCGACCATGAGGGCCACCATCCGTTTGGAAGCTCTCTCCAATCGTTTCCGCATGTTAGGTAGACGGTTCCGGGGGGCGGAGGGTTGCGGAGTCTGTGGGCGGTGTCGATGCCTCGTGAGTTTGACGAAGTGGCAGGGGTGCTCTGAGGTTGGGCGCGCTCACGTCAGGGACATTTCGCTCTGTTATTGTTTGCGCTCTGTTGGTTCAGGGCGTGATGTGGGCCGGTCCTGCCGTCGTGGGCGCGCTGGTTTTTACAGGGCGCTCTGATATAGATCGCGCTCACGTCAGGGGGACTGACGGCTACATTGCGCCCTGTGACTATTCGCGCGTTATGGATACAGAGCGTAATGTAGGCGACGGTCCTACCGTCGTGGGCGCGCTGGTTTTTACAGGGCGCTCTGAAACAGATCGCGCTCACGTCAGGGGGACTGACTGCTACATTTCGCTCTGCGATTATTCGCGCGCTATGGATTCCCGAGCGTGATGTAGGCGACGTTCCTACCGTCGTGGGCACTCTGGTTTTGGCAGAGGCGCTCTGGGGTTGATCGCGCTCACGTCAGGGGGACTGACGGCTACATTTCGCTCTGCGATTATTCGCGCGTTATGGATTCCCGAGCGTGATGTAGGCGACGGTCCTACCGTCGTGGGCGCGCTGGTTTTGGCAGAGGCGCTCTGGGGATGATCGCGCTCACGTCAGGGGGACTGACGGCTACATTTCGCTCTGCGATTATTCGCGCGTTATGGATTCCCGAGCGTGATGTAGGCGACGGTCCTACCGTCGTGGGCGCTCTGGTTTTGGCAGAGGCGCTCTGGGGTTGATCGCGCTCACGTCAGGGGGACTGACGGCTACATTTCGCTCGGTGATTGGTTGCGCGTTGTGGATTTCAGAGCGAAATGTAGGCGACGGTCCTACCGTCGTGGGCGCTCTGGTTTTGGCAGAGGCGCTCTGTTTCAGATCGCGCTCACGTCAGGGGGACTGACGGCTACATTTCGCTCTGCGATTATTCGCGCGTTATGGATTCCCGAGCGTGATGTAGGCGACGGTCCTACCGTCGTGGGCGCTTCGGCAAATCAGAGCGATCTGAAACAGATCGCGCTCACGTCAGGGGGACTGACGGCTACATTTCGCTCTGCGATTATTCGCGCGCTATGGATTCCCGAGCATGATGTAGGCGACGGTCCTACCGTCGTGGGCGCTCTGGTTTTGGCAGAGGCGCTCTGGGGATGATCGCGCTCACGTCAGGGGGACTGACGGCTACATTGCGCTCGGTGATTGGTTGCGCGTGGTGACATACCGAGCGGGATTGGGGTGGGGGCGATTGATCTCTAAAGGACGACGTTCTTGGCGCGCTTTGTTCTGGAGCGACAGTGAGATCGAGAGAAACCGCTCCTTAGAGACTCGGGGTTAAGGTTGCTTCTGGTAGCTCCCGCCGTAGGACGTCCACTCGCCCGGCTTGGTCCAGTTCACTCGCACTCGGACCAGGTTGCCCACTATCTCTGACTTCATCCGCTTGAATTCTCTCTCGTCCGTCCCCTTGGCGTTGCTCTCCATAGACGTCACGCTGAGGAAGAGAGTCTGGCCGTCTGAGGTCCAGGTTCCGTTCCAAACGACTCGGACCGGATGAGTGAAGGGGTAGCTGGGCTCGATGTAGTTTCGCTCAAACGTTCCGTCGGCCCTCAAGTCGTAGTACATGTTCTTGCCACCGGACTCCATCCACTTTCCCAACAGCCGTGGCGGATGGCCAGGGCCGGTGGCGCGGGCGAAGAAAAAGAACGCGACGAGCGCCAGCACCAACGCGACGAGGATCAGGCGGATGGTGAGATTCATTCTCGGGTTAGAGGATTGAGCCATGGCAAGACACGCTACTGAGGGTTAGACGGATTCTAGGCGTTCCAAATTCGCTACCGAAGTTGCATAACGAAATTTAGCGAACATCGAATGCGTCGGCAAGAGGGGAGGGACTTTTCGCGTGCGGCAAAAAAAAATGGCCAAACCTCGTTTGGCCCATTGAATCGCTATCTTCTTTCGTTATTGATTCCGTGCCCAATGGGCTCTGAGCGTAGGCGATCATGACATCGGAGGCGAAGAAGACTCGAAAATGCTCCCGCCGTCCCCTCTGACTCCTGGCTCCTGGACGATTCAATAAGAAATCTGGACGATATCATTTGGATCGTCTGAAAGGACTTCGACATCATGAAGCTCGATGGTACTGATCACGTGCGGGAACGGAAAGTTTGGTCGGCGTTTGGCTTCTCATTTGAGAGCCCGGAGGATGGAGGTTCGGGTGGGGTCTCGACAGGGGAATCCGGCGTTCGATTGGTCGGACGAGGCAAGTTGGGAGCCGGCGCTGGAAGGGGTGAGTCAGGTGGCCGTGGTGTACGTACCCGATCTGGCGATCCCGGGAGCGGCGGAGACGGTGGGGAGGTTTGCCGAGCGAGCGCGCGGGCGAAGGCTGATGCTACTCTCTGGTCGCGGAGAAAAGGGCGCTCAAGCGGCTGAAGCAGCAACTCTGGCGGTAGACTCCCGCGCCACTGTACTGCGATGCGCGTGGTTTTCCCAGAACTTTAGCGAGAGTTTCTTTCAGGACGGCATCTTGGACGGTGAACTTTGTTTGCCGGTCGAGAAGGTCTTCGAGCCTTTTGTGGACCTTGACGACGTGGCCGAAGTGGGGGCGAAGGCGTTGGTGGAGGGAGAATTTCTGGGCGAAGTTTTGGACTTGACCGGCCCTCAGTTGATGACTTTTCCGCAAGCGGTGGCGGAAATTGCCCAGGCGGCGGGGAGAGACATTGGGTTCCGCACCGTTCCCTTGGACGAGTACGCATCTTGGATTTCAGATGCCGACGCCCAGTGGCTGATCCGGCACCTCTTCGCGGAAGTTTTGGACGGGAGAAACGCTCATCTTTCTGATGATTTGCGGCGAGCCCTGGGGCGGGATCCCCGTCCGTTCTCGGTGTACGCACGGCGGGCGACCAGCTTGGAGGCGTGGCGTGTATAGATTTGCTTTCCAGGCAACTTGGATCAGTCATGCGCTGGTGGCGGGAACGTTTTTCGCCTTCTCCGCCTTTGTTATGGCCGCGCTGAGTCGGATGGACCCAGCGATGGCAGCACGCATGATGAATTCGATCAATGTGGCGATTGTCCGATCTCCCTTCATTCCGCTCTTTTTGTTTTCTGCCGTTATGAGCGTGGTGTTGCCAATTTGGGCTTGGCGCGTCGAAGGACGACTTTCGGTAGGGTTGGCAATTTCTGGAGCGAGCTATTTGCTGGGAATTCTGGTGGTGACGGCCACCTTGAACGTACCGATGAACGACCGCCTGGCGGCTTCCGATTCCGCTCAACTCGCTCAAGCTTGGGCCAGTTACGCTGGCCCCTGGACCGCTTGGAATCACGTTCGAACCCTTGCGGGAATCCTCTCGATTCTCGGCCTCTCCCTGACGGCCAAAGGCTAATTTATGAAACTTTAAGATTCAAGTTTACTTTGTGACTTTTTGACATATAGTGACATTCAGAGCGTGTGGACCAGCCGGAGTTGAGGGGTCGACCGGGCTGCCGTCTCGGCTTGAGACTTCAGTTGGGATGACCGTGGGGCCAAACCACTGAACGGTTCCGCATAGCTTGGTTGGTTAGACGTTTTTGCATCAAGTATCCCGGCGTTTAGATTCGACCTGATCGTCTTTTGCCTACCTCCAAACCGGCCCCTCTGTGGCAGGAGGGGCCATGCTTCCTTTGAGCCGGAGGAAGGGTCCCAAAGGATGGCCATTTTCCCCGTGTTCACGGTTTGAGCCTATTCCCCGTCAAGCCATCTCAAAAACTCCTTTCTTGACAGGTTCTTTTACTCTCACACAGTCTCCGTTTGGTCGAGATCAAATTTTGGATTTGGGACTGGCTTGGTTGAACTTGGGCAAACTAGAAGCCGTGCTGATCTCCGCGCTCGCGTTCACCGTCACCCTCACCGCTCCCCAGAACCCCATCGCTCAAACCGCCTTCGCCAAGGCCCTGGAAAACGTCCTGAGCATCAACCGGATTCAGTACGACCCCAAGCACTTCGACAAGAGCGGCCTCTTGGACGGGAAGCTGGGCAAGTTCTTGCGGGCGGGCGGAGACTACCAAGAACCGTGGACCCGTGACGCCTCGATCAACTCCTGGAACGCGGCCAGCCTTCTGGAACCCCAAATCGCCAAGAACACGCTCTACGCGGTCCTCGACAAAAACGAAAAAGGTGAGCCCATCGTCCAGCCGGACAACCAGTGGTGGGACAAGGTGATCTGGATCTATGGCGCGTGGAACCACTACCTCGTCACCGGCGACCGGGAGTTTCTCAAGGTCAGCTACGGCGTTGCCACCCGGCTCCTCGCCCTCATGCGCAAGGACCATTTCGATTCCGAATTCGGACTCTTCAAGGGCCCCTCGTTCTTTAATGACGGCATCGCCGGGTACCCCGCCCCGCCCGCGCCCGCCGAGGATACGGGAAGCACCTTCGTGCTGGACCACCCGAACACCGACCGCATCATGGCCCTCAGCACCAATTGCCTTTACGTGGCCGGATACCGCACCGCCGCCAAGATGGCCGCCGAACTGGGCGAGCCCAAGGGCGAAGAAGAGAAGTTAGCCGCCGAACTCACCCAGACCATCCGAAAGCGATTCTGGATGCCCAAAGACGGTCGCTTCGGGTACTTCATCCACGGCGCCGCCCCGCTTCGGGGCCAACTCGATGCCTCGCAAGAGGGAACCGGTCTTAGCTACGCCATCCTCTTCGATATCGCGACCCCCGCCCAGGCCCGCTCCATCCTCTCCCGCACCCACCGCGAACCCCTTGGCATCGTCGATGTCTATCCCCACTTCGAGCGTTACTCCGACGCCCATCCCGGTCGGCACAACGTCTTGGTTTGGCCGGTGGTGCAGGGACTGTGGGCCAGAGCCGCCGCCCATCAGCGGGACCTCAAGGTCTTTAATGAGGAACTGACCCACCTCACCCAACTCGCCCAGGGCAGCCAGTGGAACTTCTACGAGATCTATGACGGCAAATCGGGCAAGGTGGAAGGCGGTTGGCAGTCTGGCATTCACTTCGGCTCCGTCCCCCACCAAACCTGGTCCGCCAGCGCGTACCTCAGCATGGTGCTCAACGGCGTCTTCGGCCTGCGCTTCTCAACCACCGGCCTCACCTTCCAACCCCTCGTCCCTGCCGAATGGTCCGGCGCCAAACTCACCGGCATCGCCTACCGAAACGCGACCCTCGATATCCAGATCAAGGGCCAAGGCTCCCACCTCGCCTCCCTCACCCTCGACGGCGTCCCCTCCATCACCGGCAAAATCGCCCCGTCCTTGCGGGGCAAACACACGGTGGAGCTGGTGGTGGAGTGATCTAATCCAACAAACTGCATGATTAAACATACAAATATCTAAAATAAAGACCTGTGTGGTCTTCATTTTGATAAAAAGTATGCTAATACATACATTGTATGGATGAGATGGGCAAAGCGCTGAGGCTCAGGCGGACGCAGTTGGGATTGTCTCAAGAAGAGTTGGCAAACCTCGCCGGGTGTCGCCGCCTGTTCGTCCACGAACTCGAAACGGGAGCGACCAATCCGCGCTTGGACAAGCTCATGGCCATCCTCAAAGTCCTCGGCTGTCAACTCTCGATCGAGCCCGGGCGAGGCGAAGTGGTGGTGAAGCTCGATGCCCGCCACTGACGTGGAATGCGCCGACGTCTATCTCAACGATCTACGGGTGGGGCTATTGGAAAGGTTGCCCAAGGGGAACCGCTTCACCTATCAAGTCCAGCCTCCCCACCCCATCGCGTTCAACCTCCCCTACCGGCCGGAGCCCTACGAACAAGAGGGAGAAAACCTGCCCCCCTTCTTCGCCAATCTGCTGCCAGAAGGTCAGCGACTGAGCGCCTTGATCCAACGGGTTCGGACCTCTCCCAGCGACATGTTCAGTCTGCTCTTGGAAGCGGGGCCGGATTGTGTGGGAGATGTCTATGCCGTCCCGGAAGGACAATCCCCTCATCCGGAGCCGCTTCCCACCCTCCGAAGCCTGAAATCCGCCGATTTCCAGGCGCTGTTTCAAGAGGTTCTCAACGGTCCGCCGGACGTTTCCATTTCCGGCGTTCAGGAAAAGCTCGTCATCTCCGACGCGATGCAAACCTTGCCCATCCACGCATCCGCCATTGGCTCATCGATCCTTAAGCTCTCGCCCCCGACCTTTCCGCACATCGTTGAGAACGAAGCACTCTTTCTGGACATTGCCAAGCGGTGCGGATTCCAAGTCAACTCCGCTCGCATCGTCACCGATCGAACCGGCAAAACCGGCCTCCTCGTTCAACGATTCGACCGTCTCCGCCGCCCGGGACAACCTCTTCTCAGAATCCACCAAGAAGACGGATGTCAGTTGGCTGACCGGTATCCGGCGGATAAGTACCGACTCTCGCTGCGACAGATCGCCGAGAGCATCCAGACCTTTTCCGCCGCCCCCGTCCCCCAAATCCTAGAGCTCATCCGCCGCTACGCGTTTGCGTATCTCATCGGCAATGCGGATCTCCATGCCAAGAACGTCAGCCTCTATCTCGAGCCGAACTCGGGCCTGGCCGTTCAGACTCCGCTCTACGACATCGTTTCCACCGCGGCGTACGCGCATCTGGAAACTCGGATGGCAATGAAGATGGACGCGAAGGACGACCGCTTCCGTCTCGGAGACTTCGTCGCCTTCGGCTCAAGATTTGAGGTGTCGGAATCGGCCATCGTGCCGAACCTGCAGAACCTAGCGTCCAAGCTGGAAGCTCAAGTGGGACGCATCCAAACGCTTCCTTATGCGAAAGAAGATCGAGAGCGCACGCTCGACCTGATCTCGCAACGCCTGACGCGACTCAAAACGTGAACTAGCGGATCGCGGAGTGGTTGCTGACCACGCCCGATGTATCCCGGTCCAAGGGCTCCAAACCATTCATCATCGCCACCGCCTGGTCATGGCTTAGCGGCTGGCGAGGCTCCGGGGCGTAGTAGAGGTAGCCGCCGTACAACTGGAAATAGGGGTTGCGGTTGGAAAGGGCGCGCAGGATTTTTTGAGGATCGCCTTTCACCTTCATTCGGGCATCCAGGGTGCAGAGGATGCCGATCACGCAGGCTTCGTTGGTGCGCAAAGGAGTGTCGCCGAGGGAGTCGTTCAGATGAAGCTCCCGCATCCGTCGCCGATACGATCGTTCCAAGTCGTCCAAAGGATGCTTCTCTCCCGCCAGAAAGAGACTGGCCCGAGCGTGGGTTTGCTCCTTTAGCGCCAGTCTGGCGATGCTCTTAAACGCGTGGGTTCGGGAGTAAGGCATCTCGAAGTTGGTCCGCTTCACGATGTCGTCCAGCTTGGCCGCCACATCTGCGCCATTCTGGGTAACCACCACCACTTCGTACAGGTTGTACCGACGCTTGGCGCACCAGATAATCACGCCAATCGGGAGAGAAAGGCAGACCGCCACAATTCCCAACACCACCGGCAAGCTGGCCGGAGTTCCACCCCCTCCTGAGCCATATCGGCCATAGGTGCTGCCGTGGTACCCACCATGAAACCCGCCGCTAAATCCGCCTCCACCCCCACCACCGGGGGCGGCGATGGCCATGAACGCCAGTCCTAGGAGCAGGGCCTTTGTGAGACGAGTCTTAAGTTGCACGGTAAACCCAAGACGAGTATGACGCTCGTCAGGTTTCAGCCTTGGCCAGTAAGGCATAATCTCGCCGAATGTCGGCTTTTGAAGGGCGCTATCGCCAGATCGTCGAGGGCGGATTGCCCGGGTGGTTCGCGGAAGAACATTACGCGGAATTGACTGCTCATTGGCGAGATCGTTTGACTCCGCAGATTGCGGCGGGGGCCCGAATCTTGGAGGTGGGGTGCGGCGTGGGAAAGCTGGCCGCGTCCTTGGTAGCCATGGGCTACGAGGTGGTGGGGGTGGACATCAGCGAGACGGCAATCACCTTGGCACGCCGCAGCGTTTCCGACGCGAAGTTTGAAGTCGCAAACATCGGATCGGCGCTTCCCTTCCCCGAAGGCGAGTTCGATGTAGTGCTGGATAGCGACTGCCTCCATCATCTGCACGGCGCGGCACGAACGAACTTCCTGGGCGAATCGGCCAGGGTCTTGCGGGACGCGGGCTTGCTCTTGGTGAAAACGAACGTCGGCGAGCCTCCGTTGGAACATCACGAGATGTTGGGTTACGATCCGGGCACTCGCACTTCGCGGCGAGACGGTGAAATCGTGAACTATTACGCCTCGGCGGAAGAGGTCCTGGGCGAATTGGAAGCGGCAGGCTATCGGCTGGATCGGGTGGAACATTCAGGAGAAGCCAACGCTCAGCTTCTGGTCGACGCCATTCGCGGATGAGAGTCTCCTCCTGATGAGCAGTTCCGCTTACGCATAACTCGCATTCTGTTCATCTTTCGTTCATCTTGACGTCAGATTTTGTTAAGAAAACCCCTTTAAGATTGGTTCCGTGGTGTGACCATTTCGTTCACCTACACCCCATTCATGGATGGAAGGCGGGCTGATCTTCACGCGAGGTTCGCCGACCTGTTCCTTAAACCTCCCCCCAAAGAGGAGCCCCGCGCCAGGCGGGGCTTTTTTTCTTCTTGCGTCGGCGTTTTGCCAAGTATCCTTTTGCCCAGCGTCCTCCGAGGGAAACGATTGGGGCGGGAGGGGCGAAGGAAGTATTCAATGAGTAACGAAACGATGAAAGCATGGGTAATCGACAAGTTCGGCGGCCCCGAGGTTTACCGCGTGGCCGAACTGCCGATTCCCACTCCTGGCGAGGGCGAAGTTTTGGTGAAGGTCCAAGGTTCCTCGTTTAACCCCGCCGACTGGAAAGTGCGCGAGGGCCACTTTGGATCGCGCGAGTTTCCGCTGGTTCAACTCTTCGATGTCAGCGGCGTTGTGGCTTCAACAGGGGCGGGAGTGACCGAATTTGGCGAGGGAGATGCGGTCTATGGTGTGACTTATACGGGAGCCGCCGCCGAGTACGCGGTGGTAAAAGCCGACCACTTGGGTCCGCGCCCGACGCTGATGGACCCCGCCGATGCGGCGGTGGTTCCGGTGGCTGCGCTGACCGCTTATCAGGCGCTATTCGACCACGGCCAGGTGACGAGCGGGCAAAAGGTTTTGATCCATGCGGGTGCGGGTGGCGTCGGTTCCTTTGCCATTCAGTTGGCGAAATGGGCGGGAGCATTTGTCTACGCCACGGGCAGCGCCAGGAATCATCACCTCATGCGCGAGTTGGGCGCGGATGAGTGCATCGACTATCACTCGGCCAAGTTCGAGGAAGTCGCCAAAGACGTGGATATGGTGCTTCATTCCATCGGTCAGGATCAGGTTTCCGCTTCCCTTCAGGCGCTCAAGCCGGGCGGACGTTTGGTCGCGATCTCCGCCGATCCATTGGCATCCGAGGCCGAAGCCCAAGGCAAGGTGGCGATTGGCTTCAGCATGGTTCCCGCCACCGAACAACTGAGGAAACTAGAGGGTCTGATTCAAGACCTCATCGTGCGACCCGTGATCGATACGGTTGTGCCGTTCGACCGGTTTGTGGACGCGATGAACGAGGTCCAGCAGGGACACACGGTCGGCAAAATCGGTCTGCGCATCTAGAAGACTTTTGAGGGGCGATTCCAAGGTGAATCGCCCCTCTTCAATTGTTGTATAGTCGCAATAGTCATTTTGGGCATGACCAATGCGGCTCCATGGTTGATCTTCGTCTGGTGATTGAGAAGGGCCCCCAGGATATCGGGGTCACGCTTTACGATGCCCAGGGTCGGCCGATCATCGCCGAGTCTTCTACTTACGTCCCCGACCTTTCCCTCCAAAGCGCCGAACAGTTGGGACGAGAACTCGCCTCGGTAGGTTTGCCCAAGCGCGTCCGGCAAACCTTATCGCGTCGAATTGGCGGAGCCCCCGTTCGACTCTGGTTGGATGTGAAGGATGCCAAACTGGCGGCATGGCCGTGGGAGTACCTTTGGCTGGATGAGTACGACTGTGGCCACCTGGCCCAGCATCCGCTGGTCAGAATCTTGCGCGGAGACGGCGTGGCCGCTCCTTGTGTCTTACGGACCGATGCCAGCACGCGCATTCTGCTCGCATTCGCCGATCCTCAGTCGTCCGAATTCGGACCATTGCCGCAGGCGGAGGCTGAGATGGACGACATTCGGCGGACCTTGGATCAGGACGACCGGTTCGAGGTCCGAGAGTTACGCCACGCGACGCCGGACAGCCTGCTCCGCCAAATCGGCGCGTTTCGACCCCATTTGGTCCACCTGATCGGGCATGGAAAGGGGCGGCCCAGTCCTTTAATGGCGATGGAGACGGGGGTGGTTGGTCAGCACGCTCCGCTCTATGGCGAACAACTCGCCCAGGAGATGAAAAAGGCCCAGGTTCAGGTGGCCATTCTCTCGGGTTGTCACACCGGGGCGGCGGATGGGAGCGTTTGCGCGGAACTGGCCCGAGCGAAAGTTCCCTACGTCATCGGCATGCAGTCCGCCATCCACGACTCCACGGGCCCCCTTTTCTCTCTCATTTTCTACCACGCGCTCGTTCGTGGCGACGCGCTGGATACCGCGCTTCACCAAGCTCGCTGCGCGATCCGGGGATGTGGAAACGATTGGGCGGCGCCGGTCATGTTGGTTTCGGAGGAGACGCCGGAGGCTCCGGTGGCGAGGGTAGATGCCGGACCAAAACTTCCCCCCACCGCTATCCGACCGATTGTGGGCAGGGTCCGGGAGCGGCAAGATCTTTGGCGAAAGCTGCGGCAAGAAAATCGTCGGATGGTGACGATTTGTGGGATGGGGGGAATGGGCAAAACCCGCCTGGCCCAGCAGATACTGGAAGACCTCCAATGCGATTACCCTCAGTCGACCCATTGGACTGCCTGCGATGGCTTGAGCTTGCGAGAGCAAGTGATTGGGGCGAGCGCGCAGTCTCTGGGGCTCTCGGCCGATTCGACCTTGGAGGCGGTCTGCGAAGCGGTCGGCGACTCTCGGCGGTTGATGGTGTTCGATTGTTTCGAACGGGTCTGCAAGGAGTCCGAGGTCTTGGATCGGATGCTGACCCTTTGCCCTCGCCTCCAGATTTTGGTGACCAGCCGCCACGTCCTTAACTCACCTTGGGAGCACGCTTACGAATTAAAGCCTTTGTCCCGTCATCGATCGTTCGATCGATCGGAGCGGGTCGAGCTCTTGCTCGAGGCGGCTCAGCAGGCTCGTGGAGACTTGCAGCCCACACCCGAGGTGCGCCGGAACCTTCAGGAGTTGGCGGACTTACTGGAGGGCGTTCCCTTGGCGATGATTTTGGCGGCGGGTCGGCTGCGGTATCTGTCGTTAGTCGAATTGACGCATCGCCTGCGCATCCGATTGTTAGATACACTGCGAACTCCTGGCCAGCATCGAGGACGCCATGCCAGCATGCGGATCGTGATCGAGGATTCGTTCGATCTGATGGCGCCGGATGAGCGAAGTACGGCCTTTCAACTCTCCGTTTTCCAGGGCGGATTTAGCCTGGACGACGTCGCGGCGGTCTTGGGAACGGATGCCGAAGACCGGGTTCTGCGGCTGTGCGATCAGAGCATCTTCGTGAGCGAATCGACGGACTTCGCCACTCGGTTTAAGTCCCTGGACACTATTCAAGAGTTTCTTTCCGAAGCCTCTGCCGAAGTGGACCTACAAGCGGTGCGAGAACGACACGCGCGGCACTTCGTGGACAAGGCGATTTCCGTTCGGGAGCTCTTCGACGACGGAAAGATGGCGGAGGCGGCGGGGCGGACCTGGATGGATATGGGCAACTATCGAGCCGCGCTGGAGTATGCCGGGCCGGAAGATCTCCCCCGATTGGCCCGAGCCCTCGCAAGGTTGTTTTTGGAAGCGGGAGCGACCACCGAGTTCGACCTCTTGGCTAAACGCGCGGACGAGTTCTCGCGGCGGCCCGAGCAGCATCCGCTTCGATTGGAGTTGCTGGGATTGCGCGGGACCCGGCAGCGGCGGAGGCAGAACTATGAGGGGGCGGTGGCGCTCTGGCAGGAACGCACCGAGTTGGCGCGTGAGCACGGTCTGACCGAAATGGTCGCGGACACTCTGCTGGACATGGCCGACCTGCACTTGGCGCGAGAGGATCGCGCGGGTTGCGAGACGTGTTTGATTGAGTTCGAGGCACTCCCCGCCGAGGATGTTTCTCCCGGATTGCGGGCGAGCGCACTGCTCCTGCGCGGGAGGCTCCACCCGGAAATGAACGCGGCCGATCTGGCGGAGCAGGCGATTCGGCTCATTGAAGATCAGCCGCCCAGCCCTTCCAGCTTCTTCGTCCTGATCAACGCCGCCCGCATCTTTCGGACGGCGCAACAGCTGACCGACAGCGAGACCTATGCCCGCCAAATGGTGAAGAAGGCGATGGAGTGCCAGTACTACCACTACGCGGGAGTGGGTCTTCTCCACTTGGCAGAGACCTACCTGGACCAAGGCAAATCCGCCGACGCGGCGCGCGTGCTTATCTTGGCGATGGCGTTGGGAAAAGCCGAGAGCGGCAGCATTCTTCGCCGAGCCAAGAGCCGGGCCAAGGAGTTAGAAAAAGTCGGGGCCATTTCCCCCGCCGACCTGATTCCCGAACGCGGGACCGCCGCGAATTGGAAAACAAGAATCCAGGAAGCGATGGTTTCAGCCTCCGATTTTTGATCGGATGAATGGTTTTTGGTGTTTGCGTTAGCCGAGCAAGATGTAGCCATCAGTCCCCCCGACGTGGGAGCGTTCTGGTTCAGGGCGCGTACGACGGTAGGACCGTCGTTTTAGTTGATTGCCGAGCGATTTCAACCGCCGAGCGAAATGTAGGCGTCAGTCCCCCTGACGGAGGTGCGTTCTGGTTCAGAGCGCTCTGGTTGGCCGCGCGCGTACGACGGTAGGACCGTCGCCTACATTGCGCTCGGTGGTTCGTAACGCGTGAATAATCGCAGAGCGAAATGTAGGCGTCAGTTCTGCTGACGTGGGTGTGTTCTGTTTCAGGGCGCTCTGGTTCAGATCGCGCTCGCGTCAGGGGGACTGACGGCTACATTGCGCTCGGTGATTGGTTGCGCGTTGTGGAGGCGGAGCGGGATGTAGGCGTCAGTCCTGCTGACGTGGGTGTGTTCTGTTTCAGGGCGCTCTGGTTGGGCCGCGCGCGTACGACGGTAGGACCGTCGGCTACATTGCGCTCGGTGATTGGTTGCGCGTTGGGGACACAGGGCGGGATGTAGGCGTCAATTCTGCTGACGTGGGCGTGTTCTGGTTCAGGGCGCTCTGTAAAACCGGAGCGCGTACGACGGTAGGACCGTCGGCTACATTGCGCTCGGTGATGGGTTGCGTTGTGGACACAGGGCGGGATGTAGGCGTCAGTCCCCCTGACGTGGGTGCGTTCTGGTTTTAGGGCGCCCTGTTTGGCCGCGCGCGTACGACGGTAGGACCGTCGGCTACATTGCACTCGGTGATGGGTTGCGCGTTGTGGACACCGAGCGAGATGTAGGCGTCAGTCCTTCTGACGTGGGTGCGTTCTGGTTCAGAGCGCTCTGTTTTTCCGCGCGCGTACGACGGTAGGACCGTCGGCTACATTGCGCTCGGCGATCGGTTGCGCGTTGTGGACACCGAGCGAGATGTAGGCGTCAGTCCTTCTGACGTGGGCGTGTTCTGTTTCAGAGCGCTCTGTTTTTCCGCGCGCGTACGACGGTAGGACCGTCGGCTACATTGCGCTCGGCGATCGGTTGCGCGTTGTGGACACCGAGCGAGATGTAGGCGTCAGTCCTTCTGACGTGGGCGTGTTCTGTTTCAGAGCGCTCTGGTTTGGGCAGCGCGCGTACGACGGTAGGACCGTCGGCTACATTGCGCTCGGTGATGGGTTGCGCGTTGGGGACACAGGGCGGGATGTAGGCGTCAATCCTCCTGGCGTGGGTGCGTTCTGGTTCAGGGCGCTCTGTTTGGCCGAAGCGCGTACGACGGTAGGACCGTCGGCTACATTGCGCTCTGTAGTTCGTAACGCGCGAAAAAACACAGGGCGAAATGTAGCCGACGGTCCTGCTGACGTGGGCGTGATCTGTTTCAGGGCGCTCTGTTTGGCCGAAGCGCGTACGACGGGAGGACCGTCGGTTACATTGCGCTCGGTGATTGGTCGCGCGTGAATAATCACCGAGGAAAATTGGTGCTTCGGTTCTTGTAGGGGAGGGCGTAATCTGTTGGGGAGGGCTCTGTACGACCAACTTACTTACGACGGTAGGACCGATGCCTCGATTGTTTGATCTGTATTCGATTACCTGGAAAGGAATCTCAGTTACCTATCGAATCCTTGAGGTGAACAACCATGCCGAAAGAAATTGCCGTGATCGAACTAGCCGCCAATCCGAAGAAGAAGGAGCATTCCATTGCGTACCGGTCCACGAGTTGGCCAGACTTGACCGCCCTGATCGACGATCCCAAGGGAGTGATCGACGGGCTCTCGACCGAGTTTTCGATGTCGCCGGGTTCGAACGGCGTCAAGTTGGAGATTGCCCTTCCGGCGGTGATCTTCATTGAGCCTTATGAACTGAACCGGACCACGGCTCGGCTCTTTGACCTGGAAGAAGATTACGTCGAGGCGACGAAGGGGAAACGGGGGCTGGGGATTCGGGCGGATTTCTTTGCGAAGATGCTTCCCCAGGGCGGATTCATCGCGGAGTTTGCGAGTCAGACCCGGACGATTTACGTTCGCTACATTCCGCCCCAGATCAAGGCGCCCATGTTTAACCCGGCGGGCAAGATTACGCCTCAGACCATGATTATGTGGGAGACGGAACGAGGGAATATGCACTTCGACATTGGCAACGATCTGAGCGACGTCGCGCGTTTCGTCACGGACTATTTGGTCGATCGGGCCGACTTGGTCGATCGATGTATGAAGTCTAAATTGGACTATTCCGAAGATGTCGCGGGATCGAGATTCAAAGCCCCCAAATCAGCCTCGGTCATTTCCGGTGCGAAGACATCTCGTCGCACCTTTGGCGGAGACAAGAAGCAGAGTCCGATCATGATCATCGAGCAGGTGGACGTCAAGACCCGGAACGGTGGGACGACTCCTGGCTGCGTCTGCGTAGATGCCGACATCGTGAAATCCGGGAGCGGTTACAACGTTGAGGCCGCGATCATCAAGATTTACGCCCAGCCCTGTCCCTAGGCGGAGTGTCATGCCCGGAGGAGAGATCCAATCTCCTCTGGGTGGGCAGCAAGAGGCTTTTCGGGTGCGATTGATTCAATTAGTGCCCGAGCCATGTTAGGTTCACCGACCGAAGTCGGTTCTTTGAGTGCTTCCAGACGACAGAGCTGGAGACTTTCAAAAGGTGAACGAATGGCAATCAACAGATACGCAGTCTTTAAACTGAGCGTGGCAACGAACAATCCCGAATATGCGGTGGCCTATGTCTCCGACGACTGGGATGGACTCAAGAAACTTCTGAACAACCCGATGAAGGAGTTGCTCTCGTTGGCTCCCGCAGGCTCCATGCCCGAGATCAATCTGGTTCAGCCGACGGTCATCGTGCTGGAAGGGGTGGACGCCCGATGCGGAATTGGCAAGACGTTTGAAAGCATCTTCGACCTTCAAGTGCCGAAGAACACGCCGACGATGGCAGTTGGTCAGAAGTACGCGGAAAAAATTCAAGAGGCCGTTTCCCTGAGAGAACCCAAGAAAAACGGGATTTTCATGGCGGAGTTCGCGATCAATACGCGCACCCTCTATATCCGATATGTTCCCCCGAAGCCAGAAGATACGACCATCGCGTTCGACCCGGCGGGCAAGGTAACGGATCAAACGCTGATGATGTGGTCGACATTTAAGGGGAACCTGCACTTCGATATCGGCAACGACGCCAACAGCATCGGCACGTTCGTGACGGATTACATCACGGACCGGGCGACCTTGGTGCAGACGTGTCTCAAAAAATCGAACAAGAAACTCTTCGCTCAGTTTGGCGGGGTGCCGATGTCCGACAAGGGCAACGCCTTTGCCATTCAAATGGGAACCGAGTTCAGTGAGGACGTCCGGCTGCAGGACAACTGCAGCTTCTTCCCCATGGTCATCATCGAGCAGGTGGGCAAGGTCACCGAATCCGAACTGCGCGAGGACGATCCCGAAGAAGGCGACGATCCGGTTCCGGTGGACGGATGCGTCTGTGTCGATATCGATGTAGCGACGAACGATGGCGAACCTGGCGGAGTCTTTGAGCTGGGAACGGCGATGATTAAGATCTATGCCGAACCTTGTCCAACGGATGAAGGCGGATAATCGGCAGGCAGAACAACCCTTTCGGGCTCGGCGGCGATCTATTCGCTTCCGAGCCTGAATCTTAGCGGCAGGTAGACCTGAGTCGCCTCTTCTTCTCCCCCGAGCCAGGGAATCTGGAAAGCAAATCGATCGGCGGTCGACGAGAGGGGGATCTCCAACAATTTTTGAAGCCCGGCATGTCCATAGCCGGAGAAGTAGATTCCCAGGGCCTGCCCGGAGAATTCGATGCGAAGCGACTCGGGCAGCAGGATGGTTCCCACCAGATTCGCTTCCTGCAGGCGGAGGGGGGATTCCAGGCTGGGAAGTTGATCGGCTTCCAAGGGCGGATCGGCATCGAGGGGGTAGAGCGTCAGCGGAGAGGCGCTCTTGGCGGGAGCAAGGCTGAGGTCGTAGGCGCCCCCCTCTAGCAGCGAGCCCGCGTGCTTGATTCTTAGTTCAAAGCCTCCGTTCTGGACCCGGCCAATCCCGACGAGGATGGGAGGTACTTTGAGCAACACGGCGAGCTCTTGGCCCTCGATTTCGGAAGCCTCTTCCGGAGTCAGGCGGACTCGGACCAAGAAATCCCCGTCTTCGCTCACGGCCGATTCGATCGAAGCGGAACGAGTGGGTTCATCGCCTCGCAAGATAGGGGCGAGGGAACGATGGCGCGGGGGAGGAATGGGCAACCCGGAAAGGAGCGAACGGAAGAACGCCTCGGAAGCTCGGTCTTGCCTGACTCGCTCAATCAAGTCTTCCAGCTTCACCCGGGTTTCCGCGAGGCGCAAGGTGGCGGCGGCGGTCAACGAGCGGTTGAACAGGTCTGACCAGGCCCGGGCAACTTCTCCGGTCAGGTCGTCTCGGGTGCGCTCGCGAACGAGATCCGAACACGGTTTGGCCTGAAGGGAGCGCAGAATTCGCTGAACTTGGACCAGGTTCTTTCTGGCCGCCGGGATGCGAGTGATGGCGGCCCGAAAGTGGATCGACTCATCCTCGGGGAGGGCGTGAGCCAAGTAGCGCACCATGCTCGGAACATCGGGAGGTTCCGGGAGGTGGTCCCTCCCCAGAGGGATGGTCAGTCCCTCGTGTTCCAGATGCGACGATTCCTCGTTGAACTCGCTCATAGATCTTCTCCCATCTCCCTTAGACGCTTCCTGAGCGCTTCCAGGAGTCGATTGTTGCTTAACCAAACCGTCAGATTCCCTTGGTTGAACGAGGGGTACCCCGCGCGGGTTGCCGGTTCCGCCAGGCGCAGCAAGATGTCCTTTTGGGGAATTTCATGACGGTACCAATATTCAAACGCCAGCCTTCGCCATAGCCAGCCATCGGCCAAGATTTTGTCGGGATGCGGTTTCAGCGCCTCGATCAGGTCCTGAGTGATTCGGAGGAAAGGTAGTCGGTTTCGGCAGCGATCCACCAAGGCGTCGAGTTCGTCTTTCGAGCACTTAAGGTCCTCCCGGGCGACAATGGACTCGGCCAGGGAGCCATAGCCGAGACGCAGCACGATCATGACGACCTCTCGCGCGGTCCATTCTCTTATCCCCGGGCCCGATGCGGCGTTGCCCGTATGGTGAGCAATCAAAGGTCCGAGTTCCGGGGCGACATCCAGGTTCAGAATGGAACGCACGACTTCTTCCGGCTTCACCATGAGTTCGCGAAACGCCAAGTCCTTGAGGGTGGCAGGGTCCATCACCCAGCGGTCGAATTCCTCTCGAGAAACGGGCCGGCGCGGGCCGCTCACGAGGGGCTGGATCTCTGCCCATGGGAGTCGATCTAGCCAATAGAGCTGGGCGGCAAATACGCGGAGATCTCGCTCCGCCATGGAAACGTCTTCGGGCCAACCCAACATGACCTCGCCCGCCAGTTTGTCCACATCCAGCCACGGGGGCGTGGGCGGAGAAACGGCGATCTCGGGTTCGGATGCGTCTTTGTCTTTCTCCTTTCGAAGAATGGAGAGCAGCGCATTGGTGGCGATCTTTCTGAGAAGGTTGCCAAAGGCGTTCGCACCCTGCCATTCGATCTGACGCCGGACAACCCAAAGGCGGGTGACGGCGATGGTCAGGGCGTCTTCTCGATGCTCGGCACTGCAAGCAAATCTTTGCGAAAGTTCCCTTCGCGCCTTAGGCAACACGATGGGTAGGAGGCGACCCAGTACATCCGCCGCTCGGCCCTCGTCCTCTTCCTCAAGGAACGTTCTTGCCAGACGCTCTAACTCAGAGCCGCCCCATCCATCCGAGTCTAGTCCTGCCCCCATTCCTCTTTGCGTCCCCATCTCGACGCGCCGCAACCACGCGATCGAACGTTCCCACCCCCATCGCTCTGGCCGCGTACCGTAAGGATAACTGCTTGTATAAGTCATGGGAAGTCCTGAAGAGGAATTATTTTGATCCCCCTGCCGTGGGGCGAACATGGACCAAACGCGGTGGAGCGCCGTGATCTAACAACGTTTTTTGCCTCTTCCCTCGCACTTTGTTAGAAAGAGCTCTGCTTCTCGATTGTTAGGATATCGGCGGCCCGAAGCAGGCGACGCCAGGAGAGATAATGAAGACCTTTCAACCGTTAAACGGCCGCATGGGAAACCGGCTTCGCGTGGTGACCGCTTCCCTTCTCTTAGGGACCTTGACGCTGGCCCTGGGCAGCGAAGGGAACGCCGACCTGATCGAACTGGAGGGGCACTTTACCAAGGTTTGGTTTAAAGGGGCACGGCTTCCCGCCGATATCTTCTTGCAGGTAAAGGACGTTTCGCCGGAAACGCCCCTGGTCGGCATCGAGATCAAAATGGCCGATTTGGAGTCGGCGATTCTGAAGGCGGTGGGCAAACCGCTGGAAGATGGAACCCCTAATCAGGTGGACGTCGCCCAACTTCAAAAGGCCATCGCCGCGCTTAATCCGGTGAAGGACAGCGGCACAACCGTGAAGGCGTACCAAACGTTGGTCCAAGAGGTTAGCGGCAAGAACTACTGGTGCGTGGACTGGGGCTCGGCGATCAGCGATTCCGACCACCACACATCGCCCATGTGCCGACCGGTCGCCTTTCAGCACTTGAAGGATTCCCTCGTCATCGTGGCGAATCCCCAGGGCAGCTACAACGACCAGTATTGCGTGACGTTCGACGTCGCCAAGTTTCTGACGGACCACCAGATTCCGTATCGTGAGGGCGTCGAGATCAAGACTCCTCGCATCCGGTACGAGGGTCGCTTCGATTTCTCGTTTGAGAGCGATCTGGCCAACGATTCTATTACCCTGATTAAGGGGGCGATTAACGGGGACGGCAAATTTGAGGGAGAGAAGGCGAAGGGCGCCCAGGGAACGCTCAAGTTTGGTTACCAGGGATTTGGCAATTTCCTTCAGAACGCCCCGTTTAAGGAGCACTCTTTCTACAGCCTGAGCCTCGACGCCACTCTAACCAGCAATATCTTCGACAATGAGTCGAAGATCGAGTTCGGACTCTCTGGCGTGACCGACCTTTTGCCCACGGGGAAGGACATGATCACCGTGACCGGCGCCAAGTTCTTGACCAGTCAGAACAACCGGCAGAATACGTTTGTGTACGAGCTGTGCGAGCGGTTCGGGGATCGGCGATCCACCGATCAAGGCTTTGTCGCTTCCGACGACACCCTCGGTCCGATCTATGGCGAGGCGGCCCTGCAAGCAGGGTTTAGTACGTTTCGCGCCCTGCGTCACGTGCCCGATCCTGACCTCCACTTCATCGGCATCCTCCGCCCTCGCCTCAGCGTTGGGGTCCATGACTTATTCAAGAAGCAGAAATCACCGGTGACCTTGGAGGGGAAGGTGGACTTTTATTACTTGCTGAAGAATTATGGCGGCGGGGATAAGTTCGACACCAACGACAACGGAGCCGGTTGGCGCACGGTTTTCTCCGCCAGTCTGAAGTATGGCAACGACGATAAGTTCCTGCAATTCAGCGTGGAAGGCGGCCGCAACCCCGCGCAGGGCTTTGTCAAAGTCAAGCCCACGTATTCGATCGGTGTTGGATTCAAGTTCTAGGTCGTGGGCGCTCCGGTTTTGGCAGGGGCGTTCACGTCAGGGGGACTGACGGCTACATTTCGCTCGGTGATTGTTTGCGCGTGATGTCCACAGAGCGAAATGTAGGTGACGGTCCTGCCGTCGTACGCGCTTTGGCAAAACAGAGCGCTCTGAAACAAATCGCGCTCACGTCAGGGGGACTGACGGCTACATTTCGCTCTGTGTTTATGTGCGCTCTGTTTGTTTTTGAGGGGGATGTGGGCGACGGTCCTACCGTCGTACGCGCTTTGGTTTAACAGAGCGCCCTGAAACAGAACGCGCTCACGTCAGGGGGACTGACGGCTACATTGCGCTCGGTGATTATTCGCGCGTGATGTCCACAGAGCGAAATGTAGCCGACGGTCCTACCGTCGTAGGCGCGATGGCAAACCAGAGCGCCCTGAAACAGATCGCGCTCACGTCAGGGGGACTGACGGCTACATTTCGCTCTGTGTTTACTGGCGCTCTGTTGGTTCAGGGCGTGATGTGGGCGACGGGCCTGCCGTCGTACGCGCGATGACCAAACAGAGCGCTCTGAAACAGAACGCGCTCACGTCAGGGGGACTGATGGCTACATTTCGCTCTGTCTTTATGGGCGCTCTGTTTGTTTTTGAGGGGGATGTGGGTGATGGGCCTGCCGTCGTACGCGCTCTGGTTTTGGCAGGGGCACGCTGAAACAGAACGCGCTCACGTCAGGGGGACTGACGGCTACATTTCTCGCTCGGTGATTATGTGCGCTCTGTTGGTTCAGGGCGTGGTGATGGGCCTGGGTTATGGGTTGGGTGGTGTGGGTTCAGAGATTCGGGTTGGTGGGGTTTGGGGTGCTTTGCGTGTTTCAATCGAGCCCGGGGCGGGGTGGGGTTAGGCGGCTTTTTTGAGGGTGGGTTTGAGGTCTACTTTGAAGGCTCCGACGAGGTTGTCTAGGTCTTCGCTGGTGGCGGCGAGTTGGCTGGCGGTGATGCTGACTTCGTTGATTCCGGCGGAGAGTTCTTCGGCTCCGGCGGCGGACTCTTCGCTGATGGCGGCGACGTCTTGGATGGCATCCGAGACGCGGCCGGCGCCGGAAACCATTTCGATGACGATTTCGGCGTTTTCTCGCGAGCCGTTGGCCACTTCAGTCATGTTGACGTCCACTTGAGACGCCAGGCGGGCGACGGTGTGGGATTGAATCAGGACTCGCTCGGAGGCGTCCACGATCTTGCCCAAGGCGTTGGCGGCGTCTTCGCTCTGTTTCGCGCCCACTTCCACTTCACCGGTGGTGTTTTGGATGGCGCGAACGGTCTCGTTCACGGTGGCACGGACGTTTTCGATCAGCTTGGCGATCTCCTTGGTGGAACCTCCCGATTGCTCGGCGAGCTTGCGGACTTCCTCGGCGACGACGGCGAAACCTCTTCCCTGCTCTCCGGCGCGGGCGGCTTCGATGGCGGCGTTCAGGGCAAGTAAGTTGGTTTGGCTGGCAATGTCCTCGATGGTCTGGACGATGGCGCCGATCTTCTGACCAGCCTCATCCAATTCCCGAACCTTGGCGGCCGTCGTGGCGAATCGATCTCGCACGCGCTCCATGGCTTCCATGGTTTCTTGTACAGCCACGTTTCCGGTCTTGGCGATGTCGGCCATTCCTTCGGCGGCCCCGCTCACCATATCGATTTCCTGGACCGCCTCATCCAACGAGCGGCGCGCCTCGGCGACCATCGTTTTCTGATGCTCGCTGGTCTTGCCCATTTGAATGGCTTGAGAGGTGACTTCCAGCATGATCTCGGCGGCGTTGGTGGCGCTGCGGGCCAGCTTCTCGCTGCCGTTGGCAATTTCATGAGAGGCGGCCGTGGTTTCTTGGCTGGAGGCGGCGACGGTTTGGCTTGCGGAGCGGACACTCTCCGACTCTTGGCGAACGCGAGCGACGATCTCCGAGATGGAGATGCGGGCCGTCTCATAGGACTCTACCGTGGACTGGACCATGCCCAGGGCACCGTTAAAGGTGGTGACGATATCGCCCAGTTCGTCTTTCGAGTCGTACTCCACGGGCTGGGTGCTGGGGAAACAGTGGATGGTGAGGTCGCCCTTGGACATGGCCATCATGCCTTCCTGAAGTCCCCGGACGCAGCGGCTCCGCAGGCTCTCCAAACGATCCTTGATCTGCGCTATAGGCATGAGAATGCCCCTGGCGATGACGATGGCAAGGTAGGTACCCAGAAGGATGGACGCGCCCAGGGAGAGGAACAGATAGAGTTCCGCTTTGTTATGGGTTTCCTGCGCCTCCCGAATCTCCTTGCGTCCGCTCTCGCTATTCCACTTATCCATCTTTTCGATGAGGGGAACGAGTTGGTCGCTGAACAAGGCTGTGGTTTGCTTTTCGAAGAGAGGGACCGCCTGGGCGGAGGGGGTGGAGAGGACCTTTTCTTTGATTCCGTCCCACGCCTGACCGTAGGCTTTCCAGTCGTTTTTCAGTTCGTCGTAATTCTTTTGGTCCTCGGGCTGGCTGCAGGACGCTCCGTAGTTATCCAGCAGTTCCTGGGAGGTCTTGATCTCGTCTTGAAGCTCTTGGATCAACGCGGCGCGAGCTTGGCTTTGATCGGTTCCGGCGATGCGGAACTGGAGCAAACGCACTTGACGCGCGTGGCCCCCAAACTGGCCGAGCGCCTCGATTCCAAGCATGGAATCCTGCGAGATTTTTATGAGGGCGCGATCCATTTTTTGGAACCCCACCCGCGCGGTCAGGGCGATGACCAGCGAGAGAAAGAGACAAACGCCAAAGCCGATCCCCAGCTTGACGCCGACGCGTAGGTTCCGTAACAGATGTGACATGAGTTTTCCCGTTCTTTCGAGCAGCCTTCCAACCACCAACAATCGCTACTCTCGTAACAATTCTTGGTAGTTCGGCCGGGGATTTATGTTGGTATTTATTGAGCAGATTGGCGCAAGATTGGCCGAATTCAGCCTTGGCTAGACCATGGACTGCATCTGGAACAAGACGGCGAGGGCGGTGCTGGCCCACGCCAAGGCGGGAAGTTGATGCGGGTCGCAATGAAGTTCGACGAAGCCCTGAACACTGCGTTGGACGTCTTGGTCTCGCCCCGCGGACCGGACGTCCGTCCAGGATTCGCCATCGGGCGACTTCACCGAAAGGCTCGTTTCTTGCGAGGCGATGGTCGGTGAGGGGAGATCCGGCCGAGGGCTTATTCCTCGGAAATAAGGGCAGCGAACCATGGCCCATTCCCTTCCATCCCGGATCAAGATCGCCTGTTCTGGCCGCCTGCCCCGGTCTCCCGCAAACAGCGTGAATCCAAACCTTTGTTCACCTACCACGATGCGCGCGAAAAGAGGTACCCGGCGGACGTAAACCACTTGGGCTCCGGTTCCCGGATCCACGACTTTCCAACCTATTCCGGCGCGTTGAACTTCGTAATACATGCCTCTCCGGTTATCTAGCGCGTTTCCCGTCCTTCCGTTTCACTGATGACGACATCGGAGGAATACAGTTCCGTCTGATTGAGGGGTCGTGGTAACTTTTTCGCGTGCTCGAAGTCTCTGGTCAACGGCTGACCCTTGAAGAAATTGTCGCAGTGTCGCGCGGTGAGCAAGTCCGGCTTTCGGAATCCGCCCGCGAACGCGTCTTGGCCGCACGGGCGGTCATCGATCGGATTGTGGAAGACGAACAGGTGGTGTATGGGGTCTCCACCGGGTTCGGCAAGCTCTCCGATGTCCACATTCCGCGCGAAAGATTACAAGAATTACAATTCAATCTTGTACGAAGCCACGCATGCGGCGTGGGCGAGCCGCTGCCGGAACATGAGGTTCGATCCATGCTTTTGCTCCGCGCCAATGTCCTGGCGGTGGGGTGCAGCGGGGCGCGGGAGACGGTGGTCCAGACACTGCTGGAGATGCTGAACCGGGGCGTGCATCCGGTGATTCCCGAGCAGGGATCGGTAGGAGCAAGCGGAGATTTGGCCCCGTTGGCTCACCTGGCCCTTGTACTGATCGGCGAAGGCGAGGCCTTTTTCCAGGGGCGGCGGATGCCGGGGGGCGAGGCGATGGCGGCGGCGGGAATCTCGCCGGTCCGACTGGAAGCAAAAGAGGGCCTGGCGGTGTTGAACGGCACGCAGGCGCTGGCCTCGGTGGGGGGCCTGGCGCTGGCTCGCGGCGAGCAGTTGGCGCACGTGGCGGACATCGCGGGAGCGATGACGTTGGACGCCCTGCGAGATACTCCGGCGGCGTTCGATCCTCGCATTCAGGCGGTGCGTCCCCATCCGGGCCAGATTGAGGCGGCGGCCAACCTGCGTCGTCTGATGGAGGGGAGCGAGATTCGAGAGTCGCACCGGACCGGGGACGAGCGGGTGCAGGACGCGTACAGTTTGCGCTGCATGCCCCAGGTTCACGGGGCGATTCGGGGCGTGTTGAAACACGTTCGGGAGATCGTGGAGATCGAGACCGGCTCGGCCACGGACAACCCGCTGGTGTTTGTCGACAACGGCGACGTGATCTCGGGCGGCAACTTCCACGGCGCCCCCTTGGCCATGGGGTTCGACTACGCGGCCATCGCGATCACCGATCTGATGAGCATCAGCGAGCGGCGGATCGAGCGGCTGGTGAACCCCGATCTGAGCGAGGGACTTCCCGCCTTTTTGACGCCCGACGCAGGGATGTGCAGCGGGCTGATGATTCCGCAGGTGGCGGCCGTGGCGCTGCTCAACGAAGCCAAGGTCCTGGCCCACCCCGCCAGCGTAGACAACGTGCCCACCAGCGGCGGCAAAGAGGATCATGTCTCGATGGGAATGGTGGCGGCAACCAAGCTGCGGCGGATCGTTCGGAACGCGGAACACGTCCTGGCGATCGAGCTTTTGACGGCGGCGGCGGGGCTGGACTTCCGCAAACCGCTTCGGCCCAGCGAGCGGATTCAGGTGGCTTACGAGATCGTGCGTCGGTATTCCCCGCCGCTGGATTCGGACCGTTCGCTCACGCGGGAGATCGAGGGGATCGCGGACGCGATTCGGGCGGGCGAGTTTGGGCATTGCTAGATTGCTGGATTGCTCGATTGCTGGATTGCTAAATTGCTAAATTGCTAAATTGCTCGATTGCTCTGGGGGGGGGCGTGGTGGTGAGCTAGATAGACTCTGGGTTCCCTTTTCTTTCCGCCTCTGTTAGATTCGGGCCTTTCCCTTCGTTTCCTCTCCAAAAGAGGTGAACGATGGTGGATACGACGACTCCTCAGAGTCCGAGCGATGCGGTGGCTCCGCGAGATAGGGCGATCGCGGTTTTGATGGCGATCTATTTGGTCTTGGTGGTGGCCTTTTGTGTGGGATACGGGATTTCCATTTGGCCGCATCCTCCCTTTTCCAAGGAGCAGCTCTTGGCGATGGCGACGCCGGCTCAGGTCGAGCAGTGGAAGAATCTGACGGAAGCGGAGATTCAGGCGCGGTTCAATCCTTGCCGCGTGTTCGGCGGACCGTGCTTTTCTGACGATCAGGTTCTGTTGGTCTTGGCCTTGACCTTCGGCGCGATGGGGGGCGCGGTGCGGGGGCTGACTTCGGCGTACTGGCACTTGGGACAGCAGTCTTTTCGGGCTCGATGGTGGCTGTTCTACCTTTCCGCTCCCGTGACCAGCGCTCTGCTGGGGTTGGGGTTCTATTTGATCCTGCGGGGTGGGCTGATGGGGGCGACGGTGAATACGGCCAACGTGTATGGCGTGGTCGGCATGGCGTTCCTGATCGGCTTCGCGTCCCGAGCGGCGATGGCAAAGCTGCGCGAGGTGGCAAACACTCTTTTTACGACTCCGCCAGTGGGTCAGGACTCTGCGGCGCAGGTTGTAGGCTTTGAACTGGTGGCGGACCCGGCCCGAGTGGAGGTTTCTCAGGGGCAGGATGCCACGTTCCAGGTCACAGTCAAGCGCGTTGGAGGGTTTGCGGGGACCGTGGCCCTCCGGGCCGATCCCCTTCTGGGGACGACGGTTAACGTGGTGAGCGACCCCAAAGCGCCGGATGTCTTCAACATCGTCTTACCCACCCAGGGTCTGCCGGTGGGGACCGCGAGTGTGACGCTCAGAGCAGACTCCGGCGGGACGCTTCGCACCCTTTCGGTGGACATCGTCGTGTCGTAGACATTCTGATGTGGAGGCGGCATTTGCTCCTAAATGTCATTGGCTGCGTTTGATCCATGACATTTTGGGGCAAATGGTGGAAAGGGCGCGGAGTCGTCAGGTCGCGAGAACTGGAGGTGGCAGGTCTTCATCGGAAAACCGTCTCGCGCCTCGCTCTTTCTAGGGGGATCTACAGTGCCGTCGATCACGAGTTCACGGAGTGGCACGATTGGCAGAAGTGAGCAAAGATCTTCCCACTCGCTCATCCCCGCCCTTGCGTTCCATGGCATCGGCACTCAGATGCCTTACGAAACCTGGGGGGCGCTCGCACTCCCCGATCCCGGCATGTAGAATCGCCCCATCCAGGGTATCGCTCATAGCAACTTCCTGGCGTAAAATGGCGAGAACCGCGCCCGTGCAGGTTCGTCATTCAGCTCTGGGCGGTATCCGTCAGACCTTAGCATTGGAAGAGAGACATGGACATTCGGGTGGATATGTTTGAGGTGCAGCTGGGGCTTTCGATGCTGCTTCAGTTTCGCCTCTCCAGTGGGGGGATCGTGAGGGTGTTGGCGGACGCGGGGATTAAGGCGAAGGGGTATCCGGTGGATCATGTCCGGAGGAAATTGCCCTCGGCGTTTGCCGCTATGGGACCGGGAATGACGCTGGACTTGGTGGTGGGGACGCACTACGATGCCGACCACTTGGACGGCCTGGTTCCCATCATCAACGATCCCGCCCTCACCCTCCGCGAGATCTGGCTGCCGCCGGTGGCGGCCACCCCGGGGTTGGACGACGAAGACTTGGCGCCAGACTTGGAGCCCGACTTGGACGAAGATGCCCTTGAGAGTGACGAGGAGGATTTGTTGGAGGAAGAGGACGGCCTGGTTTCCGCCGACCTCTTGGTGGGACGGTTTCAGCGCGATGCGGAAGGGGTGTACTACGACCGACTGATGCGGCACTACGCGGATCGACTGGCGGCGATCCCTCGACCGGGCGATCATGCCTCGTTCGATGCGGAGCGATTCCAACTCGAGGACTTTGAAGAGGAACTGAGCCTGCTTCAAGAATTGGCGGACGACGATCTGGATTTCGATATCCCGGAGTTGGCCGACTTGGAGGGGATGGCGAGACAGAGTCGAACCGAGGCGGACGGTCCGTTTTTGGGATGGACTCAGGAAGCTTTGCAACTCTCGTTGGCTGCCCGGGCCACGGTGGCCAAGACCGCGATCGGCGCGACGTCGTTACGAAACGTGGTGAATGCGGCCAGCGCGCGGGGTATTCCCCTTCACTGCCGCACCATCGCCTTTGGCGTACCGGACAAGTACGGTTGGGACGGCTCGGCGTTCACGTTGGGGGCGACGGCCATCGATGGTTTGGAGTTGACGCTGCTCGGCCCTTCTCGGACGCTGGTGACCAAGCACCGAAAGCTGCTTCCGTCCGTGATGTACCTGACCACCACCCGCCCCGGAACGCCCGCCATCACCGCCAGCAATCAGCTGAGCTACACCCTGCGGTTCGCCTATCAGGGACAGGGAGTGTTTGTTTGCGGCGACGCCGGGTGCGTGGATTTCAAGAGCCGAGGCTCCACGAGCTACGTGACGGCGCTGCTGAACGAGTGCGTGCCCAGTCACGTCCTTCAGATCGCCCACCATGTGGGCAACAATGCTCACTTTTACCGGGTGATGTTGGATGCAGGATGGGATACCGCGCAGTCTCCGGCTTACGTTTTGGCCTCCCACGCTACCTTGGACGTCCACCGTCCTTCCACCCATTTCGGCACGTTCATTTCCGCGCTCTCCTCAACGCCGGAAATCCTTTTTACGTCCAAGCCGGACCCTACCAAGGTCTCTGGATACGCTCACCTGATCGGAGCGGTTCGAGGGCCGGGCGGACAGACGGGGAACGTGGTTTTGGAGTACGACGCGGTGACCGGCTGGGACGTGGTTTCCCACGCGGTTTCCGTTCCCTAGTCTTGGACGTAGCCCAACTTTTCGGCTTCGGAGAGCGAGTGGGGGACCTTGATTTTCTTGGTTCGGGTCCAGGTGGCGTGGTCGAGTAGGAGTCGATTTGGGTGCTTGGTTGGAGCGACCACGAGGACTCGTTTGGGTTGGTTGCGCTGGAATCCCTTTTCCACGCCTTTGGGCAGAACCTCGGTGCGGGTGAGGTCCAGGTTGCCGTCGTTTCGGTACTCGTACCGACCGTTTTCGATGTAGATGATTCGGTAGGTCTTTTCGTTAGGATACCGAACGACCAAGGTGAACCCCCCGTCGGCGCGGAACTCGTAGAGCGACCTCGTATCCGGTGAAGCCCAGATTCCGTGGATGAGCACCTTTCCCACGGAGACCACGACCAAGGCGAGAGCAGCGAGCATAGAGTAATCGTATCATCGCTTTTGTCCCGCGTTGTGGATTTTGGAGGCGGAAGGGTCTGCCGTCGCGGGGGTTCTGGGGGTTGGCAGAGCGCTCTGGGGTTGGCCGCGCGTACGTCAGGGGGACTGACGGCTACATTGCGCTCGGTGTATTTGTGCGCTCTGTTGGTCAGGGCGTGATGTAGGCGACGGTCCTACCGTCGTGGGCGCTCTGGTTTTGGCGGAGGCGCTCTGGTTCAGATCGCGCTCACGTCAGGGGGACTGACGGCTACATTGCGCTCGGTGATTGTTTGCGCTCTGTTTGTTTTTGAGGGGGATGTGGGTGATGGTCCTACCGTCGTGGGCGCTCTGGTTTTGGCAGGGGCGCTCTGGTTCAGATCGCGCTCGCGTCAGGGGGACTGACGGCTACATTGCGCTCGGTGATTATTCGCTCGTTGTGGGGTGTCACTTGGTGTTCTCTTGAGAACAAAAAAGAGCCTCCCGGTCGGGGGGACCGGGGTGGGCTCTGGTGGTTGGTTGGGGGTTATAAAACGAAAGAGAAGAAAACCAACCTACGCGGCTACTTTCAATCGCACGGATTCTTCCGTGCGGAACGAGTTCACCAAGATTTCCAGTTCGGTGCTGGTTCGGGCCAGGTCGCTGGCGGCGGCGCTGACCTCTTGGATGCTGGCGGAGAGTTCTTCCGCACCGGCGGCAGACTCTTCGCTAATGGAGGCGACGTCCTGGATGGCGTCGGACACCTTATTGGCGCCGCCGACCATTTCGGTGACCATGTGGACGTTTTCGCGAGACGCTTCGGCCACGGTTTCCATGCTGAGGTTGACGCCGCTGGCCAGTTCAGCCACGGACTGCGACTGGACCAGGACCCGCTCGGCGGCGGACACGATCTGTTCCAGGGCGTTCCCGGCTTCCTCGCTCTGCTTGGCGCCGGTTTCCACCTCGCCCGTGGTGCTCTCGATGGCGCGAACGGTTTCGGACACGGTCGAAAGCACGCTTTCGATCAGTTTGGCGATCTCCTTGGTGGAACCGCCGGACTGCTCGGCCAACTTTCTGACCTCTTCTGCCACAACCGCGAAGCCCCTTCCCTGCTCTCCGGCGCGGGCCGCTTCGATAGCGGCGTTGAGGGCCAGCAAGTTGGTCTGGCTGGCGATGTCCTCGATGGTCTGGACGATGGCGCCGATTCGCTGACCGGCTTGATCCAGTTCTTGGACTTTGGCGGCGGAGTAGGCGAATCGTTCGCGAACTCGACCCATGGCCTCGATCGTCTGCAGGACCGAGCCATTGCCGGATTTGGCGATCTCGGCCATGCCTTCGGCGGCTTGGCTGACGGATTGGATGCCGTTGACGGCCTTTTGGAGCGAACCTCTGGCCTCGGAGATAAGCGTCTGCTGCTGCTCGCTGGTTTCACCCAGCAGGCTGGCCTTTTCGGTCACCGAGAGCATGATCTCGGCGGCATCGGTCGCGCCTCGGGCCAGCTTCTCGCTGCCGTTGGCGATCTCGGCGGACGCGGCGGTGCTCTCCTCACTGGACGCGGCCATGGTCTGGCTGGCGGAAGAAACCGAGTTGGCGCTTTCGCGAACTTGGCCCACCAGGTTGCTCATGGAACCTCGAGCGACGTTGTACGCCTCAATGGTGTCTTGGAGCAAGTAGAGCGTTTGATCGAACGAGCCGGCGATTTGACCGAGTTCGTCCTTCGTTTCGTAGTGGACCGGCTTGGTGACGGCGTGGGCGGCCTTGGTGAGGTCTCCCTCAGAGAAGGCGACCATGCCCGCTTTCAGATCGGCGACGCAGCGGCTGCGTACGCTTTCCAAGCGATCCATGATGATGGCGATGGGGCCAGTGATGCCTTTGCTAATGGACGCGGCGAGGAAGACTCCGATGCCGACGACCAGCAACAGGGCGACGAAGAGCGTTTTAACCGAGGAAGCGTGAGCCGCCTCCGCGCGCTTTTCCGCCTGATCGCCAAACTTCATGTTCCAGTCTTCCATCTCCTCCAGGAGCGGAATGATTTTGGGCACGAAGATGGCGGTGGTTTCCTTTTCAAAGAGATCGAAGCCCTTGGACGCATCCAAAGATTCGACCTTGTCCTTGATGGAGTCCCATTTGGCGCAGTACTCCGACCAGAGCTCTTTCAGTTCGCTGAAGTTCTTTCGATCTTCCGGTTCCGAAATGGTCTTTTCATAGGCGACCAGATCTTCCTCCGCCCCGGCCATCTGCTCTCCCAGCATCTTCTTCACTTCCGCCAGATGCTGAGCATCGGTGAAGCCAGCGACTCGATACTGAAGAATGCGGATCTGGCGGGCGTGACCGCCAAACTGACCCAGGTTTTGGACGCCCGGCAGGGCCTCCTTGGTGATCTTGCCTAACGCGTGTTCCATTTGATTGAAACCCGCCCAGGCGGTTAGTCCGATAAGGGTCGTTAAGATCAGACATAGGCCAAAGCCCAGGCCCAGTTTACGACCCACCCTTAAGTTTCTTAGATATCCTTTCACACACACCTCTCTGTCATGAGTGACAGGGGTCTTCAACCGGCCGAAGCCGTCTCCCCGAGACCCACCTACATCCACAACTTGGGTCCGGCTCTGCTCGCTCGCGTCGTCTCCCTCAGTTGACGCGGTCGCCCTTCGGCATCTTTTCCCAGACCGTTAGGGCGAGGATTGCCGGACTTGAAAAGAATTCTTGGCGGCTGTGTCGCAAGGCAACGGAAGGCGGAATTGAGATTAAATGCGCAAGAAATGCCCTCACGAAAACGCCTCAATCTGCCGATCCGCCGTTAGTTTCCGGAGATTCCAAGTACCAAATTTGTCATGAATCGCGATGAGGGCAGGAAGATTGTAAAAGGTGCATGTTTTCACTAAAGCGTGTAAGTTTCACGCGGTCTCGAAAAAATCTTTTAGGAATCAAAAAAAACTCGAAAATGGGAGGGCGCGCTCGGCGTTTTTTGCAAGTTTTCGCACAGATTGGGAACCAAGTCTCCGTGGTTAAGCGTTTTCCCTTATGGCAACGACAATCGAAGACTGGAGGAGCGTTTCTCCTGGCTCTTCTTAGATAGACATCCCCAAGAACAACCCCCGGCTTCTACCCCCGGGGGTTTTGTTTTGTCTTGGACAAGGCGGGCGTTTCCCAATTTCGTTCCGTTTTCAAGAACGGTGAAAGATTCGCACTTGCGGGGGCGCTTATAGGATTGACCTTATCGCCCAACGCCCCCCGTTGGGCCGTTTTGGGAGGGCTTGTCTATCCTTTCGAGCCCTCCTCTTTTTATCTCGAAACTCCACCGCTTTCGAACGCGGCGATCTCGTCATCGGTGGCGGGACGGTAGCCGTTGGCGGTTCGGACGCGGTAGGTGTGATCGGACATATATTCCATGGGCACTCCGCCCACGGTGACGGACATTCGGGCTCGGGGGGGCGGGGCTTTGACGGCGAAGGCGATCATAAATCCGACGACCATCAGCAGGCCAATCACCAGCACCCAGGGCGCCATGGCTTCCCGGTTCTGTCGCTCCCGAATGACCCGATTGAGAGTCTGTTGTTCCTCCTCCGAGAGCCAATTCGGTGGGCCAGCGTTGGTGGCCTCTCGGCGCACTTGGGCGAGGACTAGGGTGACGGTGGCGGGGTCCAGATCGGCTTCCTCCACCAATTGGCCGAGGGTGGCGGGATACAGGGTGACTTTTCCCACGAGTTTCAGCCGACCGATCAGCGCGGCGGCTTCTTCTCGGCTTAACGGCTCGGAGTTGAGATCGTGACTTAGCATGGGTTCTTGAGGGTTTAGCGATGGCTCAGCAGGGAGACGAAGGCGGATACGACCATGACGATGGTGAGGAGAATGCCCACCTTGACGAGGACGGGCCCATGTTCCTCCGCAGTCAGACGCTCCCGGCTCAGGTCGGGAACGGGACCTTTAGTGGAACTCCTGGGAGGATTCATAGAACTTATGATACATTTCCGCATGGTTAACCGGAAGAGCATCGCTCGATTTACGGTCTTAGTGACTGGCGTCTTTTTGATCTCCTCGATCGCGATTCTCTCCCAGCCTGCCGAGGCAACGTTCCGGTTTGCCGCCGTCGATCATCCGGTCGATATATGGGCAGAGGGTTCGAATCGGTGGGCTTATTTCTCGGTGGGAGGAACCCGCTCTTTGGGTCAGGTGGCTTCAGAAGCTCGGGGAGAGCTGGTGGCTCAGGGTTTCCATGAGGATCGGTCCAGGGCGCCCTGGGTTCGGTATCTGAAAGGCGATCAAGAAGTGGTGATCTGCACCCACTCTGAGTTCTCGGTCGGCTCCGGTGGAAAGCTCCTCCAAAACAAGGGCCGCCCCGATATCGTCTGGCCGGTCGTCCTCGTCAAAAACGGCCCCGGAACCCACGGAAGCCTCCAACTCTTTCAGGTCAAGAAGCTGATTCACGGGTGGTAGCGAGGGAGTCTCCGCCCGATTTGGCTTGCTTTCGATAGGCGCCGGGGCTGAGGCCTTTGGTTCTTTTGAAGGCTTGGCTGAAGCTGGTTTCGGATTCGTAGCCCAGGTCGAAAGCGAGGGAGGCGATGGGGGTGGGGTCGGTGGTGAGACGTTTGGCGGCCAGGTCCATGCGCCAGCGGGTGAGGTAGGTCATGGCGGGCTCGCCGACCAGTTCGGTGAAGCGCTGAGCAAACGAAGCGCGGGACATGGCGACTTCGGACGCGAGCGAGCTGAGCGTCCAGGGGCGACCGGGCGCTTGGTGCATCAGGTCCAGGGCTTGGCAAATCCGATCGTCGCTGAGCGCGCCCAGACGACCTTTGAGGTCTTCGCAGGTTGCCGTTTCTAGCCAGTATCGAATGGATTGAACGATCAGGACGTCGGCCAATTTGGTCAGAACGCTGAAGCTGCCGGACCCCTCGAATCGAGCCTCCTCGGCGATCAGCTCCATCAGCCGAGACAGCGCCGGGGCCTCGGCCGCGCGCAGGTGAATCACGGCGGGCAGAGCTTCCAGGAGGTGACGCGCCCCCGGGTGGTCGAGCCGGACCACGCCACACATGAGTTTGGTCTCGGGGCCTTCGCCGGGTGAGCGCAGGACCTCGCAGCGTGGGTTGAGGATGAGACGGTCGTGCTCGAAGATCGATCGGACGGGGGCGCCGGGTTGGGACCGGATGGCGTGTCCCTGCCCGCGCGGCATCAGCACAAAGTCTCCCGCCTCCATCCAGCGGTCCTCCAACCACATCTTGCCTTCCGTCACCAAATGGAACATGGCGCAGGATTCGAAGGGAGGAAACGCCACCCCCCAAGTCCCCGCCAAGTCGGAGCGGCAATACAGCAGGCCGCTGACCTCAAGCCCCTTGAGATAGGTATGGATGCGAGCGGCAACCGTGGCCACGGTTTATTTTGGACGATTGGAGATGCGGGTTGTGTACCGACGTGGGCGCGGTGGGGTTTGGGGGCGCGTTCGACGGTAGGATCGTCGATTGGGTTGTTTGTCGAGCGCAGTTTGTGGGCCGAGCGAAATGTAGGCGTCAGTCCCCCTGACGTGAGCGTGATCTGTTTCAGAGCGCTCTGTTTGACCGCGCGCGTACGACGGTAGGATCGTCGGCTACATTGCGCTCGGTGATTGATTGCGCGTTGTGGAGGCGGAGCGGGATGTAGGCGTCAGTTCTGCTGACGTGGGTGTGTTCTGTTTCAGGGCGCTCTGTTTGGCCGAAGCGCGTACGACGGTAGGACCGTCGGCTACATTGCACTCGGTGGACATCACGCGCGAATAATCACAGAGCGCAATGTAGGCGTCAGTCCCCCTGACGTGGGTGCGTTCTGGTTCAGGGCGCTCTGTTTGGGCCGCGCGCGTACGACGGGAGGACCGTCGGCTACATTGCGCTCGGTGGTTCGTAACGCGTGAATAATCGCAGAGCGAAGTGTAGGCGTCAGTCCTGCTGACGTGGGTGTGTCCTGTTTCAGGGCGCTCTGGTTTGCCGCGCGCGTACGACGGGAGGACCGTCGGCTACATTGCGCTCGGTAGTTGGTTGCGCGTTGTGGACACCGAGCGAGATGTAGGCGTCAGTTCTGCTGACGTGGGTGTGTTCTGTTTCAGGGCGCTCTGGTTCAGATCGCGCGCGTACGAAGGTAGGACCGTCGGCTACATTGCGCTCGGTGATGGGTTGCGCGTTGTGGAGGCGGAGCGTGATGTCCTTGGTCTCCCCTTTCAGCCAAAAACGAAATTTTCTGCAAGATTCGCTATTCCGGTGCCGCTTACTTAATCAACGCACCGGCTAGCCGAGGCGGACGTGGGCCCTCCCCCCCGAGGGTCTCACCTTGGGGCCCGCTCCACTTGGGCCCCCACTAACCTCGCATCGAGAACGCGGTCAGCAGCGCCTCGAACCAGAGGGGATGCTGTAGATCGGGGAGGTGGAATTGGGCGGTGACGCCGCGCGCCAGGTCCGTGTCTCGCCACACCTCGGGAGACATCAAAACCAGCTGTTCCCGCTGGTCCAAAAGTGCCCATCGGCCCCCCGGCGCCCTCCCCAGATGCAGGTTGGGAAAATCGGGGGAGAGCCCCTTTCGGAGCACCCAGGGGCATTGCGGCAGGAGCAATATCCAGGCATCTTCCGTCAATTCCTTGTCGAAAAAGTACGTCCGCAGGATCTCGGTGTAAGCGTGGTCGATGTCCACCGAAATCGGCCACGACTGCCACCAAATCTGAGGATCGCGATCGGCCATCGGCGGATCGAGGAGTTTCATGGAATTGCCGGTGGTCATCCGCCCCGCGATCGTCTCACCGCCATCGCAACGAACAAGCAGTCGATCCTGGCCACGAAGCTCCCGAGGAACGGCCATTCTTGCCCGCGGCTTCATCACCTCGAAGTCAAGCTGACGAGGCAAGTGCGGATCGTTGAGGTACTTGGCGTAGAGGTTCTTGTTAAACCCGATTGGACTCCCCCCGCGGGGACGGGCGTCGAGGGGGCAACTGGCTCGCCCGCCTCGTCTTGCCTACAGCCGTTATTCCCCTACTTCTCCTTGACATAAACCTGCTGAACGCCATCGTCCGTGAGCGTGAATTCATTCGAGCCGTTCCATTTGATGGGGTGGGTGGGCTTGGCGTTGGCGTTCTCCAGCAGCTTCTGCTTGTTCTTCTCAAACCGCTCTTGCGCCGCCTTCTGGCGCTCGGAGGTCGTGCCGGAGAAGGTCCACACGATATCGGTGAGGGTGCAGGTGAGTTTGTCTCCCTCCAGTTTCCAGGTCCCCATGTCGGTGGCGGTCAGCTGCGCGCCGGGAATCTGAGACGTGGAAACCTCTTGATAGGTTCCGTCCGCTTCAAACGTGGCCACCGACTTAAAGGTGATCCCTTTCACGCTGGCGGTAGTGTTCCAGGTCCCCACGATGGGCGAGGGTTTCTGACAACCCACCATTCCAAGACCCAAGACCAGAGCAGAAAAGACCAGCGCGCGCGGCATGTCTCTATTGTGTCCCTTTCTGATCCGGCTGGACGCATCCTGGCGGGTTTAACCGATTGGTTGTTTGTCGATTACAACCGCCGAGCGCAATGCAGGCGTCAGTCCCCCTGACGTGAGCGCGTTCTGGTTCAGGGCGCTCTGTTAAACCGGAGCGCGTACGACGGTAGGACCGTCGGCTACATTGCACTCGGTGATGGGTTGCGCGTTGGGGACACCGGGCGGGATGTAGGCGTCGATTCTGCTGACGTGGGTGTGTTCTGTTTCAGGGCGCTCTGGTTCAGATCGCGCTCGCGTCAGGGGGACTGACGGCTACATTGCACTCGGTGATGGGTTGCGCGTTGGGGACACCGGGCGGGATGTAGGCGTCGATTCTGCTGACGTGGGTGTGTTCTGTTTCAGGGCGCTCTGGTTCAGATCGCGCTCGCGTCAGGGGGACTGACGGCTACATTGCGCTCGGCGATTGGTTGCGCGTTGTGGACACCGGGCGGGATGTGGGCGTCAGTTCTGCTGACGTGGGTGCGATCTGTTTCAGGGCGCTCTGTTTTTCCGCGCGCGTACGACGGTAGGACCGTCGGCTACATTGCGCTCGGTGGACATCACGCGTGAATAATCGCAGAGCGCAATGTAGGCGTCAGTCCCCCTGACGTGGGCGCGATCAATTTCAGAGCGCTCTGGTTGGGCCGCGCGCGTACGACGGTAGGACCGTCGGCTACATTGCACTCGGTGGACATCACGCGTGAATAATCGCAGAGCGCAATGTAGGCGTCAGTCCTTCTGACGTGAGCGCGTTCTGTTTTCAGAGCGCTCTGTTGGGCCGTGCGCGTACGACGGTAGGACCGTCGGCTACATTGCGCTCGGCGATTGGTTGCGCGTGGTGGATGGCGGAGCGGGATGTAGGCGTCAGTCCCCCTGACGTGGGCGTGATCTGTTTCAGGGTGCTCGGTTGGACAGCGCGCGTACGACGGTAGGACCGTCGGCTACATTTCGCTCGGTGTCCATAACGCGTGGTAATCACAGAGCAAGATGTCCTGCTGACGTGGGTGCGATCTGTTTCAGGGCGCTCTGTTTGACCGCGCGCGTACGACGGGAGGACCGTCGGCTACATTGCGCTCGGCGATTGGTTGCGCGTTGTGGACACCGGGCGAAATGTAGGCGTCAGTCCCCCTGACGTGGGCGTGATCTGTTTTAGAGCGCTCTGTTTGACCGCGCGCGTACGACGGTAGGACCGTCGGCTACATTGCGCTCGGTGATTTGTTGCGCGTGGATCATCACAGGGCGAGATGTTGGGGGGCGTGTTGAAGATTAAATTGTTGAGGGAGGCTCGTGCCTGTTCCATCCTGCTTTAAACTAGAGGGCATGTCTGCGCCCACGTTATTGATCGATGCCCAAGGCTCTTGGGCTGGGGAGTCTGTTTTGTATCTGCCTTGGATGCCGGAGGAGGCGGATCAGGTGCAGAAGAGCCACAGTCGCATGACGGTGGAGATCGACCGGCAGAACGCCTTTGCGCTGGTTCGCTACACCTGGTCCTACCAAGGCGAGGAGCAAGACGGGACGATGCTGATCTGTGGCGAAACCGCTGGTTGGAGCGACTCCATGCACCAAAAAGGCGAGGTCATGTCCTTGAAGGGGGCCGACGCGAATCTGCTGGGCAAGTACGCCATGGAAGGGCACCCCGAATGGGGCTGGCGCATCCGGTTCTCCCGAGACGGCGAGGACCTGCTGATGGAGATGTTCAACATCTCGCCGGAGGGCGAGGAGATGCCGGCGGTTCACGCGGTGTATCGCCGATAGACCCCTCTCGCCCTTTCTCGGGAAGGGGTGGGCGTCTGAGGAGTCGTTCGCGAATCAGCGCCGAGCGGTAGGTCTCCAGGTGCTTGCAGAGCTTGGTGCTCCAAAGGGTGGGGCGGTGGTGGGCGCAGCGGTGTTCGAAGTGGGGGCAGGTGCAGTGGACTTTGCCATCGTAGAGGCGCACGCCAATTTCGTAGTCGTGACCGTCCGAAAAGCTCTTGATTCGACAACGCAAGACGCCGTTGGAAGCGACGCCACCAATTCGGAGAGCCCGATACATGGGTTGAGAAGGAGCGCTCATCGCTGTCGGAACCTAACGGCCATCCTCGATCGCGCAAGCCTCGTCATCGCATTCGGTCTGGATTCGGTACCAGTAGTCGGCGCGTTGTTGGTGATATTCGCTGCGGGCGCGGGCGAACTCGGCCATGCGACGTTTGGCGTCGGCTTGTCGCTCCGGCGGGGTTTGGGTGAGGAAGTGGGTGAGGGTTTCTTGGGACATGGTTTACAGGGGGAGGGCTCGGTAGCGGCCCTTGCGTTCCAAATAGAATCCGGCGCCATCGGTGTAGAGGCGGCCCTGGTCCAAGGCGCGCGCGGCGGGGAGTCCGCCTTCTAGGGTGAGGCGCCCGGTTTCATGAAAAATGAGGAGTTCATCGACCCCGGTTTCGGGGTCTTCCCACGCGCGGTAACCCAAGACCCTTGAAAAAAATCGACCGCCTCCCCCAAGTGAAAGGGAGAGGTCGGTCAGAGGGAGGGAACGCTGCGTGTGCATGATCTTTGCGACCCTCTTCGGACCGCAAGATCATTATAGGTTTATTTCTACTTTCAGTCCAAAATAATTTGACGAAAGGAAAGGTGTTTTTTTGTCAAACCTTTCTCTTGGTAGAGCGTCATCTGCAGACCGTCGTTATCGAACACCACCCCAACTAGCCGCGCGATCACTCCCCAGCCGTCGCCATCTTCAGGCTCCGTATAGCTGGGATTGATGGGCTTGAGGACGTGGCGGTTTCGCTCGACATCGAAGGTCAACTCCTTCACCGTGCACCCATGATCTCCCTTGCGCTGGGCCAGCACGAAGCGGCCGTACATCGGATTATTGTCCACGTGCCAGACGGTGAGGTCGCCCGGCTGGAGGCAGGGAGAGCAGCTATCGCCAATGACGTAGGCGGCGAATCGCTTCGGGTGTTCGAACTTCACGTCCGTTACTTCCACGAACTCCTCAGAGGCTAAGGGGTCGCCCCAATCTCCCGCTGGCACATTCCCCGCCAGGCGGATCATGGGCGCGCGGAAACCGGCGGGGATCAGCACTCGATCCAGGTCGCCCGCGCCCAGCGCCTCCAACATGCGCGAGAACACCTCGGCGCGGCGCGGCGTGGTGGGCGCTTCTTCCTGAAGCCAGTTCCCCACGTTCTGCTTGGACTCGCCGATCTTGCGGGCGAGCCATTCCTGACTGCGGGACTGCTCCTTCAAGAGTTCCCGGATCTTTCTTCGTTGGGCAGCGTGTACATCCATGGCTATTCTTTATGTGTTGTCAATCGTAAAACATATTACGTCATTTTGTCAAATATCTGCGTAAAATATTTTCGTGAGACATTTTACCGACAAGACAAAGAAAGAGATGGCCGCGCGCTATTGGGCCATCAAGAACATGGGCACGGTGGAGTCTTTGGCCGCCGAGTACCGCATCTCCAAGCCCACCCTCATCAAGTACGCCATGGAGCACTTTCCGGTGAAGGAAGTGATTCCGGGGGAGCGAGGGGCGCGGTCATGAGGGGGTACGCCGCGTGGGCCGGGGCGGGCCGGTCGCTTTCGTTGGCCGTTCGGGGCGGAGTCAAGCTTCGCTCCCGCGGTGGGGGGTACCGGTGGCCGGGATTCGGCTATCGGTTCCTGACCCCCAAATCGGAGTTGGCTTACCTGCGGGGCCGAGGGCGGCCATGAGCGCGGTGGACTGGCGAAACGCTCCGCCCGTCTACAAACGTGCCGTCGCCATCCACGTCCGCGCAGACGCCAAGCGCCAACTTTCGAAACTCCGCGAAGACTTGGTGACCGCCTTTGACGCCGCCGAGCTCGCCCTCTTGGAGTTCCAACTCCCCCGCTTGGCGGATGACGTGATTCAGATCGCGGACTTTGTGCGGAGGTACGGGGCGTGATCTATCGAGAAACCGCCACCGACCACCGCTTCGAAGTAACCGACCGCACCCCCGCCACCTGCACCGGCGTTTGGCTGGACGGCCCCTATGAAGGGCAGATCGTTCGGTGGACCGCCGAGTTTTTTCGGTCTCGTTTCGTCCCCGCGAGCGACGTAAACCTCGCTCCCCTGGCCTATCCACACCGAGGAAGACGCGAATGAATCCTGAGATTTCTAACCTAATCGCTACCGCCGTCACTCCCAAGAACGCGCACTTTTTGGAGGAGCTCTGTCAGGCGGAGCTCTGCTTTGCCCACTCCCGAGGGGACGTACACGACCTCTTGGCGCTCCGGGGGAAGCTCCAGCAGGCGCGAGACGTGCGCACCCGCCCGGTGGCCTTTGGCGAACCGGGGCATGGCTTGGATCAGATTGCGCCGGTGTTCGGCCGAGGATGGCGAGCGTAATTGCCCCTGACCTTGGACGACCTGGCGACGCGGATTCGGCGGGCGCGGCGGTGCCAGATTGGCGGGAACCCCGGGCTCCGGGGCTGCTGCCCAGCTCACTCCGATGAGCGCCCCAGTTTCTACGCGTGGGAGGGACCGGATGGGTGGCTGCATCTGCGTTGCCCAAAATGTTCGGAAGCCGAATTATCGGCGGCGCTGGGAATAACCGATTTTGATCGAAAGCTCCGCCCCAACCCCGATCCAGAACCGGAAACGCGCTATGTGTATCGGGACGAGATGGGGCAAAATCTGCTCTGTAAGGTCCGTCGGCGCATTCCGGGCGGCGGCAAAGTCTTCCGTGTGGAGGGCTGGAAAGATGGCCACTGGGTGCAGGGAATCTCGCACCTGGGAGACGAGCGGCACACCCTGTATAACCTGGCGGCGGTGCGGGAGGCGATTCGTCAGCGGCGTCCGGTCTACCTCAATGAGGGGGAGAAGGCGTGCGAAGCGATGGCGGCGCGCGGCATGGTGGGCACCTGTCAGCCGTTTGGCGCGGACACCCACCCCAGCGGAAGATGGCGTCCCCGTCATTCGGAATTCCTGCGGGGCGCGGACGTCATCATTGTGGCGGACCGGGACGACGTGGGCGAGGCTTATGCCAAGTACATCGCCCGGCAACTGTTGAAGGTGGCGCACAGCGTCCGCGTGGTGCAGTCTCGGACGCAAAACGAAAAGGACGACGCCTACGATCATCTGAGCAAGGGATACGGCGAAGACGACTGGATCGAGCGCATCGACCTCACTCCGGCGCACGGATTGCGGACCGTCCGGTTTCACCCGGAGACCTTTCGACCGGCCGAAGTGGCGTTCATCCTCCAGCCGTACTTTCCCAAAGGCAAGTGCGTGCTGCTGGATGCGGACGGGGGCACCGGCAAGACCGCGCTGATGGTGGCGACGGCGGCCTGCTTCTCTCATGGCTCCACCCCCATTTGCGGAACTCCGCGCCCGCCCCTGCGGACCCTCTATCTGCACAAGGGGGAGGATCAGAACGAGGAATTGGGGTCCGTCTTTTTGGCGAACGGCGGCGACCTGCGGCAGATCGAATTCTACGAAGGACCGCTGACCCTGGACGATACCGGGGTGCTCCGACTGGAGGAAGCGATCTTCGATGGCGGATTCGAACTGGTGGTGTTCGACGCCCTCTTCTACTTCTTGTATGGCGTGGTAGAGGACGCCGGAGTTGCCCTGGAGGCGTTGCCGGTCATGGAACGTCTGAACCGATTGGCCAAGCGAACCCGAGCGACGATTGTGAACATTCGGCATACCACCAAGGGAACGATCGGGAAGTCGGCGGCGGAACTGGGCATGGGCTCCGTGCAGTTTCGAAACTCCCACCGCGGGCAACTGGTGGCTCGACGCCATCCCACCCGCCCCGATCTGGTGGTGGTTACGGACGAGAAAGGTTCTCTGCTCACCCCCCGGGGTCCCCACTTTTGCTATCGCCGGGAAGGGCTGGAGGTGCAGTTCGTTCACGGCGTGGCGAACCCATTCGAGGAGGAAGTCGTGTCTCGACAGCCCAAACTGGACACCGCTATCGCCTTTCTCCGCGAGCAACTCACCGGGCGCTCCGTGACCTCGGGCCACCTCTTGGAGCAAGCCAAGAAACACGGCATCGGCGAACGGACGCTGAAAAAAGCCCGCGCCGTGCTGGGCGTGCAGGCGGTGCGCAATGGCGACACCTGGCTCCTGCACCTTTCCGACATCTAACCGGAGGAACCTATGGATTTGACGAAACGAACCTTTTGGGATACCGACCGTGGCCAAGCGGTGCGCGGTTACTTTGAAGCCTATGGCGCGGTGGTGAAAGAACGAGAAACCACTGGCGACCCCGCCGCCATCCCCGCCCCCGATTCTGTCGTGGTCGGCGGCTCTCGCGGCGCGCCCAGCAACGTGGCGGATATTTTGCTCAAGTACACGGAGGTCAAACGCTTCCTGGACCGCAACGCCACCCGTCGGCAAGCCACGCTGATGAACTTCGTCTACGTGGACGGCGTGGATACCGCCACCCAGATCCAATACGTGTTCCTGGATGGCTCGAGCTCCGAGTGGCTGGACGCCGACCACCACGAACCACCCCTGGTGGCGATCCGGGAAATCAAGAACCGGTCGGAAAAGGTCTACACCTTTGACCTCAACCTATTCGAGGCCCCTGAACTGGATGAGGTGGCCAAACTGTGGCGAACCCCCAAAACCACCCTGCTCAAGCGCGAACACGAACGCTGCGCCCGCGTCTTCGCCGCCTTCGCCGGAGTGAAGTAAACGCCCGGTTTTTTCGGGTTGGCGTCGTGTTGGTTGTTTGTCGAGCGCAATGTAGGCGTCAGTCCCCCTGACGTGGGTGCGTTCTGTTTCAGGGCGCTCTGTTTGGGCCGAGCGCGTACGACGGCTCTGTAGTTCGTAACGCGCGAATAATCACAGAGCGAAATGTAGGCGTCAGTCCCCCTGACGTAGGCGCGATCTGTTTCAGAGCGCTCTGTTTGGGCCGAGCGCGTACGACGGCTCTGTAGTTCGTAACGCGCGAATAATCACAGAGCGAAATGTAGGCGTCAGTCCCCCTGACGTAGGCGCGATCTGTTTCAGAGCGCTCTGTTTGGCCGAAGCGCGTACGACGGTAGGACCGTCGCCTACATTGCGCTCGGTGGTTCGTAACGCGCGAATAATCACAGAGCGAAATGTAGGCGTCAGTCCCCCTGACGTGAGCGTGTTCTGTTTCAGAGCGCTCGGTTTGGCCGCGCGCGTACGACGGTAGGACCGTCGGTTACGTTGCGGTTCTAATCGAACTTTCGGCGGCGACGTTCGCTGCCGCCGTGCAATCCTCCAAACTTCACCGATTCCTCCAGATCCCGGAGGTATTCCACCAAGTCGACCCCGATCGAACCTGAGAACGGATAGTCGTTCCAATGGTCGACCAAGCCAGCCCTGACAGGGTTATTGAGGGTGTAGACCACGTGATTTGAAAGGCTCTCGGTGTGACGAATGACGTGGTCGTAGTAGTTTCTTTGCCACTCAACGCCCGCGGCGTTCCGAAGAAACCAATGTCCAGATTCGTACTTGAAGGCGTCCATGGCTCGCTTGATGTCGCTCGTTGGCAATCTGCCCGAGATCAACAGATGAACATGGTCCGGCATGAAACAGTACGCGGGGACAAAGCAGGAGTTGTCCTCGACGGCAACCCTCAGCATTTCCACCACCGGATCCACCCTATCCGGCCCGCTGAACACCTTGCTCCTGCGCGCGATGCAAGCCGAGAAACTCACCGTCCTTTGTCCTCGGTAAGCGGAGTCATCCAACCGATGGGTTTTCTCGCGTATGGGCATGGTATGCCTATGGTACCTATGCGCCCCGGGTCGATCCGTCCGCGTGCCCCGTCCATCGTTCGCGCAGGCGAGATATCGAGCGTCGTATTTTCATTTTGAGGGGGCGGGGGGTTGGCGTCGTGGGGGCGGGGGTTTTGGCGGGGGCGCGCTGGTTTTTGCAGGGCGCTCTGAAACAGATCGCGCGCACGTCAGGGGGACTGACGGCTACATTGCGCTCAGCGATTGAAATCGCTCGACAATCAACCAAAACGACGGTCCTACCGTCGTGGGCGCTCTGGTTTTTACAGGGCGCTCTGAAACAGATCGCGCTCACGTCAGGGGGACTGACGCCTACATTTCGCTCTGTGATTATTCGCGCGTTACGAACCACTGAGCGCAATGTAGGCGACGGTCCTACCGTCGTGGGCGCTCTGGTTTTGGCAGGGGCGGTCTGCTTCAGATCGCGCCCACGTCAGGGGGACTGACGCCTACATTGCGCTCGGCGGTTGAAATCGCTCGACAATCAACCAAAACGACGGTCCTACCGTCGTGGGCGCTCTGGTTTTTACAGGGCGCTCTGAAATAGATCGCGCTCACGTCAGGGGGACTGACGGCTACATTGCGCCCTGTGACTATTCGCGCGTTATGGATACAGAGCGTAATGTAGGCGACGGTCCTACCGTCGTGGGCGCGCTGGTTTTTACAGGGCGCTCTGAAATAGATCGCGCTCACGTCAGGGGGACTGACGGCTACATTTCGCTCGGTGATTGGTTGCGCTCTGTTGGTTCAGGGCGTGGGGTGGGTGGTGGGTTTGGCGTTGTGGGGGCGCGGTTAAACAGAGCGCCCTGAAACAGATAGCGCTCACGTCAGGGGGACTGACGGCTACATTTTGCTCGGTGATTATTCGCGCTCTGTTGGTTCAGGGCGTGGGGTGGGCTGGGGTTTTGGGGGGTTGAAGACACACAGCGGCCCCCCAATTCGCCCCTCACACCGACAACCTCTTCCCCGCGCCAATCCCGCTAAACTACTCCCATGAGCGTTTCAACGACGATTCGGGCTCCCCGCGGGACCGCGCTTTCTTGCAAGGGGTGGCGGCAAGAGGCGGCTTTGCGCATGTTGATGAACAACCTCGACCCCGAGGTGGCGGAGCGGCCGGACGACCTCATCGTTTACGGCGGCACCGGAAAGGCCGCGCGCAACTGGGAGTGCTATCATGCCATCGTCCGCGCCCTGCAATCGCTGGAAAACGATGAAACGCTGCTCATCCAGTCGGGCAAACCCGTTGGCATTTTCCGTACCCACGAGGAAGCCCCGCGCGTCCTCCTCGCCAACTCCAACCTGGTCGGCAAGTGGTCGAACTGGGAGCACTTCCGCGAGTTGGAGCAAAAGGGGCTCATGATGTACGGCCAGATGACCGCCGGCTCTTGGATCTACATCGGGTCGCAGGGCATCGTCCAAGGCACCTTCGAGACCTTCGCCGCCTGCGCGGATCAGCACTTCGGCGGCAGCCTGAAAGGGAAGCTGGTGGTTTCCGGGGGCATGGGCGGCATGGGTGGGGCTCAACCGCTGGCCGCCACGCTGAACGGCGCGAGCTTCCTCGGCATCGATGTCGACCCCACCCGCATCCAAAAGCGACTCCAATCCGGCTATTGCGACCGCCTCGCTCACACCCTGGATGAAGCTCTCGAGATCCTGAAAGACCGCCCCGCGCTCAGCGTAGGATTGGTCGGCAACTGCGCCGAGGTCTTGCCGGAGATGGTCAGACGAGGCATCGTGCCGGACGTTCTCACCGATCAAACCTCTGCCCACGACCCGCTGAACGGCTATATCCCCGCGGGTTTCCCCTTGGAAGACGCCTTGAGCCTACGGGAAACCAATCCTGACGAATACGTTAGGTTGTCTAAGGATTCCATGGCCGTGCATGTCCGCGCCATGCTGGATCTAAAGGCCAACGGAGCCATCACCTTTGATTACGGCAATAACATCCGCGCCTTCGCCCAAGAGGCCGGTTGCCAAGACGCCTTCCAAATCCCCGGCTTCGTCCCTGAGTACATCCGCCCCCTCTTCTGCGAAGGCAAGGGCCCCTTCCGCTGGGCCGCGCTCAGCGGCAACCCCGAGGACATCTACCGCACCGACAAACTGGCGCTGGACCTCTTTCCGCAGAACGAGACCCTCCGCCGATGGATGCTGAACGCCGCCCCCAAGATCCAGTTCCAGGGCCTGCCCGCCCGCATCTGCTGGCTGGGTTTCGGCGAGCGCGTGAAGATGGGCCTGGCAATCAACGAACTGGTCCGCACCGGCGAGATTTCCGCCCCCATCGTCATCGGTCGAGACCACCTGGACTGCGGCTCCGTCGCCAGCCCCAACCGAGAGACCGAGGCGATGAAAGACGGTTCCGACGCCGTCGCCGACTGGGCTCTCCTGAACGCCCTGGTGAACACCGCCGCCGGCGCCAGCTGGGTCTCGCTCCATAACGGAGGCGGCGTGGGCATTGGCTACAGCCAGCATGCGGGGATGGTGGTCGTCGCCGACGGCACCGATTCCGCCCGCCGCTGCCTCGAACGCGTCCTCACCTCCGACCCCGGAATGGGCGTCATCCGCCATGTGGACGCGGGCTACAGCGAGGCCAAATCCTTCGCCCAGGAACACAACATCCGCATCCCCATGACCGAGTAAACGTGGTTTGGGTGGTTGCGGAGCGTGATTTGTTGCCCGCGCGCGTACGACGGTAGGACCGTCGTTTTAGTTGATTGTCGAGCGATTTCAACCGCCGAGCGAGATGTAGGCGTCAGTCCTTCTGACGTGGGTGTGTTCTGTTTCAGAGCGCTCTGTTTGGTCATCGCGCGTACGACGGTAGGACCGTTATTTTGGTTGATTGTCGAGCGATTTCAACCGCCGAGCGCAATGTAGGCGTCAGTCCCCCTGACGTGGGTGTGTTCTATTTCAGAGCGCCCTGTTTTGCCGAGCGCGTACGACGGTAGGACCGTCATTTCGGTTGATTGTCGAGCGATTTCAACCGCCGAGCGCAATGTAGGCGTCAGTCCCCCTGACGCGGGTGCGTTCTGGTTTAGAGCGCTCTGTTTGGTGATCGCGCGTACGACGGTAGGACCGTCGGCTACATTGCGCTCGGCGATGGGTTGCGCGTTGTGGACACCGGGCGGGATGTGGGCGTCAGTTCTGCTGACGTGGGCGCGATCTGTTTCAGAGCGCTCTGGTTAGTAGCGCGCGTACGACGGTAGGACCGTCGGCTACATTGCGCTCTGTGGTTCGTAACGCGTGAATAAACACCGAGCGCAATGTAGGCGTCAGTTCCCCTGACGTGGGTGCGTTCTGTTTCAGGGCGCCCTGTTTGGGCCGCGCGCGTACGACGGTAGGACCGTCGGTTACATTGCGCTCGGCGATTGGTTGTGCGTTGTAGACACCGGGCGAGATGTAGGCGTCAGTCCCCCTGACGTGAGCGTGTTCTGTTTCAGAGCGCCCTGTTTTGCCGAGCGCGAACGACGGTAGGACCGTCGGCTACATTGCGCTCGGTGGACATCACGCGCGAATAATCACAGAGCGCAATGTAGGCGTCAGTCCCCCTGACGTGAGCGTGTTCTGTTTCAGAGCGCCCTGTTTTGCCGCGCGCGTACGACGGTAGGACCGTCGGCTACATTGCGCTCGGTGGGCATCACGCGTGAATAATCACCGGGCGGGATGTAGGCGTTAGCATACGACGGTGGGACCGTCGGTTACATTGCGCTCGGCGATTGGTTGCGCATGGTGGACACCGAGCGAGATCGGGGTTTAGTTTGGGGCTCCGGTGGTGCCGCCGCCGGATGGCGCGCCGGTGGTGCTGTTTGAGGGAGATTGGCCATCGGTGGGGATGTTCATGCCGGACTCTTTGGGGGGAGGTGGGGGCGTGACGCCTTTGCCGGGCTCGTAAGATTCCTCACCTTTGCAGCCCGCGAGCAGGGCGGTTGCGGCGAAGAGGAGGGCGAAGGGGAGGATTCGGCGCTGATTCATGGGTCAATTACTCTTGCTAAGGACCGGCACGGACCGGTTTTTCATCGTACAACATTACATAACATTATTGGAATAATTCTTCTCTCTTTGCCATGGTTATAACTCAATCTAGAGGACCTCATGGGGGAAGAGGGCAAAGGGGGCGAGGTCCAGTGGGAGACGCTTGTTCTCAGAGAGCTTTTGCGAGCTTTTGGGAGGTGCTTGGAGTGGGGACCGTTGAGCGCTCTGAGTTCAAAGCGTTAATGGTCCGAAACGCTCCCCGGACCATAGATCCCCCCTCCCCATCTCTTCTATTCAGTCAAGATGAGGCCAATTTCCTTTATGAATGGCAAGAGGGCACAGGTCTTTCGCTTTTATGCGCGCGCGTGAAGCGCCGTTGACTCCTTTTGGGGTGGTAACGAGAAGGGTTGATGAAAAGGGAACGGACGAGAGAAGTCCGGTGAGGCGCTCCGTTCGACGCCCCGCCGAGGAAGAATCCACTTCCCTGCTCTCGAACATCGGCACGCTAGACGTCTGACGCCCTTTTAGCGCACGGATGTATGGGTAAAGAATACCCTTGCTCGTTTTGACACCTTGGAGGAGAGGGATCGGTAGGTCTTGGGCCTAGCCGGGGATGGAGGGCGTCGTACTATGGATTTGGGTTTGCGGACGATGACGACTAGTAGCGAGAAACACCTTTCCCCCTCCCTCACGCCTCAGGAAACGGAAGCGGTCTTGGAGCTTTGGGCGAAGCGGCAGAGCGAGACGGATGCCTTACGGACTCGGATGACTATCGATGAGTTGGCCGAGGCGATCTCGGTTCCGCCGGAGGAGATCGAGGCGATGGTGCGTGAGGTTCGGGCGAATCCCAGCCTTCCGCCGATGAATCCCAACGAGGTCAAAATTCGGCGAAGAAACCGGTGGCTGATGGGAGCGGCGGTAGTCTTTTGGGTTGTTTTCTTGGCATCGGCCATCCCCATTGCCTACGAGATGGGACGGGGCCAAACCCCTCGGATCTCGACAAGTTCTCCTTTCTTCAGACCTCGTCCCCCGGAAATGCAGGTGGCCAAGGCGGCGAATTCGCCCAGTTCCATGCAGGCGACGATGGTATCTTCTCCCGTTTTGGGCCAAGCCTTTCCCCAGGGCATTACCGCGTCTTTTCGGGGCTATCAGGTAGATGGCCAGGGCAAGAATCTTTCTGAAGATAGGATTAAGGAAGGGCTGAACAACATCTTGCGCCGGATGAGCAGTCGGACCGGTTTGGCCGGTTCCACCAGCTATCCCGAGGAAGCGATTCTGGCGGCCTTGCAGAGCGAGGACCCGAAGTCGGCCCCCCTGGCCATCGCCTTTGAGGAGTTCAAGGTCGTGGGGAAGAACGGGAGCTACGCGGTGAAAATGCCGATTGCCCTTCAATCCGACCCTCGGGTGGTGGACGCGGTTACCGGCGAGCAGACCCGAAAGCTAGAGGTCTTGGCTAATCAGACCAAGCGGCTGAGCGACCCTCAGTAGGGCGAGTCGGTCGCGGTTTAATTTTTGGGGGCGGGGTGGTTGGAGGATTGGTGCCTCAGGGTGCGATTGTTGGCGGGGCCTGGTTTTTGCGGGGGCGCTCTGGGGTTGGACGCGCGTACGTCAGGGGGACTGACGGCTACATTTTTCGCTCGGTGTTTAGGTGCGCTCTGTTGGTTCAGAGGGCGATGTGGGTGATGGGTTTGGCGTCGTGGGGGTTCTGGTTTTTTACAGGGCGCTCTGGGGTTGGGCGCGCGTACGTCAGGGGGACTGACGGCTACATTTCGCTCGGTGTTTAGGTGCGCTCTGTTGGTTCAGAGGGCGATGTGGGTGATGGGTTTGGCGTCGTGGGGGTTTTTTACAGGGCGCTCTGGGGTTGGGCGCGCTCACGTCAGGGGGACTGACGGCTACATTTTTCGCTCGGTGTTTTTGTGCGCTCTGGTTTTACAGAGCGAAATGTAGGCGACGGTCCTACCGTCGTACGCGCGATCACCAAACAGAGCGCTCTGAAACAGAACGCGCTCGCGTCAGGGGGACTGACGGCTACATTTCGCTCGGTGTTTTTGTGCGCTCTGGTTTTACAGAGCGCAATGTAGGCGACGGTCCTACCGTCGTACGCGCGATCACTCAACAGAGCGCTCTGAAACAGAACGCGCTCACGTCAGGGGGACTGACGGCTACATTTCGCTCGGTGATTGTTTGCGCTCTGTTGGATCTGAGCTTGATGTGGGTGATGGGTTTGGCGTCGTGGGGGCCTGGGTTTTGAGGGGAATCCGTCGCGCCCCTTACTCTTCCCTACTTCCACTTTTGGGCGAGGGCGGTGGGGTTGTCCATGAACTTGGCGTGGCCGTCTAGGAAGGCGAGGACGCCTTTGTCGACGTGGGCGGGGTTGAAGGTGGTGGGGTCGCCGGTGGGGTTGGGGCCAGGGGCGGTGGACTCGAAGAGCATGACGGCCTTGTCAGGGTCGGGCTGTTTGCTGATGGCGGCGAGGGTGAGGTCTTGGTTCAGGGCGTACGCGGGGTCTTGGTGGGAGGTGGGGCAGACGGCTCGGCTGATGTCCTTTTTGAATTCGGGATTCAGTTCCAACCAGCGGGAGGCGGGAGGGAGGTTGTCGTCGTAGTCGGCGGCGTACATGACCATGCCAACGGCGAGTTGCTTAACATTCATCAGGCATTGGGACCGGAGGGCCACCTTGGGATGCCGATTCATGTTGGCAAAGGCTATGGTGAAGAGGAAGATGACGCCCGCGACAAAACCGGACAAGAGGTAGAGCGAGCGCTGCTCCCTCCGCGGGAAGCGGTGGACGCCCAGCCAGAGCATGGCCACGATGACGGCGGGCCAGAAGATGAAGTTATAGGGGCCGGGGTTGCCGATGATCGCGAGGGCAAACGCGAAGCTGGGCAGGAAGGTCAGGACGACAAGGGCCGCGAGGATGAGCTGGTTTTGCCCTTCGCTCTTCTCCGTCATTTCTTGGTCCCCTGCCAATTGAGCGTTTGAGCGTATTTGCGGCTGTAGGCCTTGGCGTGGCTATCTACAAACCCGATCAGACCCATGTCTTCATGAGGAGTGAGGAAATTCTGTTGGCCGCCGGACTCCAGGGTTGATTCGAAGTATTGGGGAGTCTGGGCTTCGTCGATGGTCTTGGCAGGTTTTCCCGCAACGGTTGAGTTCAACGCGTAGGCGAGATGATCGTTCGGGCGGATGGGGCACTTATACACCTGGCGATTCTTCAGGTACGGATAGAGGGCGTCTTCCCAGTTAGCGGCGGGCATGATCTTGTCATCGTAGTCCGTGGCGTAAAGGAGTCGGGCCACGCCGATCTGTTTCACATTGGATAAGCAGGCGATGCGGGCCGATCTCTCGCGATTGTCGCCCCCGAAGGCGCCGGAGAAGAACCAGCCCAGTCCGGCGAAGACGGCGATGACCAAGAGGCATTGCCAGGCGACGGTTCTGCGCTGGGATGCGGGCCACGTGAGGACCGAGGCGACCAAGAGCAACGCGGCGAGCAGAACCCACCACGCCGGAGAGACCGAATTTCGGCTCGGATGAACGAATCCCACAACCAGGTTATAAACGGAATAGAGAGTCGCCAGGAACGTCAGCACCCCCAACACCTGCAGAGGGCCAAGGAGGGTCTCACCAGGTTTGTTGTCCATTTTCATCTTGGTTGCTCCGACCTTCATCGTACTTCGTGTCCTTTCGCATCGACCAAGTTTGAGCGTAAATGGAGGACGAACGTTCTGCGCCAAGCGTTCGAGGACGGCTGGTGGTTTCGCGAGAACCTTGGCGCCTTGCCCGGACCGGGTGCTGTGGTTGCCAGTTTCCGTCTTGGCAAGTGCGCGCTCTTAGTAGATCTTTGTCTGTTATACTGATCGTTATCTGGGGAGCAGTACGCGTGGACGTTTTGGCCAGTTGGCGCGCTTATATTCTTCGGGTCGCGCAACTTCGGCCGGAGGCTCCTGATTCATTTTTCGAGGACGAGCGGCGGGTTTGGGCGGCTCGGCACGGGGTCGAGCCTTTGCCTCTTCCATGGGAACCCAGGAATCGGCCGGTGATGTCGGATCCGTATCCGGAGCGATAGCTTTTGCTAGATGCGCTCTGTTAGGGCCGTCGTTTTGGTTGTCTGTCGAGCGCCGTTTGTTGGCCGCGCGCGTACGACCGTAGGACCGTCATTTTGGTTGTTTGTCGAGCGATTTCAACCGCCGAGCGAGATGTAGGCGTCAGTCCTCCTGACGTGGGCGTGTTCTGTTTCAGGGCGCCCTGTTTGGGCCGTGCGCGTACGACGGTAGGACCGTCGGCTACATTGCGCTCGGTGATTGGTTGCGCGTTGTGGGCACCGGGCGAGATGTAGGCGTCAGTCCCCCTGACGTGGGCGTGTTCTGGTTCAGAGCGCCCTGTTTGGCCGCGCGCGTACGACGGTAGGACCGTCGGCTACATTGCGCTCGGTGTTTGATTGCGCGTTGTGGGCACCGGGCGAGATGTGGGCGTCAGTTCTGCTGACGTGGGTGTGATTTGGTTCAGGGCGCTCTGTTTGGGCCGCGCGCGTACGACGGTAGGACCGTCGGCTACATTGCGCTCGGTGTTTGATTGCGGGTTGTGGGCACCGGGCGAGATGTGGGCGTCAGTTCTGCTGACGTGGGTGTGATCTGGTTCAGAGCGCTCGGTTGGACAGCGCGCGTACGACGGTAGGACCGTCGGCTACATTGCGCTCGGTGATAGGTTGCGCGTTGTGGACACCGAGTGAGATGTAGGCGTCAGTCCTTCTGACGTGAGTGTGTTCTGTTTCAGGGCGCTCTGTTTTTCCGCGCGCGTACGACGGGAGGACCGTCGGCTACATTGCGCTCGGTGATGGGTTGCGCGTTGTGTACACCGAGCGAGATGTAGGCGTCAGTCCTGCTGACGTGGGTGCGTTATGGTTCAGGGCGCTCTGTTTGGCCGCGCGCGTACGACGGTAGGACCGTCGGCTACATTTTTCCGAGCGTGGGGGCGGGGGCCGTTTGGGCTATGGCACGGAACCTTTGGCTACACCTGACGGTGGCCGGATTTCGGCGGTGATCTGGGTTCCCATTCGCCAACTTCGGGTCGCCAGATTCGCGGCGGCACCCTGCGGGTGGCCAATTTTGCAACGGGGGTTGTTTCCATGAGTTCGAAAGGATTTATTCGTAGTGGTTCGGATCGTTGTCAGGACGTGTTGGAGTTTCCTTCGGAACATCCGGAATTCCAACCTCGAGCTCTGCCCTTCCGGTTGATGCCGGGGGTGTTTGCGGGGCAGCTTTATCCGGCTCGGGAGAATGTGGGCGGGGTGATGCTGCCTTCCTCGGGCGGGGGTTGGGAGTCGGAGGGGGCGGCGGCGGAGCGCGTGCGGCCGGACTGTGTGGTGGTGCTTGCGGTTGGCAAGCTCAAGGGACCAGGGACAAGGGACGAGGGACCAAGGGACACTGCGCCGGCGGGGTGGAATGCGGGGACGGCTCGGCGAGAGGCGGCGGCGCTTTTGGAGTGCACGCTGGAACCTGGCGACCGGGTGATGGTTCGGCCTTGGTCGGGGATTCGGTTTCAGAACGCTTACGGCGTGCGCGGGCTGTGCTTCTTTGGCCAGACCGACGGGTGGCAAGAGGACGCGGTGATGCGGTGGGTCGAGGGGCAGTGGCGACCGCTGGACAACTGGGTGATGGTGCAGTTGGACCGCGCCTTTCAGTCGCTGGGCGTGATCTCCTCGCGGACGATCTTGGACGTGAAGGGGACGGTGCTGGACGCAGGCCCACGCGCTTCCCTTCGGCCCGGCGACCGAGTAGTGACAGCGGACGATCAGGCGCAGCAGTCGGATGACGACATGAAGTGGCTTACCACAAAGTGGGGGCCCTGGGGCGATGACGTTTGGCTGGTGCGCGAAGTGGATTGCGAAGGCGTTCGCCGAGTGGTGGCGACGATTGTTTGACGATCGCTTGCTGAGCTGATCGGACTCATTTTTATTTTCTCTTTCTCTCAAGGAGTTCCAATCTTATGCTTCAAAATGCTCTCCTGGCCGGGGCGAATAGTGACCCCAAAAAGAAACCGAAAGCCAAGACTCTTCAGGAACGCGAACGCGGGCTGCGCGAGTGGATGCTGAACCTAGAGGCCCGAGGCGACCATCGTCGGGCCAAAGAGGTTCGGGCGGACCTGATCGAAGTTCGTCGCAAGCTGGGATTGAATCCGGATGGGACTCCGAAGAATGGCAGAAAGGGCAAGGCTTCCCCTTCCACGACTCCGCAACCCTTCACCCCTCCGGGCTACGTGAACCCCCAGGAGCCGACGATTAGCACTCAGGTCGCGCGCCGCAACAAGGTCATCGTCTCTCACCAGCCGGTTCAAACGCGAGAGGAGTTCAACCAGGAAACAGAGAAGATCCGGCAGACGATGCGGAAGGTCCGTCAACAGGATCCCAGCATCCGCTCGAAGAACGAGGCAAAGCTCTACAACGATACGAAGACGCTGGAGCAGCGGATTCGGACGATGGAAGGCCAGGGGATCGACGCAACGGCCCAACGCAAGCAGCTCTCCCGGAACTACTCCGAGTTAAAGAACTTTCAGCGCGATCCCTTGTACCGATCGGCGCCCGAGGACCGGAAGCGATACAAAACCCTCTCGCACTATCACGATCATCCCCAAGATCTGCATGACCGGCTGGTGGCCAGTCGTTTGGACTTGGACGATTTGTACATGGCGGGGAGACAGGCCAACAAGCGCGGAGGGTTCCAAAACAGCATTCGGATCAATGGACAGGAGGTTCCCGATTACGATGCGGTTGCCGAAGTTGCTTACGCCACGGGCTTGAATCGCCAGGACTCGATTCGTCTCATTAAGCAAAAGCTCTATGGTCCGCTCTCGGGTCGAACGCTCGCGGTTGCCTCCCGGACACGAAAGTTTGGCGGCCAGGACCGCGACGAGGCATTTACGGGACCGGGGCTCTCGCCGACTAAGGTCGGCAAACAAAACAAGATCACCGATATCGTCGAGAACCGAACGGGCGAGGCGATTAAAATCCTTCGAAAAGATGCGCCGATGTTGGTGACGATGGCGGAGCGCCGCGTTCGGTCAGGCATTCGAGCCCTCCAGGCGCGCATGCTTCAATTGCAGGTAGGAACGCCCGCGTACCGACAAGCATCGGCTGAGCTCAAGCGACTGCTTACGGAGCTCTCCAAGCACGAGGAGAACCCTCTCTACAAGGCTTTGCCCGCCGAGAATAAAAACATCAAGGCGTTCATTCGCGTGATGATCGATCCAGAGACCACAGCTCAAAGGCTACGCGAGACGAACGTCAATATGGCGGATCTGATCAATGAGACGTCCCAGCTCTTTGGCCAGGGATCTCACGCGCGGGCGAACGCCCAGGTCGAGACGATGGACGACAACTACCGTCCGCTGGACGAGGCGTATCGCAAGGTTGGAGATGCAATGTACGGCCTTCCGCCCAGCGTCGCCATCATGGCCAACCGGGGGAAACTGGGCAAGGAGACGAAGTTGCTCCTGAATCAGCTTGGGAAGGAGGATCACCTGGTCCGAACCGCCAACCGGGGACTCTCCAAGAAGGACATTAAGATCCTCACGGAGGAAGCCGGATTGATGGATGGCGTCACTAGTCTTTCGGCGTCAATTCAGCAATCTCAAATGCTCCAAAACCGGGATTTGGGATTGATCAGCGATCCGGAAGCCTATGGCCGATTCCTTTGGAACAGCGTTTCCCGTCCGATAACGACCGTCGTCGATGGCGTGCGCGGTGCGCTCAACGGAGGTCACGGAATAGCTGGCGAGGAGCGTAGCGCCGGGGAAAACCTGGGCTTATTTGCGGCGGACTTCTTGGCGCAGATGTTAGCCACCAAAGGACTGGGCAGTCAGGGCACCATCGCAAGTTATGCGCCGAAACTGATGAAGTGGATTGGGTTGGGCGAGGAGGCGGTGAAAGGTACCCAAGCGGTTCAAGCGGCTGCGAAGCTTGCCCAAGGCGGTTCCAAGTTTTTGACCTCGAAGGGTTTGGCGGGGGCGGTTCTGAAGACGGTGGCCGCCAATCTTCCGCAGATGGCGGTCGATTCGGCGATCGAGGCACGGATTCGCTCCAACACCTCGAACGAGTCCTTCGCCAGGGCGTTCGCGGACTCGATGAAAGGGCAGGGCGATGCGATTTTCACGACCCGCTATCTGACCGACCCGGATATGGGAATCGACGAGCGGATCAAGGGGTTGATTGGTCAGCTTGGGCTCGCTTCGGACTTCGCCCATAAGACAATGCAGAACCCACATGCGCTCCGCACGGCTCGGAAGTTGCTTCCCAATGCGGAAAAGACGCCTAGTTTGGCGGTGATGTCGGTGCTCCTTCAAAAGGCGGCGGCGAAGTTGCCCGAGTCCAGGCGCGAGTCCTTTTTGGAGGGTTCCCGGCAGGCGTTGGGGCGGCTGGCGAAGACGATGGGAAAGGCGCCGTTAAGAGACCCCAGGGTGAAGAGCCTGATCGACAAGTTCGAAACGGACCAGAGAAAGGCGCTTGCGGCGGCGGGGTCCAAGACACCGGGACGACTGGCTCAAGACTTGGCCAACACCTACTCGGTGTACATGGAGTCCATCGCCAAGCTCGAGAAGATCTCGCTTCCAGAGGCTTACCGGCGCTACGGCGACATCGGCGCTAAGGCGGTGAATGAAGGCTGGCACGATAAAAAGGCGCTCTTTCAGATCGATAACTTGCGTGACAAGATTGCCGGTCGCGTTGGAAAGCCGGAGCGGTTTTTGGTGCATCCCGACGACCTCCTGGAACACTCAAATCGAACCGAAGACGGTCGATACAAGGCGGCGTTTACCGCGGTGGATATGGTGGGAAACATCATTTATTACAATCCCGAAACCGGCGCTAAAGTTCGGCTGTTAGGGGGGCCTGCGTCCAACATTCATTCCGAGTCCGCCCCGGATTCGCAGGATGGTCATGTAGGCTTTCGGGTCAACGGCCCGAGCGTCAAGAAGACCCTTATCCGGATGGCCAATCACACGGGCGGTCCGCTGTACATGGTTGCTTTGTCACCGGACAACGGATTAGGGAGTCACGGCGCTCGGATCGTGAGAGCGGAAGTGGATGCGGCCCTGCACAATGGGGTTAGCTATGAAAAGCTGTTTTCGCACGTGAACGACGCGATTAAGCAGTTGAACAACGCCAAGCATTCCGGCGGCAAACGGTGGAAAGATATTCCTCAGGTCTACTCGCTCGACCAAATGGAACATCATCTTTCCACCCTCTCGGCTCCCGATCTCCGGGCGGTCGTACGCAAGATTTTCAGGGATGGAGAAGGGCTCTTGCCGAGTGTTGAGACGGTGGTTGGGCTCATGAACCAGCCCGAGCTTATGCACCACAAGGCCGGAGATGTCGTAGGAGCGATCCACCTTGATCCAAAGGGGAATGTCACCGGTCCTCTCCCTCTTCAAAAGCCGCCCTACGCGCTTGCAATTCCTGGCGTGGCCGGTGGGCTCTTGCCGTCAACGCCGTTGCTTGACGTTCTTGGCGGACACCTTCAAGACTGGAAACAAGAAAGGTTGGCGGCAAAGCCGGAATTCTATTCCAATCTCTCGGCTCCGCAATGGGAGGCTCAGTACATCTACGCCAATACAAAGTATGGTCATCCGATCGTCCTCACCTTTGAGGATGTCATGAAGCTCACGGGCAATCCAAAACAACGCGACTTGATGCTGGCTAGGATCCGCGAGACTCAGCGTGAGCGAGGTTGGCTCCAAGAACAGAGATTCAACAATCAGCGCGTGAACGGAAAGGTCAAAGGAACTTACCAAGCAACGACTCGGAAAGATGGTAGCGTTCGCACCCGACTGCAATATGTCAAGGATGCCGCCGACGCCTCCACTGGCATTCATGAAGCGATCGGCCACGTCTTGTTTAATCGACTGCCGGAGCAAACAAAACTCAAGATTGCGAACTCACTTGGCTACAAGGAAGTGAATGTTGCGGTCGAGGAGAAGTTTGTCCGGGGCGTGGAGAAGTTCGCCGCGGGTGGCAAGGTTACCGATCCGCGTTTGAAGAACGCGTTTCTGAACTTCCAAAAGGATCTTCGCGAGGTTTACGCCGACATCAAAAACAGCCCCTTGAGCGAGTATTTCCCGGTCGAGATCGAGCGGGAAATCAAGCGATTGCTTGGCGGCAATCTGAGTCAGAACAAGGGAGTTGGGAAGTTCCTTAACGAAGTCCCGCTCAAGGGTCCAGCGCCATCGAATCCTAAGGAAGACGACAAGAAGAAAAGGAAGAGTGAACCCACTGCGCGGCACTTTTGGGATGAGGGGCGGGGGGCGGATTATCCTTGGTACTTTAGCGTCCCTTCGTCGAAGAAACATTAGGCTATTTACCGATCATTGTTTTCAATATTGTTACTAAATGATTTAATATTCTCGACCTTGATTGGGTCGAGGAGTTTGGATCATGCGATATCGCCTTGTAAGTTTTGCTTGCCTTTCTGTTCTTTCTGCCTTGGGCTTTGCCAACCCCACCTATACTTGCCAGGACATCGGCAACTTAGGGCAGCCGTGGGAGACGGTAGGGACGGCGATTAACGACAATACGCAGATCACTGGTTACTCACACCAGAGCAACGACGATGCCTCCCAAACCTTTTTTTGGAGCGGCGGAGCCATGACGAATCTCTGGTTTACGGTTCCTGGCATGTCTCCCTGGGCTTGGTGCGCGGGAAACGCGATTAGCATCACCGGGGCGATTGCTGGAAACACGATGCAGATCGAACACAACTTCCACCCAGCGTTCTGGCCCGCCAACCGCAGTTACACCTACGATCTCTGGCCGACTCAGCCTTCTTACGGTTGGGCGATGGGAATTAACGACAGCGATGTGGTGGTCGGAATGCACACCAATCCCTCGGGCGGGCAAACGATTCCTTTCAAATACGAAAATGGAGTGAGGACAGATCTGACGAGCCTGGGTTTGCTGGCTGGGGACTATGTTTATGCGATCAACAATCCGGGTGCCATCGTTGGTCAAGGGCTTTATCCTGAGTCCTATCCCCTTTATCTGAAAGATGGGGTACGGACCATACTTTCTGTTCCCTCTGGTTATCCGAGCGGCACCGCGTTTTCTGTAAATAACCTAGGTCAGATGGCAGGCGAACTCAACCGTCAACCCGTGGGGAATGTCTCGATGGGGATGGAAGGGTTTTTCACAAGACCCCAGACGCCCGGAAGTCCAACTCAAAAGATTCGGATGGTCGGAACCCTGGGTGGGCGAGACAGTTTTCTCAAGGATATCAATGACTTTGGCGATGCCGTGGGATGGTCACATATTTCGGGTGGCGGATACGTCAAGCACGCCATCGTCTGGCTGGGCGGCTGGGACGGATCAATGGTGGATCTGCATAACGCCACCACAAATATCCCCAGCGGTTATGTGTTGGAAGAGGCGACGAGCATCAACAATAAGGGCGAAATCGTGGCTCTTGGTCGCAAGGCGGTTGGGAATGAGATCCACACGTTTTTGCTGACTCGAACCGATTGGTAGGGCCTAAAATCCCTTGCCTCGTGGTCAAAAGTCGTGTATGATTCGTTTTGCCATGGGGCAAATGGGTAGACATTCGACGACTATAGTCTTACGACGATTCCTTCAGGTTGGGTGCTTGGCGGCGGTTTGTTTGTCGCTGAGCGGGTGCTGGGGATTGGGGTTCTCTCCCGATGGGAAGTGGCTGGCGTTTTTGATGCCGACGGCCAAGCGCTCAGAGGACGAGGGGCCGAATTATCAGTTGGCCACGGTCAAGCTCTCGGAGGGCAAGATTCGGGTGGTGGCGGATAGCCGGGGAGCGGATACGCCGGTGTTTTCGCCTGATGGCAAGTCGTTGGGCTACTTGGATGAAGGCGGGCGGTTGATGGTCTTGAACGTGGCCACGGGCAAGCGCCGCAAAGTCATCGAGCAGGTTGGCAGCTTCGTTTGGGAGCCCAATGGGAAGCGAATCGTCGCTCTGCGATCAACGCCGGAAGCGAAGAACGGCGAGATCGATTGGATCGATGTGGCTTCGGGAGAGGTCCTGTGGCGACAGATTCCGGACCTCTTCCGATTTGCTGGTCCGACATCGATGGCGTACTTGGCAGACCGGGATGCCGTGGTGGTGAGTGGGACGCTGGATCTTTTGGTGGTGAGCCGCTCCTCGATCAAGCGATTGAGCGCCAACCGAACGACGCTGGGATTCCGGGTTTTGCCGGATGGCAAGGGCATGGTTTGGGCGACGGCTTCAGAGGATCGATTGCTGAATCTGCACCGGTACGAGTTTGCTTCCGGCAAGCAATCGGAGGTTGCGTTCCCGGCCAAGGTCCGGGGGATGGCGGATGTGGAACACGTTTTGGGAGTCGAGTTCAACCGGGACGCGAGTCAGTTTGTCGCCAGCTATCGAAAGCCCGGCAAGGACCGGGCGTATGCCTCGGAGTGCGTTCTGGTGGATGTAAAGTCGGCCACCGCGAAGACGCTGGTGAGCACCCAAGGATGGATGGCGAATATGCCGCTTTGGTCGCCGACGGGCGAGCTTGGGATGTGGACGTTCGATACCAAACCCAAGCAAGCGACCGGCACCTTGACGGTGACGGTTGGGAAGAAGACGATTTTCAAGGGCCCCTTCACTACTGATCGATGGCCGGACTGATGAGGGTGGGGGTCCAATTGTATTTCACTTCGGACTTCTTCTCATTGACCACGGCGCCGTTGGCCAAGGCAATAAATCCCAAACCTCCGTGGGGTGCGGCGAACTTCGTTTTGTCGCCCACGGGGTCTGGAACTTGGCTCTCGCACTCGAAGACCATCACGGTCTCACCGGGAATTTCGAGCTCGGCAAGGCTCTTCCCTGCTAGTCGTTCATTGAGCGCGTAGGAGTACGGGGCCTTGGAGGCGGGGCAGATGGTGCTGCCTTTATTGTAGATCCTTGACAGCCAGTGGTCCCTGGGCGGGAGATGGTCATCGAAGTCACATGAGTAAATGATCAGTTCGTTTCCGAGCTGCTTCAAGTGGCTCATGCACGTCGCATTCGTTGACACGGCTTGAGCGCTGATGAAGACCGGGTTGACGATGATGGTTACGACCAACAAGATGATGAACAATCCGATGCCATCGTATCTGGAAGCCCAGGATCGCTCCGGGCGTCGCCGGGCGGCGGCGTAGATGGTGGCCCCCGCGAGGCCGATACCGACGACGAAAAGCATCCAGTTCGACTGGCCCTTGGCGGGCAAGCCGACGCCCGCGATGATTCCGCATACGCCGCAGGCGAGAGTTAGGAGCAGGTTTCGCACGAGGTTATTGTACGGTGCGGAGTTTGGCGTCGCCTTGGTGGTGGGCGCTCTGGTTTTGGCAGGGCGCCCTGGGGTTGGGCGCGCGTACGTCAGGGGGACTGACGGCTACATTTCGCTCGGTGATTATTCGCGCGTTATGAATACCGAGCGAGATGTAGGCGACGGTCCTACCGTCGTGGGCGCGCTGGTTTTTACAGGGCGCTCTGGTTCAGAAGACGCTCACGTCAGGGGGACTGACGGCTACATTGCGCTCGGTGATTGTTCACGCGTTATGGATACAGAGCGTGGTGTGGGTGGTGGGTCTGCCGTCGTACGCGCTTCGGTTTAACAGAGCGCTCTGAAACAGATCGCGCGCACGTCAGGGGGACTGACGGCTACATTGCGCTCGGTTTTTATGGGCGCTCTGTTGGTTCAGAGGGTGGATCTGCCGTCGTGGGCGCTCTGTTTTTTTTAGAGCGTGATGTGGGGGGTGGGTTTCCGAATTGCCCTTTTCCGTTTTCCTATTTCGAGCCTGGTAACGCGGGCTCCATTTGATCAGATAGAGACATCAACTATGCAGACACCTAAGGGATTTGAGGAGGCGCGGGTTCGGAAGGACTTGGCGGCTCGATTGAAACGGATGGTTACGGCGTTTGAGGCGTCGGTCGGGGATAAGTTCGACCGGTATGACCTGGCGCAGCGGGTTTATGACGACAAGGAGGTGATGTCCTCCTTGGACTTCCTGGAGGACTACACGCCTTATAACGTGCCGCTGCTCCAGATTCGGGTGCGGGGGTTGGTGCAGAACGTGTGCGGTGGGTACACGACGATGTCTCCGTACTGGGTGCTGAAGGGCGGTCGGGATGAGGAGCGGCGGAGTGCGGCGGAGAGCGATTTGACCCGGGCCTTTGAGATGGCGGGGTTCGATCTGAAGGTCCGGCAGATGGGTTACGTGGCGGCGCTGAAGGCTCGCGGGCCGGCGCGGTTGACCTACCAAACCTTGCGGGAGGGGAGCTTTGGCGACACCCAGGGCGCGGGAGATGGCGATGTGGTGTATTCGGGCTTGGTATTGGACCCGATCCGCGCGGAGCGGATGGTGATTTATCCCACCTACGCCCCGAACCCGGCGAAGTCGCTGATGGTGGGGCACTGGTTTGAGGAACCGGCGATCGAGATTCGCGAGAAGCAACTGGACGGCGAGTACTTCGACGACTGGGATCCGCTGGGGACGGACGACTCGGGATCTACGGACGAGGGTCGGACGCCGACGATTGTGGACGACGCGGAAGAGGCGCCGGTTCGGGTGTATGACACGTTGGTTCGCTTGCGCTCACCGGGTGCGGGGGGCGGGGGGCGGGGTGCCGACCCGGAGGAGGAAAACGAAGTTGGGGAGGAGCTTGGGGAGCGGCGGTGGTACCGGGTGATCTGGGCTTATACTTCGGAGGAGGTGCTTCGGATTGAGGAGTACGATGCGCCGACGCCTAACTACTTCGCCCCTTGCTTCGAGCAGGAGATCGATGAGTTTTATCCGGAGCACTCTCCGGCGACGCGGCTCTTGGAGCTTCAGGCGATTGTGAACGACGCGATCTCGCTGAAGATCTTTGGCGGGGCGCAGAACGCGTTCATGACGGTGTTGGCCAGTGGGTTTGTGGCAGACGCCCAGACGGTGCGCATTGGCATCGGCCAACTGGTGGGGTTCAAGGGGAATCCGCAGTTTGTGCCGATCCCTTCCAACTTCAACCCGCGTGGCACGGAGAGCGCGGCGATGGATGCGGAGCGGTATGCCGACGGCATCGCGGGCGTCTCCCGCATGAGCCAAGGGCAGCCCTTGGACAACGCCACGGCGACCGAGGCGGGAATCTTGGCGCAGGGCCAGGCGAGCGGGATGGCGGAACAGCGCGTGATGTTCGGCGACGAACTCGTGAGAATGGCCAAATATGGGCTGCATCTGCTGGCCGAGAACTTCCGCGATTGGAAGCGTTACAACGGCGAGATGGTGAGCGCGCCCAGCAAGGCCGCGTACCAGGATCGCTACATTTTGGAAATCAACGGCAAGACCTCCGGCAACAACCCGAAGGGGGTCATCGAGAAGACGAAGGCGTTGATCGAAGCGGCCAAGGCCCTTGGCATTCACACCCTTCCCACCACCAAACAACTGAGCGCGGACGCCTTGATCGAGGTGATTTTGAACGCGCTGGAGTTCCATGTTTCGACGGCGAAGATCGTGAAAGACACCGCCGAGGAGATGCAGAAGATTCAAGATGCTCAAAACGCCAAAGTCCCGCCCTTCCCTCTCCCAGGCGCTCCTGCTGGCCCCGGCGTCCCGCCCGGAGTCGACCCCGCTCTCGCCGGACTTCTGGCGAACCTCGGTCAGCCCGGACCGGGACCGATTCCTCCGGGAATGGGTGGCCCGCCGCCGGTCGGACCTGCTGGAGGAGCTATGCCACCTGGAGTTCCAGGCCCAATCCCACCGGGCCTCTGAGATCAAAGGCCGCATCGCCCAGCTCGACGACCTGTTCACTCCCGCCGAAGGCAAGGGTCTGTACGACGCCTACAAGGCTTGGTTGCGGGCGAAAGAGCTAGACAACTAGCGACAACCCACCTTCTTTGAACCCCCAAGGGGCCAGCGAATCTCTCGCTGGCCCCTTTTTCTTTGCCCGAAAGGAGAGACCTCAATGTCATCGGAAAGCTTGCTCGACGTTCAGTGGCAACCAAATTCTAAGCCGACTTCTCCTTCCAAGGGAAAGTCCAAACCTCGCTCTCAGGACCCGGTCTATCTGAGAAAACGAAAGCAGGAGTTGCAAAGTGCGCTCGCTCCGCTGAAGCGCCGTGGGAGGCTGGACACTGAGGAGCGACAACTCCTGGAAAACGGCAGCAAAGAGCTGTTCTTGATTGACCAGGCGTTGATGAAGCTTCAAAAGCCGAAAGCACCCGCGGCAAAGCCCCCCACCGGTCAATGGCGATACAACGGATTTGGATTTGAGTCGGATGGGCCCTGGAATAAACGGCCCGAGCCGCCCAGACCTCCGCCCGCCGACCCTGTTGCAAAGCATTTCGACCCGAGCCGCGGGCTTCCGGCTCAGGCGAGGGGCGAAAACAGGCCGGTTCGTGGGGTGGACCCCTGGTTGGTCGAGGCGATGCGCGGATACGACGAAGAGGTCAATCGTCGAGGACTCCAGCCTCAAGCCTGGGTTCGACAAGCGATCCGCAAGAACCTTGTATCGATTTTGGATAAGAGGGGAGGAAAGGCGCCGCGCGCCTTTTGGGACGCTCTGGCAAAGGGTGAATCTCCCTGGCGCTTGGCGAAGATTTACTTCCCCAAGGAGATGGGGCACATCGATCGCCTGGTGCGGGTTCGCCCCACGGAAGCCGAGATCAAAGCCGCCCGCGAGAAGGATGAGAAAGACCGGCTTGACCTCTATCTCGGCTCACCCAACTACATTGGTTCCGACGAAGCGGCCGAACACCAGTTCACCGATTTTGGACGACTTCCGACCGTAGAGGAACGCGCAAAACAGAAGGAGCAGCAAGCCCGAGAGACCGCACGCAATCCCATCAACCGTTCGCCGATGATGTTCTTCGATCAGGCGTTCAAGCACACCCCTGGGATGCTTCTGGATACGGCTACGGTTCTAGGGAGCGGGGGCACGGGTCCCGTGGATCCGGTCGCTTACCGAAAGATGGTCCGAGGGGCGAACGACTCTCCGATTTGGAAGTTTGGGAGCAGCTTCATACCCGTCTTCGGCCAGGCGGCACAGACGATGGACGCGATTCGGGACTTCACTCGTATCGCAGTCTCCGGCGATCCGGAAGATCTCCGCGACACCCTCATCGGAAACGCCAGCCCGTACGTCCTCAGCAAGGCTTCCGAACATGCGCTCACCGAGCTTGCTAAGACGATTAAAAGAAGCCGGGCGAACCAGATTGCCAAGGCGCTTTATGATACCGATCTCCCTCCGGAGATGCGAAGACAGATCTTCAACGAGATCAAGCATGTCCTTCCCACAGGCGTGAAATACTCTTCCTCCCAAGGGCTCGTCCAGGTCAACGGCAGAATCATTGGCTCGGGGTTGGGCCAAGACGGAGCGACAAAAGCTCTGAGCGATTGGTTGAATCAGGCGGATAAGCACTTTAACGTCAAACTTGAAAACGGCAAAGTCGTCAACCAGGCGACTCAAACGCGAAAGGAAATTCAACGGGCGATCGACTACGTAAAAAAGCTACCGGCAAAGGCACTCGATCGGATGTACATGGAGGTGGTCGACGAACTGTATCTTAATAATGAAGTCATCGACAACCCTGGCCTAAATGTTCGAAGTCGCGATGACATTTATGACGGAAACAAGAATATTCTGAAGCAAAGTGCCAGGGACACCGACACGCTCCTCAGCGCGAAGGGGATCCAAAAGAACAAATTGATTAACCCCACGCGCGTTGTGATCCACGAAATTGCCCACCATTTGGAGACACATTTAACCGCGGCGGAGCAGAACGCTCTCAAATCTCACTACGATCAGTTCGTGAAGGGCAATCCAGACACGGTGAAAGCGCACGCCCCCAAAAACGGCCAGGAGCGCATTTTCAAAGACACCCGCGCCGGTCATCGATACTCGAACGAATCAGAGTTTTGGGCGCATCTTATAGAAGACAGAGAAACTTTTAACATGTATCTCCAATCAATTGGAAACACGAAGAGTGGAGTCTTGAAACGGGCCGCCCTTAAAGTGATGGGAGTCCTTCACAACTACCGGATGGAAAGGAACTATGGCGAGGAAGGCAGAAAGATTTATGAACTCTACGAAAATATGCTTGAGCGGTTGAGGGCAGAGTCATGAGATTCAGCATTTGCCTCATCAAGACCATTCCTTTCTACCTTCATTTCATCTTGAAACCCGTCTTCTGGATCGTTCAGTTCATTTACGACGCAATCAACTTTTTAATTCCGCCTATTCTCTATCGAAACAAGCTTGGCAATGCCTTTCGCAAGACCCTTATTTCCCGCTTCATTCATGAAGTAAAAATGTTTATCTACTTTGGATTCAAGGAGCTTCTAGAAAAACTCTACGCTGATTGGCCCAAGACTTACTATACGATTGAATGGGGTCAAGCCAATGCCAAAAAGTATAACAAGATGTCCCCCCTAAAGCGATATTACATTAATCGTGACCGCGCGGAAGCCATCGCCAAAACGGGCGTTGATCCGTGGAATGCTTGTTTATCCGATGAGTTACCTGAAATCTATAAGAAGTCAACGTACCGATACAGGATGGAGGTAGGGATCAAGCCTTACACACCTGGAGATCCACCGGATTACAAGTTCCACAACCGCATGATGCAGGATGAACCCGGCGAAGTGGTTCCACACATGTCTGAGCTACCTAATTATTGGGAGGTGAGTGATTGAGGTGTAGGGTCCGTGGTGGCCATAGCCTTTAGGCATTCTCCAACTTTTCTGACCTGGCGCGAGAGAGGGCGTGCAGCAACCATGAAGCGCAGTGGATTCGTTCTTCAACCTGCTTACGAGTCAAGCGGCCGCTCCATAGGCAAACGAGGCGGTTCTCTTTGATCCCATAGGAGGGAGCGGGCTCTTTGAGGAGGAAAGCTTGAACCTCTGGCGAGATGATCGAACGGACGCGGTCGTCGTTACGCCCCGTGACTTCGATCTGAGTGTTGAATTTGGGATTGCCTATCACGATCTCCTGGTAGTTGTCCGGGTGGATGAGTTCCGGCGAAGCATTGCGGCGTGAGATTCGGCAGGTTGGCAATTCGTTCTTCAATCGGACGACGATGGCGGACAGATACCGCCGATAGCGGTAATCGCCCGACGTTTCGATTTGGCAGATCTCAAGAACCCATGCCCGCTTTCCATTTCCCAACTGGCCCTCGTAGATCTCTTTGATCTCGCCCACTTCGAAGTAAGGAAGATCGACGAGCTTCTCTTGGGCCACGGAAAAATCTTGCCCTTCTAAGGTTCTAAACCCCAGCGGTGCGGGACGTGGCTTGAGGAGATACAGGAGCACGCGGAACGCCACCACGATCACGAGCGCGGCGATGATTCGGATCAGGATGGGGCTCAAGAACATGGCGGCGTACTCCTGGTCTCATTGTGAATGAAGCGCTCGGGTCGCAGTGCCTACGGCTTGTAAGTCACCTTGTGGGTTGTGCGCGCTCTCGTCAGGGGGACTGACGGCTACACTTCGCTCGGTGATTATGTGCGCTCTGTTGGTTCAGGGCGTGATGTGGGTGATGGGTTTGGCGTCGTGGGGCGCTGGTTTTGGAGGGGGCGCTCTGGGGTTGGGCGCGCTCACGTCAGGGGGACTGACGGCTACATTTCGCTCGGCGGTTGAAATCGCTCGACAAACAACCAAAACGACGGTCCTACCGTCGTATGCGCGCGGCACAACCAGAGCGCTCTGTGATTATTCGCGCGTTAGTGATACAGAGCGAAATGTAGGCGACGGTCCTACCGTCGTACGCGCGCGGCTAAACAGAGCGCCCTGAAATAGATCGCGCTCACGTCAGGGGGACTGACGGCTACATTGCGCTCGGTGTTTCTTCGCGCGTGATGTCCACAGAGCGCAATGTAGGCGACGGTCCTACCGTCGTACGTGCTTCGGCAAAACCGAGCGCTCTGAAATAGAACGCGCTCACGTCAGGGGGACTGACGGCTACATTTCGCTCGGCGGTTGAAATCGCTCGACAAACAACCAAAACGACGGTCCTGCCGTCGTTCGCGCTTCGGTTTAACCGAGCGCTCTGAAATAGATCGCGCTCACGTCAGGGGGACTGACGGCTACATTTCGCTCGGTTTTTAGGGGCGCTCTGTTGGTTCTGGGCGTGATGTGGCGAAGGCATGGGGGCGGCTTTTGAATTCTTTATCCATTTTGGGGTGATAGATCGATGAGCAATCAGACAATTGTTGAGAAGGCGCTGTTTTTGGCGGCGGAGGAGTGTGATGTGCGGCATGTGCGCGAGGTCGGCGGGGCGAATCGGGGGCCGCGGGTGGAGGAGTATTTGCGCTCGGTGGGATTGGGACCGGGGAATCCTTGGTGTGCGGCGTTTGTCAGTTGGTGCTTACGTCACGCCGGGTTCTTGGGCGGGCCAACGAGTGGCGCGGGAGCGGTGCGGTACTGGGCCAAGTGGGCGGACGACCGGGGGAAGCTGCTCTCCGGAGGCGCGTTTGCTAAACGAGGCGATCTCTTTCTGTGGCTGAATACCAACGGCACCGGGCACATCGGCTTCGTATGTGAGGTGACCCGGAAGTTGGGGATTTCGTGGATTCGGACGATCGAGGGGAACTCGAACGAGAACGGGTCTTGGGAAGGGGACCGGGTCGTGCGGAAGTGGCGGCGGGTCTCGGCGAAGACGCGGTTCATTCGGGTTTGAAATCTTGAATCATCGCACCCAGCGCGAGGGGAGTGCGATGACCAAGATCCCTTGCGATGAGACGCCTACCGGGTCAGTTTGAGGAGGCGGGCTTGGATGGAGGGCTCAGAGACGGGCAGGCGATTCATTTCGGCTTGGTGCTCTGCCATGAACTTTCCTCGGCTCTCCTTGGGGAGGGCTTCGATTTGGTCGAGGAACTTGTTCGCCTTTTCGACCTCCGCTTGCATGGCGGGGTTGGCGGGGGGAGGGATGCTGGCCTTGATGTCGGCTGGCGTGGGTTGAGAAGATCCGCATCCCGCGAAGGAAATCGCAAGCGCGAAGAAAGCCAAAAACTTCATTTCGCTCCTAGTGTAGTCCAATTACCTAGGAATGCGACATAAAAGGGAGACCAGGTGTTAGGTTTTAGGTGTTAGGGGGGCGAATTACGGAAAAGGCCCCGCCCGAGGGATGGGCGGGGTTTTTGTTGACCCCAAAGGACTTGAATGGGTCCGGCTCATAAAATGGCGCCTGTCAGTCGCCAAGCAATCTCCTTTCCTGAATCAAAGTGTGTGCCCGTTACTCCGGCTTGGTGTAGTCGTAGTAGAAGTTCACTTTCGGGTTGACGTTCAGCGGGGCCAGGCCGCCGGGGCCGGGGAGATATCCCAGGCGTTGTTTCTTTTGGAGGTCGGCGGCGGAGTGCTGCCCGGTGGCCGCGTAGACAATCTTCTTGGAACCGGCGTGGGTGTCTAGCCAGACAAAATTGGCGGTGTCTCCGTTGTGCCTTCCCTGGACGCTGGCGCCATTGAGGGTGCTGGTCCCTCCGGGCGGCGTGATCTCGGTGGCGGTGTAGACGGTGCCGTTGTATTGGCGCGCGGCATCCGCCACGAACACGCTCTCGGACGGTCGCTCCCACTGGCTGTAGTTGGTGGCTCGATTATAGGCAATGTTCGAGTTGAGCCCGTAGCTGTTGTTGGCCTTGGGATCGGTGGTGTAGATGTTGTAGTAACCATCTACCACGTTATCTGGCGTGGAGGGGCAGACTTCGATGACGTGGTTCTTCAGGTAGGGCTGAAGGAGACCGCCGGTCTTGTTAATTTTCCCCTTGCCGGTAGAAAGGTCGATATCGACACTCCACCACCACCAACGCCAGTAGTAGTTGGAGCCACTAATCTCCCGTTCTGACTGCGGTGGGAATGTGTCGTCCCAATCGTTGATGTAGAGCTGGCTGGCGATCCCAATCTGTTTCGCGTTCGAGAGACATGCCGTCTTCTTCGCAGCTTCTTTGGCCTGCGCGAACACCGGAAACAGGATGGAAGCGAGGATCGCGATAATCGCGATCACTACGAGAAGTTCGATCAGTGTGAATCCCTTACGTGAAATCATTTTTCCGAGGTAGATGATGGGCCTGCGGGTTCAGCGATTCGCCCGTCATTCCCTTCCCCACCGACGATCGTTAGCGAGATTCTTCCCTTCCCTTTTAGATTCGAAGGCCATTTAGTCTATTTGTTGATGGAATTACTGGACTATTTTTAAGTCATTGCCCCTCGGCGGGGTCGCTCTAGGGTGCGCGTACGTCAGGGGGACTGACGGCTACATTTTTCGCTCGGTTTTTAGGTGCGCTCTATTGCTTTCAGAGCGCAATGTAGGCGACGGTCCTACCGTCGTACGCGCTTCGGCAAAACCGAGCGCTCTGAAATAGATCGCGCTCACGTCAGGGGGACTGACGGCTACATGGCGCTCTGTGATTGTGTGCGCACTGTGGGTTCAGAGTGGGATGTGGGCGACGGTTCTACCGTCGTACGCGCTTCGGTTTAGCAGAGCGCCCTGAAACAGAACGTTCCCACGTCAGGGGGACTGACGGCTACATTTCGCTCGGTGTTTGATCGCGCTCTATTGCTTTCAGAGCGCAATATAGGCGACGGTCCTACCGTCGTACGCGCTCCGGTTTAGCAGAGCGCCCTGAAACAGAACGTTCCCACGTCAGGGGACTGACGGCTACATTTCGCTCTGTGATTGTGTGCGCTCTGTTTGTTCAGAGCTTGATGTTGGAGGCACGCAAGTGGATAGGGCTCTAAGACCTCGCCAACGTCCGAAACTGTTCCTAGACTTTCTCTATCCAACATTGGATTACAGGTCAATCGCTTTGACACCAAGTCAAGAGCCGCACGACGGAACTTAGGTTCCAAAACCCTCTTTTCGCAGCTTGTTTCTGCGCCCGAACCCCTTCTCGATTCCGGAGTTCTCATGCACGACGCCTTTCGTTTCTTTACGCCCCTGCCCGAGGTCTTTCGGAAGTTGTGGGCCGATCTTTGGTTGCCAAAAACGGTGGCGGCCGGTTTGGCGGGGTTGTTGGATTACCTCTTGCCGGAACACGGCAGCCGAGACCTGGCCCTGGCGGCGGCGGCGCTGATTCTGCTGGATACCGCCACCGGTTTTTGGGCGGCGTTGGTCTCTGGCAAACGAGTCTCCAGCGCCAAATTTTCCCGCGTTCTCACCAAGCTCCTGGGTTACGGCTCGGTGGTGGTGGTGTGCGGGGTGGCCTCTCACGCGGTTCCGGGGGCGGCGGGCTTTCAGCCGGTCGCCATCTCGGGCGTGCTGGGGTTCGTGGTCCTCACCGAGGGGATCTCGATTTTGGAAAACGTGGGACGGATGGGTGTGAAGGCGCCGCCGTTCCTGATGGACTGGCTGCGCAAGCGGCTGAAGGAGAAACCAGAAGAATGAAGATTCACCTAAAGATCAAGTTTCGCGCGTTCCTGATCACGTTCGCGAACATCGACCAAACGTTCGATCTCGCCGCCATGGGTTTCGGTCTGCCCTCGGTGGGTTACCACAAGTTCTACGACAACCGAGGGATCTTGCTGGAGATCAGCTAGAGGAGGAAGTCGATGCCCCTTTTTACGCTCTTTAAGACCCTCCAAGCGCCCATCAACAAACAGCCGTCTGATAGCGATGACAATAAGCCTGATCCTGACCGACAGGCCAGAGCCAAACAACAGTCGGTTCGTCCTCGCTATATGTACATCGAAGATGTTCCCAAGGACCTGATGGATGCGGTTAAAGCGCGAATGGAGTTCTCCGCGTCCGTTTAACGGCGCGATCGATACCCCCGAAAACTACAAGAAACCCGAGAAAGTTCGAGGAAAGGTCCGTCCTTAGACGATCGAACCAGAGTACTTTAGACCAGACTTTCCCAACAGAGGTGGTCTGGTCGACTCCATTTTCTAAAATAAGCCATGAGTGCACGAACAACTCCCTTTCGCCAAAGGCTCTTTTTCTGGACCATTGGCTTGGCGCTCGCGTTCGGCATTGGGTTCGTCGTCCTCCGGGAGATTGCCTTTGCCGGGCAGCGAGTGGTGGTCCAAAAGGCGGTGAGGCGGGCCTACTCCAACTATTGGTGTCAAACCAAGTCATGGCCCAAAGATGTAGCCACTCTGCTTAAGGACGATCCCCATCTCCGTCTCCTGCTCAATGAAACGGGCCTTACTCTGGAGCAGTTGAGCGCAGAAGGCAATAAGGTGGAGTTCCGACTCCGCGAAGATATCGTCTTCACCAACACTCAGGAGCTCGATTCGGCAAACATCACCTGCAAAACGGGCAGTCCTTAGCCTACGCCTTCGGCTCCCTTCTTCCCCATAGGTGGCGGGACCACCTTCTCATTCTATGATTCAAGAACCTCTTGGTTACGATACAAAAGGTCGCCCGGTTTGGGCGGTCAACGATGCGGGCCGACCCGTTTGCGGGGCGAACCGGAAAAAAGGGCCCTGCCAGTCCACCGCGCGGATGGAAAACGGCCGATGCCGTCTTTGTGGCGGGGCGACGCCCACGGGTGAGGATCATCCTCGGTACCGAACCGGCGAGTACTCGCAGGATCGCCTCAAGCGCGAAGCTCTTCTGAACCGCCTGGCGTTTAGCACCGCCGCAGAACCAGGGTCCGATCCGATGCTGGAGCGGGTCGTGCAGGTGCTTCGGCAGAACGTGGACGAAGGCAACTTCACGGCGGCGAAGTACGTCTTCGACCAGCTCGCGGGTCAACCTCGGACGACGTTGGTTTACGAGATATCCGACAAGGATCTTTTGGAGACCTTGGCGGGCATCACCGCCGAATTCATCGGGCCCGATCGGTTTGAAGCGTGGTGGGGGAGGGTGAAGGGGGCGTTGGAGGCCAGGGCGTAGCGTCGCGACTCTGACCGAACAGACAGCCCCCAAGTAAGAAAGCCCCGCCGGAGAACCGGCGGGGTGGAAATGGGGCCACGCTTGGTTGGGGCTTTACGCGGCCTTTTTCAGGCTGGGCTGAGCCTGAATTCGAGTTTTAAAGGCGCCGACCGACTCGCTGAGCGCTTGAGAGCGCTGGTGAAGGGCTTGGGCGGTTTGGGCGACTTGGTCGGTGAGGTGGTCCTGGTCGTGCAGTGAATTGGCGACGAGACCGAGCGAATCGGTGACGCCTTCTGCGGTGGCGGTCAGTTCTTCCGCGCCGGCGGAGATCGTTTCGCTGGCGCCGGCGACCTCGGCGATAGCCTCTAGGACGGAATCGGTTTCAGCGGCCATGGTCTGGGCGGTTTTGGCGACCACTTGGGCGTCCTGGGTGACTTCCAGGGTGGTAGAAAGCATCGCCTCCAGCGCTTTCAACGCTTCGGAACTGCGAGCCGATCCATCGATGACTTCCTGGTTGCTGCGTTCCATTGAAGTGAGCGCGCGCTCCACGTCTTGCCGAACCTCGGCAATGAGCGCGCCGATCTCTTTGGTCGCACTCTCCGACCGCTCCGCCAGCTTCCGAACCTCATCGGCAACGACGGCGAATCCCCGACCATGTTCCCCGGCGCGAGCGGCCTCGATGGCGGCGTTCAGGGCGAGGAGGTTGGTCTGTTCGGCGATCTGAGAAATGGTTTGGACGATGGAGCCAATTTCTTCGCCTCGCGCGCCGAGCGCTCTCACATGGCTTGCGGACGATTCGACTTCTTGACTGATCCTTCCGATGCTCTCTACGGTCGAGCGCACCGTTTGGTCGCTGCTTCGAGCAATTTCTGCAGCGGCCTGGATGCGATCCAACTGGCGGGCGATGTCATCGGTGACGCCTCCCACCGCTTCCCGCAGGTTGGACATAGCCTGGGAGGCACGGTCGGCGGCCATAGTTTGGGCTTCGCAGTCTTTGGCCATGGCCATGCTGGCTCGGGAGGACTCTTGACTGGAGAGCTTCACAGAGTCCATGGAATCTGAAACCGACTCAATGGCGGAACGGGTGTCTCCCGCAATGGCCTGAAGGTCTTGGCTCATACGTTCGACCGTGGCGGTGCTCTCGGCCACGTTTGAGATGACCTCGTTCAGGTTGTTCAGCATACGCTCCAACGCGATGCCCAGGGCATCGTGCTCGCTGCGCGCTTTGAAATCGATATCGAGGTCTCCGGCGGCGATCCGTTCAGCGGCCTGGGCCACCTCGCGCAGGCTTTGCGTCATCGCGGTCAGGTCGGCAGCCAGGCTGCCCACTTCATCGCGAGTATTCAAACGAACCTCTTGGTTGAAGTCTCCCGAGGCGATGGTGCGGGCCGTGTTGACCAGGGTCTGGACGCTGGAGATAGTGGACCGGTAAAAGCCAAGGTACAGATACACGGCCAAGACGAATGAAAGGATCACGACGGCCATCACCGCGTTCCGGCGAAGGACAAATCCGTCGCCTCGAATTTTGAGAAGTTCGTCTAGGGCGCCTGCGGCGACTCCGTGGTACTCGCGCATGGCGTTCAGAGCGTTTTGGGCGGCGGTTTCTACCTCACCGACGGTAGCGTTGGGATGATCCGGTTTGATGACCTTTTCTTCGAGGGTCTTGGCAAAGGTCTCGCAAGTTTCGGCGACCTTTGCCTGTTCCTTCTCCAGTCGAGATTTGAGGCCAGGATTGAATCCCACGACCTGTTCCAAGTCACCAGCGACGGTTCCGACCGGAGTGCGGAACTGCCCCAACAAGACGGTGAGTTCCGTGCGGTCGTCGGCAGAAATCTTTCCGTTCTTGACGATCCGAGACGCCACGGCGCGCGCTAACGCGGCTTTTTGGGCGGCGGCAGGCAACTGAGTGATGGACGTGTCCATCAGATAATAGCTGTCGATGTCAGGATCGAGGATGAGCTGCGAGTTATTGCCGATGGTGGTGATGAACGCAAGGGTGGACTCGACGACCTTCGACGGGTCCCCGCCTTTCCAGGAGTTCTTAAGCTCGGCCAGGGCGTCCGCAGTTTTGAGCGCGCCCTTTTGTTCGGCTTCCACCGAATCGACCTTGGCAAAGGCGGTGTCAACTGCATCCTCGTTCTTGCCCGCACGGTGATGCTCGATCATTTCGAACAGCGCATCGGTCACGGGGCGATCATAGGCCACGCCCTGTCGCTCGTTTTCGGCAAAGGCGATCGCGATATTGATTTCTCTTAAAAAGAAGTAGAGGACCGTAGCCAGCGGAATCGCGAATGCCAAGGCGATCAGCGCAAACTTAGCAGGGAATTTGAGGCGTCCCATCAAGGCCGCCGACGGCAATATCAAGCTTTTCATCTTCCTCTCTCGAGCCCACCCGCCAAGAACCCTTGGAAATAGGGTCCGTGACGACACATCCAAGGCCGATTATTGGAGCGGATTTGGTCCAACTCAGGTTGTTCCAGAATATTTTTTTAGAATCCGTAAATTGTCTCTTTAGTCTCCATTCTTCGGTTGCTATCTCCTCGACGAGCCCTCTATCAATAGTCGCAATTGCTCGGTACATCTTTATGACTAAAATCACCAGGAAAATCCGTCTTGAGAAAGCCGACGAGATTGTTCGAAATGCGGCGATGGACGCCTGGCAAGCCCAAGCCGCGCAAGCATCCCGGCTGGATCTGACCCAACCCCCGGATTGGTTTCACCCCGGGCAGTTGGAGGCTTGGAAGCGGACGGAGGACTCGGTACTGCTTCTGTGCGGGACTCAGTCGGGTAAGACGGTCTTTCAGCCTTGGTGGATGCTGCGAGAGATGCAGATGAAAGGCCCGGGCGACTATGGCGCGGCCTCTCCGACCTTCAAGCTGATGTACCGAAAGCTCTTGCCCGAATACCGGCGGGTATTCACCTCTCTTGGCTTGGGTCGATTTGTGGAATCGCCCGTTCCTCGGTTTGAGTTCAGCCAAGAAGGGCTCTACAAGGTGTTCGGGCGGGCGGATGAAGGTTGCACCCTGCACTTCTGCCACGCCTCGAACTCCGATTCCCTGGAATCGATGACCCTCCGTGGATTCGCTTCCGACGAGTGCGGGCAGCGGGCGTTTGCGGCGACTTCTTTTGAGGCGATCGAACGTCGGTTGGCGATTAGCGGGGGGCGTCACCTGATGGGCTCCACTCCCTACGACTGGGGTTATCTCAAGACGAACATCTATGACCGGTGGATCAATGGGGACCGCGCCATTGCCGTGATCAATTTCTCTTCCCTGATGAATCCGACGTTTCCGCTAGAGAGATACGAACGCGCGCGCGAGCGGATGCCGACCTGGCGGTTTGAGATGATGTACGACGGTAAGTTCACCAAGCCCGCCGGAATGATCTACGACTGCTTCGATCCGGAGCACCATTGCGTCAAGCGCTTCCCCATTCCCGACTACTGGAGACGCTATGTGGGGTTGGACTTTGGCGTGGTGAACACGGCTGGGGTCTACGCCGCGTTTGATCCGGTCAAGGATCGGTACGTGGTGTACCGCACGTATCACAAGGGCAGCATTCCTGTTGCCGGACCTACCGGTCACGTTTCCAATCTGATGCTTGGCGAACCGGCGGTCCCCCATTGTTTTGGGGGCGCATGGAGTGAGAACGATTGGCGTGACGACTTTACGACCAGCGGCTTTCCGGTCACTCGCCCCCCGGTTCGGGATGTAGAGGCGGGGATTCAGAGCGTGTATTCCCTGCTTAAATCGGGGCGGTTGGTATTGTTCGATGACCTAACGAAGTTGGTTCACGAGTTGATGACTTACAGTCGCGAAGTGAACGACTCCGGCGAACCGCTTTTGGCGATTGCCGACAAGCATTCGTACCACCGGGCAGATGCGTTGCGCTACCTTTGCGTCGGGGTGAACACAGGAGTGGACGAGAAGCCTGCGGTCATCCACCGCTCCGGTCCCGCCAAGCCTACCGAAGAACCCGAGTTGCTCTCGGCCGAAGAGATTTGGGCGTTTGCCGCCAAACAAGATCGGCGTGCGCATCGCTTTTCAAATTGTCCAAAACGTTGACGCTCCGCCGGTTTCCGGCTCATATTGAATCTATCTAGGGATTCTCGCGCCTGACGCTAGAGACCGATCCCCTTCCCCCTTCACTTCCGCAAGGAGACTTCACATGATTCACAAGTTCCGCCCCTTTTGGGTTCGGTCCATCGATGAATCGCCCAGTGGCGAGGCTTCGTTGGTCCAAGAGAGTATTTCCGATCACCATGAAGACGCAGACGGCGCTGGCTACGAGGAGCCGGTCGAAGATATCTCCGACGATTCGAGCGAAGCCCCTGACCTCGAGGAGGACGACTCCGACCAACTATTCGACGATCCCGAAGCCGACAATTGGACGGAGGAAGTGGACTACGACTTCCCCGAAGAATTCTATCCTGGGCCGGAGCCCGAACCCGATCCCGCCGCTGCCTATGGGCAAGGCTTTGAAGAACCACCGCAACAGTTTCACCAGAATCCCCGCGAACAGGCCTATGCGGAGGCGCAGGCCCTGGGACAGGACGCGGACTGGGCAGAGAACCGTGCATTTGAGATCTATGAGGACCGCCAGGCGGTGTCTAATATGCACGCCAACGCCATGGTTCACATCCCGGTCTTGGCGCAGCAGTTTGAAGAACTGGGCATACCGGGAGGCGCGGCGGCGCCTTATTACGAGAACCTGATCAAACTCACCAAGCAGGGTTTCCGCCAAGCCACCCAAAATCCGATCGCCCAGCGAGTGGCCCTTGCCCACGCCATCGGCGAGTACGTGATCCGAGAGCAGGAAAGCGGTCGGCACGCCTACGAACCACCCGAACCGCCACGCCCGCGCTCGATGGTGACGCCGACTTCGTCCACTTCACGCTCTCGGATGAGCGTGGGCGGGCTCTCGAAACAAGATCAACGCTTTGTCTCCCAGTGGCAAGCCACCCACAACGGCGGCCGCCCCGCCACCAGCAAACAACTGGCCGCTCTGCAAGCGGAAGGACTGATAGGATGAACTCAAATAGCTTTGAAAAACCCCCGAAAGACCTGCGCGAACGCGCCAAGACCAAAGCGGAAGCCAATGGCGAATCTCACGTGGTTCGCGTCTACAACTGGCCCGCGCTCAAAAGCATGGGCATCGACAAGAAGGAAGAGCTCCAAGAGTTGGGCTTTACCCCTCTGCGCCAGGTGGACAAGGATGGCAATGTGTGGGACATGGAAATGCCGACGCCGGAGGTGGAAGCGATGCGGAAGCGCCGGTTTGAAGACGCCCACGGCTTTGCCCCCGGTCAAGAAGAAGTCTTTGGCCAGCACGGCGAGATGGCGACTCCGCTGAAGGGCTCAAAGGAAGTCACCGTGACCACCGGCCGGGAGATCGCGTCCCACGCCGGGGTTTCGGCGGACGAGTAGGTGATCTAATCCCGGGGATTTCTGGCTTCAATGATGGTCTGAACCGGTGCGTAAAGACGCATATTGTCAGACTTCAACGGGAGGAATCCCTTGTGGAGATAGAATTTGTAGGCCTCGTCGTCCATGGCGATCAGTTCCAAAGCATGCACTCCGATCGACACCGAGGCCTCAATCGCAATGTCTGCGGCATGGGTTAGCAACAAGGATGCGATTCCCTTTCCGGCGAACCTTTCATCCGTAGCCAGCCTTGCGACGTGCAAGACCGGCATGGGATGTTTGGGAAGGCGAGCGAAAACAGCCTCATCTGCGTCTTGCAGAACCACGTTTCCCATTGCCAACGCTATATAGCCAAGCACTTGATTTTGCCCTTGTTCAACCGCAACATAAACTCTGGCAAACCCCTTGTCTTGATGCTGCCGGGCGAGAGCCTGAATGTAATTGTCAAGCTCGGGCTTGCCGCAACGAAAGGACTTTCGATCATGCCTCTTTTCGAGAGGCTCGATGACGACTTCTGCCAAGGGACTAGAGGGTCACCTTTCGAGTGTTGAGGGTCTTCTTCAGTGCTTCGCTTGGAGCGGGCGGGTTCGCCATCATCTCGGCGAAGGAATCACGAGCTTCGTCACACAAGATGGTAAGGCCATGCTGCCGCTTGATCTCCCGCGCACGTTCGACGAGCGCTTGGATCGCGAAGGCAGTAAGCGATGCTCCCGAAAGGGCCGCCGCCTCTTCGATCTCTTTCTTGAGATCTTGAGGGATACGAAACTCAAATCTGGGACTCGTTTCTGGGACAACGGTTCTCATGTTCACTCTCAATTGATTATACGGCAATCTGCCGTAAATGATTACCGTCACGGCAGAATCCCGGCAGGATGGCAGGCGCAACTTCCATCTTGTAAAGGCTCTATCTATGCAGACATTTGTCTGCGTATAATAAATCTATCTCGGCGTTCTTGCGCCTGCAGATAGCACCCCTCGCCTGCCCCTTGGGCGAGTCTCCCGAATTCACTTGTTGCGGGTTTGCCCCGCACCCACATTCCCTTTCGAACAACACAGGAGGAAAGCTATGCCAAGCATTGGCAGCATTTTGCCGATCCTACGTAAATCCGGGAGCTCGGATATTTCGAGTCCGCCCGCTGGGTGGATCGGCTCCAAGGCGGGTCAGAAGGGCGACCTGGTGACCATCGATTCGAGCGGCCGGGTGGATCAAGTGGTGGCGGTTAGCACCGCAATCACCAGTTCCAGCCCTCGCATCGCGGCGCTCGGCCAGAACCTGAAGGACACGGTTCCCGCCACGACGATCGTTATCGTCGAAAAGCTGGACGACGACACGCTCATCGCGCTTCAAGCCTCGAATGCTTCGGATGCGGCGGTTGTGACGGCCAAGACGATGGTCGGTCAGCAGTATCCGCTCCGGCGAACCGCAGGCGGAACCTATGTCGTGAACACCGCCACCAACACTGCGCCCGTGGTGGAAGTGGTGGGCCTGGACCCGCGCTACAACGAGGGCGAGGCCGGAGGCACTCTCCTCTGCCGTGTCCTTCCGAGCATGAGGCTCGCGTAAATCAAGGAGATTTGACCTATGCCAACTACCTTAGCGAACGTTGACAAGTTGGGGCGAAAGAATCTGCTTCAGGCGGTCAAGCTCTATGACCCCAAGCAGGAAGTGAACTTTGCCCGCCAGATGGCCGGAAACGTGGTGGACAGCCAGCAGACCTTCGAAGAGATTGCCGCTTACGGCGGACTCTCGCTGCCGGTCAAGACCACCGAATATGGCAACCCTCCGGTGACTGAGTACGAACAGATCTACCAGGCCACCTACAAGAACAACAAGATGATGCTCCAGTTCCGCGTCTCCAACGAGGCGTTTGACGACGAGCAAGGCTACGGCATTGTGCGCGCCTACGGGACGGACATGGCCGGCGTGTTCCAGCAAAAGATGGAGATCGATGCCGCAGACACGTTCATGAACCTGGCGAACGATGCCGTAAATAACGCGGGACCAGATGGGGTTGCCCTCGGCTCCGGCGTTCATCCCTTGGAATCGGGGACCGAGTCGAACATCCTCTCGCCCGCCGAAACGCTGGCGCCGCAGTCCATCACTAAGATGTTCGCCCGCCTGAAGAAGACGAAGGCGCACAAGGGCTATTTGATGCCCATCGTGGGTCCGGGAGTGATTGAGTGTTCCGCGGAAAACGAGCTTTTGGCTCGCCAGATCATGAACTCGGTCAAGCAGCAGGGAGAAAATTCCAATTCCTCGAACGAGGTTGGAAAGCTGATCTCCGGCGTCATTGGCAATCCGTACTTCACCAATAACGAGTGGTTCGCGGTCCGCATCGCCAACAAGCGCAAGCACAAGCGGTTCGTCCAGATCCGCGAGGGCTTTACGCTGGTGTCTTGGAAGTACGACGAGGATTCGGACTCTTGGAAGGCAACGGCGCGAAGCCGTTACGTCTTCGGTTCGATGGGATTCCGCGGAGTCGTCTACTCCTTCGCGAGTTAAGGAGGGCGATCATGCCGAACTACCTCTCGATTGCAAGCGGTCGGCAACAGAAGCTGGCTCCCGCTTGGCTTCAGGCGAGCCGAACCGAAGAGATCATCGCCTTTCACCGGACGGTGACCTTGACCTCGGCCTCGGCCGGTACGGCGGTGAGCCTTATCTCCGAAGCCGAGGTCCCAGCGGGGTTTGCGGTGTTCGTCCAGGACTGGACTGCCAAGGTAAACGGCGGCACCCTTTGGGGCACCGTCTCCACTGTGAAGATCCAGGACACCAACGGAACTCCCGCGGACTTCTCCACTCTGGCGGTGGCCGGACTGGCCGCCAATGCCTTCTTAAAACCCAACTCTTCCAACGTGACGGTGGATAGCGCGATGGCGCTGGGCGCCGGTGGCACGGCAGGCAAGGGTTTGCAAGTCAAGGCGAACGCTAACGGAACCGGAAGCCCCCTGGTGGTGACGGTTACCGGATATCTGAAACGCGCCTAAAAAGCACGGCCGGTGAAAGCCCGGCCCAACCCCAACCATGGCTTACACCGCGCAAGACCATCTGAACGACTTTGCCCGAATGCACCCGGACGTGGACTCCACGACGGCGCTGCGGCTCTTGAACGAGGTGGACGAGATGATCTTGGCCGCCATCCCCATGCGCCGCTCTTACGAAGACTTAGCGTTAGTGGCGGGGACATCCGAATACGATCTCGACGAGACCCTTTTGAGAATCTGGGCGGTCCGGCTTTACACCAGTGCGACCAGCTTTCGAACATTGACGCCGACCGACATCGATACGCTACATCTCGACTTTCCCGAATGGCGAGGAGTGGGCGCCGGAGAGGTGCTGAGGTGGTATGAAACCGCCAGCATGACAAGCGGCCAGATTGGCCTGACGCCCACCCCCGACCAAAGCACGATTCGCATTTCTACAGCAAGCAATGCCACTCCAATTGTAGTCGTAACTACTACTTCACACGGCCTAGCGAGCGGTGATCCTGTTTTGATTTCCGGAGTTTCTGGCAATGCTTCGGCCAACGGTCTGTTTTATATCTCTTACGTGAGTGGAACGACCTTCACTCTGTATCAAGACTCCGGCCTGACACTGGGAGTCGCCGGAGTGGGTTCAGGAACCGGAGGAATGATTGCGACGAGCGCGAGTCCAAAGTTGGTATTGGAGTGCTCTAAGCGCACCGCGCTTTTAGCCAACACGTCCATGCCGACTTCACCTTCGATTAAGCCTCTCTATCGGTTTGGAATGTCGGCGATCTACTCCATGGAACGAAGACTGGACGGCGCCGGTAACCGATGGGGCGAATTCCAGCAACTCTTGGGTGAACAGTCCGATCTGAAAATGAAGCGACAAGCCCGAAAGACCACGACCATTCATCCATTCCGCCAGAAGCGATCTTGGCGTGTTTCGCAGAATGGGAGGAACTTCTAAATGTCCAGTTTGCCAGCAGGCTCTCAGATCGTTCAAATCATTGGCCCTCAGGTTCCTGTTCTCGGGATGGTTCCAGCGAAGGAGCGGGCGCTTATGGTTCCCGGTGAATTCGCTCTCTTGCGCGACGTTCGTTGCGACACAGGTTTTCCCCAGGTCCGACGTGGCGTGACCTCGGTTTTAGACAAACCCAGTTGGGCAGTGGGATTACCTTTGGGAGGAACTTCGGTGTTGATGAATGGCACCCGCTATGTGGTGGCCGTTTATTCAGACGGAACACGTGGTCGCGTAGTGGTTTCACCTTCGGGCCAGACGCGGTGGATCGAGATCACCAGTGCACAATCATGGACGGGCCCAAGTGGCGATAACCGCCTCACAAATGTCTCTTCCCGGGTGAGTTTCACGGTCATCCCCACGCTGCGCGCCCCCGGCAGCGTGTTCAAAACCAGCAAGGATGCGCTCCTTATCCAAAACGGGGAAGACTATCCCCGAATATGGGATCCAAGCACGGAGGTTGAGACAAACGCCAATATCTCAAGCATCTCGGGAACTGGCTCCGGTCCCGTAACGGTGACCCTTGCCACACCGCTTGCCCAGCTGGCATCTGGAGACCACGTCTGGATCTCTGATTGCGGTTTGAGCGGAGCGAACGGGATATGGGAAGTCACGCGGACTTCCGATACGGTCTTTCAGCTAGTGGGTTCCAACAGCATTTCCGGATCCGCTTCTAGTGGCAAACTCTCCGACAAGGCCGATTTCCTGGTCCACAAACCCATTACTTCTCACGGAACGACAGGCAAGTCTTTTGCGACCTTGCCATTCAACTGGAGAGTCGTTGGCACGACCGGGAAGACCTACACGAATAGTGGATCGCATTTCACTCTAGCCAATTCCAATACGGCGCCCTACAACAACGAGAACACCACTATTGTCTGGACCTTTGACAGCAGCGCGATGAACGGAGATGCAGCGTCAGTCAAGTTTGGGACGGGCATGTATATCGACCGTCAATTGGTGATGCTGCTGGAGGGCGACAGCGTAAGCGCGATGGTCGAACACGTCAAGATCGAGGTTAATCCTGACAATGTGCCTTATGCTTCCATTACTTCTCCTTGGCAGACAATCTACGATCCCGAAGGTAGCGATTCGACGAAGAAGCAGGCATTTACCATTTCCGAAAATGACACGAATCATCGGCAATGGTATGTTTTCAACACCACCTCTATTACTTCTCAAAACTACTATCATCTGAGAATTACGCGGCAGACGAACATTGCCGGCGCCTCTGGTAATGCCTACCTGTTGTTTGCCGGGTCAGCTAATTCGGACCTCGCTTCAACTTCAAACTTTGGCTTTTCTTACGAAGACGCCTTAAATTGCGCGGAAGGCCCGATTGTCCTTCTCCCCACTTACGCCGATCCGATCAGTCTGCTCGGTGGAGTCAAACTGGTCAAAGATGGGAGCTCAACAACCTCAAGCCCCATGCTTCCATTGGATGACCGACTGATCACCAGTTTTCGCTTTAACCTCAACAATGGGCTGCTCAATTCATACATCCCTGGGGGCCTTAACGGAGAGCCCGATAGCTGTAATATTTACATCAGCCAGCCGGGATCGGACCGTTTCTACTTCTTGGCACGCCATGAACTCTACTCTCCGCTGATCTCTGGTGGCTTGAGGCAGTGGAAGAAACCTTCATCGCCCTACGATCAAGTTATTCTCAATATTTCGACGGCCAATGGTTCATTAAGAAATTTCATCCAATACAATCGTGAGGCGCCGAGTGAGTTCCAAATTCCTATCCCTGTCGCTCAGACCTGCCTCTATACGAACGGCCGGCTCTTTTGCGGAAACACCAAGACTCTGCCGAAGGACTACGCAAGAGGGGACGTCTACTTTTCTTGGACCCGTTTTCCCTTTCGATTTCAACAAGTTCAAGAGGATGAACTGAGAGGCGGATATATTCAAGTTGCCGGCGAGGCGGTTCAGGCGTTCGTTGCCTCCGCCTCCGCCTCTCTCGGTTCGGGGCGCGTTTACCTTTTTACCGATCAGAATCTGTACTCGCTTGGCGACGCGGGCCCATTTAGTTCTGCGGGATTTCAAGCTACAGATCTCTCCCGCCCCGTCAAGATTGGCCCTCATGGGACTCTCTCTCCACTCTCCATCGCCCAAGGCTATAACGCCATGTACTGGATAGATAAAGATGTACAAATGATGAGACTATCTCAAGGAGGGCTGCAGAATATTGGCAAGTATCGAATACATAATCGTCTGGAGCAGTCTCCTCCCGCCCGCAAGAACCGGATGGCGGGAGTATTCATGAATGACCGATATTACTTAGCTTACACACCAGCCGTCGAAACGGATAATAATCGGGTACTGGTTTGGAACGAACGCATGCAGGCCATCGAATCCGAAGACTATCCCGCCTACAAGTTCGAGATGCCGTTTATCCACACCTCGACTTCGGGCAGCCTGAGCACTTCTCGAATCTATTTCTTTGATATAGGAGGCGATATGAAGTCTCATGAACAGCGGAGCGATAGCGACGACGGACAGTTAATAACTCCACGTATCGTCTCCGGTGCGATCAAATCTATCAACTTAGAAGCCATTTACATTTCTGAGTGTCAGGCATATATCACGAATGCCCCAAACACCACCATATCCATTTCAAGAGTATCAAGAATCTGGGGTTCTGATGAAGCATGGACAACAACTATGAATACCGACTCCGATGATGCCGATGTTTCCTTCTACCGAGATCGGTTTAGCCACAATAAAGTTGGATCACAAAGAGGAACTGAACAAGACTGGGAGTGGTATTTAGATTTCAGTGGCTACCTCCCGCCAGGTACAAAATTTCTTCGATTCGAATGCACGACTTGTTCGGCCGGGGTCTCGGCCGGGAGGCGATAGTGGATCTTTCTCTTAATGGACTTCTCGAATCGGACAAGACGAAACGAGATCAGAATCTGTTCAAGTCCTTTGGCATGGATGCGAATGGCAATAACGAGGTAGGAGCTTGGGCAAGGCGACTGGCACAAGTGCTGGGTTATAATTCAGCAAGCCGAGTGGCCTACATGAATAGTCTAGAACCTCAGCGGCAAGCGCAAATTTCAAGTTACATCCAATCTTTGCAGCCGGAAAACATCTATTCGAATGCGGAAGCCTACCGTAATCGGGCGACCACAGGGGGAATGGATCAGGGTCAGGCACTAGCCGCCTTAATGGCACAACAAGGACTAGGGGCGGGTGCCCAGGCTGGAGCCATGTTAAAGGCACAAAACCAGGCGACTCAAAGTGGCAACTCCTACCTCACCAACGCTATGTCGGCACAAGGTCGGCAGAACGCTATGCAGGCGGTTCAGCAGGGTTACAACTTATCCAGAGACATGGGACTGAATGAGTTGTATGAAACAGGAGGATTTATTGAAAATCGATCCCGCCAAAACTTAGCCGATAAGTCGCAAGGCGGCTTAATGGGATCTCTCGGATCTCTCGTAGGAATGGTCCCTTCTGCGGCATGGTCCAGCATCTTCTAGGAGTCATTCGATGCTAATTTTTCCAAATTCACTTCCTTAGAAGAAACCAGAACAAGATCAGAATCAAGGGCCCCGACTTAATGTCAATCTCGATTATCGACGTCCACAGCCAGGCATCGATTTAGCGTTCAAAAAGCTGATGTCCCGAGAAGATTCGAACGGCATAAGCTCGACAGGCATTCCTTCGCCGTCCGAAAAGAAGAAAACTCCGCCGAAAACAGAAATCGGTTTGAGAACTCAGGACTTGGTTTCCGGACTCGTGCCTATTCTCTTGATGTCTCTGATGGGAAAAGGAAGGGATGCCGCTGAGTATGCCCAGGGATACATGCAAGGAAAAATGGGAAAGCTTCAAAAGGACACCGAGCAGGCCAAAACAGATTTCGCATGGGAGAACCAAGAGGCAGATCGCGAAAAAACCGATCTCTACCGAGAATTAGATCAGCTGGAAAGGGCGCTCAAATACGTCTCGGAGGACCAGGTTGAGCACATTTACGCGCGGATCAATGCTATCTACGCAAAGCTGGGATTCCTTGCCCCCAGTAAGGCGGCAAATCCACTAGATCCCCTGGCTGCTCCTGAAACTTCTAGCAAGCCAGGGCCCCAGTCAAGCGGTTCTTCGGATTGGACCTTGCCTGTAAAGATGGAATCCATGCGCGGATATACACCCCTCCCACGGCCGGGTTTTGAAAGGGCTCAAAGATACGGCAAGGCCCTGGATATCTACGATCAAGATGAATTGAACAAACTGGGGCAAGCCTACGAAACCCTCGACGCGATCAAGGGTTGGGAGCAAAATGGAATGCCTTCAGGTGACCTAAGCGCACAGTCGGTATCGATGCTTCAGCAGCTCGCACGCGAATACCGTGAGCAAGCAAAGAAGTACGCAGACGAGGCAAAACCATACGTTTATTCCCCTGAATACTCGAAGGCGCTCTCAGACAAAGCGACGTACTTTAAAAACATCGCCTCGGACATGGTCGACGGCTATAAACGAGCAAACAATTTGTTCAAATCCCGTCCGTCCCCCAAGGGAAAGGCGAGTGTTCGATCGACTAAAACCAAGAGGAGCGACTAATGAAGAAAACGACCAAATCCGCTAAAGCGAGAACCGGCGGCAAACCAAAGATGAAGCTACCAGGGCGCGAAGTTGAATACTGTCCTGGTGATCGACGCATTGACCACAACGGTGGTCTGAAACTGAGCAAGCGAGGTTGCAAATAATGGCGGGACACGGATACCACTGGGAAAATGCATTGGCAGGCGTTCTCGCGAGCGTCACCACAAACGACAGCACGGATCTGCCTAAGCTTCCCACATCGGGCCTCTATATCGGCACCGGCGGAGACCTAAAAGTTAATGATATGGATGGTCAGTCCGTCACCCTTAAGAACGTGGCAAGCGGTCAAATCCTGCCGCTGAAGGTCAGCCGAGTTTGGGCGACGGGAACTTCCGCACAGGATATCGTCGCTCTCTACTAAAGGAAGGAGGCTTCCATGCCGCACAAGTTAGGCAGCGGGATTGGCGTGCCTTACCAAACTGGCTCGCATCCAGATGCAGAGACTGTACTGATTGACGGCTACTACTATCAACTTGACCAAACGGATCCACGCACCGCAGAGGGATGGATAAGCGGCCCCCTCTTGCATGACAACTCAGCGGGAGATGTTTCCACCTTTTACCAGACCACGCCGGGGGGCTCGACAAGATCGGTGGCCCTTCTTGTCAAGAAGTCCTCGGGAATGACCTTTGATCAGGTGATGGTTTCACCAGGGTTCAGCTCGGCCATCACCATCTCGTTCTTCGGCTCAAACGATCTGCAGATGTGGGCCCCTCTTGTCCCCTCGCTAAGCGCCACTCCCATCCACTTTTCTATGTCTTACCAACCCGGAATATCGTGGAATTTTTCATCTCAATCGTTTCAATACCTGGCTATTTGTATCACTGACTCTGGCTCGTCCAACGCACAGGCCGGTTGCGCGGATATTCGGGTCATGAATGGTGTGGCAGATGTGGGCCCCGCCTAGGAGAATCAATGTCAGAAAAGATTGGATCGGGAATAGGAGTTCCCTTCCCTACAAATCTTAGTGAAACGATTGAGACTGGTATTAGTGATGGATACTACTACCAATTTGATATACCTGATCCGCGGACGGCCACGGGGTGGATCGGGGGTCCGCTGTTGCATGACGGCAACACGTCTACCGGTTATCAAAGCCTGATCGGAACTGCTCAGCGCTCCATGTCGATCATGATTTCCCGCGATAGCGGGATGACTTTCGACAACTTTTTACTCACCCCCGGGTTCACGCAATCAATCTGGATATCCGCCGCCTATGGTTCAAACGACCTTCAAAGTTGGACGTTGTTGTCCTTTGATGGGGACTCCAGCATTCCGGTTGGAAGCGGTTCCTTCACCTACTACCCCAATTCAATCGGGATATCGAGTAGCTCTTTGCTAGGACCTTACAAGCACTTCGTTGTTCAAATTTCGGATAGTGGCAGCCCCTGCCAAGTGGGTTGTGCCGATGTCCGCATCAAGAACGGTGGTGTAGAGGTGGGTCCCTAATGCCGCTCAAACTCGGACAAGGTATCGGACTTCCCTTTGGACAGCGTCTCGCCGCATTTGATCCTAAATCAGGCAACCCGCGGCACTACTTTGACTTCAAACACGGTCTTTCCATGTTTAATACCGACGTCGGCGGAACGGTGCCCGTATCGACCGATCTCGACCCCGTCAACTATGTTCAGCCTCAGATGGGTTCGGAACCGTTGGTCGGCCAAAACAGTGGGCTTCAGTATCGTGCGTCCGTCAACCTTGGCGCATATTCGGGGCCAGCTCTTTACAGCGGGCACACTTCAAATCCTTCCCTGCGAGGGGTCAACTCTTATGGCGCAGAGGAAACATTCCTCTTGTATTTCTACGGCGCGGGTTGGGGAGCGGGATTAAAGTCCATCTGCGGCAAAACGGGGAACTCCGGGCAACTCTTTTACAACGGCGACACCATCACTCTTTCTTTGTTTAATGGCTCGGGCGCGTTTACCAGCACCGGAAAGAATGTGGCGGGCGGCCCCGCTTTGCTCGCTTTGAGACATCACGGAGACGGCAAAACGAGCTTTTCCGTCAATCAGGGCAGCTACTTTGAGACGTACGCCGCTGGATCGGGGGTGTTCGGAAAGGCCGAGTTCGCTCACGCAGGCGGAGCCGGATTTGGCACGGGCGCTTTCTACTATATTGCCGGCGCCTACTTTAACTACATCGTCCCCGATAATGTCCGGGACGCCTACTTTGCCTACTGGAGCAGTTGATGGCGTCACAATCATTTCTCGTCTTCGCCGCATTTCCCACCCAACCCTTGAATCGCGCTCTGGCGCGTCGCACAGCGGTCGCCGTGTTGGTCCCAGACCTCTCTGGTCCCACTCGCCTCAGCCTTTTGATGGGGCAGTTGGATGAAGGGGCCATACAGGATCAGCTTCCCGAACTCGCCGATGCCATCGCCGCGACTGCGGATCAGTTGCTTACGCCGTTCATAGAGGTCTCCTCCCAAAACGCATTTCTTGGGGGCCCCCTGCGCTTGGCCGACTATCATTGGGCACGCTTGCAGGCATTCATTCCTCTATCGCCAGAGGGATTCACCTATTTCCGCATTGATGAGGAGAGCGGCGTGCTTCTAGAGTCAAACATGCCCAGTCTTCAGGCGGTGGCAGGAGAAGGATTCACATGGAATGAAGCCCTGGAACGGGCGGGATTTGAGCTGTTTCACGAGAATCGCCAAATTGCCTAGCCCCACATATCCGCGATGAATAGAAGAGCCTCTGGCGTAGCGTTCCGCAGAAGCGATGCCAAGCGACGGCCACTCTCGTAAGCGTCGCCGATGAAAGTGAAATCGAACGTTGAGCTTGCCCCCCCTACCGACCACATCAAACTGGCATCGGGAGCTCTGGAAGAAGTGGGAAGCATGATGATTTCGAACGGGAGCGAAGGCGACTCGCCGCTGGATCACATCGATTTCAAACTCGAAAGCATCAAGTCCTAACGCGCTTCGGGCACGCCTAAGCGCGTGCCTCTTTTCGTGCCTATGAAAGCAATAACCCTTCTCTTCGGATTCATCCCTCTCCCCGGCTCGCAAGACGTCTCGGCGGATCAACTCACTCACTTTTTGGTCATTGCATCTCGCCATAACCAACGCCCCTGGTGGAAGCGGCTGACACGTCGCACCATCCGCGGCTATCAAAGCCCGTTTGAAGCCCAGAAAGATTGCTAAGAGCAAAAGTTCTGCTTGATTTTTTCAAATCTTGATATACAGTACTTTAGAGAAACGGACATCTCAAATGAAAGATCAGGGCGTAAAACGGAATCAAAGCCAGCCAAGGGGCCCTTTCCCTAATCTATCCAGGGTCTTCCTCCGTATGTCCGCTCTCACGCATCAACCTAATCGACACGCGATCGGCCTTGGCGCCGATCAACCTCCGGGGAGGGAATTCAATCCCGGAGGAAGAGGTCCAAGAGGCCTCGACAACTTTTGGAAATAGATCAATCCAGAAGCTGACTTCTCTCCAGCCCCCGGCCCTCCCGCCGGGGGATTTTTTCGTGTTTGTCAGGGTGTTCACGAGAGCCATGCGGTGAATATCGACTCCTATTCGCCGCAAAAATGCGGCGAATAATCACCTATAATGACTGCATGAGTGGGAAATACGCGCACGAAACTCCAGAATGGCCCCAGTTTCAATGGGATCATTTGGCATTTGCGCAGGACCTCTCCTCCATTCATTTTCGTCGCGGTGCTCTCCTCACCGCGATGGCAACCCTAGGATTTCAAGTCCGCCAAGAAACCCAACTCTCAGTTCTCGTGCAAGACGTCGTGAAATCGAGCGAAATAGAGGGGGAACGTCTCGATACTCTGCAAGTGCGCTCGTCGATCGCTCGAAGGCTCGGGCTTGACTACGCCGGGCTCCCCTCACCCGCCCGAGATGTGGAGGGAGTCGTGGAGATGATGCTTGATGCCACCCAAAGATATCAGCAACCTCTGACCGAGGAGCGAATCTTTGGCTGGCACGCCGCCCTATTTCCAACCGGCAGAAGCGGAATGCACAAAATCACCGTCGGCGCTTATCGCGACGATCATGCTGGCCCGATGCAAGTGGTCAGTGGCGGAATGGGGAAAGAGAGGGTGCATTTCGAAGCCCCTTCCGCAGGACGAGTGCCCTCGGAGATGGATCGATTCTTGACTTGGTTTGAGACCGAAGAACTCGACCACGTTCTAAAGGCCGCCCTCGCCCACCTGTGGTTTGTGACCATCCACCCAATGGACGATGGCAATGGGCGTATCGCTCGGGCCATCACGGATATGGCGCTGGCGAGAGCAGATGGAGATAAGCAGCGCTTCTACTCCATGTCCACCCAAATCCACCAGGACAAGACCCAATACTACGAGATCCTCGAAAAGACACAGCGAGGAGACCTTGATGTCACAGCTTGGATTGTCTGGTTCCTGAATCGCCTAGATGCCGCGCTCACCTCCGCCGAAGGCGTACTGGATATCGTCCGCCGCCGTCAGGCGTTCTGGGACAATCACGCGGAAGACCAACTTAACGAGAGGCAGACCCAAGTCATCAATCGATTGTTCGAAGGCTTCTTCGGCAAGCTCCAAACCGCGAAATACGCCAAGCTCACCAAATGCTCGACTGACACCGCCTTGCGAGACCTGAGCGATCTCGTTGCCAAAGGAATCCTTGTGAAAGAGGAAAGCGGCGGAAGAAGCACGAGCTATCGACTTGCGAATTGAGGCAAAACCTCAACTCCATCGCATAATGAGCCCATGAAACGGCGGGATTTTCTGCGGTTGGCGGTGCAGGCGGGATGTACGGCAGGATTAGCCGGTACGCTCCGATTCGCCGAAAGCGCGTCCGGCCCCGCCGAGCGACCGAAAAATGCCATGTCGAACCGTAAGTATTGGATCTGGAACTCAATCGATAAGAAGGCGACCGATCAGGCGCTGAAAGAGAAGTACAAGGCTCTCAAAGGCCATGGTCTCACCGGGGTCTACATTGCGGGCGAACTGGATGACCGCGAGTTCGAGATCATCAAAGCCGCTGGCCTAGAAATCCACACCTGGATGTGGACCACCAACCGACGCGACCAATGGATTCGGGACAACCATCCCGATTGGTACATGGTCAGCCGTACCGGCAAATCTTGCTTCGATCAGCCTCCCTACGTGGACTACTACCGCTGGGTCTCGCCCGTCATCCCTGGTGTGCAGAGCTACCTGAAGGACAAGGTGGCGGAGTTGGCTCAGCACCCCGCCGTCTCCGGCGTCCATCTGGACTACGTCCGTTATCCGGACGTCATCCTCCCCAAGGCCCTCTGGAAGACGTACAACCTGGATCAGACCGAGGAGCTTCCCGACTACGATTTCTGTTACTCGGAGCACACCCGCAAGGCGTTTAAAGAGGTCTCCGGTCGAGACCCCATGGATATCAAGGACCCGGCCCACGATCAGGAGTGGCTGCACTTTCGGTACGACTCGGTCACCAAGTTGGTGAAGCAGCTAGCCCAAGTCGTGCACGATCACAAGAAGATCATCACCGCCGCCGTCTTCCCCACCCCCCGCCTCGCCCGCAAGATCTGCCGCCAGGACTGGGATAAGTGGCCGCTGGACGCCGCCTGCCCCATGATCTACCACAGCTTTTACGACGAGTCTGTGGAGTGGGTGGGCGAGTGCGTCCTGGAGAACATCCAAACCGCCACCTTCCCCATCTACGCCGGCCTCTACATGCCCGCCTTCCACAAGCCGGAAGAGTTAGAGCAAGCCATCGGTCTGGTTCACAAACGCGGCGGTGCAGGAGTTTCCCTGTTCGGCGACGTCGGTCCCGAATATTGGAAAGCGTTCGAAAAAGCTATCGCTGACTAGTCCGCTTGGTAAAGAGATATGGCCGAGTAATGAGCTGCGCACAATAAACCTCGTACTGTCATCATAGGCTACGTCTTCGTAAGTTCCATTGACAGAAAACTAACAAGTACCCATTCGGCAAAGGGACAACAATCCCTTGCGTACCACCACTACAACAAGTATTATCTTTGAACTTTGTCTAGCCACGCAGAATTCCAAGAGATACAAACTTGGGCCGATGATCCTTTGGAAGATCTATCTGAAGATCTCTTTGACCGGTCTCATTTCGCAGACATGATCGCTAAAGCTCTTCTCGCCAAAAACGAAAAGCGGGCGACCATTATAGGCCTTACTGGCCCATGGGGATCTGGCAAGTCAACGATTGCGAACTTTGCCGTCTCAAATGTAAAGGATCAGGCAATAACAATGATCTTTGAACCATGGATGGTTAACAACACCGAAGCGCTCGTCAAGGAGTTTTTCGTAGAACTTGGTAAGTGCGTGTCCAGCTCAAAGGAAGTTGCCCCACCTGAGCTGAGAAAAAAGCTCTACTCTTACTCTGCGCAATGCATGGTTGCTCTGGCGCTCTCGGCTGATGCCTTAGAAATGATTGGGGTACCTCATGCCAGGAAAGCGGCCTGGGGATTTAAAGGTGTCCAGAAAGCCCTAGATGCCGCATCAAAGGGTTTGGAGAAGTTTGAAAAAACGAACACTCTCAGGGAAGCACGACAAGAACTATCCATTGAGCTATCTAAACTTGAAACTCCGATTGTGATTGTTGTTGACGATATTGACCGATTAAACTCGGATGAAGTAAGAGCCGTTTTCCAACTAATCAAAGCGTGCGCAGATTTCCCTAATCTGCGGTATTTGATCCCATACGATCCAGCACAGGTTCACCATGCTCTCAAAGAAGTGATTATTGACCCTGCTGCATTTATTGAAAAAATAGTCACTCATCCTTTTGATGTTCCGGAAATCACAACCAAGCAACAGGAACAGCTTGTCCATTCATATATGGGTTCATTCAACGTCAATGGACTTAGCGATAAACAACAAGTTCGACTAGTTCGAGTTTTGGATGAAGTTCTCGTCCCAGGGCTCACCAGTGCAAGGCAAATAAAGAGGTTCTTTAGAACATCTGCTGCGATACTTCCAAGCCTCGTCATTGACAACAATTGGAATGTTGACCTCGCGGACTTCCTCGCACTTGAATATATACGACAAAACCTGCCCGAATTGTATCGTTGCCTTCGAAACGAGAATTCACCGAACCCCGGAGGCCAAGTAGCACGAATGGTTTCTTACGGTGAATTGAACGAAGCGAACGAGAAGGCTAGAAGCGAAGCACTTGCCCAATCGTCTGATCCACGGACTGGTAAATTGTGCTCGCATGCACTTGAGATTCTTGCATCTGACATCTCTGACTCAAACGAAATCAGGGGGCAATGGTCTCCTTTGCATCATTCGGAAAGAAGGTTCTACTCACGTCACTATAAGCCTGTCTATCTTGGATTTGCCGCCGCGAGGGCTGCAATAAGCGAGTCAGAGTGGGTTCGACTCTTGGAAGAGTTGGACAGCAAAGGTGAATCGCGTTGGTTCATTGAAGAGATTGACGACCCTCGAAGGCTTCATTCTTGGAGCGAGGTTATTTCAGGTCGGGCAAGAGAGCTCTCAGTAAAGAATGCAACGACCCTTACCGCTATGCTTCTAGCGTGGGGGGAAAGGCAGGGCACCTTTAATCCAAAGGATGGAGGTCTAGTTTCTGACTGGGCATACAATTGTCATTTGATTTGTAGTTCTTGCATGCGAGTGGTTGCTCGGTTGAACAAGGCGAGTGCAATGCCCACTCTACTTGAAATTTTAAGATATTCAGATACCTTGGTGGCACCAGCGTCTTTCCTGGCCACGGAGTGGCTTCTAGCTTCTCGCACCGATCCTGATTGGTGCTCCAGGAACGAACTCAGTGAGGTTACATCCAACTATTCGAGATCTTTAGCCGAATTGTTATACTCTGGTTCAATCTGGGCTTTGCCGGACCCATTTCAGGCATTTGAAGCGTGGACGAAACTTTCGGGAGACTCGGAATATAGTTCGTGGTTGGAACGACTACGCAGCGATTCCAACGCCGCGATTAACTATTTCAACTATGTTCTGGGACCTGAGCACAGGGGAAGAATCCGGCTAGGAGTTAAATTAGCGGCTGATTCGCCAATTGTTCAGAGCGTTGTTCACCTAATTCCAGAATTGCTAAATCCTGATGGCCAGCATGCTCTAAAACTAGTCATCGACAAACTCAAAGCGAGTGAACCAGATCCCCTAGATGAGTGAAGCTTGAAGTTGGATTTCAGGGCCAACTAAGTGAGCCACTGCAAACTGCCATAGCCTTACCCATAGCACTCCCCATCCCGAAACAAAAAAAGCCCGGAAGCAATGCGCTTCCGGGCTCTTTCTTTCTTAAGGGCTTTCGCTTACCAGCGACCGCCGCCGTAGCCGCCGCCACCGGATCGGCCACCACCGCCCGATCGACCGCCGCCGGAGCGACCGCCGCCGTAGCCGCCGCCACCACCCGAACGACCGCCGCCGCCGCCGCTTCGCTCTTCGCGAGGACGAGCTTCGTTCACGGTCAGGGTTCGACCGTCAACCTGGGCGCCGTTCTTGTCGGCAATCGCAGACTCCAACTGATCGGCATCCACGTCGATGAACGCGAAGCCGCGGCCCTCGATGATGCGAACGTTGGTAGCGCCATAAGCGCCAAAAGCTTCGCTCAGCGATTCTGCCGTAGCGGAGTAAGAAATGTTTCCTACGTAAAGTGTTTTATTAGCCATAACTGGCCTCCTATTGATGGGCTCGGAGCCCATCGAGATTTGTAACGTACTTGGCTTTCTTCGATCTCAATACAAATCTCGCGGAAGCGGACTTTGGCTGGAGAAGGGATCCGTACAAGGCGTAGACATGCTTATAATACCGACTTTCGGCAATCTCTCGCCGAAATCTTGTAGAAGATAGGGATATTGGCAGCAAAACGGTCCGGAGGGACTCCCCACCGGACCGTTGGTCTTCTTACTCTGAGCGAACGCTTACCAGCGACCGCCGCCGTAGCCGCCGCCACCGGATCGGCCACCGCCGCCCGAACGACCGCCACCCGATCGACCACCGCCGTAGCCTCCGCCACCGCCCGATCGGCCGCCGCCGTAGCCACCGCCACCGCCGCCGCTTCGAGGACCTCGATCCTCTCGGGGACGAGCCTCATTGACGGTCAGGTTGCGACCCTCAAGCTGAGCGCCGTTCTTATCCGCGATCGCCGCTTCCATCTTGTCGGCATCGACGTCGACGAACGCGAAACCGCGACCCTCGATGATGCGAACATTGGTGGCGCCGTACTCTGCGAATGCCTGCGAGAGTGACTCCTCCGTGCTGGAGTAGGAAATATTGCCGACGTAAAGTGTTTTGTTAGCCAAATCAGGCCTCCATAAAAGCGGGCACAAACCCGCCGAGTTTCGTAACGTGCATTGGCTTTCTTCGATCTCGATACAAAACTCGCGGACGCGGATTCTGGCTGAGAAGGGATCCGTTCAAGGCCGTAACTCTATAAGTTTACTGGAAGGCTCATGATTTGCGTGAAAAAATCTTTTTCCTAGGACAAAAACGAAACCGAAGTAAGGATGAGGACCTTACTCGGGCTTGTCTGAGTGAGCCATTTTCTCCCCCTTGTCAGGATGGCTCCGAATCTCCTCGTCTGGATATAGCTCCTGCTTATCCTCCGGTTCCAAACGATCCGGCGGATGCGTATCCCGCTCCGTCTTCTCTTCCAACTTCTCCACGTCTTCTTCAGGAATCAACTTTTCGATTCTCATTGAGAAAACCTCCTTTGAAATTAGTGGACGACAAAAACCCAACCAGGGAACATTCACGTCCAGGCAACCCTGCCCCCCAGTTCCAATCCCGCAATTTTTTCGTTCCAAGCGACGGTCCTACCGTCGTACGCGCGATGACCAAACAGAGCGCGCTCACGTCAGGAGGACTGACGCCTACATTGCGCCCTGTGTTTATTCACGCGTTATGGATACAGAGCGAAATGTAGCCGACGGTCCTACCGTCGTACGCGCGATCGCCAACCTGAGCGCCCGGAAACAGATCGCGCTCACGTCAGGAGGACTGACGCCTACATTGCGCTCTGTGTTTATTCACGCGTTATGGATACAGAGCGAAATGTAGCCGACGGGCCTACCGTCGTACGCGCGATCGTTTTGGCAGAGCGCCCTGAAACAGATCGCGCTCACGTCAGGGGGACTGACGCCTACATCTCGCTCTGTGTCCATTCGCGCGTTACAAACCACAGAGCGAAATGTAGGCGACGGTCCTACCGTCGTACGCGCGCGGCCCAAACAGAGCGCTCTGAAACAGAACGCACCCACGTCAGGGGGACTGACGCCTACATTGCGCTCTGTGATTATTCGCGCGTTACGAACCACAGAGCAAAATGTAGGCGACGGTCCTACCGTCGTACGCGCTTCGGCCAAACAGAGCGCTCTGAAACAGATCGCACCCACGTCAGGGGGACTGACGCCTACATTGCGCTCTGTGATTATTCGCGCGTTACGAACCACAGAGCAAAATGTAGGCGACGGTCCTACCGTCGTACGCGCGATGACCAAACAGAGCGCCCTAAAACAGATCGCACCCACGTCAGGGGGACATCTCGCTCGGAGATTATTCGCGCGTTACAAACCACAGAGCGCAATGTAGGCGACGGTCCTACCGTCGTACGCGCGCGGTTAAACAGAGCGTCCTAAATGACGTTGCGGGATCGGAAGGAAGCAATCCATCCAGTCTAAGGATCAGGGCTCAGATTTGGGGGAAGATACAGTTCTTTCGATACTAGCCAAGAACACATCCCCTCAAAAAAGAAAGGGGCGAAAAGAATTTTTATTTACAATCGTACTTTTATGCGTTACACTCGGTCAATCAGGCGTATAGCATGGCGGTAATTCTGGTGACCATAACGGAGAAACAATTGAGGAAGGCGGGGCCCTCTTCAGTCCACTTCTCCGGTCCTCAGCCACCTCGCAGTCATCGGCATTCGAAGTAGGGGAAGGCGAATGAGAGACGCGAAGAATGGTTATGATCCCTTAGCGTTAGTTCTCAAAGCAACCTCTCTCCTCGCCTTCTGCCTTGTTGCCCTTGCGTTCGTTCTCAATCGACACACCACTCAGCTTGATCTCGCATCGAGCCGAATCCTTTACGCGCCCGAAGACCTTGCTTCCACCCAGATAGGTCAATGGGCAAATGCAAACTTTGGCGTAAAATTGATAGACGTCCAGAGTGATGAATCACGCAAAATCGCCAAGGATTACGCATTCGAAAAGTACTTCCAAGTGCCGCTATTACTTCTGAAATCGAGGGGCGGTGTTCAAAGAATTTACGGCGAAGCCTCCATTGCAAAAACTTTGGAAAGCTATCGATCTTCGCAAGCTCCTACGGAGTTAGGAATCAAAGGCTGTCTGCTGTCGTTGTTGGTGCTCACGCTTGTCTTCTCAGCTTCCCGCATGGTCACGGCGCTAGGCGTACTCTTGCCTATTTTCAGCATCACGGCTTTATCGCTCACGCTTCCTACTTGTTCGACCTGCAATGTTTTTATCGGGTTACCGACTTGGCTGCCATATGCCGCCGGCCTCTCGATCTCAGCAGCGATGATCGTTCTTCTTTACCTGGGAGGTCAGCCTCGCACTTGGACCATTTTTGCCTGTGTATGCACCCTCGCCCTTGCGATTCAGGCCACGCTGCTTTTCATCTCGCCCAAGGTCTGCGCCACTTGTTTGTCCGTCACCGCCGTGTTAGGTTCGGCCATTGTCTTCGCGGATCGTCTCCGAAAACAGCGGATCGTGCGCACCCTGAGATTTTCCGCGAAGCGTCCTTTGACTGCCGTTCTTTCATTCGTAGCGATCGCTCTCTTGTCCGCCTCGTGGCGAACCGGCTCAGCTAATTCGGGAAATCCAATTTACTCCGCAAGCTTTTTAGGCAGCAAAGCGTCTGACCTCGGAGTGAGGCACAAATCTTGTTTGGTTGTGGTCTACCTATCTGGATGCCATGCGTGCGAAGACGCAGAGAAATCGCTTAGGGAACATAGGATTCCTTATCAAAGAATCCAACTCTGCAGCCTGGTGAACGGAGGCCCTTGTTTTCAATATAGCGGCCCCTTTCAGGCGCCAACATTTTTGATCGTCGATCGAAACGGCTTTGTGTCCTATGACAACAGTGGTTGGCCACCCGATCCCAACGATCAGATGAGCCTCTGCAAAGAACTTGCGCAGAGGTTGGAGAGGAACAAATGAAATTACTTGCATTTCGGTATAAAGTCTATGTACCGGCACTTGCCATTGCCTCCATTTTGGCCGCTTATACTACCGTTCAAGCGGGCCCGACTAAGCCCTTACCGGCCCCCTATATCTGTACTTACCAGACCACGGGCAGCCATTTCTCGTGCGATAATCTGGCGGGAGCTTGTGAGGCACTTGCCTGGAACTATAAGCGATGGTCGGTTAAGACCTACTGGTGTTGTTACGATGCCTCTGGAGCCTATTACAGCACTTCCATTGGCAACTGTTCCACGACTCCTCTCGACCATAACGATTGCTGCCAGGACCTCGACGAACTTGGCACGTGGTGTTCCACAACCGCCAATGCCACCTGCGCCTCCCACCTGTGAAAACAAAGCCATGACAAAAAGGGCTGGCTTTTCATTGATGGAAGTCGTTGCCGTGACCGGAATCCTTCTGGTTTTGGCGGGAGTCGTCTATCCGGTTACGCTGAATGCAAAGGCAAAGGCGAATATGACCGCTACGGTGTCCAACCTTCGGCAGTGCTCGGTAGCGCTCTTGCTGTACGCTGAAGAAAACGGCGGAATCGAGAATTTACCGTCGGCGGATAGCGCCCATAACATCCTATCCGGCGTTCCCACTTGCGATCCCCAAGACTGGTGGCGCGCATCTTGTCAGGCGCCCTCGGTTCGTCCCTTGATCGGCTCATTTGCCTACGTCCGCTGGGTCCATCCCTATGACTCGGATGGACGGGCGTGGAGCGCCTACATCCAGGATCGACCCTTGGCTAGCCTTCTGGTCTCCATTTTCCAAAGTAGCCAGAAGCTGCCCGTCTACCACGAGAGCCTGGGGGACACCCCAAGCCCCGATCCCAAGCTCAATATGCCCGACACATTCGTCCAAGCCAGGGCTGACGGTTCGATCAAAGTGATCAAACGACCGTCGCCCGGCAAGACGGCATTTTTGTGGCACAAGGCATTCGACTATCCAACCCTCGGCGGTTGGCCCTCAAAGGAGTAAAAGTGGCTATTCGCGACTTGAGTCTCACTCGTAGAATTCAACGTGGCTCGCGCTGGACCCGACTGGTTATCGCGCTGGCGGCGGCATCGATCGTCAGCATGTGGTCGTTCTTTTTGACCCTAGGAGTATTCGTCAGTTGGACTCACCAACTGACGGAGCCCATCACTTATCTGGTGATTGGCGTCCCCCTCGCCCTCCACCTGCTGGTGGCGCATTTGAGCAAGTGGAATCTCTGGAAAGTGGGCGGCACAATGATCGCCCTTTGGACGTTCATCGCCGTCTGGTTTACCCTCACCCATGCCACCGCCAACGACTTCCCAGACGTTATCTTCTTCTGCATCGGCCCCGCCTCTCTGCTCGCGGTAGCCTTCGCCGTCTTCTCCTCCCTCCAGAAACGGCTCTCGCTTGAACGCTAGTCTCTCTGGGGCTGATCAGAGTGAGCCATCTTGCCCCCTTCGGCCAGGATGGCTCCGCACCTCCCCGCCCAGATATCATCCCCCCTTCATTCCAGTTCCAAACGATCCGGCCAAATCCGTATCCCGCTCTGTGATTATGATTTCAGAGCGAAATGTAGCCGACGGTCCTACCGTCGTACGCGCTTCGGCTAAACAGAGCGCTCTGAAACAGATCGCACCCACGTCAGGGGGACTGACGGCTACATTTCGCTCAGTGTTTGATCGCGCTCTATTGCTTTCAGAGCGCAATGTAGGCGACGGTCCTACCGTCGTACGCGCTTCGGCTAAACAGAGCGCTCTGAAACAGATCGCGCTCACGTCAGGGGGACTGACGGCTACATTTCGCTCGGTGTTTGATCGCGCTCTATTGCTTTCAGAGCGCAATGTAGCCGACGGTCCTACCGTCGTACGCGCTCGGCCCAACCAGAGCGCCCTGAAACAGAACACGCCCACGTCAGAAGGACTGACGCCTACATTGCGCCCTGTGTTTATTCGCGCTCTACTGACTTCAGAGCGCAATGTAGCCGACGGTCCTACCGTCGTACGCGCTTCGGCCCAAACAGAGCGCTCTGAAACAGATCGCGCTCACGTCAGGGGGACTGACGCCTACATGGCGCTCTACCAACAAATTACGCCCCGCACCCTGCACCCCGCCCCCCGTACCCTGCACCCGGCCTACCAGCGATCGTGAACGTGGGTCCGAATCTTGCGCTCGTACAGGTCCCGGAGCGCCGCCATGGTGGACTCGGGAATCGGCGGTAGGTCCGAGGCCGCGCAGTTGCTTTCCACCTGGTCGGGACGCTTTCCACCGGGGATCGCGCAGCTCACGCCGTCGAACATCAAGATCCAGCGTAGGGCGAACGCCGCCATGCTCCAACCCTCCGGCACCAGCGGCCGAATCTCTTCCACTGCCTCCAGCCCGATCTCGTACGGCACGCCGGAGAACGTTTCCCCCTTGTCAAACCCCGCGCCATCGCGATTAAAGGCGCGGTGATCGTCGGCGGCAAACTGGGTGTCCGGCTTCATTTTGCCGGTCAGCATCCCGCTGCTCAGCGGCAGTCGCGCCAAGACGCCAACCTTTCGCCGTTTGGCCTCTTCTAAAAAGAGCCAGGCGGGACGCTGGCGGAAGATATTGAAGATGATCTGAATGGATTGGCAGTTCGGGTACTCCATCGCCTTCAGCCCCTCCTCGATCTTCTCCACGCTCACGCCCCAGTACCGAATCTTCCCCGCTTTCACGAAGTCTTCCAGCGCGCCAAAGACCTCCGGCTCGTAGTACACCGGCGTGGGCGGGCAGTGCAGCTGCACCAGGTCCAAGGTGTCCATCCCCAGGTTCTCGCGGGAGCGGTCGATGAATGCTTCCAGGTTCGCCTTGTTGTAGCCCTCCGCCACATGCGGGTTCAACCGACGCCCCGCCTTGGTCGCCACGTGAATCTCCTCGCTGCGCTGACTCTTGAGCTGGCGAATCAGCCGCTCGCTCCGACCGTCGCCGTACACGTCGGCGGTGTCAAAGAAGTTCACCCCCAGGTCCACCGCCCGGTTCATCGCGGCCAGGGATTCCTCGTCTTCCACCGCCCCCCAAGTCCCGCCCACGGCCCACGCGCCAAAACTCACGTCCGAGACATTCCACCCCGTCCGCCCAAGCTCTCGATAGTTCATGCCCGAAGGCTACCTGCCACCGGCGATTCGCGCGTGAGTCAAATATCGCCCCAAAAACCAAGCGTCGGACAATCAACCGGACGCAGAGCCAAAATGCAGCCATCAGTCTCCCTGACGTGAGCGTGTTTTGTTTCAGGGCGCTCTGTTTGGCCATCGCGCCCACGACGGTAGGACCGTCGCCTACATTTCGCTCTGAACAAACAGAGCGCCAATAAAGACAGAGCGAAATGTAGCCGTCAGTCCCCCTGACGTGAGCGAAATCTGAACCAGAGCGCTCTGTTTGGTAATCGCGCCCACGACGGTAGGACCGTCGGCTACATTGCGCTCTGAAAGCAATAGAGCGCGATCAAACACCGAGCGAAATGTAGCCGACGGTCCTACCGTCGTGAGCGCGACCAACCCCAGAGCGCCCCCGCCAAAACCAACGCGCATACGACGACAGACCCATCACCCACATCACCCTCTGAACCAACAGAGCGCAAACAATCACCGAGCGCAATGTAGCCGTCAGTCCCCCTGACGTGAGCGCGACCAACCCCAGAGCGCCCCCGCCAAAAACCAACACGCGTACAACGGCAGGCCCATCACCCACATCACGCTCTGAACCAACAGAGCGCACATAAACACCGAGCGAAAAATGTAGGCGTCAGTCCCCCTGACGTGAGCGCGACCAACCCCAGAGCGCCCCCGCCAAAAACCAACACGCGTACAACGGCAGGCCCATCACCCACATCACGCTCTGAACAAACAGAGCGCACATAATCACACAGCGCCTGCGACCGGCAGGCCCAAAAAATTCCAAAAAAACATGCTTGGGCGAGGCAAATCTTTCCACAATCAAACGCGGAACACGTTTCCTCCGTCTAGCAAATATCCGCCATGCGTCACCTGTTGGAAGACAAGCGAACCGTTATTCCGAAAGCCCTTCAGGAAGAGTTTCAGATGCGGGGACTGGATGATGTCAATGCCACGCTCAGCGATATCCACCACCGAATCTCCGACCACCGACGCCAAACTCCCATTCTAGAGGAGTTGACGCACGAAGGGTGGACGCGAGAGATGGCGGAGTGGATGTATCTCAACGTTTACGACAAAGGCCCCCAGCTTGAGTTCCTTCCCAAGCCCAACGACGGGAAGGCAGACATTCCCCGGAAAGATCGGTTCGTGTACTTCTGGGGAGGTTGGGCATTGGTGCTGGCGGGGTCATACCTCGCGGGCTGGCCCACCATGGCGGACTTCCTGGGCGACCACGCCATGACGCTGCTGCGCCTGCTTCCCGGCGTACTCCTGGCGACCCTTGGCCTTGCCGCTCTGGCTAAGGAAAGAGGTCGTCGACCCTACCTCTGGGCAACCTTGGCCATGTTCCTCATCACCCCCATTGGCGCCGCTCTGACCCTGACGCTCATCAGAAGAAAGAGCTTTTGGAAGAAGTAACGAAAAGGATAAAATCGGCCGACCTAGATGAAATTCTTAGTGCCGCAAGAGCTGATGAGCGAAGTGAATCAGCGGGGCCACCTCAATCTCTATGCCGCCCTCGCGGGTGCGTGTGCGGATCGCGAAGCAGGAAAAGCCGATGCGCTGATCCGACAGGTTCTCCTGGACGCCGGATGGTCAGCAAACCTGATTCAGTGGATGTTCCAAACGATTGAATTGCGAAAGGACGAGATCCTGAGCCAAACCGACCCGAATCCCAAGTTCATCCTGTCTCCCGATTTCTTCGAGGAAGACCGTCTCAGCCTCATCATCATCACGCTCCTCGGATGGTTTTTTGTTCTGTGGAGCGTGGCCGACTTTCAGTACTACCCCTTGATCGGAATCCCCATGCTCTGGACGGCGGAGACTTTTAAGGTCATCTTCTGCATGATCATGGGTCTGATCGGCGTCGCCATCATTTCGGCCAGACGGGGTCATTTTCATTGGGCATGGCTCACGTTTGGCGTCCTCCTGCTGGGGCCCCTTGGCTCGGCGGTTGTGCTGACATTGATTCCGTCCAACGTAAAGGTCAAGCCCAACACGCTCGATCCGGAGTTCACCGAGTTGGTTGAAATGACGCTGCCCGTTCCTACAAAGGGAGGTCCTCTCCAGGCCAGAAAGGTGCTTCTAGCCTTCGATACCCGCCGTCCCGGAAGTCAGCCACAAGTCGTCTACGTGGATCCAGAAGTCATTGATCTGGAGCCGAAAGACGAGGCGGAAACTCGCAGCTAAAATTCCGACGGATTTCAACCTATTCGGCCATAAAATAAGAGCATGGTATGCGTTGCGATCGATTCGGCCCAACAAAAGCCGCGCCGCGTCTTCGTTCCGCCAACTTTGAATGAAGAGGTGTATTGTTGGGGGCCGGGGCGGGTCTCGGAAATGATCGCCGCCATCTCCCACCAAGTCCGAAGTGGCATACCTGTTTCCAGCATCCGCACCGGACTGGCCGATGAAGGATGCTCGGATGAAATGGTCGCTTGGATCTTGGGGCAGTCCAAACGTGGCGATTCACCCATCGCGCTCTCGTTTCTTCGACCCGTTATTCCCACTCCACCCCCCATCGCCCAACGGCCAGCCGTTCATGTGAGCCTGATCGGACTGGGGATGGCGATGTCGCTCTTCGGACACTACTTGGCGCTGCTCAACCTTTCATTCGATGTTCCGATGCGGTCTCTCTTCGGCGTCCCGTCCTCCGTTCTGGGAGTCGCGTTTGGCGTCCTCGGCATCTGCGTCGTCGCCGCCGCTAAGCGGAAGTCCGCTTTCTTTTGGGGCGTGATCGGGGTTCTCCTGATTGGGCCGTTGCTGAGCGCGCTGATGATCGCGTTTTTGCCCGCCAAATCTCAATTCCAAATTTGGGAAGATGCCGCTCATTAATCCGTCTCCTTTCTCCCGGGAGCGCCGCAGGGTTTGAGCCTTCAGGTACGCCAGTCTGAAACGCCGCAGGTGGTGGTTCCCGCCAGTCTGCAAGGCGAATTCAATAAGGCGAGCGAACCCATCGTGACCAGCGCATTCCATTCCATCCGCCAGATGCAAGACAAAGGCACGCCGGAGGAGGTGATCCTTCGCGTTGTCCGAGAACATGGATGGTCTATGGCCTTCGCGCGGTGGGCTTGCCAGCGAGTCACCGAATACGGTCCGAACGTGGAATTTGCCTTCGGTCCGGGGCCTGCCGATCGACCACGTAGCTCAACCCGCGTCACGGAGCTCTTGGTGGAAGGCGTCGGCCTCTTCATCGTCGCCATCGCTTTGATGCAGACTCTCGAGATCTTCCGATTCTCGCTGTGGGCTCCCCGAACGTTGTTTTCGGCCTTCGAGGACGGCCGTTCTTGCCTGGCGCTGTTACTGATGTCCCTGGGAATCGGACGCATCGCTCGGGCCCGGGAGCGGCCCGCTTTCTTTTGGGGCACCCTGGGGCTCCTCTTTCTCAGCCCCCTTTTCGCTGCCATTTTAGCTGCCCTGCCTCGCCCCAAATATCCCTGGACATCTGAACCGACCAAGGCCGAATAGCCTCACTTTTGTCCCGCCCATTGTAAGATGAAGAACACCCATGCGCGATCTCTTGCCAGACAAAACCACGGTCTTGCCGGTCGCATTTCAAGGCGCGTGGAACCGAGATTGCTCGGAAGAGACGCTGCGATTCGTCGATACCCGAATTGAAGCGGGCGGTCGTCGAGACTCAGTTCTTCGAGACCTGAACCGATGGGGAATATCGCCGGACATGGCCACGTGGCTTTATAGCCGGGTCAAGGCAAATGACAAATATCTCGATCCGATACCGGCCCCCGACTTGGCCCCCACCTGGACCAAGACCGACTCGGGCGTGCCCTCCCTTCTCGCCTTGCGAGGTTGGTCTACGCTGGGTCTGTTCCTCATCGGCCCCTTGTTCAGCGCCATCGCCCTGTCCGTACTTGCCACCCCCAAAACTTCCTACCCTTCGGCGTCATGGGAAGTGAAATGAGGTCGATGAATGCAAAGCGCGTGAGCGCCACCAACATCTTGGTCCCCGAGGAGTTAGACCGGGAACTGTGGTCGAAGGGCACCTTTAAGATGGACGAGATCATTAAACAGGTCAACTCGATGCTGCAAAGTTCGAGCACCCGGGCGGAGATTGAACAATACTTAGCGACGCTTGGGTGGTCCGGCCCCATGTCCGCTTGGATCGTGGACCAAGTTGTGGTCCATGGCTCTGGCGTCCGGTTCTTCTCTCGCTCTCAAACCTTGCCTATCGCTGAACCCCCGCGGCCCGTGGATCTCTCCGCCAATATTTCCCTGTTGGCAGGGTGGTGCTTAATCGTTGTCTGGGTGATCTGGAACCGTTCCTCCATCGTTCCTAATTGGGATTTCTTAGTTGAAGGGGGAACGATTTCAGATATCTTCAAGTTCATTCTGGGCCTTTCTGGTTTCATCATCGTAGCAAAGAGTCGGCGCCAACCGCCCTTTATCTGGGGCACCCTGGGCGTCTTGCTTCTCGGTCCCGCCCTTGCCGCAGGATGTGTGACCTTGCTTACCAAGCCCCTCGGCCGACCGGAGAATGGCTAGACCCATGAACGTTACGGTTTCCCATCACTCGGAGCAAGAAGACCGGCGTGCCTTGCTTCCGGCGTACCTGGACAACGAGTTCTCTAGACGTGGTCTCGCGGCGTTCCAAGCCGCGTCGTTGCTGATAGCGGAGAGTCTGGAACGCGATGAGCCTCGAGAGGAAGTTCTGGGGCAGCTCCTCACTCAGGGCTGGAGTCTGGAGATGGCAGGGTGGCTTTACACTCAAATTCGAACCAAAGGGCCTGACCTCATCCTTCAGCGCGTGAAAGGCGAGGTGACTGCCCCACCCGTTATTTTCTCAAAACCACCAGATACCTTCGCCCTCATGCTCTTTGGTTGGATGCTGTGTCTCCTCGCCAGCCTATTACGGGCCGCCGCTTGGGGCATGGCGCCCAACTCTCCCGATCCGATTTTCTTTCAGGCCATGCGACTCATCGGTGTCGCCGGAATCTGGATGATTGCGCGCGCAAGGCGTCGCCCGATTATCTTGTGGTGTACCATCCTTGCCCTCTACGTCGATAGCACGATTCTCGCCATCGTCTTGACCAGCCTGCCCAAGGGCCCTGAAGAAGAAGAGGCACACCCATTGCCTTGGTATCGGCGACTCCTCTAGCCGACCATTCCGGTTTTGTTGGTTTTGCCCGAGAGCAAACGCGACGCGACTCAGCTTTCCGGGCCGCTTATCCCTCCAGATAGCCCTAGTCATACCCCGAGCACATTCGCGATAATAGGCAAGCGCCCGGAACTGCCGGGCAAATGGAAAGGACACCCAATATGCGAAAGCTCCTGATGATTCTGAGTGTTATGGCGGTCATGCTGACCGTCTGGAACTGTGGCGGAGGCGGCGTCACCGGCCCATCCCTTCAAGCCTACGTTCTGCACAACCCCGGCTTACTCGGCAAGGTCAATCTGCTCAATGGCTCCCAGGTTGGAAGCAACGTCAATCTGACCGGAAATATCCGCGAGATTGCTACTCGACCCACCGACGGACAACTCTACGGCCTCGGTTCGGACCTCAAGCTCTATTCGATCAATGCCACCACCGGCGCCTGCACCGCCATCAGTGCGTCCGCGTTGGCGATCGACGGCTACAACGGAGGATTCGATTTCGAAGGAGCTTCCACCATTCGATTCACCTCGGTGAACAAGCATAACTATCGAATCAACGTCTCTGACGGAACGCTGGCCGGGACGGACACCGACGCCGATATTCAGGTCGTGGGCTTGGCCTACAACTTCGAGAATGGCGACACCTTCGCCTGTACCGCCGGAACGGACGCCCTGTACAAGTCCACCAATGCCGCCGGAGGCGCCTACTCGCTCATCGGCAATTTCTCGGTCAACCTGAGTGGAGACGTCGGATTTGCGTTCGATCCCATCACCGGTCAAGGCTATGTCGTCGCCAACGAGGGACTCTACCGCGTCAATGTTTCGAATGGATCGATGGTCCAGCTAAACAACACCAGCTATGACGCCATCGCCATGATCCGTTCGTTCGGCATCTAACTCAATCGATGGTTTGACTCAAAAAGGAGGGGCTTACCCCTCCTTTTTTATTTCGATCTTGCCTTGAATAAACGATTCTTCTGAATAACCGATTTATTCGGTTATATTGCCTACATGCTAGCGCTGGCATTAGGCTCGTTGTTGTGCCGACCTTTCCTTCCCGAGGTTGCGATTACCGTGGATGCGGCATCGAAGGTCCCCATCTCGCCTTACATCTACGGCGCGAATCATCCTGAATGGGACAAAACGGGCGAACTGTTTACGATCGCCCGCCAGGGTGGAAATCGCATGACCGCCTACAACTGGGAGACGAACGCCAGCAACGCCGGCAGCGATTGGCATCATCAAAACGACGGTTACCTGGGGGAGTCGAACGAAGCGGGCTGGACCACTCGCACCTTCCTTGAGGCCGCCCAAAACCACCACGCCGCCGCCATCCTCACCATTCCCACCGCAGGCTACGTGGCCGCCGATAAGAACGGCGATGGAGACGTCAACAAAACCCCTGATTACCTCAACAAACGATTCTTGAAATCCTTCGCCAAAAAGCCGAGCGGCAAGTACCAATACCCGCCCGATGTAAAAGACAAGGCCGTCTATCAGGATGAATTCGTCAGTTGGCTTGAGAAGATCAAATCTCCCAAAACTCCGGTGTTCTTTAGCTTGGATAACGAGCCCGATCTGTGGGGCTCCACCCACGCCCGCATCTGGCCAAAGGCTCCCACTTACGCCCAGATCATCGCCAACAACATCGAGTTCGCCACCGCGATCAAGGCCGTTGCCCCCAAAGCGCTGATCTTTGGCCCCGCCAATTACGGTTGGCAAGGCTTCAAGACCTTCCAGAACGCTTCCGATGCGAACGGACGAGACTTTCTGGACGTCTATCTGGCCGCCATGAGGGATGCGGAGAAGAAGGCGGGCAAGCGACTGCTGGACGTCTTGGATATCCACTGGTACCCAGAAGCCCAAGGAGACGGTATCCGCATTACGTTCACGGGTGAAAAAGACAAACCTGGCACCAAGGCGGCCCGCGTCCAAGCTCCCCGCTCCCTCTGGGATCCTACCTACGTGGAAGACAGTTGGATCGCCAATTCAATCGGCAAAAAACCGATTGTGCTGCTTCCAAACCTCATCGCCCAAATCAAGCGCCAGTATCCTAACACGCGCCTCGCCATCACCGAATACAACTACGGCGGAGGAGACGATATTTCCGGGGCATTGGCTCAAGCCGATGTTCTGGGCTTGTTCGGTCGCTACGGCCTCTTCGCGGCCTGTAACTGGGGGGTCGGACCAAAGGACGTCGGTCAGTTGGCCGGGTTCAAGGCTTATACCGATTACGATGGCAAAGGGGCCAAGTTTGGCAATCTCTCGCTGGGCGTCCGGGGCACGAAGCCTGCCGAGGATTCTGTCTATGCGTCGCTAGACACCAGTCTGAACGGACTGATGACCCTGGTGATCGTGAACAAAACCAAGGAACCACGCAGCTACCGAATCTCTACGCCCGGATACACGCCCCGGGCCGCGCGCGCCTTCATCTTCTCCACCCCAAACCTCACTGCCGCCGCGCCCACGAAGGCCAACGTCCTCCCGGGCGGCGCCTCCGTTTCCGTTCCCTCGGAAAGCATCACCACGTTGGAACTCAAAGTCTGACCCGCAGTCCGGTTAACCCAAGCAAAACCTTCGGTTAACCGGGCGGACGAAGCGATCTGAACCGATGACCTGCCGAAGGTCCTCTTCGACCCAGTCAAACCCTTCGAGAGTCAGGTGCCCATGAGTTCCAGTTCGGCGTGATCTCATCCTGGCTCGCCAAATGATGGAGCCGTCAGGGAAACAATTTGTGGCCATAGTCGATTTATATGAGCAAGAATCGCTGATACTGTAGTACCATCTTTCTCCGGTGGCTGCCTCGTCGCGCAGGAAACTCGACGTTCGAGGCGGTTTTCGCTGGCGCCGGTAAGGAAATAGAGATGCCATTTGTTGGTTACGGAAAGCAGACGTTTCATCCCCGGGGCAAGACCAAGCCCTACGTGTGTCCAAACTGCCGCACTTCAAATCGCTTCGTGCTGAATGTTCGCCGCACTTGGCTCACCCTCAACGGCTTTCCCACTATCCCGTATCAAACCCACTACGTGGCCATGTGCCCCCATTGCGGGTACGACGCTCATCTCCCCAAATCCGATTTCTCCGCCACCGTCTTCACGGGTGAAACCGACGTGTTGGTTCCCAAGCCCGGCTCCCTGGCCGCCGGCCCCGATCCCAACTCCGTCGAAATCAAGTGCCCCGCCTGCATGAGAGAGTCCCGGGCGGTGCCCAAAGAGGATGGCACGGTCACGTGTCGGCTCTGTGCCGTAACGTTCATGCTTCGGACGGCGGAACAGGCAGCGAGTCCCAATCCCTAAGCTCCCCTTCAAACCAAACGGTCTTCAGCCGATCCCGATGCCGTTCGATCACCCGCTTTGCGCCCTCGTCGCCGTCGAGCGCCAACAGCTCGTCGCGGTACCTTGCGCCAAAGACGATGGGGTGCGCCAGGCGATCATGATCGGCTGAATAGACCGCCGCCGTAATCGCTTCCGGCCCTTCGTGGGTAGCGCAAAGTTGCCGAACGACCTCGGGCGAGAGCCCTGGCATGTCCCCCAGAGCGATCAAGACCGAATCGTTCTCAGGCGCCGCTGCCACCCCCGCCGCCAAAGAAGTCCCTAGCCCCTCCGCAAATCGAGCGTTGAATACGCACGCCGCCGGACGCGCCGCCTCCGCCACCCGCTCAGCATCCCGGCCCGTCACCACCACCACCGGCAACCCACACGCCACCAACGTCCGCACCACCGCGCCAATCACCGTGGAATCCTCGAACGATAACAACATCTTGTTCGGTCCCCCCAATCGACGTGCAAGCCCAGCGGCCGGGACCACGGCGGTGATGTTCATCGGTACAGCTTACTTTTCTGAGCGGAGGTGTCTTTGAAAGATCGTATCCAACTCGTCCAGGGTCACCACTCTTTGGGGATTCAGCATAATGCGACGTATGCCAATTGAGTCAAGCTGGGCGCGATACTTGTGAAGCCCCACTAAACTCGATTCATTGGTTAGCGAAGAGATCCTCTCATTCTCGTCAAAACAAGAGGACATGCTCAACATGCTATAGACCAATGGCGTTCTTGGCTTTCCATCGGCCCGAGTAACGTACGTGGCCAACTTCCAAGGCTTACCGGTGTGATCGGCGTATCCGAGGGCCGCACTCGCCTGAAATCCATTCGATTCCAGTTGAGCGCTCGACGTGTTGAGAGGCCGGGAGCTATCCAGATGGGGTTTCACCAGCACCTCCCACAGTCGGCGGATCTTTTCCTCAGTCAAGTCGCTAGCGGAAATCTCTATGGGATCGGCGTACCTCATCAACCTCGCAGCGTCGCCATCGCGCATCGCGCCGGTGAGGTCCCTTGCCGCTGAAACCAGCTCATGAGGACGCGATGCCAGCCAAATAGTGCCAGCGACAAGTATGGAGAGACCAACTCCGACCGCAATCCGCCGCTTCACTTCCACCAACTTTGTCCCATCGGAAACCCGCGACGAGTCTTCGTGACCACGCTACTATCCGCCTTCAAGCCCAGCACAGTCCACGTTCCCCAAATTCTCGACTTGGGAAGGGAGTCCTGGTGAAAGGGATCAAAAACCAGGATCGTGTTAGACCCTTCCCTTGAGGTCATCTGAGCCCATCGTCGAACCTCTTCGGAGGAATCGCTCATTCCGGGCCAAGTTATATAGTAAGTAGGAGAGTGCCCATCCGAATCCTCCCCTTGACAATGCACTCCTCTGACACCAGGAATCGGGCCGAGATGGGGAGGCAATCCCATTTCTAGAGGTGAGCCAGATTCTGCACCGTCTTGATCGATTCGATACAAGATCAGACCTTTCCCTATCTGTTCCAGATTACTGATGCAAGCGGCCCGATTCCCGGACTTCCGCACCTGCACCATCAGAGGAAAGGCGATCGCACAAAGAATCCCAATGATAAAGGCGGCAATCAGAACTTCTACCAGGGTCATCGCGTTCAGACTGCTTGACCGAATCTCGACGGAAGTACTCACTTGAATACTCGACGGAGCCGAGGCTCCTTTCGTTCACGACCGATTCCGCACCTGAATGATCTCCGCCAGGATGCTAATGGCGATCTCTTCCGGAGACTTCGCGCCGATCGCCAATCCCACCGGTCCATGAATCCGCGCCAAGTCCTCCGCCGAGAAACCTTCGGCCGCGAGCGATTCGCGCCGCTGCGCTTGCGTGGTACGACTCCCCAACGCTCCAATGTAAGCCGCCGGCGAGCGCAGAAAGTGAGCCAGCGCCACGTCATCGATCTTGGGATCGTGCGTCAGCACGACCGCATAGGTTTCTTCGTTCACCCCGATCTCCGGCAGAGCGCGTTGGGGCCAGTCATTCACCAAAAGATCCGGGGCGATGGGAAAACGTTCTACGGCCGCAAAGGTGGCCCGCGGATCGATCACCACTGTCTCAAATCCTAAATCCTTCGCAAACTTCACCAGCGCCGCCGCAATATGGACGGCGCCCACCACCAAGAGCCTCTCGCGGGGGCGCACCACATGCAGAAACGTCCTTGCCCCCGCAACTTCCGCTTCCCCGCTCTCGCGCTTTTCGTAGGCCGTCTGACACGCTTGATCCAACTCGGTTAGGACCGGGTCGCCAGCCTTCCAGACAGAGCGCGCGACCGGAGATAGCGTCGTTGCCAGCACAAATCCGCGATCCTGCGCGAGCAATTCGGCCCACCTGGCAATCTCCGGCTCGGGATCGATCCAAACCTGAATTTTCCCACCGCACGAGAGCCCCACCTGCCAAACCGAACCCTCGGCCAGACGATCAAACGTCATCTCCCGAGCGCCCCCGTAAGTCAGCGCGGTTTGAGCCTCCTCGATGACGGCCGTCTCCACGCATCCGCCGCTCACCGAACCCACAATCAGACCGTCCTCACGCACACCCATGAGGGAACCTAACGGTCGGGGCGAGGACCCCCAGGTACGGGTCACGCAGGCCAAAGCGAAGCGTCGACCTGAGGTCTGCCACTCAAGAAGGGTGGATAGGATGTCTCGCATGGGGAGCGGAGCGGGCGGAGTTGCCCCCGCCCGTCAAAATTAGACCAACTCCTCGACTTTGATCGGGAACTTGCGAACGCGCTTGCCCGTGGCGGCAAAGACCGCGTTGGCGACGGCGGGCATGACGGAGGGATAACCAACTTCACCCATTCCTCCCGGATTCCCACCGGTCTGTAGGATATGGACCTCCAGTTTCGGCATGGCGTCCATGGTCATCCACTGGTAGTCCACCCAACTGGTCTGCTCCACCGCGCCTTTGTCAATGGTGATGGCCGCGCGTAAAGCGGTCGAAAGACCATCCACGCAAGCGCCCTGAATCTGGGCCTCGACCCCGCTCGGGTTCAGCGCCATTCCGCAATCGACCACGGCGACCACTCGGTGCAGTTTGACCTCTCCATTTTCCACGCTCAGTTCCACCACGTGCGCCGCTTCCGATCCATAGCCCGAAAAGCAGGCGATGCCGCGTCCCCAGCCCTTCGGCAGCGCTTTGCCCCAGTCCGCTTTTTGGGCGGCGGTGACCAGCACGTTCTTCAATCGATCGTTGCCTAAGAGGTCGCGGCGAAATTCGAACGGGTCCTTCCCGGCAGCGTGGGCCAGTTCGTCCATAAAGCACTCGTTCACCACATCCAGCTGCGTGTGCTCTACCGACCGCCATGCGCCGGTTGGAACTGGCGAGGGTCCGCTTCCCTGCGCCATCCCGGCGTTGGGAATGTTGTAGGGAAGGTTCGCCCGACCATAGTTCCCGGCGCCTCGACTCCGCCCCCCGGCGTTGATCGCCTGATGGCTCCATCCCACCGGATTGCCCGAAGCATCGACCGCGCCCTTGAGCGCGTGATGGCTCATGGTTCGATAGTTGTCGTTTCGGGTGTCATCGTCGCGAGTCCACACCAGTTGCACCGGCTTACCGGCGGCCTTGGAGACCTGAACCGCTTCGGCGATGTAGTCGTTAGCCAATCGACGCCCAAAGCCTCCGCCCAGAAGCGTGACGTTGACCGTGACCTTCTCCGGAGGCAAGTTCAGCATCCGGGCCACTTGCCCTTGCGCCCCGTCGGGCGTCTGCGTGGGCGCCCAAATGACGCATTGGTCGTCTCTCACATCGGCGGTGGCATTCATCGGCTCCATGGTCGCGTGAGCCAGGAACGGCAGATCGAAGGCGGCCTCGATGGCCTTGGCTCCCGCTGGCATCTCTTTGTGCGGCCCCACCGCCTGCACGAGCCCTTCCCGGATGGACTGGGAAGTCACGCTGGCATTCTCTCCCATGTTCCACTTGAGTTTCAGCGCGTCCCGACCCTTGATCGCCGCCCAAGTGTTCTTGGCCACCACGGCCACCCCGCTCCCCACCTTGACCACATCGATCACGCCGGGAATCTTTCGCGCCGCCGCGTCGTCCACTTCTTCCAAGGAAGCGCCAAAGGCCGGGCGGCGCGCGATGACCGCATAGGTCATGCCCTCCACCTTCACATCCAACCCATACTTTGCCGTGCCGTGAACGACGGCAGGATTGTCCACTCGTCGGGTCGCCTTGCCCAGAATCTTGAACTCGGACTGATCCTTCAGCTTCACCCCATCGGTGGGAATGGGAACGCCCGCCGCCAACGCGGTGAGTGAACCGTACGCCACGGACTTGCCATTCGGGCCGACCACCTTGCCCTTCTCGGTCTTGCAGGCGGAGGCGTCTACCCCCCAATCTTTGGCGGCGGCGGCTATGAGCATCGCCCTCGCCCCTGCTCCCACTTCTCGCAGGTTTTGATACATCGACCGGGTGCTGGAACTCCCGCCGGTGCCTTGACCACCGTAGACGGACGAGTTTGCCGGAGCTTGCTGCACCTTCACCTTGGTCCAATCCGCGTCCAGTTCCTCCGCCACGATCATGGCAAAGGTCGTCCGTACGCCCTGACCCATGTCCGACTTGGAAACGGTGACCGTAACGGTTCCATCTGGATCAATCTTGAGAAAGGCGCTGGGCGCAAAGACGACATTGTTGTCTCCATCCGCCTTTTCATCGCTTAGTCCCGCTACATGGGAAGGAAAACAGCCGAGGGCAAAGCTGGCTCCAAAGCCACTCATGACCTTCAAAAACGAACGTCGAGACAGATCGCTGCGGGCGCTCATTTCGCCCCCTGAGCCGCCAGGTGAATCGCCTCGCGGATGCGCTGATAGGTTCCACATCGGCAGATATGTCCCCCCATCACCTCGTCGATATCGGCGTCCGTGGGTTTGGGCTTCTTGGTCAAGAGCGAGGCGGCGGCCATGATCTGCCCCGCCTGGCAATAGCCGCACTGCGGCACATCGTGTTCCACCCACGCCTTCTGCAGGGGATGATTCCCGTCCTTGGACAGACCTTCGATGGTGACGATCTTTTTGTTCCCGAGTTCCGAGACCGGCATCAGGCAGCTTCGGGTTTCTTCGCCATCGACCAAGACCGTGCAGGCGCCGCACGCACCCACGCCGCATCCGTACTTGGAGCCAGTCAGATTCAAGAGATCACGGAGCACCCAAAGCAAAGGCATATCGTCCATCGCCTCTACCGACTGTTCCTTTCCGTTCACATTGAGTTTATAGAGAGCCATTTTGGGAGTTGCCTCAGGCTCATTGTACGAGGGTTTTGTGAGAGATGGAAGAGCCCGACCGCCCATGACCTACAGCCAAGCCCCCCAAAAAACCTAAAACCTACTCAAACCCCTCCACCTTCACCGTCTCTGGCTTGCCACCCTCAATTTTGACGCCTCGCGTCGTGAATCTCGTATCGAGTTGGTTTCCGCTCACCGAAACGTTGGAGCAGCCCAAAAAGGTCAAAGCCTCCTTGTTTCCATGCCATGGCTTGTACTTGGAACTCCACTGAACGATATTGTTCTTGAACGTCAAGTCTCCCGCCGACTTCGCCCACAGCAACGGCGCGTCAAAGACCTCAAACGTGTTGCCTTCGATCTTGATTCCCCGGTGAAACGGCTCTGTGCCCATCTTCGGAATCTCAGGATCGATGCTGATCACGGCTTCGCAGAATTGGTAAGGGCTAGTCAGACAGTTCCCGAACCAATTGCGTCGAATCGTCACGTCGCGCACCGCGCCCGATTCGTACCACCCGTTCGCATCGCCCGCAATCAGAATCGCAGAGCCGCTTGACCGAAACACATTGTCTTCGATCACCACCTTGCCGGGGGTTGAAACCAGCAGCCCCCGTGCCCGGACCGTGCCAAAAACCGACTTGCGAACGGTAAACGCGGGCGTCCAGGTCAGGTTTTCAAGCGCATCTCCATCGCCCAGTTCCGGCACCGCGTGATCGAACGTCACATCGAACTCTTCGGGCGAAATCCGGTTGATGGCGGCGATCTTTGCCGTACCTCGGCTCAGCAGGCTCTCATGGTCGATGAACGAGACGGTGTCGCCCACGTCGCCAAACCGGAGCCCGACGCTTTGGCCGTGCATGAACTTCACCTTGAGGGTCCGGTCGCTCACTTTGGAATCCACCCTCACCGAGGTCCCGTGAACGTTGATCGGATCGTCCATCAATCCTTCGAATCGGCACCCATCCACCAGTATCTTTCCCTTGCAGTTCGAATAGTGAAATCCATCGTCGTGCCCCGCAAACATTCGACCCGACTCGACCGAAGGCGCAATCTGGACGTTCTTGTAGGTCAGGTTTTCTGTGTACTGCGCCAAGACGCCCAGACCCGACGTGTGCCGGTAGGACATGTCCGTCAAAGCAATATCCTTAGAATCCAAAATAAACGTGCCCGCGTGGTCGCGAACGCCATGTCGAGCGACCAGAATGTTTCCTACTTTTGGCAGTCTCTTAAACGCAAACGCCATGCGGACCAGGCCCGGGGAAATTTCCGTGGCTTGGTAGTTCTCCCACCCGCCACCCAGGCATCCCCAATCGCCCGTGCCATACGCCACGCCCCGGGTTTCGGGGTCGAATTCCATAAACCCCCACGGCTGTCTCGCCCAAGTCTTATCCGTAAAGACGATCTTGCCGCCATCCAATCGATACGGATACTTTGAGGGGTCAATCTTCAAGGTGATCCCGGTGGCATCCGCCGCCTCCACCTTGCCCTGAGACATCAGGGGCCGTTGCCAATCCACCTCAAATCCCTGTAAAGAAATTTTCTTGCTGCCTAAGATCGCGAATGGCATCACGCGGTCGTGGAACACCAGCCGCGCACCTTTCCCCACCAGCTTCAGGTCCTCCCGATTCTCGATGAGAATCGAGATGCGTCGCGGGTTCGCCACGTCGCTGTTGGACAGGTAAAGCGTCCGTTCGAATCCGTGCTCGCGGTAAAAGTGATATTCGCCTTTCGGAAAATCCACCACGGAGCCTTTCCCTTTTGCCGCCGCCACCGCTTTGGCCACCGCTTCGGTCGCGTCGTCCAGAGAATTCGGCTTTGCGCCAAAGTCAGTTACAGAAACATGGGAAACGAGGAGAGAAAGCGTCAGCGCCGTCAACATGAGAGTTCAGAATACTATCCCAACTCCACATCCCTCGGAGGGGAATCCCAAACGAGATCGGATTATCCGTAGATTGAGAGATCAGCCGGTCTGGGGCAGCCGCCGTCCTCATCCAGCCACTGGGCATGAACTTCCCTGCCGGTGTCCCGAAGCCTCTGCACATATCGCGCCCACCCTGCCGAACGCTCGTTAGCGTGTAACGGTCCGCCCTCCGCTAGCACCACCTCAAACGGATCTCCCAACGGGCATCGCGCCGACATTTGGCGGAACTCGTGTCGAATCTTCTCGGTCCCACTGACCACCAGATCGGGTCGCTCTCCCGCAAGGTTTTGCGTCTCGTGAGGGTCCGCTTCTAAATCAAACAGCATCGTCTCCGGGAAGTCCTTTAACCCGGTGTGAGTCGTGTGGATCAGTAGCCAGTTATCCCACCGAAGCGATCGTTGCAGACTCCACGCTCCTTGGCTCAAGAAAAGCTCGTCCCGACCGGATTCTTCTCCCGAGATGAGACCGCGCAAAGATCGCCCCATCCACGCCGCACTTTCCAAGAGGGAAGCCCCTTGGGGACCTGCCAAATCGACCAACGTCGCCGCCAGATCCAAGTGATAGGCCAGCCCATCCCGTTTCGCACCCGCAAACGCCTCGGTAACCCCCGGCCAAACCAAGACCGCCGGGATGTGGCAGGTGAACTCGTCCGCCGTTTGATGGTCACCCCACACGTTGAGCTCGCCCAGATTCTCGCCATGATCGGCGGAGACCAGGATGGCGGTTTCTTCCAAAACTCCCTGCTCCGCCAAAATGTCCAGCAGTCGGCCCAGATACATGTCAGCATAGCGAACTCCCGCGTCGTACCCGTCCAGATGGGTTTTCGCATCGGCCAAATCCTTAATCTCGCCCACCCCCCATCTCCATCGAGCGGGAAGGTCATCCGTAAGATCCGGAACTTCCCGAGCCGAGTGCGGCCCGTAGCTGGACCGTTGCCGATCCACAATCTCCTGAGTCAGCCACGAATCCATGGGCTCGGACGCGAACGGATTTCCGAACGATTCAGGCGTATCGTAAGGAGTGTGCGGGTCCCACATATTGATATGGAGAAACCAGTTGTCGCTCTGCCCATTGCGGCGCAGCCAGTCTGCCGCCGGTTCGAACATTTCGTCCGCGTTCTCCAAACCACCTTTCCCGGTATCGAACGTCTCATGGAATCCCCAGGTCATCTGATAGGCGGAGTGCCGACGGGGGAATGGGCTGATCGAGGCGGTTCGATACCCTTGGCGAACGAGAAGCGAAGCCAAAGAATTCTCCGCTAAGAGACTCCTGAATCCTCGGTCTCCACCCTCAGGCGGAAGATCGGAACAAACTCCGCCATGGTTTACCACTCCCGAACAGGTTCCAAACCTACCGCCGAAGAATCCGGTCCGGCTGGGAAGACAAGGCACGTCCGAGGCATAGACCTGTCCCAACGTCACCCCTCGGCGCGCCAACGCGTCGATATGAGGCGAGGTCGGACGGCGATACCCATAGCAACCGAGATGGTCGGGACGAAGCGAGTCGATGTCGAAGTAGACGATCCGCATACGCTCCCCCATGTTACAATGCTGATATAGTCGCTCGAATCGGTCGATCTCTAATTTCGGACCTTTGGAAGATCCCTCGTCGATCGGCTCACTCCATCATGACCACGATTCTTCCCCAGGCTGGCGCACTTGCCCTGCTCGCGCTGGTCGTCGTCGGTTGCGGATCTGATTCGCCGACCGCGTCCGAATTCACCAGTCACATTCCTCCGCCACCTGCCTCCGCTTACCCTTACGATATGCGGGGAGGCGGAAGCTTTGATGGATTGCAGGCCAGAACCGCGACCGGAGGAGGAATCGGCGGTCCGCTCGGCCCGGGGATGCCCACGCCGATGCGCTTCATTCCCCCAAGCGAGAAGGTGCGCGAAGCCTACCGGGCCCCCGACGGCTCCACCGTCTCCATTGCCGCCGTCTGCAAGGTCACCGAATCCGATGTCTCCTGTTGGGATGGCCGCGGTCAACCCGACCCTGGCATGACGGAACGGGTTCGCAACGGCATCCAACTGCAGATTCCCTCTGAAACCGGGCGCCCTTTACCGCTTTACTTCGGCAGCAAAAACCGCCTCATCATCGTCCGCATCGAGACCATGGAACGGGCGGGTCCCAGCGAAGTTCGAATGTCCTTGGTGGGCGCAGGGAAACGACCGGCGGAAGTCGGCTATCCGAATATTTTTCTCTCCCCCGATCGCCCCCGGCCAGGAGGGCGAACGGTGATTCGATACGAGTGCCGAAGCGCCGTCGAAGATGCCAACGCAAAGACCACTTCCGCCTATGTCAATCTCCTGAATCCAGAACCCATGTCCCTTCAAATCGCCACTCAATTGGGTTCAACTGGAACGTGGATAGACATGGAATTCAAGGTCGAATCCGTCAGAGCTTTGGCAGCGGGAAAGGATGGATTGCCCAACTGGGAAGTCGTCATCAGCGCCACCGGCAAGGGGAAAGACATTTACGAAATCGCCCTCTCACCCTACAAGAACGCCGAGGAAGCCATCTCCTTTGCCCTTGCCGATGGACGGCTCTTGACTCAAAAGGAGTATCTGGAGATTGTGGAAAAGGAAACGCCCGGCAAACTCAGCAAGGCGCTCAAGCTACGTCCCGTGACCGTCGTTGCCGCCGCGAAAGAAGGCAAATACCGGTTCGTCGTTCCCTACGATCCCCGCCTCGTCGCCCGCTTTACGCTCCAAGGGCAGCCGATTCATGCGGTGGCCATCGTAGACATCCCGCTAGACCCGCGCTAGAACCTCGCACCCATTCGGGGTACCGAGGTCCCCAGCCTTTTCTTTAAGATTCCGAACCTTGAAACGACGTCGCTAATTTAAAAAAGCGGCAATTGCCTCGTACTCTTACTAGGTAACGATTCACCTGATATGAGGAACAAATAGCCCGTAAACGGATGGTGGTGGGACCATCTGTACAGGTGGCTGGAGTTGGGAAAACCGGGTGGAATGAAAATTAGGCAAAGGACCCTGCTTTCATTGGGGATCACCCTGGCCTGCCTCATTCTCGGTGTCTATCTCTTCTCTTCCCGCGTCCTCTTGGGCGGATATGCCGATCTTGAACGGCAAGAAGTTAGCCGCAACCTGATGCGCGTCACCGACGCTCTCCGTCAGCAACTGACCACCATGCACCGGGCCACCGACGACTGGGCCAGTTGGGACGATAGCTACCAGTTCATCCGCGACCGAAACCAGGAATACATTTCTTCCAACTTGGTGACGACCTCGCTCAAACTCGACTCCTTGCTCTATCTGGACGCCAACGGCAAGGTCTTTTACGATCGTCCGGTGAATCGAACCCCTGGGGTCCGGCCCCCCAATGGAGAAACCATTGCGAAGCTCCTCCATCTCGGATCGCCACAGGCGTCGGATGTTCGGGGCGGGGTCAGCGGACTGGTGCGCTACGAGGGTCGGCTCCTGATGGTGAGCGCTCGCCCCATTCTTCCAACGTTACGAAATAAGCCAGCGGACGGGTGGTTGGTTTTCTCCCTCTTCTTTGACCAGGCCGAGGTTGAAAGCCTCTCGGAGAGGACCCACGTGGGAGTCAAGATCTTCGACCTCGATGCCCCGCATCTTTCTCCCGATTGCCGCGCCGCCTATGAGAAGATTCGCCTGAATCGCGCAACCTGGAGCCAGCCGCTAGACGCGTCCAATGTGGCGGGATACACGTTGTTGGACGATATCGCCGGAAGGCCGATCAAACTCCTTCGAATTGTCGACAACCGCTCGATCTACAAGCAAGGGTTGGCGACGGTTCGCATCTTGACCCAATTCATCGTCATCGCCGCCATCGCCTTTAGCATCGTCATCATGGTGGTCTTGGAATTGTCTATCCTTTCGCGAGTCTCCAAACTCAGCGATCAGGTGAAGCGTGTGCGGGACTCCCAAGACCCCACAACTCGCGTCACGCTTGCCGGAAACGACGAGCTTTCTTGGCTTGCCAGGATCGTGGACGGCATGGCGATTGCACTTCAGGAACGACGCGAGCGCCTTCGCTCGAACAACGAAGCGCTCCGGCGAACGATCAAAGAGCTCGCCGCCACCAACAGCATCTTGGAACACGTGGTCGAAGGAATCTCCCAGATCGGAGCGGATGGGCGCTATACGCACGTAAATACCGCCTACGCGCGGATGCTCCAATATCCGACCTCCGATCTGGTAGGTATGCACTGGGAATCCACCATCGCGCCGAACGACCACGAAAAGTTCCGAGTCGCCGTCAAACAGATGGAAGCCGGCGAGAAAGTGGAAGTGGAAGTCCAGGGCCGCCAAAAGGATGGTTCTACGTTCCATCAAGAGGTGGTCCTCATTCCCGATCCAACCGGGGTGAACGATGGCGGCAGCTATTGTTTCTTCAAGGACATTACCGAACGAAAGCGACTGGAACACCAAGTCGAACACCAGGCGTTCCACGACGCTCTGACCGGATTGCCGAACCGCGTGCTGTTCATCGACCGCCTCTGGCATGCACAAGCCCGCGCGCATCGAAGCCGGCTGGCCACCGCTGTCCTTTTCCTTGATCTGGATAACTTCAAAGTGATCAACGATAGCCTCGGCCACGATGCCGGCGACGCGCTGCTTAAAGGGATCGCCGAACGATTAAAAGACTGCGTCCGCCCCGCCGATACGGTCTCCAGACTAGGCGGAGACGAGTTCACCATCATCTTGGAAGACCTCCATGACGTACACGAGGCCACCGAAGTCGCCAGTCGAATCGTGGAGTCCCTGCAATATCCCATCATCGCGGTTCATGGCAATATCTTCGCCACCGCCAGCATTGGCATCGCCTATTCAGAGCACGGCAACGACGATCCCGACGAACTGTTGCGTGACGCCGATACCGCCATGTACCAGGCAAAGGCTCGTGGTAAATGCTCGTTCGTCGTCTTTGATCCCAGCATGAACGCCCGTGCGGTCGAGCGCCTTGAACTTGAACTCGGATTGCGCCAAGCCATCGAAAAGGAACAGTTCCACCTCTGCTACCAACCGCTGGTGAACCTCCAAACCGGAGAAATCACCGGAATGGAAGCGCTACTCCGTTGGCGTCATCCCGAGCGCGGCGAAGTCTCACCCGTCGACTTTATTCCCGTCGCCGAGGAAACCGGTCTGATCCACACAATTGGTGAATGGGTCATGCGAGAAGCGTTCCGCCAAACCCGCGAATGGCAGTCGCTCTGCCCCACCGGAAAGGCGCTTCGCGTGAGCGTGAACCTCTCCGGAAAGCAGCTTCAGCGACGAGACATCGTTTCTCAAGTCACCGGCCTTCTCAAAGAAACTGGCCTCGATCCTCAATTGGTGCAACTTGAGATCACGGAAAGCGTGCTGATGGAAGACATGCAGGACGCCGCCCGAAAGCTCCAGAGCCTCCGGGATCTTGGCGTCATGCTCGCCATTGACGACTTCGGAACCGGCTATTCCTCCATGTCGAGCCTCAGTTCCTTCCCCGTCAACACCGTCAAGATCGATCGGACGTTTGTGAATCGAATGGGTCAGGAGAATGAAGTGGACGCCGTCGTGGCCGCCATCGTCATGCTCTCCAAGACCATGCGGCTGGATATCACCGCCGAAGGCGTTGAGGAGCTAGATCAAGTCCTCCACCTTCAAGCTCTGGGCTGCAGCACCGCCCAAGGCTACTTCTTCGCCCGCCCCATGACCCCAGAGCAGTTTGCCAACCGCATCAAACAGGGCCTCGCGATTGCGGCGTAAACCTTAAAAACTCCAGGTCCTTCGAAATTGGGCCCACTCAGTGCAAGCCGTTTTGAGGGAAGGCAAAGTGTCCTCAGGAAGATCGCCGACCTTGCAATGATCGGCCAACACACGCCCAGCATCCCGTGTTCGGTCGCCCACTTTCCCTCGAGCCCCTTGGTCTCGCGGTTCTCCAATTCCGTTACCGAGCAAGGCAAGCGCCCAATTCTCCATCTCCCACCTTGGCCGCACAATCAAAATAGGATCTTTCTTGAAGTCGGCATCCTCACCCACATCGCTGAGCCGTTGGCTTAACCGCTCTCTGATCTGTGCGTCCGAAAGTTCATCCGCATCGATGACGACGACCAGTTGAGTTCGCACATGCCGGCGCCTTAAGGCTCTCACTTCGATCGGGAATCTCTCGAACACCTTCGACTTCGACTCACAAGGCAAAACCCTTAGCCTCCCAATCGCTGGAAGCTTCATGCGATTGAGAAATGCGTAGATGAACGATTGGTGCAGGGAGTCCTCGCAGAGGACTACAAGACTAACTCGCTCAGGCACCGATCCAACCTCGGGTAATTCGCTCTGACAAAGATAAGCCAGAATCGTCCGATGGCAAGGGTCCCACCTTCGTTGGAGACTGGTGATCTTGACGAGAGAAGTAGGCCACCCGATCTGCACCCATTGTCTCGATGATTTCCGGGTTGTGCGAAATCAAGATAATCTGACCGTGTTCGGGCCGCCCTTCCAGCATCTTCAGCAGCCAAGGCTGAATCTCCGACATGGCAACGAAATTGTCGGGCTCATCCAGGATGATTACGGAAGGTGGCATGGCCTCTTGATAAGCCAGCAGAGCATACAAAACGATGAGCATTCGTTCGCCATCTGACAGTTCGTGAAATCCTATTGAATACTCGCCCGTGTACTTGTCTGGCGCTTGAAAGTGAGTCCTTAATACGCGCGTCTGTTGACCTACCTGTCTTAACTGTAAAAAATCAAAATCATCCCAAATTTCTTTGAGCATCGATTGAACAGCCGCGCTAAATTTCCCGTTAGAAGTCTGGTACCAATACCACGCAACGAATTGTTCAAAACGAGTCCATGTGTCATTGGAAGGATTCATTGCCTCATTCTCAATAAGAATGGGGATAGGTTTGACCGCAATCATTCTCACGAAGTACTGAAGAAATCTAAGCACGGCAGGGTTTCCACCCAATGGATTAGCGACTTCAAAGGCGCTGAGGCTTGGGGGTATCAAATACTCCGAAACAGTGCCTTGTAGTCTCACTTGCTCTGGGAGCCGATCAAATAAACTCACATCATCGAGAGATAATCTCTCCCGCAAAACTCTTACTTCCCTAGTCTTTTCAAGTTCAAATTCAACTTGATATTTGTAGAATCCTTCGGTTGTCTCGACGTCAAGGTCGATCTCGATCGATTTCGACTCAGACCATCGAGCCAACGTCTCTCCATCAAGAAGATCCGATAGTCGCCCGTCGCCGACAATCCAATGCCTCAAAGTCTGGATGACTTCAACAACCGCCGATTTCCCGCTTCCGTTGGTACCCAGAATCAACGCCTCTGCCTGCGGCTCCCACGTGAAGTCGACTAGGCACCTAAAGTTATTAACGTAAAGGCGTCGAATCATTTGTTTGGAGTTTACTGAGTCTAGGGTGGAATAGTTCAAACCTTAGGCTTCCGCCTGAACGCCGTTATGGTTCCGGGGTTGTTTGCGGCCGCCGTTCAGCGAGAACCAGATCGTAGCCCCCTGATTCAACTCGCCCTCCGCCCAAACTTTTCCGCCGTGACGCTCCACCACGCGCTTCACGATGGCCAAGCCGACGCCCGTGCCCTGAAAATCCGTCGCGTGGAGCCGCTCAAAGACCCGAAAGAGCTTGTCCTTATACTGCGGATCGAACCCAACCCCGTTGTCTCGAACGTAGTAAGCGTGCTGCGCCTCGTCACAACCCACCTCGATCTTCGCCGGATGGGAGTTTCGGGTGAATTTGATCGCGTTAGAAAGAAGGTTGGCCAAAAGGAGTTTGACCAGTACCGGGTCACCCTGGGCCGGGGGAAGATCGCCCACCGTCAGTTCCACTTTTCGTCCGTCGCGCTCCACCGCCAGATCGCGCCAAGCCTCTTGCACCAAGTCCTTCATCGCGAGTGGTTTGACCTCAAGGGCCACCCGGCTGGTGCGCGCGTAGCTGAGGAGCGAGTCGATCAATTCGCCCATCTTGTGCGAGTTCGCGCGGATGCGCTCCAAATACTGTTTCGCCTCTGCCGGGACTTGTTCGCCGTAATCTTGCAGAATGATCCCCGCGTAGCCATTCATGGCGCGTAGCGGCGAGCGGAGGTCGTGGGCGACTGAGTAGGAGAACGACTCCAGTTCGTTATAGGCACTCTCTAACTCCAGAGTTCGATCCCACACCGTATCCTCCAGTTCTTCATTCACCTGCTTCAAGCGGTCCTCCGCCCGCTTACGATGGCTGATGTCTCGCAGAATGCCGATGTACATGCCGCTGGTGACTTTCTTTGCGTGGACTTCCGCGAAAACCCGCTCGCCGTCCTTTCGAATATAGACTCGGTCCCGTACCATCACCTCACCGCGATTGAGTCCATCTTCGTCGATAGGGCGAGTCAGAAGTTCCGCGGGATCATGCAAGGAGTGAACGGTTCGTCCGATAAGTTCATCCCGGTCATAGCCCAAAAGGTCGCATCCCGCCGTATTGACGTCGGTTACAACTAAATGCTCGTCCGCAATGAAGATGCCGTCGGATGCCTGATCCAGCAGCATGCGGTACTTGGTTTCACTCACCCGCAGTTCGTCGGCAATTCGCGTACGTTCGGCCAATTCGCTTTTGAGCTTCGCGGTCTGCTTTTGAATTTGTCGTCGTAAGGTTACAACCCAGGCCGCCGCCGCCAAGAGTGCGCCCCCCGCCAGGGCCAATCCCCACAGCATGTTGCGGCGAGCTTGTTCGGCCAAGCCCTTGGAGGGCTGATACTTGCCAAACCACTTGTCGTAAATTTCGTCATAGACGCCGTTCTTGCGAATGATGGCTAAGCCCGTATTGAGCCGATCGATAACTTGCCGTTTCCCTTTGGGCGCCGCGAAGCAGAGGTTACGGGAGTAAACGGGCCCGCCCACCGGTTCCACATTCGCCAGCCCCTCATCCGCCGCCACGGTCAAGCCCTCGAAGAGCGGAACCATCGCCGCGTCTCCAACTCCCGAGTTCAACCTCCGCAGCGCCTCTGGCTCAGAACCCACAGCCAAGATCTCGCCAACCATCATCTTGGAGAGTTGATCGTGCATTTGACTGCCCTCCTCCACCAAGATGGCCTTATCTCCCACGTCTCGAAGGTTCACCAAGTCTTTCGTTCCTTTACGGACGAAAAGGGAGTACTCCACGGAAAGGTAAGGCGCCCCGAACTCGACGAGTTTGGATCGTTCCTCCGAATAGAGCATGCCCCCCAGTAAGTCAAGCTCCCCCGTCTCGACCTTTTTCCTTAACCCGCTCCACTCTCCCGAGACGAAGTTGACTTTGAGCGAAACCGCATTTGCCGCCGCGTTGACGATATCGATATCGAATCCCACCGCCCGGTGATCGCTATCGGCAAATTCGTAGGGTGGATAGTCCTGATTGACACCGACTTGGACGACACGGTTAGAAACTTGCCCTCTGGCGCTCAGGATGGAGAGAATGAAGAGGCACAGGCAGGCCAAGCCACCCCGGGCGGCTTTTCTCAGGCGCAGCATCCTGTTACCCCCTTCCCCGCAGACATATTTCGTGTTCCATTTTACAGGAATAGTTTCGAATCGTCGAGTCTATTAAATCAGCCGGTTTTTTCAGTTCAAAATCACGTTTTCAAATCAACTCTCATAATTGTGCTGATCGGCAAGCAGGCACTTACCCTTATCAAAACGACAATGGAGCAAAAGACGATGCACGGTTTGCCAAATAAGTTCGGAATTACCAACGGTTAAACGCCCTAGTGTTCATAGCGTAGTTCACGCTATCTCCTCCAAAGGCCCATCTTTCTTGCTGCGCCCCGCGCTCTCCTGTACAATTTCCTTCATGCCCTCCACGCCTGCGTCCGCGGAATCCGTGCGCGCGCAGATTGAAGCGCTTCGCAAGAAGCTCCTCGATCTCTCCCTTCGGAACCGGATGCTCAACTACCGCCCGTCCAAACGCCTGGGCGTTACCGTGGTGGGTGAAAGCTCCTTCGAAGTTCATCGCATGCTGGTGGAAGAGGGCAAAAAGATGTCTTTCACCGGCCAACCAGACCCGCCCAAGGCGCGCGGAGGAAACAATCGCGCCATTTCGGGACTGGAAGACGATGTGGCGATGGCGGAGTTCCGCAAGGCCGCCGAAGAAGAGATGGACGCCTTCATCTCCAACGCCGCCCGCCCCATCGACCAGATGGACACCAAACTCTCTACCGAAGAGTACGAATCGGTCCTCCAACTCAAACTCCGTACGCTCCAGCGAGAGGCCTCCCTCGCCGATGAAGAACTCGGCATCAACACCCTCTTCCTCACCCTCGGCACACTTGAATGGAACGAGGGCGGCGAACGAACCTTCCGCTCTCCCCTTCTCTACATCCCGGTCCGCTTGGAACGCCAAGCTAACGGCGGCCTGAAGATTAGCCACGATGGCGGCGACGTCGGCCAGAACCTCCCCCTCCGCGCCAAGATGCTGGAGTTCAACCTGCAACTGCCGGAGTACGACGACGAGAAAACCATCCTTGACTACTTCCAAGAGGTCGAATCCACCGTCCGTCGGCGCGAGGGATGGCAGGTTCACTACGACGAGATCTGCCTGGGCTTCTTCAACTACGAGAAGTACTCCATGTACGTGGACCTGGGCGGTGAGATCTGGCCCGAAGAACGCAAGCCATGGATGGACGAAGACGCCACCGCCATGCTGGGCGGAGGCTACTCCTCCCCCGCGACGGATATCGACGACCACTCCTTCATCGACGACTACCGCCCCGTCGCTGAGAGTCGCGAAGTCTACGATGCCGATAGCTCCCAGACCATCGCGATGATCCGCGCGAAGGCGGGTCTCTCGATCGTGGTCGAGGGCCCTCCCGGCACCGGCAAGTCGCAAACCATCACCAACATCATCGCCGAGGCCGTCGCCGATGGAAAGTCCGTCCTCTTCGTCTCCGCCAAACGCGCCGCCTTGGACGTGGTGAAACGGAAAATGGAGGAAGCGGAACTAGGCGCGATGTGCCTGGACCTTCACGATAAACTCACCAACCGCCGCGAGTTCTACGGCGAGCTTAAACGCACGGTCAGCCGCTCGCTCCAACTCAAAGACGAAGAACAGCGCGTCGCTCGCCTGACCGAACTTCGAGACCGGATCAACGCCCATAGCTCGGACATGAACGAGCCCCTGACCGAATACGGCCTAACCGTCTTCGCCGCCATGACCCAATTGGCCCGGCTCCCCAAGGAGACCTCCGAAGACCGCGAAGGGCGAATTCCGTTTGAACGTTTGAAGGGATTCACCCACGACCAAATCCGCGCCGCCCTCCCCACCGTCATCGCCCTCCAAACCCGCCTCGCCGCTACCGGCGTTCCGATGAAGAACCCCTACTGGGGCGTCAACCTCGCCTTCATCGATCCCGCCCGTCGGCTGGACTTGGAAGATGAACTCACCCAAGCTTCAGCGGCGATCGCCAAGGCGGAAGAGGCGTTCGAAGCCGCTTGCCAAGCATTCACCATCTCCATACCCGGCACCGCCGACAACGTTCACACCCTCCGCGCCTGTGCCGAGCGAGCCTGGAGCGCCCCCACCCATGACGGCGTCGCCATCCGCACCGACACGTGGAAGGCCGAAGAGCCCAAGATCCGCCGAGTGATCGAGGCGCTACGAACCAAGAACCGTCTTCGCGCCGCCCGCCAAAGCCAAATTGAGCCCACCATCTGGTCCGCCCCCATCCCGGTTCTCGCCAAGACCTACGAGACCTTTGCCGACCGCTGGACCAAGTTCCTCAATGGCGAATACCGAAACGCCAAGCGCACCCTCGCCGCCTATCTCACCGCCAGCGCTCCCACCGCCCCCACCGATCAACGCGACCTGCTGATCGACCTGAGAACCGTGGTCAACGAGGAAGCAGAGATCCAAACCCAAGCGTCCGCCATGCAGCGCCTGTTCGGCGTCCAATGGCAGGGACTGGATACCGATCCCGAAATCTTGGATCAACTCCTCACCTGGGTCCTGACCCTCCACGCCGAAGTCCACACCGGCCAACTCCCCGCCGGACTCCTCGAGTTCTTCGAGGCGAAGCAAGATAATTCTCAGTTGCTGGCCACCGTCGAGGCCGCCGAGTCCGCCTCCGAGAAGGCAATGGAGCGTTACCGAAAGGCCGCCGATCTGCTTGAGTTCCCCACCGATCACGCCCGAAAGGACGACTGGGAAACCCTCTCTTCTCGCGTGGCCAACTGGCGAGACAACCTGCCCCAACTGGCCGATTACATCGCCATGAACGAGGCCCGTCGCCATGGGTTCGAGAAGAACCTCGAATCGGTGATCGAAGTCGCCGATCGCTGGCCCCTCGCTTCTGAACGGCTAGGCGAGACCTTCCTCCGCAGCTACTACACCGGCGTCGTCCGAGACGCCATGCAAGCCCGCCCCTCCCTCCGCGCCTTTGAACGCGCCGGGCACGAGGCGATGATCGATGAGTTCTGCGACCTGGATGACTTCAAACTGAGATACAACCGTGCCCAAGTCCGCCTGGCCCACCACCGCCGCCTCCCGACCTTCGAAACCGCCGTCGGTAACCTCCAGTTACTCAAGGTCCAGTGCGAACTCCAACGTCGCCACAAGCCGATCCGTTGGATCATGGCCCGCGCCGGAGAGGCGATTCAGCGCATCAAACCGGTTTTCATGATGAGCCCCCTCAGCGTGGCCATCCATCTCCCGCCCGAACTCCCTCCGTTCGACATGGTGATCTTCGACGAGGCGTCGCAGGTCAAGCCGGAAGACGCCCTGTGCGCCATCGTCCGCGCCAATCAAACCATCGTCGTGGGAGACACCCGCCAAATGCCGCCCACCAGCTTCTTCGACCGCGTGGCCGACGATGACGAAGAAGTCGAAGATCCCGAAGACGAGTTCTCCGAGATGGGACAAGAGGCGCGCAAGTTGGAGAGCATCCTGAGCATGATGAGCGCGGTAACCCTTGGCGCCGCGCGCCGCCCCGACCTGCGATGGCACTACCGCAGCGTCCACCCCGCCCTCATCCAACCCTCCAACGAGATGTTCTATGAGAACCGCCTGGTGGTCTTCCCCAGCCCCGGCGTGGAACAAGGCGGCCGCCGCGTGGGCGTGGTTTTCCACCACCATCCCGATACCGTCTATGAACCCGGTGCAACAAAACGTACGAACCTGAAAGAAGCCCAACTGGTCGCCCAAGCGGTGTTGCGGCACGTCAAAGAAAACCCCACCGAAAGCCTGATGGTCGCCGCGATGAACAAGTCGCAAGCCGACCTGATTTACGACGAAGTCGCCAAGTTGGAACGCACCGAACCGGAGCCCTTCATCGCCTTCCGGGACCGACATCCCCACGAGCCCCTCGTCATCAAGAACCTCGAAAACGTCCAGGGTGATGAGCGCGACGTCGTCATGATCAGCGTGACCTACGGTCGAGACTCCGCGGGTGTGATCCGGCAGCAGTTCGGCCCGCTCCTTCGAGATGGTGGGGAGCGCCGCCTGAACGTTCTCATCACCCGCGCCCGCCGCCGCTGCGAAGTCTTCAGCAACCTCACCGCCGACGATCTCCGCGCAGATGGCGCTCGCCTCGGGGTCACGTCCCTCAAGCGCTATCTCAAATTCGCCCAGACCGGCCAGATCGAAATCGCCCTCGCCACCGGACGCGGCGAAGAATCGCCGTTCGAAGAGGAAGTCGGCGCCGCTCTTCGTAAGCACGGCTATCAGGTTCACCCCCAAGTGGGCTCCGAGGGCTACCGCATCGATCTCGCCGTGGTCGATCCCGAAGCCCCCGGCCGGTACCTGATCGGCATCGAATGCGATGGCGCAACCTATCACTCCGCCCGGAGCGCCCGCGACCGCGATAAGCTCCGCCAGCGCGTCCTGGAGAGCCGAGGCTGGATCATTCACCGCATTTGGTCGTCCGACTGGTGGCAAGATCGTGATACCGAGATCGCGCGTTTGCTCAAGGCGATCGAAGGGGCTCGACAGGAGGAAGCAAATCCAACCCCTCCCCCCACGCCTGCTCCCGAACCAGAAGAAAGCTTCGTCGAGGAAACCGAAACCGCCGCCCTGCCGGACGGCCCCCCCGCCTACCGCGTCACCCCCGCCTCCACCGGCGATGACCTCGCCAAGTATCTGATCCAAGTGGTGAACACCGAGGGCCCCATCCATTTCGACCTCCTCATGGCCCGCCTCCGGGAAGCCAGCGGCCAACCCCGCCTCACCGCCCAGGTCCGCGTCATGCTGGACGAACTCATCTCCCATGCCGCCAAGACCGGCAAGATCAAGATCGCCGGGGATGCGCTCTACACCGAAGACGCCCAACTTCAAGCCCTAAGGGACTGGTCCGAACTGCCCGGAAAGAAGATCGATTGGGTCCCGCAAATCGAACTCGCCAACGCCTTGCGGCATGTGATCGGCGAGAGCTTCGGCGTCACCCCCGAAGCCGCCATCCGTAGCGCGTTCGCGCGGTTAGGATTCAAACGCACGACGGAATCGGCGCAAGAAAAAGGCGCTGCCGCACTCGCTGAACTTCTCGCCAACAGACTCGCCGCGGAAAAAGAAGGACTCCTGTACCCGCCCAACGCGAACAATGCTGACGGTATTTCGCACTAATAAATAGTGATTGCTGTCCTCTACCTTCTCGCAAATCGCCCCGCTCCTCCCTCTCCTCCCTCTCCTCCCGAGGGATTCAAACTAGCCTGGGAAAGACAGGTGGCCAATTTGGAATCGGGCGATGAAACACCGGACTACGTCGTGACTCTGGCCGGAGACCGGGTCCGAGTCGAAACTCGCGTCGCTTGGGTGGCAAGAAAAAGGAAAGAACAAAAAGAACCGCCCGCCGACGTGGTGATTAAGCAGGCGCAGGCCACGTTCCGATGGCATAAAGGCGACGGAGTTAAAGTAGATGACGGCTGGCTAGTGGGATATGACGCTGGCGAGTTTGGCGGTGGCCTCTATTGGATCGACGAAAAGAATCTTTCGAAGCGCCTCATCAGCGATCGCAGGACACCGTTCCTGGCGAAGACAGCGCGAGGTATCTTCGCCATCCAATCCTATAGCCATTTTTCCTTCGGCTACAGTCAGCTAGTAGCGCTGGACCTAAAGGAAGGAACTTGGCATACCCAGGCAATCACCGACCTGCACTCCAACCCCGTATCGATTGTTCTGGAAGGCGACCGCTTTATCCTCGCCCAGTCCAAGTACGTTACGACGCTAGAGACCAATGGGAGACAAAGGGAAATTTTTCGCCCCACTCAGTTAATAGGAGGATTCCTGATCGAGTCGATGGTACGAAGCCCGAACGGAGAAATCTGGATCGGCTCTCAAAATGCCGTCGTATGCCTCCAACCCCGGGGCCCTGATAACTACTCTCCTTACTGGTTCATCGCTAAAACATCTCGGAAGCGCAACTAACTCACAAACTTCGCGGAGAAAGTCATAAGTCGTCCCACCAATACACATCGTTCCCTCAACGTCATTGGACGTTGAGGGAACGATGTGTAGTTGTCGTTAGCCGCCCTTTGGCGTAAATGAGTCGGGTCCACCCATTTGTTCGCCACCGCCAGCCGTAGCGCGTTCGCGCGGTTAGGATTCAAACGCGCCACCGAGTCCGCGCAAGAAAAGGGAACGTCCGTTCTCACCGAGCTCCTGACACAGGGACAGGTAAACGAAAAAGACGGACTTTTGTATCCATCAACTGCGAACAATTGAGGAAAAATTGCGCACTAACAATTAACCATGCCGCTCCTCACCCTTCTCGCCAGCCTCGCCTTCCTTCAATCCTATGAACCTCCGGCTGGCTTTGTCCCCGCGACTGAGCAAGAGTGTGTCGCTCTTCGGAATAAATGGAAGTTTCGTTCCGCCGAATACTATGTACGGTCAAAGGACGGGAAAATCTTTGCCGGACTCCGTAGCGACGAACAATGGATGAAGGCATGGGCAGAAGACCGTCCACCGGTTAAAGAGGTCAAAGAAGCATCGCTGGAAATAGAGTTGGCCGACTCCAAGCTCAAGATCTCCCCCAAGCAAGGATTCCCTGCCTTCGATGGCTATCTGATTCCTATCGATCGAGGAGAGTTTGGCGGTGGCTGACCGGTCCCCATTTTGTGACCAAGCTAGTTCCGTAGGATCGCCTCTTCAGATTGTGTCACAAGACCTTCCTTGAAGCTCGCGGGAGTGAGTCCTCCCAGCCCTAGGTGAGGTCTTTTGTCGTTGT